>ERZ1031137.12-NODE-12-length-93813-cov-11.900670_pt1 | contig 93813 bp, 79 predicted proteins | sample MGYA00517293_ERZ1031137 | MGnify/ENA primary metagenome ERZ1031137 (study PRJEB33718, sample SAMN03159763) | human skin metagenome | collected 2014-05-20 | study: EMG produced TPA metagenomics assembly of the PRJNA266117 data set (Human skin bacterial metagenome...
GGAGATGTGTATAAGAGACAGGCCTATGCCTGTGGTCCGGTTGAACTGTTGAAGAACCTTGAGCCGGAGTTTCCCGGGCTGCGGACGGAACGTTTCACCGTTGACCGCTCGGCGGCGGGGGAGGTCGGCGGCACGGTGAGTTTCGGCAGCCGAGGCGATATCGACGTAGACGGTGCAACGACCATCCTGGAGGCGGCCGAGAGCGTCGGGGTTGACCTGCCGTACGGCTGTCGGATGGGAATTTGTGCGACGTGCGTGCAGCAACTCTCCGACGGCGCAGCGCGGGACATCCGCACCGGGGCGACGTTTGTGGCGGGGGAGCGAGTCCGAACGTGCGTCTGTGCGCCGGCGGGGCACGCGCGTATCGAATTGTAAGTTCGCCCCACATCTATCTCAACCTGCATTAACCAGGAGAAACTACCTAAAGGAGTTGGGACCCTTCCCATGGCAATTTCCGATATCGCATCGTATGCGCACTTGAGCGAAGAAGACGTCGCAGAGATTGGGCGTCGGTTTGCGGAAATCGAAAAGCAACACCGCGATTCGCTGGGACAGAAGGATGCTCGCTACATCCGCACGCTCATCCGCATTCAGCGCACCCTTGAGGTGACTGGTCGAGGCCTGCTGATGGTGCCGACCGCCGGCATGGCCCTGAACAAATTGGGGATGCTGCCGAAGTCGTGGAAGAACACCGCGCACTGGGGTTTCAAATGGGCGGGCGTCTCAGCGCTGGGGTTGGCAAAGATTTTGGAAAACCTCGAAATCGGCCACAACACCATGCACGGTCAGTGGGACTGGATGAATGACCCCGAGATTCACTCGGCCACCTGGGAGTGGGACAATTCCTGCCCATCCAGCGGGTGGAAGCACTCCCACAACTTTGTCCACCACAAGTACACCAATGTGCTCGGTATGGACAACGATGTGGGATACGGCATTCTCCGGGTGACTCGTGACCGCCGTTGGAAGCCTTCGACGCTGCTGCAGCCGGTGACAAACGTGGTGTTGGCCAGCCTTTTCCAATGGGCAGTGGCCTTCTACGACGTCGAGCTCGGGCGCGTGTTCGCAGGCAAGAAATCCTGGGATGAGGCTCGGCCGCAGCTCATGGAGGTGCTCAACAAGTCGGGGCGCCAGGTGCTCAAGGACTACGTTCTCTTCCCGGCGATGGCGGGTCCGCGTTACCGTGAGGTGGCCTTTGCGAACATGATGGCCAACCTCGCCCGTAATCTTTGGGCCTACGCGGTCATCTTCTGCGGACACTTCCCGGATGATGCCGAGACTTTCACCAAGGAGCAGTACAACACCGAGGACAAGAGCGAGTGGTATTTGCGCCAAATGCTGGGCTCGGCGAACTTCCACGGTGGGCTGGCGCTGTCGGTGCTCTCGGGAAATCTGAATTACCAGATTGAGCACCACCTCTTCCCGGACATGCCATCCAACAGGCTTGCGCAGATTTCGAAGCAGGTTCAGCAGATCTGCCGGGAATACGACCTGCCATACAACACGGGGTCGTTCCCGAAACAGTTCTTCCAGGTCCAGCGCACGCTGCTGAAGTTGTCGCTGCCGGATCGCTTCTTAGTCGCTGACCCGGACAACGCCCCAGAGGTACGTTCGGAGGCGGCGTTCAAGAAGTATCCGCAGGTTGAAGCGGAGCTCCAGTCCAGTTCCCCGCAACGCAAGGGCTTAGCGACGGGCCTGCGAATGCTCCGCCGTCTTCGCCCAGGCGTCCGGGAAATTGTCCGGGCCTACACAGGTCGCTCGACGCACACTGTTGCGCGCGGTTAGCCCTCGGCTCGCTTGCGGACCGCAGCCGCGACTGCCGGTTCGCGGTTCCATGGCATTGATTGCTTGTGGGGGAGCCGTAGCCAGGCGCGAATCATGGTCACGGTCAGCGTCGCAGTTGCACCAGCGAGGAAGAGCGCTAAGTAAGCCGAGGAATTCTGGCCGGTGAACTCCACGGTCACGATTAATGCGAAAAGCGGAGCTGCCATGGATGCCGACAGGAAGGCCGCCGCGCCGAGAATCGCAAAGTCGCTCAGCGGAACTGAGGGCATCAATGGCTGTACGAAGCAGCCGACGATGAAACCGCTGAGCGCGCCAAGGGCAAAGCCGGGAGTCAAGAGACCACCGACGGCACCAGAACGGAAAGTAACGAGAACCGCGATAGCTTTCGCAATCAGCAGGATGACTGCAAAACCCAGCAGCGGGCGGTCCATGAGAACTGTGGTCGCAGCGATACGGCCATTGCCCAATACTTCTGGAACCCACAGTGAAATCACACCAACCAGTGTGAATGCGAGGGGGATGGCCCAGGCAGAGTGCCAGCCAGTCGGTGCTGTGTCCGACATTCGAGAGCTGAGAATGCGAAATGCGTAGCCAATGGCACCGCAGATAACACCGATGAGCAGTGCTGCCCCGAGGTTGCCCCAGCCGTCTGAGAGATTAATTGGGCTGTAGAGCGGGCTACTGCCGACCACGATGCCCGACGTCACCGTGGCGATGGCTGAACACGCCAGCACCACCATCACCGCGGTAATGCTCAGTGAGCCCAGCAGAATCTCCAACGAGAAAACCGCTCCAGCCAACGGGATGTGATAAATCGCCCCCAGGCCGGCACCGGCTGCTGCTGCGACCAGAATACGGCGGTGTAGCGGATCGATGCGCAGTCGATGCGACATCTGTGAAGCCACCATCGCACCGAGCTCACGCGGGGCATTCTCGCGTCCCATGGATGCACCTGCAGCGACGGTCGCCATCTGCAAAAACACATTGACAAGAGTTGACCACACCGGCATGAGTCGACCGTTCATGCCTGCCTCAACGCTCTCAATGGGCGTGGCCTTTGTGCGCAGCGCTGCCCACACCGGTCCTGCAATCAGTCCCGCCAACACAATTCCGACAAAGCGCTGGAGGCCAGTGGTGCCATCGGTCACGACGGCTACGTCGCCCTCATGTTGTCCGTAAACTGCGTACTCGATGCCGTGCATTATTAGTGCGAGGCCGGCTGCGCCGAGTCCTGTCGCAAGACCCACGATAAGCGTGTAGATACACAGCCGAATCCAACTGCCGGGAGCAGGGTAGAGTCCGGAGCCCGCTTTGTCCGACTCAGCACCAGCCGAAGCTTCAGTGGGCGTCTCCACAGAATCGGTGTGGCTAGTCTCTTTCAATGTCCAGCTCCCAATCCTCGTTGTCGCTGATTGCACTCAACAGGCGACGCACAGCCATCGCTCGGCGGTGCTGAACTCCCTCCAGCTTGTCGAGGGCACACTCTGGATCCGCGGGCGGTCCCAAATGGGTGCAACCACGTGGGCATTCATCTGTCGCTGCCTGGATATCTGGAAACGCCGCCAGCAGCGTCTCCGGTGTCACATGGGCTAGACCAAAGGAACGAATGCCCGGGGTGTCAATGATCCACGACGTCGCGCTGTCTTCGCTTTCCGACGGCAGCATCAGCGCCACCGACTGTGTGGAGGTATGGCGGCCCTTACCCACACCGCTGACTTCGCCGGTCTCACGGTTGGCTTCAGGAACAATCCGGTTGACAAGGGTTGATTTCCCCACACCGGAATGCCCAACCAAAGCTGTCACTCGTCCGGGGACATCGATGAGCTCTGACAAGGGAGCCAAGTCATCATTAATACCGCAGACAACGACATCCACTCCGAGTGCCGAGAACTCCCCGGCAAATTCCTTTGGGTCGGCCAGATCGGATTTAGTCAGACAGAGCACGGGGCGGACACCGCCGGCGTAGGCCGCGACCAGCGCGCGTTCGACAAAACCGGTGCGAGGTTCAGGATCGGCGACTGCGCACACAATGAGCAGCAGGCTGGCATTGGCCACGACGATGCGCTCATACGGGTCATTGTCATCGGCGGTGCGACGCAAAACCGTGCTGCGTTCTGCCAGCTTGACGATGCGGGCCAGTGTGCCCTCACGGCCGCTGACATCGCCTACGACACCGACACGGTCACCGACAACGATATTGGTGCGGCCGAGCTCGCGGGCACGCATGCATGTCACTGCAACATCAGGGTTGTTATCGAGGACTACACCCCAACGACCACGATCCTTGGTCACCACCATGCCCCAGTGGGCATCGGCGTGGCGGGGGCGATCCTTCGTCCGTGGCCGCGACCCTTTACCGGGGCGGATGCGTACATCGGACTCGTCCCATTGCCGTCCACGCCTGCGTGCCGCCACTGTTATTTCCCTGCCTCGGTTCCGTTGTCCACACCATCAAGTCGAGCTTCGACTGACTTTTCCAACGAACTAGGGCTGGGGGAGGCCAGTCCGAGCATCTCCAGCCAGCGCAGATCGAATCCAGGCATGGTCTTAGCAGTGGTACCGATATTTTCGACTTCCACGCCCTCCGTGCGCAGGCCAACAATGGCACCAGCGGTGGCCATTCGATGGTCGGCGTAGCTGTGCCAGAGACCACCGTGGAGCGGAACGGGGTCGATCGCAATGCCGTCGTCAAGCTCGGTCGCGCGACCGCCGAGACGGTTGATTTCCGTGGTGAGCGCGGCAAGACGGTTGGTCTCGTGACCGCGCAGGTGTGCGATACCCGTCAGCTCGGTGCGGGTAGTGGCCAAGGCGGCGATGGCCGCGACGGTGGGGGTCAGCTCGCCAATCTCGGACATGTCCAGCGTGATTCCGCGCAGCTCGGACGGCTTTGGGCCCACGACGGTGAGGCTGGTGCGGCCACCTTCGTGACGGTTGAACGTCACGGTAGCGCCCATAGCGGTGAGGACCTCGCGGATGCGGTCGCCCGGCTGCGTGGTGTGCTCTGGCCAGTCGGGCACGGTGACGCTGCCACCAGTGACAGCCGCAGCGGCCAGGAAAGCGGCGGCGTTAGACAGGTCGGGTTCGACCTGCCAAGTACGACCCATCATTTCGGTCGGGTGAATGGTGAACGTTGTGCGTGGTCCCTCAGGTGTGTCGGCCGTGGTCTCCTCGACCTGCACACCGGCCTCGCGAAGCATGTCCAGGGTCATGTCAATGTGCGGGCGGGAAGGAATCTCACCGGTCGGGCGAAGTACCAGGCCACGGCCGTAGCGCGGTGCTGACAGCAACAGACCAGAGACGAACTGGCTCGAAGCCGAAGCGTCAATTTCCACTTCGCCGCCGATGTCCGGCAGATCCTGCTCCTGGACCGAGTCACCGAGGCGGTTGCCCTGATTCGGACCCTGCGGATTGACCGTGAAGGGAAGCCCATTGCCCGCGATGTTCACACCGAGGCTGCGCAGGGCATCCAGCACGGCCGACATCGGGCGAGCCTTGGCTTCTACGTCGCCTTCGAAGAACACCGACCCCTGCGCAAGAGCTGCGATAGGTGGCACGAAGCGCATAACCGTACCTGCGAGACCACATTCCACGACACCACCGCGAAGCATGCGTGGAGTGACGCGGAGCGTGTGGTTCGGGGCACCCGAATATGTCGAGTCGGCACTGATGTCAGTTCCCAGGGCCTGCAGTGCGCGAATCATAAGATCGGTATCGCGAGAGCGCAGAGCACCATGGATAACCGATGGTGTCGAAGATATCGCCGCGATGACAAGGGCACGGTTCGTAATCGACTTCGAGCCGGCAATCTGCACCGTGGCGCTAAAAGGCTGTCGACCGGCCTCGGCACCGTCGACACTTACAGTAGGGGCGGACCAATTCTGATTTTGGGAACACACACAACCAATTATGGAACACTTTCACTCCATACCTCGACTAGAGGGGGAGTCAACGGCACAATCAGTTGGTATGTGTGGTCGTTTCGTCAATTTCACAGTCGCCGAAGAACTGCTCAGCACCACGGCTGAGATTCCCGGTTTGGCGCCCGTGCGTGCCGACGGCCCGTTGCCCACCTCCCGCTACAACATCGGACCGACCATGCCAATAGTTGCTCTTGCCCGCGAGCACCCCGGCCGCACAGGAACCATTGCTGCCACCGTGCGCTGGGGTTTAATTCCGCAGTGGGCCCGCGAAGTGCCAACAACACCTTTCTTCAATGCTCGTGCGGAAACCTGGCAGTCCAAACCGACTTTCCGGGACAGCCTGCCCTGCGCAATCCCCATGAACGGTTGGTACGAGTGGAAGAATCGCCAGCCCTACTTCGTCAGCTTCAGCGATGACGCACCGCTTTTCACCGTCGCGGGGCTGTGGGCGCGCTGGGGCGATATCGTCTCCGCCACAATTCTCACCACCGACGCCGTGGGACAGCTCGCGGATCTGCATCATCGTATGCCGCGCGTGCTTGCCGACGACGAAGTCAGTGACTGGTTGGATCTCTCGGCCTGGGCAGCAGACGGAAATGTTGGCATGACCAGCGCAGAAGTGGTGGACAAGCTGACCATCCGACCGGTCAACCGCGCCGTCGGCAATGTTGCGAATGAAGGGCCGCACCTGCTGAATGGGCCCGATGGAGCAGCACCCGGCCACAACGAGGAGCTGTTTTAAGGCCGTATCAGCGGGGAGGTTGCAGGAGTAGCCGCAGGGTTAGCGGGCGATGTCGGCGACCGTGGCGTCGCAAAGCGAAACCAGATCAGCGGGTGACAGTTCGATGTCCCACCCGCGGCGACCACCGGAGACAAACACAGTGTCGGCGAGAGTGGCTGTCTCATCAATGACTGTGGGGAGCTTGCGGCGACCGCCAAGCGGGGAGATGCCGCCGGGAACGTAGCCGGTGGCAAGTGACGCGTCATGGGGGTCGGCCATCGTTGCCTTGGAAGCACTGAGGGCCGCGGCGGCGGCCTTGAGGTTGAGCATTCCGGTGGCGGGGACGACGGCGATGGCCAGCCCAGTGCGTTTGCCGGATAGCTCGATAATGAGAGTTTTGAAGATGCGTTCGGGCTCGACTCCGAGATGCTCTAGTAGCCAAGAGGCGGCCTCTTCGCCGAAGTTGTCGCTGCCGTGGGGGAATTGGTGAACGTGGAAGTCGATTCCGGCGTTCTGACAGACGGCGATTGCCGGGGTGGCGGCAGCGGATTTCTTGGCGGACTTCTTCGACATAATTTCCCATCGTTGCACACCAGTGCAGCTACGCGACGAAATGCCTGGTGACGGGGGTCTGGCCGACTCGTGGGTGCGGATGTTTTAGGATAGGTAGCATGTCAGGTGATCAGACAGGAACATCGGCCATCCGGACTGATGAGTCGGATGAGGAGCTTGCGCAGCGCTTTGAGCGTGATGCCATGCCGCTTTTGGATCAGCTCTATGGAGCGGCGCTGCGGATGACACGCAACCCCGCCGATGCCGAAGACCTGGTGCAGGAGACCTATATCAAGGCCTTTCAGGGCTTCCGCTCCTACAAGCCGGGCACGAACCTGAAAGCGTGGCTCTACCGCATTCTGACGAATGCGTACATCAACAACTACCGCAAGGCGCAGCGACGTCCTGCCGAGTACGCCACCGATGACATCACGGATTCACAGATCGCGGAAACCGCGTCGCACACTTCGATAGGGCTGCGCTCTGCTGAGGTTGAAGCGCTGGAAAAGCTTCCTGACGAGGAAATTCGTGACGCTTTGATGAGCCTCAAAGAGGACTACCGGATGGTGGTCTACTACGCCGATGTCGAGGGATTGCCCTACAAGGAAATCGCCGAAATCATGGGCACGCCCATCGGAACTGTGATGAGTCGGCTCCACCGTGGAAGAAAACAGCTCCGAGACGCGTTGCACAACGTAGCCGTGGAACGTGGATTCTTGAAAGAAGAGAAGGGAGATTCTCCGCGATGAGCCGAGAGTCGAGCCAAGATATGGAGCAGACGCCAGAGCGCGGGCACGCCTGTGAAGATGCTTTCTGTCAGGATGTCCACTCGCGCCTACACGCGTTTTTGGATGGAGAGTGTGATTCGGAGGAGCGCCGCTTTCTCGAGGAACACATTCACAAATGCCCTCAGTGCTTGGAAGAGTTCGGTTCCGAGCAAGCTATACGACGGCTGCTGCGCCGGTGCTGCCAGCAACCTGCCCCTGAGGACCTCCGTCAGCGCATTACCACTCGGATTCGCGTGTCCTATACGCGGGTGGAGTACCGCAGGTAGCTGCTGGCGGCTAGGTTTTGGTGCGTCATCTTTTGGCGCGTATTCCTTTGATGCTTAATGCGATGTTGCGTAATACGGTAATGCGTAATGGGAAAATCCCAGGTCACGGTGATGTGGCCTGGGATATTTTTGTGGAGCTATTTGTGGAGCTAAGGGGAATCGAACCCCTGACCTTCGCATTGCGAACGCGACGCTCTACCAACTGAGCTATAGCCCCATTGCTTTCGAGCAACCTAGCTGGAGCTGCTGTAAAAGCTCTGTTTTCAGACGTTACTCCGGTGGGGTTGGGGCTCCAAACTCGCTGGTAAGGTTCTGGCGGATGGTTAATCCGGAAAGCGAGGATGCGGTATCGACGAGGCATCGAAAAGGTGTTGAAAGTGACTAGGTTTATGACAAAAAACCGCGGGTGAATTCAATTCATGTGTCATAAACCTAGTCACTTTCAGACCTGCTACCCGTTGAGGTATCCGCTGGAGGCATAAAAAACTCCACCCCGTCCCTCGGTGCAATACCGAGTTGTGCTGGAGTGGAGTGAGATGTCTTAGCCGGTGATGGCTAAGACTGCTGCAACTAAGGGCAACTTAGCTGTTCGGACGCTTGCCGTGGTTAGCCTTGTTCTTACGGCGGTCCTTGCGCTTACGGCCACGCTTGCTCATAGCTGGGCTCTCTTTCTATCGGGTTAAACAGGTATCAACCGGTATAGATTACACGGTACGAGGGTAAGTCCTTTAATTAGACCGTGGTGCTGGTGCGAGTGCGACGGGTGCGGCCGCGGTTGCGACGGCGCTTCAGTGCGCGACGCTCATCCTCGCTCATGCCGCCCCAGACACCTGCATCCTGGCCGGTCTCAAGTGCCCAGGCCAGGCACTGAGCAGTAACGGGACAACGGTTGCAAACGACCTTGGCCTTAGCAATCTGGGCGAGAGCCGGGCCGGAGTTACCGACCGGGAAGAACAGCTCCGGATCCTCTTCACGACAAACGGCCTTGTGACGCCAATCCATGACAAACTCCTAAAACATTACGAGCCCCGGGTGAGGGCAGGGTTAAATTTCCTTGCGGGAAGGCAGCTCCGGAAATGGATTTCGTCAGACACGACAAATCGCCGTATCTCAACGAAGGTTGGGGTTCATTCCCGGTTGCCCAGGGGTATTAGGCATCTTGGGAGGGGCCACCTGTTCCATCGCCTATACGACGTGAAAGGTAGTGGGGACTCACCAAAGAGTTTGCGCCTAAAAAGGCGAGACTTGCATGGTTACACAACCAGTGAACTGCGTGCCTGTCTCGCTGACGATTTACATGTTTTCACGACTGGGGCGGTTCGTAAAGAGCAAAATGAATAAAAGTGCCAAACCTCACAGAAAAGTGAAGTTTTGGTTAAAACGCCAGGTCAAAACTAGCCCTTTGTGGGGGTAAAATTAGTTTTGGTAATTGCAGTAGTGAGGGTGTATGGCGCATTTTTGTTGGCTTGTCAGTAAACAGTTGCAGTTTAAGTCGGGTTTGCCTTGGCTTTTTGGCTAGTACTGAACAGTCGGCGTGTGCGATCCATGACCTTTTTGGTCACCACAACGAGCAAGCGCTCGTCCACGGGGCGGGTAGCGACTTTCTTGGTGAACTGGTCCTCGGTGTAATCGTCGGCACGCGCCACAAAATTGATAGCGCCTTGCTTAACACGGATGTTGAGGGACTCACACTGATTGATGTACTCGCCGTCCAACTGGAGACGAAGTGGGGCAGTAGCGGTGAGCTCGATGTGCTGGACGTTGTCGACGCGTCGTTCGCGGGCTTCGACGTGGAAGGGGGAACGCAGTCGGGTGAAGAAACCGGCTAAATTGGCTGCGGCGACAAGTCCCGTCACTCCCCTCAGGGAAGTGACGCCATAAAAGCCCAGGCCCCTGCGTAGGGACACAGTGGGGTTGGTGACGATGGGGAGGTCGCCGAGGAATGTCCAGGGATTGGAGTTGGACACCACGGCCATTGCGAGATCACGGCCAAACTCCGTGCCGTCGATAGTTGCGGTGATTTGTGGCGGGCTTTTGCGCAACTGATTCCATGCGGTGAAAATTGCCGGCAAATAGCGCACGGCTTTGGCGCGGGTACCGTTTTGTCGGAGCTGTTCCATGGTGGAAATGACTTCCGCATCGATGCCGATACCGGCATTGACCACGAAGCATCGCTCCGCTGCATGTCCAACGCTGATAGTGCTGCGGGTTCGGGAGCGCAGCAGACTTGCGATGTACCACGCGGCATCTACGGGGTCGCGGGGAATACCCAACGCACCTGCCAAAACGTTGGCACTGCCGGTGGGAATTGTCGCGATGACAGGCAGGTCAGTGGCAGGCAGTGCGGAGAATGGGTTGGAGTTCATGAGCCCATTGACAATCTCGTTAATGGTTCCGTCGCCGCCGAGAGAAATAATGACGTCGTAATCGCGAACCGTTTTACCCGCCACCATTTCCGCAGCATGGCCAGGGTAGGCGGTAAACATGGATGTCAAGCGAATCCCCTCGACCGAGCGAAGCGCCCGCACAACGCCGGGCATACGTCGAGCAGTGTTACTGGTCGAATTCGGATTGGAGATTAGCAACGCACGCACAGGCACCAAGAATAGTGCATGAGCAGACTTGTGATGGGCGCATTAGCCGGTATGCCTCCAGGGTGTATTCATCGGTTCGCACCGGGCTAACATGTAGGGCGTGAGTAACCAGAAAAACAGCAGCAATGCGCCCAAATCGCGTACTACCGACCAGCTTGCGGCAGCCGACGGGCCGATCGCCGCACCTCAGGTTGTTATGGTCGGTGCGTGGATTGGTGTCGCCGAATGTGCCCTCGGTCTGGGCTACGGGATCTTCCTTCTCATTCGTGATTTGATGGGGTACCGCGACGAGGCCGCGGTCATTTCCGGTTGGGGTACCGCGCTGTGGTTCCTTCTCATTTTCGGCGCTGTTCTCGCTGGTGCGATTATGTTGCTGCGTGGCGCCCGATGGGGGCGCGGGCCGATCATTATGCTCAACCTCTGCTTGCTGGGCGTGGCCTATTACATGTTCCGCTCGAGCGCTTTTCTGCTTGCTCTACCGACGGCGGCAGCTTCAATTGCTGCGCTGGCCTGTATGTTTAGTCCGAAGGCGATTGATTGGGCTGCCCGCTCTTTCTAAGCTTCGATGGCGAACGCGTCGACTGACTCACCGCGCTGAACCAGTAGCGTGTCACCGACAACCGCAAGGCGCACGGGCACTTCCGGCTTGTCCGCATTATTTGCTTGAGTGGACTTCGCAGCTGCAGGCAACGGGAGTGTGCCGATAATCTCCAGAGTCTTGGCATTCAATACCGCGACTCCGTCAGTGACTGGCATGAAAACATGCTCACCCCATGGAGCTGGGGTTCCTGTGGCCTCAGCAAACTCGAAATCCGGCGCCAGGGTGCTCGGGCGGAAGCCCAGTAAACCACGCGGCGACCACCACGTCATGTGATGGGGAAGATCCGTTGTAAAAGGCGCACGCGGGGCATCGCCGTTGGAGTTAGCTTCCGCCGGTGCTGGGCGCAGGGTAGTCTCATCCAGCGCCAATTCAGTCAGCATCGTGCCGTCCATACGAAAAACTCGGATGCGGTTGTCTGACAGTACCGCCGCCGTGTCCTGGCCAATCGATACCAGTGACATATCTGCAGTTGCCGGACCAAGGTCAATATCGCTCTTGACCTCCGGTTTCCGAGACTCCTCCGGATTTGCCGCCTGCATGACCAGGCGCCCGTGACCATCGCAGTTGTTTACGACGGCCAGCAGCTCCACGCGCGTGAGCGCACTGATAATCGAACACTCCGGATGCGGCTGCATCTTCGGTTCCGGAGACGCTGGAATCTTGCCGTACTCGACTACTCGGACCAGGTCAGAGCGCCACAGCTCCAGGAATCCAGAGTCGTAGACACCCGCGTATGAGTTCGAGCGCACGGCGGCAGGGCTGTCAGCCGCAATCGATTTACGGGTCGCGACATACTGCCCCGAGTCGGGCTTGAGTGCAACGGTCTCACCGCAGCCAGCTGCCCCACGAAAAGTCGCGAAAACTTGGCCATCACTGCCCGAGAGCGCACAAAGCGGAATATCTCGTCGATAGTGCCAGCGCTCCGTGCCGTCGTTAAGCGAGATAGCACGCACGCCCCGGTCCTCAGCAACGATGAGGGAGTTGTCCATCACCAGTGGCGCCGGGGAGATGGTGTGCGTGCTTGTGCTTGCCGACGATTCGGTGGACCACACCGGCCGGAGAGTATGTGGCATTGCCTCCGGATCGTTCGCGGCCGGGGCTTGCGCTGTGCTGCTCGTCGGTGCCGTGGATTCAGTGCGATCGACCTTACGAGCCGGAGAAGCGACCCATGTCCAACCGACGACTAGCACTACGGCGATGATGAGAACTACTGATGCGATTCGATTGCGGCGCAGTCGGGTCTCTGCAGTGGTGGGCTCAGCGTTGGCTTGTGGTGACTGCAGCACGGTTGGAATGTCCTGTCGACGAGTGGTCGTGGCGAGAGGTGAGGTGGGGAGTTGGCACGCGCAGCGGCCTAGCTGCGACGATGAGAATTGGAGTGGCCGTCCCGCTTTGAGCTTCGTCCTTGGCCGCGATTGCGATGATGAGACTGTGAGCGGTTGTTTCGCGGGCCTCTTCCGCCACGCCCGCGAGGTGGCCGGGAACCCAATACCGGGCGGGCTGGCCCGACCTTCTCATCGATCCCCTCGGGGATGTCTAGAGCTTCGGCGAGCTCGGGGGAGGTGGAAAACCACGTCGGAATCTCGGCCATGTCCAGGTCGAGAGCATCTGAAATAGCCTTCCACTTTGTGGTTTCATCCCAGCCGACGAGCGTAACGGCGACACCGCTGTGTCCCGCGCGGCCGGTGCGGCCGATGCGGTGGACATAGGTCATTTCGTCATCGGGCACCTGGTGGTTGATGACGTGGGTGACATCGTCGATATCGATACCGCGAGCCGCGACATCGGTTGCGACCAGGACGTCGACGTCGCCATTGCGGAACGCCGTCAGCGAGCGCTCACGTGCAGGCTGGCCCATATCGCCGTGGACGGCGGTGACCAGGAAGCCGCGCTCGCCGAGCTGCTCAGCAACCGAGGCGGCGCCGCGCTTCGTGCGAGCAAAAATGATGGTGCGACCACGATCGTTGGCTTGCAGGATGCGGGCAATGACCGAGACCTTATCCATCTGGTGCGATTGGAAAACAATCTGTTTAGTGGTCTCGTGGACTGTGGCCTCTTCCTCGCCTGATTCGGCGCGGATGTGCACCGGGCGATTCATAAAGGTACGTGCGAGAGTCAGAATTGGGCCCGGCATTGTTGCCGAGAAGAGCATGGTCTGACGTTCATCTGGCACCGCAGCCAGAATCTTCTCGATGTCCGGCAGGAAGCCCAAGTCGAGCATCTCATCGGCCTCGTCGAGAACCAAAATCTTTACGCCTGACAGCTCTAGATTATTGCGCTGGTAAAGATCGATGAGACGGCCGGGAGTACCGACGATGATGTCCACACCGCGGTCTAGCTGTTCAATCTGTTCCTCATAGGGGCGGCCACCGTAAATAGTGCACACACGCAGATTGGTTGAGTGCGCAGCGCGGGCCAAATCCTCGCCGACCTGCACACATAGCTCACGGGTGGGGACGATGATGATTGCGCGGGCAGTGCCATCCGGTTCTGGAATGCGGGCGTCATCAAAGACGCGGTCAATAAGGGGGACACCAAAACCAAGAGTTTTTCCCATGCCAGTACGGGCTTGGCCGATAATGTCCGTGCCGTCGAGCGCCAAGGGCAGCGTCAGTTCCTGGATTGCAAATGTGCGGGTGATTCCTTCGTCGGCGAGTGCGTCGCAGATTTCCGCGGCGACCCCCAATTCGACGAATGTCGGGGACTGGGACTCTGCCACGGCGACTCCTTTGCTGTTTGTAACCTCACGTGACACGACGGCTTAATCGGTCTCTCTAATCCTAGCCGCTTTGGGAATGGTTATGATGTCACCTATGGACATCACTATTGGATTTGCAGACAATACGCGTGAGCTGAACATTGAAAACGTCGCTGGTGGTGAGGAGGTCAAGGCTGCGATCTCCCAGAAGCTGGCTGCTGGCGAAGGTGTGATTGAGCTCAGCGACGGCGCTGGTCAGGAGTACCTGATTAATGCTGACAAGGTCGCCTACGTCCGTACCGGTAATAACGCAGACCGTAAGGTTGGCTTCTTCGCCTAATGACGCAAGAACCCTTTCTCGTACGCATTGCAAGGAGTTGGGGGTGGCGAGCCTATGCCATCCCTGTACTTGTGGTGCTCACAGTCATCATTCTCTTCGACATCTTCACTGCTGAAGATGATTCTTCAGGTTCCGGCACTGGCACTATCGCCTCGCAGAGTGGCAATGGTCGCCCTGGTCCGGTGCCCGGTGAGGGATACGGTGATGGTTACGAGGGAGGGCAGTTGCCACCCGGTCCGGCCTTTGCCACGGAACCCTCGGGAAATTTTAAAGATGTCACCGTGGCGCATCCCCGTGTTGGGGAGGGGCGCGACAATGCGGTCAGGTATTCCGTGGAAATTGAAGACAACATTGATGTTCCTTCGATTGGTGGCGAGCGCGCCTTTGCAGAGACGGTGAACTCGATTCTGGCCGATCCACGTGGCTGGACAGCTAATCCAGATTTTTCTTTCGAGGCAGTGCCTCGCGACCAGGATCCGACGATTGTCGTGCAGCTTTCCGCGACTGGAACCGCACATCAGCTGTGCGGCAACACCTTGGGAATGGAGACCTCCTGTTACCTGTCTGGGCAGCGGGAAGGTGAGCCTGGGCGCGTGGTCGTCAGTATCGCCCGGTGGGTTCGAGGTGCCCTGCCTTTTGAGGGGGACCTGGGATTGTATCGCCAATACCTTATTAATCACGAGGTTGGTCACGGACTTGGGTACGCGGTTCACGAGCCCTGTCCGAGGGACGGCGGTATCGCGCCAATCATGATGCAGCAGACCCTGAGCGTGTCGAACGATGAACTGCACAAAATCGACAGCAGCGAGGTCTATCAGGTCGATGGTAAGACGTGTTCTGTCAACGGCTGGCCGTACCCATTTGGGGCGGACGACGATACGGCCGCACCGACTCAGAAAGCAAGGTAGTAGCAGATTATGATCGCCACTCCTCCCGACCGTGTTTTAGAGGCCTTTGGTGCCGAGGGCGAGCCGCATCGTGCCGGGCGAGCTTGGGACAATGGCTGGGTCTACGACGATTCCATTGTCCTTTCGCCGGTACATAATTCGGCGCAGGCGCTGTGGTCTGCAAAGGTTCGCAGTGCGCTAGATGTCGATGGCGTCCGAGTGGCGAAATCCGTGCGTACCAGTGACGGCCGCTTGGTTATTGCTGGGTGGCAGGCTCGTCATTTCATCCCGGGGGGATTCGCGCCACGTGCCGATGAAACCATTGTGGCCGCTGGTCGCGTGGAAGAGTCGCTTGCCAGTATTGAACGGCCACAGTTCCTCCTTGATAAGGAGCCCGATTACTTCGTCATGTGTAATCGCGCAGCTTGGGACTCTGACCCAATCGGCATCCTCGAGCAGCTTCTCGACGCGGATAGCGTCCCCCGCGCCGATTGTGCCGAGGCTCTCACGATCTCCGGTGATCTTCTCCAGCTGCGGGCAGAGATGGTTGTGCCAACGGAGCTTCTGCAGGTCTGTCACGCAGACCTCGTCGGCACGCTGCTTTACGACGACACGGCCGCCCCGGTTCTCACCGATATCGTGCCAGCGTGGCATGTCCGTGGTTGGACAGCTGCCTTGGCGGCAGTGGATTGTCTGTCCATGATGGGGGCTGATGAGGAGCTACTGCGGCGCTTCGATCACCTGCCGGATTTCGGTCAGTTGCTCGTTCGTGCGATGTGTTATCGACTTTTTGTCCACGCTGTTAGTCCAGAATCGCAGCCGGGTGCGTATCGCGGTCTGTTCCGCGCGGCTTCGCTAGTTCGCGCGTTTGTGTCTAAGTAACGCCGGGCAGTATTTACAGGCGTTTTTTGGGCGGGGGTAGTTTTCTCCCTATTTCGAATGGGTGTTCGAGTGTTGGTCCGGGGGTTGTGCCACAATGGTGCACATGAACGTAGATGGAATGCCGAAGGTTCGGTTCGTCCAGGAGGAACCTCCTCGTCGTCGGCAGTGGTTGGGTACTGCGGTAGAGGCGCTCTTCCCTTCCCATAATCAGGCGCTCGTGGTAGAGAACAAGCTTGTAAACCAGCCTGTTGTGCGTGTTTTAGGAGGTCCAGGAACCGGTAAGAGTTCGCTGCTGGCAGATCTCGCGGTGGACTACATGCAGGCGGGCATTCCGGCGGACAGCATTTTGGTGGTGTCACAGTCAAAAGAGGCCGCCGCGGAATTGAGGCGGGATATTGACAGGCGTTTTGCCTCTGAACTGGGGGAAGGCGGTTCGGTCGGGGCAGGTCAAGGTGGCATGGTGCGTGCCGTGCATTCGCTTGCCTATGCAGTAGTACGTGATGCCGCCGTCAGTCGGGGAGAGCCTGAACCATCGTTGACCACTGGTGCACGCCAAGATGCTGTCGTGCGGCAACTTTTGGCCGGTCATGCGGAAGATGGTGGTGCGTATTGGCCAGAGCGGTTGCGCCCGGCTCTTCCGTTAGTCGGTTTTTCCCGTGCGGTTCGTGACTTTCTGCTGCGTGCAGCTGAGCGGGGGATTGATGCCCCGAGGCTTCAGCAGCTCGGCGTGGACTATGGCATTGAGTCGTGGTGTGCGGCTGGCAAGTTTATGGCGGAGTATCAGCAGACTATGCGGTTGGCGTGGGAGCCCAGCCTGAACGCTGCAGAGATTGTCTCTGCGGCATTGATGGAGCTGGATACAGACGCGCAAGCACTGGCTCGGTGGGGAAAGTCGGTGGTGCTGGTCGATGATGCTGAACACCTATCCCCGGAAGCTGCGCGTCTTGTGGATCGGTTTGTGTCGCAGGCGGCCGTAGCCGTCATTACTGGTGATGAAGATCAATCGGTATTCCATTTCCGCGGTGCTAATAATGACTATCTCCGGGGGACTGGTGAGGTCGAGTACAAGGCAATCCACTTGCAGCAGTCTTACCGCTGTAACGCTGATATCGCGGATTTAGTCAACGCAGTTTCTCAGCGCTTGCCTAAGGCTCCTGCATACCGTGGCATTGTCGGTTCAGTTGGAGCACAGGAAGCTCGTGAATCCGAAGTTGGAAACAACAGCGATACCGTCGCAGCGGAAAACTCGTACGCAGCTAAAAGTGCAGTAAGCATAGCTATTCATCCTTCTGAACGTGCACAGCGAGCCACAGTCGCGGACTACTTCCGGCGCCTTCATATTGACGAGGGAGTGGCATGGAAGGATATGGCGGTCATCGTCCGGTCCGGTGCAGGGGAGTCCTCTCTGTTCCGTGCGTTGTCGCGTGCGGGTGTGCCTGTGCAGATTGACCCAACGGACATCGTGCTAAGTCATCAGCGATTGGTGCGAGCGCTGATGGTGGCGTTGCGGGCAACTATGAACCAGCTCGATGACGTGGAGTGGGACGAGTTCCTCTCCGGCCCATTGGTCAACATGGATCCGATTGTCAAAGAGCGTCTGCTGCGCGGAATCCGGAAGGCCGACCTGTTCGGCGGGGCCGCGATGACTCAGCTCATCGGAATCTTGAAGGCAGAGGGACTCACAGCTGAACAGCTGGAGCTTATTGAGTCTCTGTCGCAGCGTGAACGTCAGGCGCTGCAGGTGCCGCTGGATCTGTTGAGCGCAGCTCGTGAAGCGTTGCGCGATGGTGTGGAAGCAACTTTGTGGGCAATTTGGCAGTCCACTGGTTTGGCAGACCATCTGGTGGCGGCATCGTTGCGCGGCGGTACAGCTGGCGCATCGGCTGACCGCGATTTGGATGCTGTGATGGCACTGTTCGACTTTGCTGGTGACCGTGTGGAGCTGAATCCAAAACTGACGGTTGACGGTTTTATCGCTTCTGTGGAAGAGCAGGAGCTGCCCATCGGCGCACGTGACCGTAGCGGGGTAGAGCGCGATGCCGTGCGCATTCTCTCAGCCCATGCGGCTCTGGGCAGGCAGTGGAAAGCAGTAGCGGTTGTCGGAGTCCAGGAAGGCCAGTGGCCCAGCCTCGGTGTGACTGGCTCGGTGATGAAGCAGAACGAGTTCATCGGTCTCGTCGATCACGGAATTGAGCCGCGGGAGTACATCAATTCCATGGCGGATGCGCTGGCGGAGGAACGTCGTTTGCTGCACGTCGCGGTATCACGGGCGAGCGACAGGGTACTGCTGACCGCAGTCGATTCTCCTGACGATGTTGGAGTTCCCAGTCCGTTTATTATCGAGCTCGTTGAAAAGCTCGGTAATTCGGTGACGGAGCTGGCGAAACAATCGGAAGCCTCGTCGTCTGCGAACGGAGTCGGGGCTACGGCTAATGAAGTAAACGCCGGCAATCCGGATGTTGCAGAGGCAGAAGATGTCGCATGGGCCGGTGAAGGCCTGCCACGGGTGCTCTCTGTGGAGTCACTGCTGGCAGAACTGCGTGCAGCCGTTGTGGACGATGCGGAGACTGAGACGCGGCGTCGACAAGCTGCACGTCAACTCGCGCGATTGGCGCAGGTTGAGGTTGCTGGCGCACATCCAGACACCTGGTGGGGGCTCCGTGCACCGTCGACTTCGAAGCCGGTAAATGACAAGAAGCCGATGAGGATCAATCCCTCCAAGGTGGAAGCAACCCTGAGTTGTCCGTTGAAGGCCATGTTGGATAAATCAGCACCGACATCGGCCATGTATCTGGGCTCTCTACTGCATCAGGCGGTAGAAGCAGTCGCGAAGGGAGTGACTGTGCCTGAGGCTCAGTCTGAGATCCGGCGTGTTTTTGGGGACCTGTCCGATGATCCGGAGTGGCGTAAGCGTACTGAGGAAGAGACCTGGTTGACCGGGCTGGAGGATTGGCAGCGGTGGATTGAGACTAAGAAAGATATCGGAACCGAGGTCCCAGTAAATGTCAACATCAACGATGACATCGTGATTGTCGGACGAATCGACCGGTTGATTGAAGACGCTGATGGTGCAGTTCAAATCGTCGATATCAAAACCGGTAAGACAGCGCCCTCCGGTAAAGAAGTAGAAGGACACGCACAGCTAGCTACATATCAACTGGCGCTGTCGAAGGGGAAGCTCGTTGAAAGCGGAGATGGGCTCGCTGTGGACAACGGCGAAGGCATTGAACAATCTGGGGCATACCTGGTATTTCCGCGAAAGTCACACAATAAGACCATTATCACTAGCCGCGAACAGTCAAAGCTCACGGAAGACAAGTTGGCTGACTGGGAGCGTCGCGTGGAGCAGGTAGCACGTGCGACGTCTGGCCCGCGTGCCTTGGCGCTCGCTGGTGATCATTGCAAGTTCTGCACGCTTTCGAAGGCGTGCCCGGCAGCAGAAGGGAATCGGTAGTCATGTCGGAGGAACGAACCATCATTGATCCCGTCACCCTGTCGGAGATGATGGGGCAGGACTTTCCGCCCACTCCGCAACAAGCGGCGGTAATCGGTGCACCGATGGAACCAATGCTTGTTGTCGCCGGTGCCGGTGCTGGTAAAACAGCGACAATGGCTGCCCGTGTTGTGTGGTTGGTCGCCAACGGCTTTATCCGCCCAGAAGAAGTTCTAGGTTTGACCTTCACCAGGAAGGCAGCGCGCGAGCTCGGCGTCCGTATCCGCCAACAGCTGAATGCGCTTGCTTCTTCCGCTGCATTTCGTGCACAAGCTTCACCAGAGGTATTAGCAAGCCTCGAGGTCATTGCCCCAACCACGCTTACTTACGATGCTTATGCCTCTGAAGTCGTGAGCAATTATGGTCTTTTGCTGCCGACGGAGCCGGGGGTCACCATTATGGATGGCGCGACGCAGTGGCAGTTGGCCTGGGAAACAGCTCGCAATGTGACCGAAATTGATGTCGATATTGCGCCATCAACGCTGGCCAGTCGCATTATTGAGCTGGGGTCGAACATCGACTCAAACTTGTCTACCCCGCAGGCGATTCGCGAGGAAACCGAAGCGTTCATCAGCAATATTGAGCAGACCCCGCAGAAGGGTAAACGCGAGGGGCTAATTGGCGATCTACAGGGCATCGTCGATAAGCAGCGGGAGAGATTAGAGATTTTGCCGCTGGTAGAGCAGGTTCGAGCTCGGTGCAATGAAGAAAATGTCGCCACCTTTGGTATGCAGATGGCTCGTGCGGCCCGGCTAGCCACCGACTTCGCGGAAGTCGGGGAGGAGGAGCGGCGTCGCTTTAAGATCATCATGCTCGACGAGTACCAGGACACGTCGCACACACAGCGGCTGTTCCTGCGTGCGCTGTTCTCCGGTGGTTGTGTCACCGCTGTCGGCGATCCGATGCAGGCAATTTATGGCTGGCGAGGAGCAACGGCCGAAAACCTTGTGCAGTTTGTCAATGATTTTCCGCGGTCGGATGGGCAGCCAGCGGAGAAAAAGCAACTGACCATTTCTTGGCGAAACCCGCAGTCAGTGCTGCAGCTTGCTAACGCAGTCTCCGACCGTGCTTTTGCGGGGCAGGCTCGTACGGTAGAGGCACTGGATGCGGGGCCAAAAGCAGGCCAGGGCGAGGTGCAGCTTGCTTTCACTGCAACCGGTGAGGAAGAAGTTGCATACATCGCAGATTGCATGGAGGCGCAATTACGCGAATGTGAAGCAGCTGGCAACAAGCTCGATGCCGCCATCCTGGTTCGGACAAATGCTGAATCGGCTGTCTATTTAGATGCACTGTCTGAGCGGGGTGTGCCTGCAATCATTGTGGGACTCGCTGGATTGCTGCACTTGCCCGAGGTCATGGATATCACCTCGGTGATGAAGATATTGGTCGAGCCCAGTTCAGACCAGGATGCTCTGCGTCTGCTGCTCAGCCCACAGTTCAATTTGGGTGCCGCAGACGTGGAGGCACTTCGCACTCGTGTAGATCAGCTGGCAATGGCAGGAAAGGACGAGTTGGCCCGGAAGAAGGGCAACGTCGAAGAGACTTCAGACTCCTCACCGCTTTCGCAGCTCGCTCGCCAGTATGACAAGCTCGTGGAAGATGCCGAAGCAGCATCGTCTGCGGTGGGGTTGGGGCACGCCATCGCCGACCCGGATATTCGTTTTTACGACGGCACCCCGCTGGCGCGCGGCAGTGTGGAAAAAAATGGGCGGTTGGTCTGTAGCGAGTCACTGAACTACACAGATGAAGCAATGGTGCGCATCGCACAGTTGGGTGCAAGCCTACGAAAACTACGTCGGTTCTCGCTGAATAAGCCTCTGCCGGAACTGGTCGAGGACATCGCTACTGAGTTTGGAATTCGCGTAGAAGCAGCGGCTGGACAGTACGGTTCTGCTACCGCGATAACCAGGCCGACGACCGCACATCTGGATAGGTTTGTCGATATCGCTGCGACGTATTCTCAAAATATCTCGGACGATGTGACAGGGTTTTTGAACTATCTGGAATTCGCTGTCGAACACGATGATGGTTTGGAACGGGCACCTATGAACATGCCGGAAAACTGTGTCCAAATCATGACTATGCACAAGTCAAAGGGCTTGGAGTGGGAAACGGTTGCTGTTCCGGGCATCACCACTAGCAAGTTCGACAGAGTTGATTTGTCATCGTGGCTCACCAATTCAGTTCAGCTTCCTCCTGGCGCAATTACTCAAGTGGATCCGCTAACGGCTAGTGCAGAAACAACAGAGGATGCAACGCAGCTTGCAGCAGGCGATTGGGCTCCTGTCGCTGATTCTGTCGATAGCAATGCCCCTGAACTGGACATATCAGGCGCAGATAACCAGACCGACCTCAACAAGGTGATCAAAGCCTACAAGGAAGAGCTGCGAGAAGTGGAAAGGGAAGAGAAGCAGCGCCTTTTCTACGTTGCCATGACTCGCTCTGCAAAAAAGCTCATTGTTACTGCAAGCAGGCGGCCTAATCCGAGCTTGAAGAATCCCACTGACGTGTCGGCAGACTTCGCAGCCATCGCCACGCAATTCAGTGACTATGTGGTGTCGTGGACAGATGGGGAGGACCCTGAGGTAGAGGACACTGAAGTCGATTTGGACTGCGACACTGCGGTTGATGGGGTGGTCTGGCCCGTCGATACCCTGGGCAACCGCCGAGATAGTGTGCAGCGAGCAGCCGAAAGCGTCATGCGCTACATGGGCGAAGACCAGGATGAGCGCCCCATTTCAGGTGACCTGTCTGAGGTATGGGAAACGGAAACGACCATTCTCGTGGATGAAATCCTTCGAGCTAAGGCCGCGGAGATTCATCTACCAATGCCGACAAGCATGTCCACTAGCGAATACCAAGCCATGATTGCGGATCCGGTCGCGTTTGCTCGTCGGAAAGCACGCCCGGTGCCGTTTAAGCCAAACCGATTCGCGCGCCGAGGTACGGCATTCCACGCTTGGTTGGAGAATCGCTTCGGTGCACACAGTCTGCTGGACGATGAGGATCTCTTCGGGGATCAACTGGATGACTTCCTCGGCACAGAACAAGTCGCGTCCGAACGCGAACTGGAGAAATTGAAGGCGAACTTCGAGGCATCTGAGTGGGCTGACCGCACGCCAACGCATGTAGAGGTGCCGTTTGAAATTGCCATCGGGCAGAGGCGGGTCGTCGGCCGAATCGACGCGGTGTTTAACGACAACGGGAAGTGGAGCGTCATTGACTGGAAGACAGGCCAGATGCCGCGCGGAAAGGAAAGGGAAGTAGCGGCGCTACAGCTGGCGATTTACCGCCTGGCGTGGTCGGATAGGCTGCGCGAGATGGGAATGGAAACTGCCCTCGAAGACATTGAAGCCGGGTTCTTCTACGTTTCGGCAGGACGGACGCTAATACCAGATGAAGCGCTACTGCCAAGCAGGATAGAGTTAGACAGGAAAATGCGCGAGCTGATTGGATAATCATCTACGTATGTAACTGCCGCGTGGCCGTGGCCAGTTATCCAGGTGAAAGCAGCAGTTTGTATGCGCTATTTTTCACCGGGAGGAGTTTTCATGAAAGGCAGGCGAGGAGCGGTTGCGTAATCCAATTCGGAAATCTTCGGGATACGAAACCGGGCTCAATGATCTTCCCGGGCATGCACTGCTGGGAGTCATTGGTCTGCCTGAGTCCGCGCCGAAGAATCCTTGGCGGCTAATCATACGTCGTTTGAACTACGCCGTGTTTTTGCTGCTGATTGCATCCGTCGTGGTCTACTACGACCACGACGGATACACGGAGCCTCTCACCTTCATCGATGCGGTGTATTACTCGGCTGTCAGCCTGTCGACGACGGGCTACGGTGACATCACGCCGGTCACACAGAGGGCTCGATTACTCAATATTTTGATCATTACGCCACTGCGTGTGGCCTTCCTTGCTCTCTTGGTCGGTACTACTCTGACCGTTTTGACCCAAGAGTCTCGGAAAACCCTGCAAATTCAGCGCTGGAGGAGACAGTTGCGCAACCACACCGTCGTTATCGGATACGGCACCAAGGGTCGTTCTGCCATTGCAGCTCTTCTCGCGGACGGCGTAGATCCGGCAGAAATCGTTGTTATTGATACGGACAAGGAAGCACTCGACCACGCTTCGAATCAAGGCTTGGCGACGGTGCATGGGTCGGCTACTAAATCTGATGTGCTGAAGTTAGCTGGTATTCAGCGTGCCCGCTCTATAGTCGTTGCACCGAACAAAGATGACACAGCGGTGCTGGTCACGTTGTCTGTCCGCGAGTTGGCACCGGGTGCCTCAATTGTGGCTTCAGTGCGTGAATCAGAAAACCGCCACTTGTTGACGCAGTCAGGTGCAGACCAAGTGGTCATTTCTTCTGAAACCGCCGGCCGAATGCTGGGGCTGGCCACGGTGACTCCTTCGGTGGTGGAGATGATGGAAGACCTCCTGAGCCCGGATGAAGGATTCTCTGTTGCAGAGAGGCTGGTCACCGAAGAGGAAATCGGTGCCAGCCCACGGCACCTCGCGGATATTGCACTCGGCGTGGTGCGCTCGGGTGAGCTGTACCGAATTGATTCACCGGAGTGTGAATCGGTGGAGCCAGGCGACCGGCTGCTGTACGTCCGCCGTGTCTACAGCAATGACGAATAGCACTCGACCAGTTTAAAAATGGGGTCTAACAACTTTTGACTTACTCAGAGGCGGATGTGAACGAGCCGGATTATCTAGCTGGGCTGGATCCAGACCAGCGCGAGGCAGCAACGGCTCCGATGGGGCCGGTGTGCATTCTTGCTGGAGCCGGTACAGGTAAGACCCGAACAATTACTCATCGCATCAAGTACCTCATTGACCAGGGGTTTGTGCAGCCGCAAAAGGTATTAGCGGTGACATTTACCTCGCGTGCCGCAGGGGAGATGCGCGACCGCCTGGCAAAGATGGGAACGCCTGGAGTCCAGGCGCGCACTTTCCACTCGGCATCACTTCGCCAGCTGCGCTACTTCTGGCCCCAAGTCGCCGGTGATATGCCCTGGCAGCTGTTGGATGACAAGAAATTCCGTGTTGTCGCCCAAGCAGTACGTCGAGTGGGCCTGGACACCTCTAAGGAAACAATCCGAGATGTCATGGGCGAGATTGAGTGGGCGAAGGCCACTCTGGCCGGTGCGGATCAGTACCAAGCCGCGCTGCGGGAGCATGGGCGCACGGCGCCTCTGTCTGCGGAGAAAATTGTCGATTGCTATCGCGCTTACGAGGACATAAAAACCACCCCGGACGGGCTATTGCTCGACTTCGACGACCTACTCATTCACACCGCCGGTGCGATGGAGAATTCCCGTGCAGTGGCGGAGGAATTCCGCAACCAGTATCGGTGCTTCGTCGTCGATGAGTACCAGGATGTCACCCCGTTACAGCAGCGAGTTCTCAACGCCTGGCTGGGAGACCGTGACAACCTGACAGTTGTCGGGGACGCCAACCAGACGATTTACTCTTTCACAGGCGCGACTCCGCAATACCTGATGAACTTCTCTCGGGACTACCCGGAAGCCACAGTGGTCCGCCTGCAGCGGGACTACCGATCGACCCCACAGGTCGTCGGTCTGGCTAACAATGTCATCGGCCGTGCGCAGGGACGTATCGCCGGCTCGCGGCTGAAGCTGATTGGGCAGCGTGAAGACGGCCCGGAGCCGACTTTCAATCAGTACGACGATGAGCCAATGGAAGCTCGCGCGACCGCGCGCAGCATCAAGCGACTTATCGACGCGGGTACGCCGGCATCGGAGATTGCCGTTTTGTACCGGATTAACGCACAGTCCGCAGTTTTTGAGCAGGCTTTGTCCGAGGTAGGAGTCGCCTACCAGGTTCGTGGCGGGGACGGTTTCTACCAGCGTCCCGAGATCCGCGATGCCATCGCAGCACTTGTGCGAGTTTCCCGTTCCTCACGGACTGTTCCGACATTGCAGGGCACGAATCTGTTGGATTTGGTCAAGCAGGTTTTCGCGGGTCTTGGCATGACTGACCAAGAGCCGGAAGGCACTGGTGCCAGGGAACGTTGGCAGTCACTGCGCGCCCTATTCGACCTGTGTAAGGACATCGTTCATGCCAACACCGAGGTCAATATCCAGGCGCTCCTCGGCCAATTGCACACTCGGCAGCAGGCCAAACATCCACCGACGCTGGATGGCGTGACGCTGGCTAGCCTGCATGCAGCCAAGGGGCTGGAGTGGGATGCGGTGTTCCTCGTTGGGCTTACCGACGGTTCGCTGCCTATCCAACATGCGCTGAATAAATTCGACCGTTCTCCTGCGCAGGGGGCGGAAGCCATCGAAGAAGAGCGCCGTCTGTTCTATGTCGGCATTACTCGAGCCCGCGAACATCTGGAGCTATCTTGGTCATTGTCGCGGACAGAAGGCGGCCGCAGGTCACGTCGCCGCACACGATTCCTCGATGAACTCGACATTGATGTCTCTGACTACTCGGCTGAGGCACAGCGAAGCTCAAGGAGCTCTAGTTCCCGCAGTAAGCGTCAGCAGTCCAAACAGTGCAAGGGCTGTACTAAGCCATTGCACACCGATGCCGAGCGGATTTCAGGGCGTTGTGAAGAGTGCCCAGTCAGTGCGGATCCTGCACTACTGGAAGCATTGCGTGCATGGCGCTTGGAAATGTCGAGGGAAATGACGGTCCCCGCATTCGTAATCTTCTCCGATGCGACCCTTCTGGCCATCGGTGAGCAGCAGCCGACTACGCCGGAGGAACTTCTGCAGATTCCCGGAATTGGAGAAGCGAAGCTCAATCATTTCGGCGAAGGCATCTTGGGAATCGTCAATTCTTTCGTGAATTCCTAGTCAGATTCTGCTCAAGGCACTTCGAATTACATGAACTGCATCTGCGAGTTTCCATGACCACACACTGGGCACTGCGGGTGGGGAGCAACAGTAGTGCGAGTGATATCGAGGCTTTCCAGATCTATGCGCACCTCCGTTGCACATAGATCTGAGAGATCCGGCCGCCGCAGCTGCCCAACCAACAGTGGCACCGCTGTGTTCAGCCATTCCGGTGCGGCCACGGGCGTAAAAGTGCGAAGCTGTAGCGCAATCAGTGCCCGGACGGGGTCGCGGTCTCGTCGATAAGCTTCGAAACACATCGAGCAGGGTCCTTGACCTGGTTGAACAAGTGGCCCAAGAATCAGTGCCCCATCGCGGAAATGCGTGTGCAGATGCTCAATTCCACGATGAAACAGAGCGCGAACCAAGGGCATGCTCGGTACTTCCATGCCCGTGACCACCGCGAGCCCGATCTCTTCCGGTGTGGATTGAGATATTTTCAGCGTCGCATTGCGGGTGGGCGACATTGCCGTCGTCCAACTACCACAACCCGTGCGACGAAGCTCCTTTAAAAGTCCGGTGCGCAAGCTGTCCCGACCAATCAGCGTAATCCTCCGCCGTGTCGGTGGTTTTTGGACCAGTGCGGCTCGGTGAAGGTCGGAGATAAGTGCGGTAATGAACTGCGGTGACAGTTTGTCGTGACTGTCAGTAAAGGCCTCGCTTAAGGTGCTACCTCTATGAGCTGCAAGAAGCGCCGAGAAGACAGGCCCCGGCGGGGTGCCGTCGGAAAGCGGCAGAATCATGCTGCGCTCCGGTTCCACGCCGAACTGAATCCGCGCGCCTGGGCGCATGACAATCGGTACCTCCGGCCGCAGCGCGTAGTCCGTGGCAGGCGCGGCAAGTGTTTGTGCCGCGGGTGCGTCCGAACCTATTACGCCAGCCGTACCATCCCGCCCCCGAGACGTATCCCTGTATTCCCCCATAAAAATATCTTTTACCCCGGGGCCAGCTTTTACGCAATCGCAGCGCAGAGCATATACGCTTAAAAAGCATGAGCACCAAGCGACCTGAGTACGGCCCGGATGTTGAGGTTCGGCGCTCGAAGCGCCGCCGCCGTACTGTGTCCGCCCGCGCGGAGGGAAACCGGATCATTGTCATGGTTCCGGACGATCTCAGCGCCGCTGCGGAAAAACAGCAGGTCAATGAAATTGTTGCGCGAGTGCGGAAGAAAGTTGGCAGCAACCTGGATAATTCCGAGCTGGAGCGCCGCGCACGGCTGCTCTCTCGTACGGTGCTGGAAGATCGCCCGCGGTTCGAGTCAATCAAATGGGTCAAGAACATGTCGCGCAGGTGGGCATCCGTCACCGGCGGTGTCGATAGTCCTGGGCGCATTCGCATTTCGCACAGGCTTGCCGACGTCCCGGGGTACGTCCTCGACGATGTCATTGTGCACGAACTGGTGCACACTTTCGTCGACGGTGGTCATACCGAAGAGTTCTGGTATTGGGCGGCAAAAGCCCCGTACCACGAACGGGCACGGGGCTATTTAGAGGCGTATCAACGCTGGGGAACCCAGAGCTAACTCGCTACTTATCGTCGTCGGCGTCACTGTCGTTGCCCTCAGCCGCGCGCTTTTCGGCCTCTTTGCGCAGCTGCTCTTCAAGCTCTGCGATCGGGTCGAAGTCATCGTTTTCCGAGCCGCCAAGGACCGAATCAATAAAGGCCGCGGGTTCATCCAAATCCTCTGCCACGGGCAGGAAGTCCGGGTGATCCCAGACCTTGTCGCGTCGCTCGATGCCCACAGCGGTGGTCAGACGGTGCCACAAGTTGGTTGCCTCACGCACCTTGGGGGATCCGAGGTCAATGCCGGTGGCCTTCTCCAGCGCCTGTTCAGCACCTTCGGTGGCGCGGCGACGACGCCAGGCTTCATCCAGCTGTGCGGCACCCGATAGACGCTCACCGAGGGCATCGGTGACAACCATGTCCACCCATCCCTCGACCAGTGCTAGCAGCGTCTGGAAACGAGTACGAGCATTCTCGTTACGAGAACGAATCTTCGGGCTCAGATCCATATTCTGCAGCTCGCTCATAGCTTCCTGCATACGCTGCGGATCCTGCATGTTCTCAATATCCAGACCGCGGGCGGCCTCTTCAATCGCGGAGTAATCGATGACGATGCCGGCAGCGTATTCCTCGACAGAGGAAATCATGCGTTCAGCCAGCCATGGCACGCGGTCGAAGAGACGTTGGTGGGCAGCTTCGCGGGCAGTGGCGTAGATAAATAGATCGCGCGCTGGAACCTCGAGTTCCTCCGCGAGAGCGACGAGATGCGTTGGCAGCAGTACCGCCGCACCAGTGGTGTGTAGTGGCAGTCCGAGGTCAGAACCAGTCAGGCTCGTCTGTGCCAATTCAGCCAGCGCATTTCCTAGCTGAGTACCGAAACTCATCGAGTTCATCTGGCGCATGATGCCCAGCATCGGGCCCATCATCTCGCGAGCTTCCTCTGGAACGCCCTCGAGGGAGGCATCACTCATGCGGCTGGCGACGGGATCGACAAGGCGAGTCCATGTCGACTTGGTGTTCTCCAACCACTGCAGGCTATTCCACGCTTCTACGCGGTTGACACCAGCCGGCAGGGAGGTGACGTCATCTAGCCACAGTTCGGCCAGGCGCAGGGAATCAGTCAGCGCCTCGCGGGCCGAGTCCTTCACCGGAGCCGGGTTACCAAGACGGGTCCGCGCAACGCGCTCGGCCGCGTCGTAGTTGACAGGGCCAGAGTTAGACTCCTGGAATCGCTGCCCCATGCCGGAGAACATCTCGCCGAACTGGTTGAGAATATCGCCCAAGTTCGGCTGGTCCCCCTTGCCGGAGGCGCCGCTGCCGGGCTGCCCGGGGCCGCCGAAACCGAAGCCACCGGCGCCGCCCATGCCACCGAAGGGAAACCCGAAGAAACCGAAAGGACCGCCCTGGCCGCCCTGACCGCCCTGACCGGAGTCATTGTTGCCAGCGTCGTCGCGATCGTCATCATTGTCGTTCGGACCAAAGCCAAATCCGTTAGAACTCATGCTCCCACCGTACCGGGCAATGACCCGCGTGAGTACTTAAAAGCACCACTTTATTGGCAACTTCGCGCCCAGCGAACAGACACGGACAAGATTCATCAGGTGTCCAGTAGGCAGATAGCGAGAATGTAGGGTGTTATTTGTGAATCGTCGTACCCAAACTCTTGTTGCGGGCGCTGTGCCCATCGCCGCGTTGGCAACTGTGCTCTCGCTGCCAACGCTGACAGTGCCCTATGCCGCGCAGGGGCCTGGCCCGGTCTTCGATGTTCTCAGCGATGTCGAGGGCAAGAGCATTATCTCGGTCAGTGGCAGTGCTGCGGACTCCGAACTCTCTAAGGGCACGCTGGATATGACAACCGTCGCAGTCAGACATAACCTGACATTGCCGCAGGTCATTGGCCTGTGGTTCGATCGTGACAACGATATCGTCCCCATTGAGGCGGTCTTCCCTCCGGGCCAGAGTCAGGACGAGGTGGAAGAGGAGAACAAGGCTGCATTCACCGAGTCAGAGGCCAACGCCACCTCCGCTGCGCTGGCACATCTCGGGTTGCCGATGGAAGTCACCGTCGCCTACACAGTGCCGGATAGTCCCGTCGATGGGCGACTGCATGAAGACGATGTGATTCTCGCCGTGGATGGGGTGGCCGTAAGCAAGCCTGAGCAAGTCAAGGCGATTATTGCCGGACGCAACCCGGGCGATACTGTCACGTTGAGGGTCAAGTCTGCGACCGTCGACAAGCAGAAGACTGCTAAGGGCGAGGACTCTGCCCCCGAGAAAGCCGTCGATATTTCTGTGACACTGGCGGAAAATCCGCATCAGAAGAATGCCGCGCTGCTCGGCGTTGGGATGGGGGCGCAATCCGCGGACGACACCAAGGTTGAGTACCAGCTCAGCGGCATTGGAGGTCCGTCTGCGGGTCTCATGATGACGCTCGGAGTGATTGACAAGCTGAGTCCAGGCGATTTGACCGAGGGGCAGCACCTCGCTGGCACCGGCACTATTGACGCTGCCGGCAACGTGGGCGAAATCGGTGGCATTACACACAAAATCTCGGCCGCCCGAGATGAGGGCGCCGAGATGTTCTTCGTGCCGGAAGGCAATTGCGCAGAGGCTGTGACTGCCGACCGAGGCGATATGAAGTTGGTAAAGGTCTCTGTGCTTGACGACGCGCTTGCGGCAATCGAAAAGCCGGAGACCGCGCAGACCTGCTCGTAGTTTTTGTCGTAGTCCCTACGAGCAGCTGCTAGTTTCAGCTAGTTCTTGCTGAAGGCCTCGAAGTTTTGCTGAGACTGCCATTTATCAATCTCTGCCGCCGTTGCGCGCAACTGCGGGTCAAATTTGAGGTAGGCCTTTGTCTCGCGCGCAATGAGCCCGGACAGGACAATCAGACCGATGAGGTTCGGTAGCGCCATCAGGCCGTTGAGAGCCGAGGCGACGGACCAGACGGTTTCCAGATGAGTAACAGCGCCGACGAAGACTACGCAGGTGAAGACCGCACGGTAGAGACCGGTGCCGCGGCGACCGACCAGGGACTCGAATGCGCGCTCACCGTAGTAGGACCAGCCCAGCATGGTGGAGAATGCGAAGAAGACAACCGACAGCGTGACGATTGTGCCACCCCAGTGGCCAGGCAGACCGCGGGAGAATGCCTCAGCAGTCAGAGCGCCAGTGTCGACGTTGCCATCCTGCCAAACACCGGTGCTGATGATAACCAGGCCGGTGAAGGACACGACGATGATGGTGTCAATGAAGGTCTGAGTCATGGAGACCAGACCCTGACGAACCGGGTGAGTGGTCGATGCGGCGGCAGCGGCGATAGCACCGGAACCCAGGCCCGACTCGTTGGAGAACAGGCCGCGGGCAACACCCATCTGCAGGGCGAGAATGAGCGTGGAGCCTGCGAACCCACCAACGGCCGCGGTGCCGGTGAAAGCATCGGTGAAGATGAGCTTGAAGGTCTCGGGCAGCGCCGAGACATTGGCGACGAGCCCCCACACGGCCGCACCGATGTAGAGCACAATCATCATCGGCACAAAGCCGGCGGTGATGCGGCCAATCGACTTAATGCCACCCATCAGCGCCGCACCTACCAGGATGAACATGATCATGCCGGAGAGCGTCGGATCGATGTCGAAGCTGTTTTCCAGGTTCGAGGCCACGGCATTGCCCTGGGTCAGGTTGCCGATACCAAACGCTGCCAGCGCAGCAAAGACGGCGAAGAGAATACCGAGCGTCTTACCAAAACCATTCGGGATGGCCTTGCGCAGGTAGTACTGCGGGCCACCGGACTGTTCGCCAGCTGCATCGACCTGACGGTACTTCACACCCAGGAATGCCTCGGAGTACTTCGATGCCATACCAAGCAGGCCGGTCACCCACATCCAGAACAGCGCACCGGGTCCACCCAGGCCGATCGCGGTAGCGACACCGACAATGTTGCCGACACCGACTGTTGCCGCGAGAGCCGTCGCAAGCGCCTGGTAGTTGGTGATATCTCCCTCGGCGTCTTCGTCGTTACGGTCGATGAGTCCGAGGCGCAGTGCCGGGCCGAGTTTGACCAGGTGAATTGCACCCAGGCGAATGGTCAAAATGATTCCGGTGCCGATCAGCGCGGGGATCAGGAGATACGGACTCCAAATAAAACTATCCGCCGCTGAGGCAAAATCGCTGAAGCTTTCCATGCTGTGGAACTTTACTGGTAGAAAGCCTAAATTCGATCATTAATTTCTCAGAAAATGATTATTGTGCTACTAATTCGCCACAAGTGGGGGTAAACACATTCCGACGAAAGCAAAAACTATTCCGCCAATCAGTGTGAGAGCAAGGTACCCACATGCCCTCCAAAAGTGTTGGTTCTTAAGGCGTACGATCTCTCCGGCGAGTGTGGACCACGTCGACAGGCCGCCGGCGAAGCCAATCATTACCGTCGCATAGGCCAGAGCAGGCGTCATGCCATTGCTTATCGACGTTCCCCGCGACCACACCACAGCAGCGACACCGGCGACGAAGCAGGCAATCATATTCGCGGTCCACGTTCCGGGTAGTTTGGAATCAGCCCACTTCACCGCAAGTTCGGCCAGCGCATAGCGCAGCGCTCCACCTACTGCCGCGCCAACTGCGATAGCGAGGATGGCAGAGAGTGCCGAGGAAAAAGAGCCGAGGAGATCGCCGGTCATTCCGCGACCTCCCGTGCGCACTTGGTGCCCAACCAGTAGGCGAGAGGGCAGCACAGCAGATGAATAAGTCCGACGCTCACAATCAGTACGACTGACGTGTCCGCTTGCACCAACAAGAGAATGACAAATGCGGAGAAAGTGGTGAAACCGCCACAAAAGCCAGTACCGCAGAAAGCGGAAAGCCGAGGATTAGCAAACGCGATACTGCTGACCAGGCCGAAGAGAAAGCAGCCCAACAAGTTGATGGCAGTGGTCGAAACTGCGCTAGTTCCCGAGCTCACAATCGCATCGATTGCCGCGCCGAGCAGAAAGCGACTTACCGCGCCAATAGCGGCACCGCCGGCGACAACCAGGGCCATGAGAACCTGCGCCCGTCCTGCTGATGGCAGTTTCGCAACGACAGATTCCTCATTCACGGTGAAAACGCTAGCACAGTGGCGAAAGGGGAGGTAGGCGCCGACAATTCGGAATCTTTCACCAGGAGGTGTTCCCGTCGGCACGCGACAATCTACCTACTGCACCCTATTGCAGGGGCGAGTTTGCCTTACCGAGTGGTTCTTGCCATGCGCGCTGACCCTAAAACGGGGACACTGGGGAAGAGGAAGCGCATTTAAGTCCGGTTTCCCCATTCCGGCCGGCTCGTCGGCGGTGAAATCGGTGGTTGCGCAGTTCGCCGATTCAGCAGGAGGATACCCACAATGGCTCATGAGCGCGCCGGGCAATTGGCCCAGCCATCCGACCTTATCGATGTCGCGGAACTGGTCACTGCTTACTACACAAAGCACCCGGACCCGAATAACCCCGACCAGAAGGTCGTCTTCGGTACTTCCGGTCACCGCGGTTCCTCCCTCGACGGCGCTTTCAACGAAGACCACATTCATGCCACCACTCAGGCCATCGTGGATTACCGCAAGGGCCAGGGCATTGAAGGCCCGCTCTACGTCGGTCGCGATACCCACGGCCTGTCCGAGCCGGCAATGATTTCCGCCCTCGAGGTGCTCACGGCCAACGGCATCACCGTGATGGTTGACGCTCAGGATCGCTACACGCCGACTCCGGCCGTCAGCCACGCGATTCTGACGTACAACCGCGACGTGGAGGGAGGTCCGACGGGGAGTAGCTCCGCGCGTGCCGACGGCATCGTGATTACCCCTTCCCACAATCCGCCACGGGATGGTGGTTTTAAGTACAACCCGCCGACTGGTGGTCCGGCGGACGCGGATGCGACGGACTGGATTGCAGCTCGTGCCAATGAATACTTGGCTAAGGGCCTGGATGGGGTTGAGCGCCAGCTGGTGGATAAGGCCGGAGACCTCGTCGTAAAGCACGACTACCTCAACGCATACGTGTCGGACCTGCCGAATGTTGTCAACCTCGACGCCATCCGTGATGCCGGCGTGCGTATCGGCGCCGACCCAATGGGTGGTGCGTCGGTGGATTACTGGGGCGCAATTGGCGATGCGCATAACCTAAACCTGACTGTGGTCAATCCGCTGGTTGATGCGACCTGGCGTTTTATGACGCTGGATACAGACGGCAAGATTCGTATGGACTGCTCCTCGCCGAATGCGATGGCGTCCTTGATTGGTAACCGCGATAAGTTCGACATCTCCACCGGCAATGACGCGGACTCCGATCGCCACGGAATTGTGACACCGGACGCGGGTCTGATGAACCCGAACCACTACCTGGCCGTTGCCATTGACTACCTCTTCGCGCACCGTCCGGGCTGGTCGCAGGAGACTGCGGTCGGTAAGACGCTGGTGTCTTCGTCGATGATTGACCGCGTCGTTGCCAATTTGGGCCGCAAGCTCGTGGAAGTTCCAGTCGGCTTCAAGTGGTTCGTCCCGGGTCTGCTCGGCGGCACCATCGGCTTCGGCGGTGAAGAATCCGCTGGTGCATCGTTCCTGCGTCACGACGGAACTGTGTGGTCTACCGATAAGGACGGCATCATCCTGGATCTCCTGGCCAGCGAGATCAAGGCCGTGACTGAGAAGACTCCATCACAGCTCTACGCAGAGCTCGCCGATAAGTACGGTGCCCCGGCTTACGCCCGCACCGATGCGGACGCAACCCGTGAGCAGAAGGCAATCCTGAAGAAGCTCTCGCCGGAGCAGGTCAAGGCCGACACCCTGGCAGGGGAGACCATTACAGCCAAACTGACTGAAGCACCGGGCAACGGCGCTGCGATTGGTGGCCTCAAGGTGGTTACGGAGAACGCTTGGTTCGCGGCACGTCCGTCGGGCACTGAAGATAAGTACAAGATCTACGCGGAGTCCTTCAAAGGCGCGGATCACCTGGCACAGGTTCAGGCTGAGGCACAGGACGTGGTTTCGGCAGTTCTGAACGGGTAATCGGTAACCATTGGGCTAGCTGTAAACAGTTAGCCTGTACTAACATTTCTGTGTATGAAGAATTTCGTAGGCGTGGTGGCACGATTCGGCCTGGCTGCAGTTTGGTTGTACTCGGGTCTTATCAAACTACTGAACCCGCTGGAATCGCGTCAGGCAGTTCAAGCTTATGAGCTGCTGCCGAGCGATTTGGTGCCGATGGTAGCGGTTGCGCTGCCCGCTTTCGAAGTTATCCTCGGACTCCTGCTGGTATTGGGGCTTTTCTTGCGCCCGGTAGCGGTGTTGTCTGGCGCGCTCTTGCTGGTGTTTATCGGCGGCATTATCTCGGCGTGGGCGCGCGGCCTGCAGATTGACTGCGGTTGCTTTGGTGGCGGTGGCTACGACGAGAACGCTGACGCGGTTTCATATCTAAAGTCAATCGCCCGAGACATCGGTTTTCTGGCCTTGGCTGTATTTGTGTACGTGTGGCCGTGGAAGAAGTTTGCCATTTACGCCTAGTCCGCTGGCTAGAGGGGAAGCCTAGGGGATAGGCCAGGGGAATGGGGCAAGGTGATGGGGCCTAGCAACCATTTCTGTTTTCTCAGGCGCAATTGTGTCATTGGCAAGAAACACCGCTATCGTAAGCGGTGTGAGTCAGAAGATTAAGAATCCAAATGAAAAGGGCAGTGGCTTCGTCGTCGGCCTGATTGCTCTTCTTGCTGTCGTTGCAGTTGTTATTGGTGGCGTTATCTACATCGGCCGGTCGCAGCCGATTGAGGGACTGCCAGATGAGGACGTCGACTTCTCCGTCGCACTCGACGGCGATGTCATCCGACTGAGCAAGGACGGCGCCGAAGGGGCTAAAACAGCCACGATTTTTGAGGACTTCTCGTGCCACTACTGTGCTCAGATGAGCGAAGAGGGTCACGATGATGAGCTCAAGGCGCTAAACGACGGCAAGCTTGTCGCTGAATACCGCACGCTGAACTTCCTGGATGGTCAGGAGAAGGAGCAGCGTGACGGTCACTCCACTCGCGTCTTCGCGGTTGCCCGCAAGATTGCTGAGACCGGTGATGCTCGCGCATATTGGAACTTCCGCACAATGATGATGGCTGACCAGCAGAACTCTGTCACGTGGAGCGATGATGAGTTGGCTGACCGTCTGGAGCAGCTCGGTGTTGCTGACGAAATTGTCAGCGAAGTCCGTTCCGGCATCGACACCACCGAGGCTAAGGCAAGCGCAAATGCCAACTTCGATGACCTTGAGAAGCGCTTGGGCAAGGTTTCCTCACCGCACGTCTTTGTCGATGGCAAGGATATTCTGGAGAACATTTCCGGTGATGGCGGACTGGGGCAGTGGGTCAAGGTGGCCCTGCGCTAGGTTCCGTGCACGCTCACACGATTCATCTTCAGTTCATGTTCGGCAGATCTGCTCTAGGGCACTCGACGAATACGTAAAAGAGTGTTCTACATGCGGATTTGGTGATACATGACAGTGCCATGTAGCCTTTGAGGAGTCCACAGCGGAGGGTGAAAGCCACTTCGATGTTGATTCTGGGGCTATGGCGCAGCTGGTAGCGCACCACACTGGCAGTGTGGGGGTCACGGGTTCGAGTCCCGTTAGCTCCACCAGTAGGAAATCCCTCGGTCGAAATGACCGGGGGATTTCTTGTATCTACCCTGGTAGCGACTGGTTTCAGTCTACATGATTAATGTCCTGTTGTGGACTCGGATAGACTGGAATCTGGCACAAATCTGGCATATCTGGCACAAATCTGGCACGCCCGACATGACCACCACAGGCGGAAACAATGGCATTCGGCAGTATCCGAAAACTCAAGTCTGGAAGATTCCAGGCTCGCTACACCTACCGGGGGCAGGAGTGTAAAGCCCCGGACACTTTCAAAACCCGCGGCCTTGCTCAGGGCTGGCTCAATGAAGAAGAAAAGCTAATCAGTTTCAATGAGTGGACACCACCAGAGCAGCGCGCGGCGGAAGAGCAGCTAGCGCAGCAGCGCCACGCCCTTACCGTGGAAGCATGGCTAGAGCAGTATCACGACGGCCTTACGGTCCGCGCGTCCACGCTGCAGATCTACCGGCGTACCGTCCGCAACCGCATTACTGACCCGCGGCCACCCGGTGACACTGATCCCGACATCACCCGGCTTGCCGGTATTCCCCTTGTGGAACTGACTAAAGCTGACATTTATTCGTGGTGGGACGGTATCACCCGCGCTTATGACACCCCGGAAACTAACCACAAGGCCTATGTGCGGCTTAAAGCGGCGTGTGATGAAGCTCAGCGACGTGAGTTGATAGACCGTAGCCCGGTAGAGATTGCGGCGGCTAAACGGCGTAGAGAGCGGGAATTACCGTATCTGCCGACTACGGAAGAGCTGCATGCCGTGGTGTCTGCAATGAAGCCGTCTTACAAGCTGCTAACCGTGCTGTGTCTGTTCCACGGTCTGCGTATCGGTGAAGCAATCGCCCTGGAGGTAGGCGATATTATTTGCGATGTACCGGTGCCGTATGCCCCTCGGTACTCGATTCGGGTTAGGCAGAATGCCCAGCGGATTACACCGGACGGCGGTAGCACGTACATGCTGGTGCAAAAGCCTAAGAGCCAGGCGGGTAACAGGGAGGTCCCTTTTATGCCGTCAATGGTGCCGTTGTTGTGGGAGCACCTGGCTAAGCATGTAGCCCCGGGCCCGGTGGACCTTAATCTGGCTGATGAGCTCGGCGGCGGCACACGCCCGGCGCGATTGCTCACCACCACAGGGGCGGGCGAAATTGTTATGGACACGTCTTACCGGTCGGTGCTGGATCGTGCTACTAAGCGGGCGGGTGTGTCTGGGCGGATTAAACCGCATTCGGGTAGGCGCTGGTTGGTGACCCGGCTTGCGGAAGAGGGAGCGCATGTAAAAGAGATTGGCCGCATTCTCGGTGATGATGATTTGAGTGTGATTATGGGTATTTACATGCAGGTTCGGGCTGAGCGGACAACGGAGCTTATGGACGTGGTGGACGTGTCGGTTACGGCGGCGCGCCGGGCAGGACAGGAGTAGGGGGGCAAATGATTAGCAGAAATGAAGTTATCGCGCGGCAGCGGCTCGAAGTTACCTATGTGTATGAAGAGCGTATAAGTGGGTTGCTACCTGCTAGGGGGCCGTTGTTAAACCTCGTTGATGAAAAAAGTGACCCTATCGGGGACTGCGCCGCAATGATGTCCTATGACTACGTGTTGGGGCAGGGAATGCTATCAGCAGGTAAGCCCGGGGCCCATGTATTCGGCGGGTTGGGGCTCGTGCGTGTCTGCTGGTTTGAGCCAATTGCAATTACCAATGATGAGGGTAGGCGTATTGGCGTGTTCTATATTGAGTCCTTTGACGATGACCCCATTCGTGTTTTCCAGGTTATGGAGGCCAAAGGGGGCAGGATAGCCCCAACTTTTCAGCATGTCTTACCGCTAGTCGCTTATTCCACCAAAAATAGGCCTAAGCCGGGGCGAGATGCTTTTAAGGCGATAAGGCGCGCGCCGGGTCGGGATATTCGAAAGCTATTTAGTGGCGAGGGGATTCATGATTCACCTATTCGGTCCCGTTGGAGTGAGCGGGGTCGGCTGATTTTCGACTTTCCAGGGTTCAAGGTTAATGAAGAAAAGCTAACCCCGGTTCTATGGAAATTAAAGCGCAACGGTGTTAACGAGGTTTCCGTGAGTCTGGTCCGTAAGGCTGTTGAAATGAACAACCTAACTTAGCCCCCTCGCTGGTCTGTTATGGTCATAGGTGAGCGCAAACTGCTTATGTAAAAGAGTCCCTGCGTTGCCTGTGATTCGGGTGTCCTTGGGTGCGGCACCCCGCGTTAGCGTGCGCGGGTAATGGGCACGCAGATTGGATAGCCAAAAATGGCTAGCACCCCACAGAAAACTATTTCCGCTCGCGGCAAGCAGCTTAAGCCCCGGCTTATGGGCAGTGTAAAAGACGCTGCAGACCGCTGGGCAATCAGCGAGAAAACTATCCGGCGCATGATCAACGCCGGGGAGCTCGTCGGCTACTACCCGACACCCCGCACCCTGCGTGTGGACATGCTCGAGCTGGATACCCTCATGGAGTCCCGCGCCACCCGCAAGGTGGTGGCGTAACAATGACCACCAACTACACCCCAGCCGATTCACTGGCCTACCTCAAGGAAAACGGACTAATCGACGCGGCCATAGAAGCGCTGTACACACTCGCAGACGATATGAGCGCGTCCGAACAGGCAGACTTTGCGGTAGCTGTTCTGGAGACTTTGCAGAAGATTATCGCGTATGAAGTTCGGGTACACCGGCTTGATACGGCCACGCACTACAGCAATGACGTGCCGTTGACTGTCACCGGGCTAGAGCCGTATGAGGAAGTCGATACCGACGGCGTGCGGCATACAGGAGTACGCCCGTTCACCACCTGTATGCACCCCGGTGGTGGGGTAACCCACCCGGCTATCGACAACGGCGGGGAGGTGGCGTAAGGCATGGCTGAAAAGAATATCCCCGCGCCGGGCCAGCACGGGGACAATCAAGCAAGTTTCTACCGCCATACTAGCCCAGTGGGGCAGGATGTGCCCAGCGTGTGGGAAACTTTTGCGGTACAAACACTTGCCTATCTTGTCTCCAGTACGGCGGAAACAGCGCAGTATGCTATCGCCCGGCGCGGCTTAACCGTGCAGGCGTTCCCTCGGTTGTATCAACCGGCGTTTGAGGTTCTTCTAGGTGGTGTCCTGGAGCTGCTGGAGTCGGGCCGGGGCCAGGAGACTGTGAACATTGTGCAGTTCGGCCAGCGGCTGCATGAGCGGCAAGGCCCGGTGAGCGTCCGGGTAATGCAGCGGATTACCGGAAGCGATTGCTACAGCGATAGTAAGGCACTGTGTTTCTCAGAGCTTGGGCTGATTAATGTCGCGGCCTGCCTGTTGGTTGAACAGTCGGGTTTTGCGGCCCTGGTGCAAGCCCAGGCGGGTATCCAGCGGTGCTTAGATGGAGCAACGTTGGTCGGCACTGGTGAAGTAGTGGACCGTGTTCTGTATGCACAGACAGCGGGGCAGCGGGCCCTTATCAATGGGCAGCAGGTCCGGGCTTGCTCTCCAGTTCAGGGGGTGGCCTAATGGCTGGAATGGCTGCAAGCGACGTGAAGCAGACAATGCAGCGCGCGAAAGAAACAGTGGCTGAATTCGGCGCGGATATTCCGCTGGACTCGGTACTAACCGCACAAGAGTGGAGGCAGCTACATAGGGACGTATTCGACGGCTCAGACGCGCTCGAGCACCTACAGGATTACGCCCGCGCTCACTACGTGCCACCGATCGCATTCCTACTTGTGACGCTGACCAGGATTGCGGCGGCAAGCCACCCTATTACCGTTAACGCTGGGCTGGGCTCCACACCACTGAACAGCTTTCTTGTGCTGGTTGGTGATTCCGGTATGGGCAAGGACACGGTAATCAATCGGTCTACTAAGGCCTACTCACTGGTCCGCACCAGTTTCCCGCGGGGCTGGAAGAGCGGCCGCTAGGCTCGGGGGAATCGCTGGTATCCGCGTTTGTGCCACCCGCGCCGGGCAAAGATGACCCGGCCCCTAAACCTAACCCCCGGGTGCTGTTCACGGAGACGGAAATCAGCAACGCCGAAACATTGATGAAGCGTGACGGTGCCACGCTTAGGCAAAACCTGCTGAAGCTCTACAGCGGCAGCACGGTCGGTAATGCGACGAAAAACAGTGTGGACACCGTAGCCGGGGGCACGTATTCCACCGGGCTGATTATCGGAGCCCAACGGGGCAGGGTAGGGGCGCTGCTGGATAACCCCGATGATGGATTGCCCCACCGGTTCATGTGGACGGAGTTGCTAGATCCGAACGTGCCTAGCCAGTTGCCTAAGGTTGGGCCAGAGTTGGACGCGGTGCAATTCCCTAAGGCGGGAACAGCGATTCAGGCATGCGGTAAGGCCAGTAGTCAAGTGAAGCAGCGCAGCAGGTTGCGGCTCACTAAAGGCTATACAGGCGGGCTTGACTCGCACCTGTTGTTAACTCGGGTGCGTATCGCTGCACTGCTGGCCGTGTTTAGAGGGCATGCGGAAGAGCGCGGCTTTACCGATGATGATTGGCGACGCGCGGGCGCGCTCGTAGCGTACTCAAAGAAAGTACGTGAGTCCTGTAACGAACGCCTGCAGACCTCAGCCGTGGTCAAGCAAATGACGCGTGAAGAATCAGAGTACAGGGCTCGCATGAGTCACGTGCACCAAAAGGTCTATGACGCGTTGAAAGTCAGCGACCAGACGCGCGTAAGCAAGATTACTAATGCTTGCCGTAGGTATCGGGACGACGCGAAAGAAATGGTTACTGAGCTGATCGACGCTAAGGCAATTCGCTACGTCGATAAGCAGCAGCGGATTATCAGCAAGGGCGAAGCATGGCAGGACTTTGCAGCTTCCCTTAGCACCCGTCCTAAGTGACCTAACCGACCTAACCCCAGGTAGGCGGTGGTTTCCAGCGTCCTAACCACCGTCCTAACCCGTCCTAACCTAGGACACGAAGATAGGACACCATAGGACACCACATAGGACACCAAAAAACGCCCTGACCAGCACATAGGACACTTAGGACACTTAGGACAGGGGGTAAGAAAAAAGGACGTCCTAGCCTAAAGGGAGCAGCCCGGCGCGCCGGGCGGTCCTGTGGTTAAAGACCCCTGGGGGCTATCCCCTCCGTGAGATTAATCCCGGCCCCCGGTGGCGTAGGTGTGAGGGTCGGTTACAGGTCTGGAGTTTTATACCCCAGGGGGCAACCCCCCTCCCTCGGGGCGCATGGCCCCCGGTTGGCAATGGCGCTAGGGCTGCGCCTGGCCGTGGGATTCCAGGCCCAGGGGGTGACCCCCTCCCCAGTCCGTCTTGTCGCCCGGAGGGCATTGCTGCGCTGTTCGTGTACGGGTTTGAGCGTTTTCGCATTTTTCCGGTGAGTGGCGGCAGATAGCAGTGTGAGACGGTTCAGCGACACACGAAAACGTTTGTGAAGTGAACTAGTATGAAAACATGATGGTTCACATCGCAAATACACCTGAACAACAGGCCATTGAAGCACGGCTCACCACAGCGCTAACCACTATTGCGCGCCTGGCAGAAAACCTTAATGACTTAATCGGCGGTCATGGCCGTGTCGCTCGGTTCGGAGAAATCAGGCGGCGTAATCCACGCTCAACACCACCGTGTAATCTGTCTTGGCTGCAGTTGTCGATAGAGCTGCAGGACCTACTCAAGTGCGGTGTGCTGCAGGCACGCGCTGACGGCATTACAGGCGTTCCACGCGATCGCAGCGGTGAAGCACTTGCTTGGTGGCTAGCAGGCCACAGCAACCAACTAGCGGTACAGCAATGGGTTACCTCGGCCCCGTGGTGGTCCCTGCGTTCAGGCAGCAACGGCGTGAGTTGGCTCGATGAAGTAGAGCTGTATGCCGATACCCTGCAGGGCGCTATCAACCCGGCTGAAAAGCACCCACCAGCAGGCAGCACTTTAGAGGTTGCAACCTGGTGCGGCGTATCTGCTACCTCGGTCCGTAATTGGCGGCGCGCTGGCAAACTACAAGGATTCTGGGACGGCAAGAAGTGGGTCTACAGGACTAGCGACGTGCTGAGGGTGAAAGAAGAAATGGCGGCGCGCCGGGCGGGGTAGTCGGTGCTAGATAGTCCGGGCGTTTGCTGCAGTCCGTGTCCGGTTGACGTGCCCTTGAGATGTGCGGCCCCGGGGAAATCTTAGGGCGGTGGCTCGCCAGCGACTCTCTCGGTTCCTGGTGCTTGCTTGTCTCTCTCTCCTTTTATTTTGTGGTGATAATTAGTTGGGTGGGGAGGGGACCCCGGCGGCTCCTGGAAGCAAAGAGGGCACTGCATTGCTGCGGTACCTCCCCCACCGGCTGGTGGTGTCGAACAGGCCCAAAAACAGGGGTTGGGTCGCTGCTGTTTGGTGACGGTTGCTGCTGGTGGCAGGCTGTTTTAAGGGTGTGGGTTGCCGTAAACTATCGGTGTCAAAACGTAAAGGGTATGTGAGGTGTTTGCATGAAGTTGGAAGCCGGTAAGTGGCAACTGCAGTTTGATGAGCTTACGGCGCTGATCCGGGCGTTGGAAGCTATGGAGCCGAAGCCTGCGAAAGAGATTGTGGCGGCGTACGCACAGCGGGCGCGTGCGATTGAGGAATTGGAGAAATCCCCGTTTGGTAAGCGCTGACGGGGCTAGGTGTCTTGGCGCGCGGTAATCCGTATAGCGGGTTATTCTGTCGGTGCTCCAGTTTGACTGTGAGACTGTGGCATTGGCCCTACTGCTGGCGGCGCATTCCCTCCCCGCGCGTGCTGGTGGTAGGGCGCTTTTGTCTCGGTGAAATTCCCGCCGGTGGGAAATCTGTCAGTCCCGGCAGGTGTGCGAGTCGCACACGTGAAGCCGTGAGCGCTAGAGGTTTTTGAAACTTTCAAGATTCGGTGCTGGTGGCCCAATCGCCTGCTACTTGTAAAATGCAAATACCGCAATGATTCCCGTGAGCCTTGGGCATAATCCTGGATTCTGGATTACAGGGTTACGCGGTGAGCGCGTGCACGGTCAATAATGACCGGGGAGGAAATACCAATTTGGGAAATTCCCGGATTCGGTAATAACACGGAATTCCGTGCTACCGACTTACGGCAGGGTGGTCAAATTGCCCACCCTGGATAGTCCTTTATGCGTGGGGCTTACTCCTAGTTGTTTCAAACAACTCTGAATAACTGTTTAGCTTCCGTGCGCGCGTGGGGCTTACCCTCGTTGACCTGCGTAAAACCCCTGTTCGCAAATCGATTCTAAGCGGTTAAACGTGGGTGGCATGTACCCTAACACCCCTTAATCGCTTACAGGGCGTTCTACAGCACCGGCCCCAACCTGCGATTATGTAAAAACCGGGTGATTCTTACACTTAGCATGGCCGGGCCGGTCGCTTAATGACTTAGCTGTTGTGGGTATCGCCCGGCGCGGCTCGGTACGCGTCTCGGGCAGCCTCAAGGGCCATTTGAACTTCCTTGTGCGTGTCACGGCCTGCAATACGGCTAAGTGTGTCGGTGAGCGTGTTCACATGCTCAATCGTGAGCGGTGTGCCGTCGTTGATCTCGTCGGTTAGTGGGAGTTCGGGGCAGACGATACTCACGGTGAGTTCTTGTAGTTCTCGGAGTGCGTGGGCGGTGTAGGTGGACATAGTGGTTTTCCGTTCTTTTGGTCTAGTGGTTGGTAGCGTGTGGGCTGTATGTGTGTTCGGTGTAGACGGTCAAATGTGGCGGTCCTTTCTAGGTGTTTTGGGGGCGCTTTTTGGAAAATGTGGCACAAATCTGGCACGCCCGAACGGTTAATTTTTTGGTTAAGCCGTCTACCTGGGTAAATTCCCTTAGTTTGTGAAGCCCCGTTAGCTCCACCAGTATGAAATCCCTCGGTCGAAATGACCGGGGGTTTTCTTGTATCTACCCCTGGGTAGTGTGCTCGCCGTTTACCTCAATGATTGGTAATCCGTATGGCTGTAGCAACTTTGTCTGAACGGTGGAATACTGGGGGTATGGCAAACAACGACTCCGTTATTCAGAAACTGTCCACCGAAGAATCCCTTGAGCTGCTGGCTACGCAGACTTTTGGGCGACTGGTTGTTCGTCGTAAAGACGATATGGACCTTTTCCCGCTGAACTACGTCGTTCATGAGGGAAGCATTTACTTCCGCACTGCCGAGGGGTCGAAGCTCTTTACTGTTTCTCTGAACCACGATGTTCTTTTTGAGGCCGACTTTGTTGACAAGGATGCTCAGAAGGCCTGGTCGGTCATCGTAAAGGGTGACGCAGAGGTTCTCACCTCCCGCGCGGATATTAACGCTGCAGATGAGCTGCCGCTGAAGCCCTGGCTGCCGACGTTAAAGTACAACTACGTGCGCATTACCCCGAACGATGTTTCGGGTCGCCATTTCCACCTCGGGGAGGAGCCGAATCGCTACGAAGTGTAGCGGTGGCATACGGCACTTTTGCTTTACGACGGTGGGGGCTCCGTCGTGAAGCAAAGCTTGTAGCGTGCAAAGGCAGCTTTTAGTGACTGAGCACCGCCGTTAGCTGTTTTTTAAAAATTGTTGGGTTAAATTACCCAAAAGCGCCCTAAGTGAGATTCAACCCGTTACAGTCGCAAATGTGACGTGCACCATAGAATCGACCGATGGGGTGCCAGCGCAGCCCGATGTGCGCAGGCAGTCTCCACGTATGCAGAAGATCGTAGATGAAGCGCGCGCGATGCTGCGCGAATCGGGCTGGAGTGCTATCAGCATGCGCCGCCTAGCGGCGCGGCTCGATGTGAAGGCGCCATCGCTGTACAAGCACATCAGCGGTAAAGAAGAGCTCCTTCAGCTGTTGCTGACCGAGAGCCTCGAGAATCTGGGCAAGCGTATTCATGCTGCCATTGATGAGGAATGCACTTCGGCGTCTCTGCTGCAGGCGTACCGCCAGGCAGTTCTCGACGATCCGCATGGTTACCGGCTGATGAGTCGCACTAATTTCGTGAATGTCGTCTCGCCTTCGTCGTTGGATGCCTGGATTCGCGATGCATTCATTAAGGTTGCCGGCGATGAGCCTAAGGGATTGGCCATGTGGGCGTTCGCCCACGGTTTGGTGACCGCCGAGCTGGTCCAGGATGGTTCACCTGCGCTGGAACCCAGCGCCGAAGCCGGTGCGGCAGACAGCTTGGCCGCAGTTGGGGCTATTTGGGACGCTGGCGCGGAGGCCTTCTCTTAAGGGGTTTGCTGCTCTGTCCGGGACGCTAGATCGGTGGCCCGGGGCAGTAGCCTAGCGCCACCAGGAATCGGCCGGTCCGGGCGGGACGGCTCGCTTGTGCCGGGAAATGGAGTAGAGGTGCTCGATTCGCGCGGCATCCTCATCTGAGACAGCCTTGCCTTCGAGGTAGTCGTCGATGGCGGTATAGGTCACCCCGAGCGCAACTTCGTCGGGAAGCGCAGGGCGGTCTTCTTCCAGGTCGGCCGTCGGCACCTTCTCCCACGTACTGGCTGGTGCGCCGAGGTGACGGAGTAAGGCCGCGCCCTGGCGCTTGCTCAGCCCCTGCAGCGGGACGAGGTCGCAGGCGCCGTCGCCGTGCTTGGTGTAGAAGCCGGTGACCGCCTCCGCGGCGTGATCTGTGCCGATGACCAAAGCGCCGTCAACACCCGCCACTGCGTACTGGGCAATCATTCGCATGCGGGCCTTAATATTTCCCTTGTTGAAATCGCTGATAGCGCTGCCGGCCAGGGCATCGGTGACCTGGGTGGTTATCGCGGCGGTGGCCGGTGCGATATCGATAGTTAGCCTTTGGTCAGGCTGAATGAATTGCAGTGCCACCTGTGCGTCGTCCTCATCGGCCTGGACGCCGTGGGGGAGGCGAATGGCAATGAAAGTGGCATCCTCACCGCCGTCGCGAAGCTTTTCGACGGCCAACTGCGCTAGACGCCCGGCCAGCGTGGAGTCTTGGCCGCCAGAAATTCCGAGCACGAATCCCTTGGCGTGCGCGGTGCGGAAATAATCGCAGAGAAAATCGACTCGGCGGTTGATTTCCTCGGCGGCATTGATGGTGGGCTGGACGTGGAGGTCGTTAATAATCTCCGACTGGAGGGGATGCGGGAAATCCTGTGTGCCTACTGGGGTCATGAGCCTCACTCTACCGCTAGTTCCGGACGGGAAAAGGGATGATTTTCCTGCCAGAAGAGTGCCAAAACTCTCATCTTTATCGAGTAAGTGCTGTTCGGATAGGGGGTCTTTGCCTGGACGGTGGCAAGATTTCCAGCGTGAGTACAACCGAACAGAATAAGACTGGACCGAACCGGGAAACCACCACAACTCGGTCGATAGCCGTGGCTATCATCGCCGCTCTGGGCGGCCTCCTCTTTGGTTACGACACCGGTGTCATCTCGGGCGCGCTGCTGTATATCCAGCGCTCTTTTGAGCTGACTCCAGGACAGGAGTCCACTGTCACCGCCATGCTCTTGGTCGGTGCGGCTATCGGTGCGTTCCTGGGCGGTCGCGTAGCGGACTCCCTGGGGCGCCGTGGCACCATCCTGCTCGGAGCGGTCGGCTTCATCATCGGCAGTATCTGGTGTGCTTTCGCTACTAGTGCGTTTTCGCTGGGTGCTGCGCGTACTTTGCTCGGCGTCTGTATCGGTGGTGTTTCCATCGTCGTACCGATGTACATCTCCGAAATGGCACCACCGCATGTGCGTGGACGCCTGGTCAGCCTGAACTCGCTGATGATCGTGATTGGTCAGCTGGTGGCGTTCCTCACCAACTCCGCCCTAGCCTCCTCCGGTAACTGGCGACTCATGCTTGGACTCGGCGCTGTCCCCGGCATCGTGCTGCTCATCGGCATGCTGGTTCTGCCGGACACTCCGGCCTACCTCGTCCGTCGAGGACAGGAGGGCAAGGCGCTGGCCGTGCTGCGTCAGATGCAGGGAGATGAGGCGACCCTGGCTGAGGTTGCCGTTGATGAGGCGTCGTCAAGCGCCGATCAGCGTGCAGCCGAGCGCCTTGCCGTGAAAACCCCGTGGGTGCGACGCACCGTCATTATTGCGATGCTCATTGGTGTGACGCAACAGGTCACGGGCGCGAACGCGATTATGTATTTCGCGCCGACGATGATGAACAAGGTTGGCTTGTCGACGGAAAGCTCTGTCTATACCTCCATCATCATCGGTATCGCCTCGGTGATTTCGTGTGCAATTGGTATGAGCATCATTGACCGCGTTGGTCGTCGGCGAATGCTGATTATCGGTTTGGTGGGCTGTGCAAGCTCGCTGCTCGTGCTGGCGCCCGTCTATGGTTTGTCGAGTAACTCTTCGACGGGTGCCATGATGTCGCTTCTGCTGATGACCGTATTTATCGTGTTTCAGCAGGCGGCTGTGTCGGTGGCGACCTGGCTCCTGATTTCCGAGATCATCCCGACAGAGGCTCGTGGCCTGGGTATGGGGCTGGCAGGGCTCGCGCTATGGGTTGCGAATTGGTTTGTGGCGCAGGCTTTTCTTCCGATGGTGGATGCTGTCGGTGGTGCGTGGTCGTTCTTCTTCTTTGCCATTACGGGCGCAATTGCGCTGGTATTCACCATCAAGGCGGTGCCGGAGACCTCAGGTAAGACGCTTGCCGAGGTCCGCGAGTACATGATTGCCGCTGCCAAGTAGAGAAGTGGAAGCAGTTGCAACGTGGGGAGTCGCGATCTTGGGGTTGCCCGTCAAAGAACATGTTTCCCCCGGATTTTTGGAGTTATTCCGCTTATTAGGTAGTATGGCAACTCGTGTCGTAACGCATCCTCTTTGATATTTCTTCGGATTATCAGGAAGGGTGCGTTGCCAGGCAGTCACTGGGGTGATTGTCCGGGGAGAGTGCAGTGTGCACATTCCCGTTTCGGAGCCGAGTAGAAAGGAGCGCCCGAATGAAGGTCCGCAAGTCCCTTCGGTCGCTGAAGAACAAGCCGGGCGCTCAGGTCGTGCGCCGTCGTGGCAAGGTCTACGTGATCAACAAGAAGGAGCCGCGCTTCAAGGCCCGTCAGGGCTAAGCCTTATTTAGGCTAGCGCGAAGCAAATAGCTTCCTCATTTATTGCCAAAACCGCAATCTGAAGTCGCAGTTTTACTGTGGCCAAAGGTTGCGGTTTTTGGTTTTTGGAGGAGGTAGGTTCAGGCGGTGACAGCGTTTATGGCTGGGGGCGGTGGGGCGATGGAAGTTACTGACTGCGTTTATGTCAAAATTGGCCCGAAAATTGGCTTGAAAGTGTCATAAACTCGCACAGTTTCATATGTGCAGCCCGTGTTCATATGTGCAGCCCGCGATTTTTGAGATCGCTGCGGAATCCGAAGTTGGGTAGGGGAGGGACAAAGGCAGGGCGGGGACACTGCGGCGCCTGGAATCGGTGCGGTCGGCTGCGGGGCGTCATGCAGTAATTGGTTTAACCAAAATCCACCGATAGTTGTTTTTCTACGATTTTCTAGAATTTTTAGCGTGAAATTACAAGGTTGTGGTGCGTCTGTGTACAACATCTTGTGCGCCAGAGATCTCCGAACAGGGAATACCATGGTTGTGAGTACTACATCTAGTATGACTAGAGTTTTCTAGGCACCAAGTGTAGTGTTTTCGATGTCGAGCCAAGGAGAGCTAAAAGGACCTGTCTGCCACCCGTACTCGGTTTCTCATGAACCCTGGGAGCTTTCGGTCATTCAACCAATCCGCTGATTCCTCGGCCGCTTCCGTTGTTTGTACGAAGTCGATCCGATTCATTGGTCTTACCCAAAGCCAGAAAGTTTGTGAGAGTCATGGTTACCGTTTACAGCAAGCCTGCATGTGTCCAGTGCCGCGCTACCACTCGTGCCCTCGATAAGGCTGGAATTGCCTACGATATCGTCGACATCACCATGGACGATGAGGCTCGGGACTACGTCATGGCTCTCGGTCACCTCCAGGCGCCGGTCGTTGACACTGGCACTGAGACCTGGTCGGGTTTCCGTCCGGATCGCATCAAGGCTCTCCAGGCAGCGTAAGAATCACACACCTCTCCGCAGATTTCGTTGACCACCCGGGAAGCGAAGATTGCGGGGGTTTTGCGATGTAAAGGGTGAAGCTCTCATGCTGGTGGTGTATTTCTCCTCGGCGACGGGGAATACACACAAGTTTGTTGAAAAGCTAGGTATCAAAAATGCCCGCATTCCCATCCGTCGTAATGAGCCGGAGCTTATCGTCGATGAGCCCTATGTCCTCATTTGTCCGACTTATGGTGGTGGCGTTTCCATCAGCGGTGGTAACTCAAGGCCAGTTCCTCCGCAGGTCATCAAATTTCTTAATAATGAGCACAACCGCTCTTTCATCCGAGGTGTGATTGCTGCCGGCAATCTCAACTTCGGTGAGGACTTCTGTAAAGCAGGGGATGTCATCTCCTACAAGTGCAAGGTTCCATATCTATATCGCTTCGAGCTGATGGGAACCGACCACGATGTGCGGCGAGTCCGAGAAGGGCTAGAGGAATTCTTCCACGGTAGAGCCAGCGCCTAAGTTGGCAAGCCTCAGTGTCGAGGGAAGGGGCACTGAGGACAACCGAATGGATACGCTCGCGGAAGCCGTCGTAAAGCGGTGTGCGAGGAAAATAGCTAGATTGGATTGCTCTGGGCAGTGTTGGAACAGACCCTGTGCAGGCAAATGAATATTAAAGGAGTCAACGTGTCGGAAATGGGCAAGCAGGTCGCGGAGCCGGTGGGCGAGGACAAGCTGGATTACCACGCGCTCAATGCGCTGCTGAATCTGTACGGTGAAGACGGCAAGATTCAGTTCGATAAGGACCGCATGGCTGCGCGACAGTTCTTCTTGCAGCATGTCAATCAGAACACTGTGTTCTTCCATAACTTGCGGGAGAAGCTCGATTACCTGGTAGAGAACCATTACTACGAGGCTGAGGTTCTGGAGAAGTACGAATTTGAGGACGTCAAGGCGCTGTTCAAGCAGGCCTACGCCCACAAGTTCCGTTTTCAGACTTTCCTGGGTGCTTACAAGTACTACACCTCGTACACGCTGAAGACTTTCGACGGCAAGCGTTACTTGGAGCGCTACGAAGACCGTGTGTGCATGGTTGCTCTTACGCTTGCCGACGGCGACTTGGGGCTCGCGCAGCACCTGGTTGATGAGATCATCGCCGGACGCTTCCAGCCTGCTACTCCTACATTCCTCAACTCCGGTAAGGCCCAGCGCGGCGAGCCGGTGAGCTGCTTCCTGCTGCGTATCGAGGACAACATGGAGTCCATTGGCCGCGCCATCAACTCCTCGCTGCAGCTGTCCAAGCGCGGCGGTGGTGTGGCGCTGCTGCTGAGCAACCTGCGTGAACAGGGCGCTCCGATTAAGCACATCGAGAATCAGTCTTCCGGTGTCATCCCGGTTATGAAGCTGCTGGAGGACTCCTTCTCCTACGCTAACCAGCTGGGTGCTCGCCAGGGAGCAGGCGCTGTCTACCTGCACGCGCACCACCCGGACATCATGCGCTTCCTGGATACCAAGCGTGAGAACGCGGACGAGAAGATTCGCATCAAGTCGCTGTCGCTCGGCGTTGTCATTCCGGACATCACGTTCGAGCTGGCCAAGCGTAACGACGACATGTACCTCTTCAGCCCGTACGATGTCGAGCGTGTCTACGGTAAGCCGTTCGCGGACATTAGCATCACCGAGAATTACGCGGATATGGTCGAGGACCCGCGTATTCGTAAGCAGAAGATCAACGCGCGTCAGTTCTTCCAGACCATCGCTGAGATTCAGTTTGAGTCCGGCTACCCGTACATCATGTTCGAGGACACGGTTAACCGCGCGAACCCGATTGAGGGCCGCATTAACATGTCGAACCTCTGCTCGGAGATTCTGCAGGTCAACACCCCGTCGACCTACAATGCGGACCTGTCCTACGAGCACGTGGGTGAGGACATTTCCTGTAACCTCGGTTCGCTGAATATTGCGATGACCATGGACTCGCCGGACTTTGGTCGCACTGTCGAGACTGCCATCCGTGGCCTGACTGCGGTCAGTGAGCAGACTTCTATTGACTCGGTGCCATCGATTCGCAAGGGCAACGACGGATCTCACGCCATCGGCCTGGGGCAGATGAACCTGCACGGCTACCTTGGCCGCGAGAAGATTATGTACGGCTCGGAAGAGGGCCTGGACTTCACCAACGCCTACTTCGCAGCAGTGCTCTACGCAGTCCTGCGCGCATCCAACAAGATTGCTCGCGAGCGCGGTCAGAAGTTCGTCAACTTTGAGAACTCTGACTACGCCAGCGGCAAGTACTTCGATAACTTCGATCCGGCAGAGTTCCAGCCGAAGACTCAGCACGTCAAGGAGATCTTCGAGAACTCCACCGCGCACATTCCGGACGCTGAGGACTGGGCGCAACTGAAGGCCGACGTCATGGAGTACGGCCTGTTCAACCGTAACCTGCAGGCAGTGCCGCCGACCGGTTCGATTTCCTACATCAACAACTCGACCTCGTCGATTCACCCGATTGCATCTCAGATTGAGATTCGCAAGGAGGGCAAGATCGGTCGCGTATACTATCCGGCTCCGCACTTGGACAATGACAACCGTGAGTACTTCCAGGACGCCTACGAAATCGGCTACGAGAAGATCATTGACACTTACGCGGTCGCTACCAAGTATGTTGACCAGGGACTGTCGCTGACCTTGTTCTTCAAGGACACGGTGAGCACTCGTGACCTCAACCGTGCGCAGATTTACGCATGGCGCAAGGGTATTAAGACTCTGTACTACATCCGCCTGCGTCAGGTTGCGCTGGAGGGTACTGAGGTCGAGGGTTGCGTATCCTGCATGCTTTAAGCAAGCGTGCTTGAGGGCTAGGCATCTAGTGCTTCAGTTGTAGCGCATTGAAGGCGCGAGAATTTCCCCGAGTTTTGCCGGGAGATTCTCGCGCCTTTTTCGTCACTCCACCCAATTGGGAACAAATGTAAATATCACTATTGACGGTTGTAATCCAGGTAATTAACCTGGGCAGTGGTACACCAATGTTCGCATAATTTTCACCCACGGCTAGTGGGGGAAGGGGCTGGAAGCCATGTCCGATACCACTGGTAAGAGCACTCCACACATCAACCCAAAGGGTGCGCCGATTGCAGAAACCATTTTGTTGCCAGGTGACCCGCTGCGTGCCAAGTTCATTGCGGAGACCTATTTGGACGATGTCGTTCAGTTCAACAAAGTTCGCAACATGTTGGGCTTTACCGGCACCTACCAGGGGCAGGAAGTGTCCGTCATGGGATCCGGTATGGGCATTCCGTCTATCTCGCTGTACTCCTGGGAACTTATCCATGTTTTCGGCTGCAAGAAGCTGATTCGCGTCGGTTCCTGCGGCGCGTTGCAGCCGGAGCTGGACCTGTATGACGTGGTTATCGGCCAGACGGCATCGACGGACTCCAATTTTCTATCGCAGTACAACTTGCCGGGAACGTTCGCCCCGTCCGCATCTTTCCGTCTGATTGAAGATGTTCGCGATCGTGCCCGCGAGCAGGGCATCACTACACACGTCGGCAACATCTTGTCCAGCGATATTTTCTACAACTTCCAGGATGATGTGAACGACCGTTGGGCACGCATGGGTGTGCTGGCGGTGGAGATGGAATCTGCTGGCCTTTATGCCACCGCCGCCGAGGCCGGTGTGGAGGCCATGGGAATCTTCACTGTGTCGGACAACATCGTCACCGGTGGAAAGACCACTCCGGAAGAACGTGAGAAGGCCTTCACGACGATGATGGAGCTGGCATTGCCGCTGGCTCGACTCTAGTGTCCTGGTCCGCAATCAATTGGCTTGAAGTGTGAAATAGGTACAGTGCGATGAGCAATCCCGCCAGCAATACCAGCTTGAACGTGAATCCCCGTGAAAGCGCAGCGTCCAAGGCTGCCGCGCCAAACCCTAAGGCCGCAGTCCCGGTCTTGCTGTTTTCCTTTGTATTCTGTTTGGTCTTGGACAATGGCTTTAAGTTCATGACCAAGCCGATTGCGGAATCTCTGGACCTCAGTGTCTCCACGGCCAGTCTGCAGGCGACACTCGCCGGTATCTTGATTGGCATTGGAGCGGTGGTGTACGCCGCATTGGCGGACAGCATCAGTATCCGCAAATTGATGATTGTCGGTATCGGCTTCGTCGCCGTGGGCTCTCTACTGGGTTATTTCTTCCAGGGAGTATGGCCAATCGTGCTTACTGCCCGCATTATTCAAACTGCCGGCCTGGCGGCGGCTGAGACACTCTACGTCATCTATGTCACCAAGTACCTAAGCCCAGAAGATCAGAAAACCTACCTCGGCTTTTCCACCGCGGCCTTCCAAGCCGCGCTGCTGATTGGAACGTTGACCTCGGGAATCGTGGCTACCTACATTTCCTGGCCGGCTATGTTCCTGATTTCGCTCATTCTGATAGTTGCCATTCCGTTCCTGATCAAGACAGTTCCGGAGGAGCAGCAGCAGAAGAGTCACCTGGATATCTTTGGCCTGTTCCTCATCGCGGTCATCGCCACTGCGGTGATGCTGTTCATGCAGCAGTTCCAATGGTGGTGGCTGGTTGCCGCTGCGCTGGGCGTCGCGCTCTTTGTCTGGCACATCCGGACACATGACAACGCCGTGGTCAGCCCGTCGTTCTTTACCAATGCTCGCTACGTTTGCGCGCTGATTGTTGTGCTCGTGGTTTACATGGTCCAGTTGGGGTATTCGGCCATTCTGTTGCCGTATATGGTCGACGAGCTCTATGGCATCAACCTCGACGGTGCTGCCTATATCCTCGCGCCGGGCTACCTCTGCGCTGTCATCGTCGGTGTAATGTCTGGCAAGGTTGCCAAGTTCCTGCCCTCGAAGCAGGCCATTGTCGCGGCTATCAGCATCATCATCGTGGCGTTGCTCATCCCCGCAGTGCTGCCGGGGGCCGGTGTTGCCACGGTTATCGTCTCCATGATTCTGTTCCCATCAGGGTTCGCGCTCATGTATGCGCCGTTGGTCGCGACCGCACTGCAGAACATTCCTGCCGCCAAGTCCGGTGTTGCAATCGGTTTCTACAATCTGACGATCAACATTGCCGTACCGGTTGGCATCGCGTTAACGGCCATGCTTGTTGATTCTCGACCGGCCTTCTTCAGCACCCTCTCCATCGCGCAGTCTGAAGCAGAAGGGGTCTCCGCTACCATCGCTTGGTTGCTCGCGCTCATGGCTGTCGTAGGTTTGCTGGTGTACGTCATCTCCGACCGCATCATCAACGACACGGCGGAAAACCGAGAGAAGGTTCACGCCTAGGTTCGCGCAACATCTTGCGCTTGGTGCTTGACGACGGACATTGCGTCGTCAAGCACCTTGTTCTTTGTGTGACGTGGGGTTAGGGGAGGGGCACCGGGAACAAGACTCGGCAAGTGGGGCGATTTCTTCTAGGCCGCGTGCTTAATAATGCGGGTGTGGGTAAGCTGCTAAGGGTAGTGGCTCCTTTCATCGGGAGCCTGACGTTTTGTAGTGGGACAAGGCTGGAATAGCCACCGCTGCAGCCGCTGTTTGAACTCGTAAAGAGTGAAGGACGTTCCTTATATATAAGGTGTGTTCGGAAAACGGCAATATCAATGAAAAAGGGAGAGGTTTCCACGTGAGTTTCGATGATTGCCCACCCTCGACTCCGGCCCACCGTGAGAAGAATCCAGAGTCGCGTGCATGCCCAGTTGCGGCTATTGACTGGAACACGATTCCTGATGACAAGGATCTCGAGGTTTGGGATCGTCTGACCGGTAACTTCTGGTTGCCGGAAAAGGTGCCGCTGTCGAATGACATCAAGAGCTGGAATACGCTCAACGCACTGGAGCAGCGCACCACGATGCGCGTGTTCACTGGTCTGACCATGCTGGACACCATCCAGGGCACGGTTGGTGCAGTATCGCTCATCCCGGATGCGCTGACTCCGCACGAGGAAGCTGTGTACACCAATATCGCCTTCATGGAATCGGTGCACGCAAAGAGCTACTCGTCGATTTTCCAGACGCTGGCGTCGACTCCTGAAATTCAGGATGCGTTCCGTTGGGGCGAGGAGAACGAGTACCTGCAGAAGAAGGCCAAGATTATCCTCGACTACTACGAGGGCGATAATCCGCAGAAGAAGAAGGTTGCTTCCACTTTGCTGGAGTCCTTCCTGTTCTACTCGGGCTTCTACCTGCCGATGTACTGGTCCAGCCACGCCAAGCTGACCAACACCGCGGACATTATTCGCCTAATCATTCGTGATGAGGCAGTTCACGGTTACTACATCGGTTACAAGTACCAGCGCAACCTGGAGCGTCTGACCCAGGCCGAACGTGACGAGCTGAAGGATTACACCTTCGACCTCATGTTTGATCTCTACGACAACGAGATTCAGTACACCGAAGAGATGTACGACGAACTCGGTTGGACCGAGGATGTCAAGCGTTTCTTGCGTTACAACGGCAACAAGGCTCTGAACAACTTGGGCTATGAGGGTATGTTCCCGGCCGACGAGACTCGCGTTTCGCCGTCGATCCTGTCGGCCCTGTCGCCGAATGCTGACGAAAACCACGACTTCTTCTCGGGTTCCGGCTCTTCCTACGTCATGGGTAAGGCTGAAGTAACCGAGGATGAGGACTGGGACTTCTAAAAGCACAGGTGTAGGGAACATTCCGCATCGAGCCTCACTCTGGTGACAGCACACACACGGGGGTAGTAGTCCTAGCCTCGACGGTTCCTGCTAAATAGGCGTTAGCCCAGGTTAAGACAATTCTCAGGAAACTAATAGTGTGCTTAGCTGAGTGGGGAAGTGAGCCGGAAAATCCCTTAGCCTTAACTTTTTCCAAGGTTCAGACTAGAATCTGGCACATAGCGGTAGGTGGGTTCGCCGTCGCGTACTCGCCTGCACTATTCTCACAAGGACAAAACTTAAAATCCCTGTAGTGAGTTACAGGAAATCTTCGCGTAGTAAGGAGGAAGAATGACTGCAGTAGCGCCTCGTCCAGATCATGGCGTTGTAGCGCCGGAACGGCCGCAGCCGTTCGGACATGAGCGTAAGGGCAGCTGGGCGTGGGAAATGCTGACCACGACCGACCACAAGAAGCTGGGCATCATGTACATCATTATGTCCTTCTCGTTCTTCTTTGTCGGCGGTCTGATGGCTCTGCTTATCCGTGCTGAGCTCTTCGCCCCAGGACTTCAGTTCCTTTCTAACGAGCAGTTCAACCAGATGTTCACCATGCACGGCACGGTGATGCTGCTTCTGTTCGGTACCCCGATTGTTTGGGGTTTTGCTAACTACATTCTGCCACTTCAGATTGGTGCTCCGGACGTGGCTTTCCCGCGTCTGAACGCTTTCGGCTTCTGGCTGACCACCATTGGTGGCATTCTGATGCTGTCGGGCTTCCTGACCCCGGGTGGTGCTGCTGACTTCGGTTGGACCATGTACTCCCCGCTGTCTGACCCGATTCACTCTCCGGGTGTCGGTTCTGACCTGTGGATTGTCGGTGTCGGTGTTGGTGGTGTCGGTACCATCGCTTCCGCCATTAACATGACCACCACTGTCCTGTGCCTCCGTGCACCAGGCATGACCATGTTCCGTATGCCAATCTTCACCTGGAACATCCTGGTTACCTCGATCCTGGCTCTGCTGATCTTCCCGATTCTGACTGCAGCTGCTCTTGGTGTTTTGTACGACCGTAAGCTGGGCGGTCACATTTACGACCCGGCAAACGGTGGCGCAATGCTGTGGCAGCACCTGTTCTGGTTCTTCGGTCACCCAGAGGTCTACGTCCTGCTGTTGCCGTTCGTGGGCATCATCACCGAGGTCGTTCCGGTCTTTTCCCGTAAGCCGCTGTTCGGCTACGCAGGTATGGTCTTCGCAACCCTGTCTATTGCAGGTCTGTCCATGGCTGTGTGGGCACACCACATGTTCGTGACCGGTGGCGTTCTGCTTCCGTTCTTCTCGTTCATGACCTTCCTGATTTCGGTCCCGACCGGTGTTAAGTTCATCAACTGGATGGGCACCATGTGGCGTGGCCACATGACCTTCGAGGCTCCGATGACTTTCGCTCTCGGCTTCATCGTGACCTTCCTGTTCGGTGGTTTGACCGGTATTATGCTGGCTTCCCCACCGCTGGACTTCCACGTCTCTGATACTTACTTCGTCGTGGCGCACTTCCACTACACCCTGTTCGGTACCCTGGTCTTCGCTTCCTACTCGGGCGTTTACTTCTGGTTCCCGAAGATGACTGGTCGTATGCTCGACGAGAAGCTGGCAAAGGTTCACTTCTGGCTGACCTTCATCGGCTTCAACCTGACCTTCCTGGTCCAGCACTGGCTGGGTAACGAGGGTATGCCGCGTCGTTACGCCGACTACCTCGAGACTGACGGTTTCACCACCCTGAACATGATCTCCACCGTTGGTGCGTTCATCCTGGGTCTGTCTGTTATCCCGTTTGTCTGGAACGTCTTCAAGTCCTGGCGCTACGGTGAGGTCGTCACTGTTGATGACCCGTGGGGTTACGGTAACTCCCTCGAGTGGGCTACTTCTTGCCCGCCGCCGCGCCACAACTTCACCTCGATGCCGCGCATCCGCTCGGAGCGCCCGGCGTTCGAGCTGCACTACCCGCACATGGTTGAGCGTCAGCGCGCAGAGGCCCACGTTGGTCGTCAGCTCTAAGAGCTAGTGGCTACATGGCTGATGCAACTCTGAGTTAATAACTACGCGAAGCTAAGGCCCCATCACGGTTCTCCGTGATGGGGCCTTAGTCTTGTCTTTGAGAGTCTTTCCTAGGGAAGAGGCAGTAAGAGAGCGCAGTAAGAGCAGGGGGGGCGCAGGGAGCGCCAGAAGGGCAAGAGAGCAAGGCGATGGCTAGCGCCTGTCGCTGGCCACCCACTGAAGTGCGGAATCCCACTATGCGATGAGCGCTCTGCCGGGGCTTCATGCGATACTGGATTGGTGAATGAACAGGTAATTACCTCTCCCAGTCAGTCTGTAGATACCGATGCTCTATCGGTTTCGTTGGCACCGGGACTAGCTCCGGTGCTTATTACCGCTGTTGGCCGAGACCGCCCGGGTGTCTCCGCAGCTTTCTTCCGCGTGCTCGCGGCCCACGGAGTTCAAATTTTGGATGTGGAACAGTCGGTGTTCCGCTCTAATCTGAGCCTCGGTGCGCTTGTTGGTGTCACAGAAGAAAAGGTCGGTGTTCTCCGTGAGGGACTCATTGAAACACTGAAGCCTCACGGCATGACTGTCAGTTTCCAGCTGGATGCGCCGATTGAGCGCAGCGATGGCTCCACCCACGCACTTGTCGTGTTGGGCAATCCGGTCAACGCTGAGGATATTTCCCGTATCGGCCGCACTCTTGCTGATTACGGTGCAAACATCGATTCCATTCGCGGTATTGCTGACTACCCAGTCACTGGCCTGGAATTGCTGGTCTCTATTCCGGACCCGAAGCCGGGTGCGGGCATTCCGCTGCGTAAGGCACTGGCCGAGCTTGCACAGGACCAGGACATTGACATCGCAATTGAACGCGCTGGTTTGCAGCGCCGCTCCAAGCGCTTGATTTGTTTCGATGTGGACTCGACCTTGATTACCGGTGAGGTCATTGAGATGCTGGCCGCCCATGCTGGTCGCGAGGCGGAGGTTGCAGCGGTTACAGAGCGCGCTATGCGCGGTGAGCTGGACTTCGCCGAGTCACTGCATGAGCGAGTTAAGGCTCTGGCTGGCCTGCCGGTCAGTGTCCTAGAGGAAGTCACTAACTCCATCGAGCTGACTCCAGGCGCCCGCACCACGATCCGCACGCTGAAGCGCCTCGGTTACAAGTGTGGTGCTGTCTCCGGTGGCTTTATCCAGATCTTGGAGCCGCTGGCAAAGGATCTCGGTCTGGACTTTTACAAGGCGAATACCCTCGAGGTCGAGGACGGAAAGCTGACTGGACGCGTGGTCGGCGATGTCGTCGATAGGCAGGAGAAGGCCCGCAGCCTCAAGACGTTCGCCGCAGAGTCGGGGCTTCAGATGCATCAGACCGTTGCGGTCGGCGATGGGGCCAATGACATCGATATGTTGTCGGTCGCAGGCCTTGGTATTGCTTTCAATGCCAAGCCGGCGCTGAAGGAAATCGCTGACACGTCCGTCAACGTTCCATTCATGGACTCGATTCTGTTCATGCTGGGCATTTCCCGCGATGAAATCGACGATGCCGACCGCGAAGATGGCACCTTCCGCCGCGTGCCGTTGGAGCAGTAGTGCAACGCGAGGATCACAAGGATCCAGCTGTCACGGACGCATCATCGGTACCGGAGTGGTTCCGTATCGCCCATAATCTCCTGCCGCAACCTGATAGGGAAGACCACGGCGAGGATGTGCCGTGGGCAATGGCTATTGTGCTTGAGGTTCCGAAGAAGGAACGCCCCTCGCGCACTGCGCTGCTCCGCGCTGCCGCGATGGCTGTTGTTGCTTGTTGCCTGGACGAACGCGCAGGCGATGACACTTCTGCCTATCAACAAGGTCTGGCGTCTTGGTACGGTGCGCGCATCCGCAAGCTCACACGTCGCGCTCGCAATATCGGCTGGCAACGCGCTCAGCTTGCACCGGGTGTCACCGTGGACGTCGACGGCGCGCAAGCTCGCGCACTAGTGCCAACTCCTGTCGACGAAACCTACCCGGAGATTGCCAAACTACAAATTTCCGGCACCGATTTGCCTTACGACGACCCGGAGAACACATCTCCCGGCGCCCCGGGCGACCATGAGAGCGCTGACACCTTTGCTCCGCCAGTGATTTGGGTGGACAAAAACCTGAATATGTCCGTAGGAAAGGTGGCCGCGCAAGTTGGACACGGCTCAATGCTCTATGCGGCCAGTCTGTCGGTCGAGGACGCTTGGGCGTGGGCGCAAAGTGGTTATGCGTTAGATGTGAAAGAAGTACCGCGGGAGCAGTGGCCAGCGCCAGAGCTCCGCGCGGTTGAGGTTCAGGATGCCGGGTTTACCGAGATTGCTCCCGGTTCAGTCACCGTGGCGGTGACCCCTGGGGCAGTAACTCACGACTGAGCGCGTGCTGCCTCCATGGCCTTGAGATCCTTGCGCAGAATCTTGCCCGTCGCCGACTTCGGGATTTCATCCATGAACTCGACTGCTCGCACCTTCTTGTACGGTGCGACGCGGTCGGCGACGTAGTCCATAATCTCGTCTTCAGTCACCTGCTCGCCCGCCTTGATGACGACGTAAGCCTTAGGAATCTCCTCGCCGTCGGAGCGAACGACACCACTGCAGGCGGCATCGGCAATATCCGGGTGGCTGAGCAGCACGGACTCGAGCTCGGCCGGCGGAACCTGGTAGCCCTTGTACTTAATCAGTTCCTTGAAGCGGTCGACGATGTACACATTCCCGTGTTCGTCGAGTTCCGCAACGTCGCCGGTACGCAGCCAACCGTCGACAAGCGTCTCTGCCGTCGCCTTCGGGTTGTTGAGGTAGCCCTTCATCACCTGTGGACCATGAATCCATAGCTCACCTGCCTCCGAGCGCCCCTCGGCGGGAACCGGGATTTCCTCAAAGCTGTCGGAGTCGAGGTTGACAATCTTGTACTGAGTGTTGGGGACTGCGCGACCGATCGAGTCCAGCGGACTATCGTGGCCGATGCGGATGTGGGCTGCTGGCGAGGACTCGGTCATGCCGAAGCCCTGTGCGACCACGCAGTCAAGGCGCTTTTCCACCTGTTCCGCGAGGTCAAGTTGGAGAGAAGCGGCACCCGAGAAGATTGTCTCCAGGCTGGACAAGTCAAAGGAATCGACAGCTGGGTGCTTGGCCAGGCCCACAGCTACAGGTGGTGCGATGAACGCGAACTTCACCTTGTGCTCGGCGATGATGGACAGGAAATCGACGAGGTCGAACTTGCCCATGGTGTACTGCGTCGTGCGGCGCCACAGGCACAGATTCAGCAGCGCAGTCAGGCCGTAGATGTGGAAAAACGGCAGGATAGTGACAGCCGGGGTGTCCTCGGTCAGCGCGTTGACTGTAGCTCCACCCGCCTGAGCGACGTTGGCCACCAAGTTGCGGTGAGTGAGCTGGACGCCCTTCGGTACACCGGTGGTTCCCGAGGAAAACGGAATCACGGCAACGTCATCGGGTGATACGTCGACGTCCGGGGCGCCGTGCCCCTCGGCAAGCAGCTCGCCCATGCCGTGGAGGCCCGTCAGGCCGATAATCATCTCTTCCGGCAGACCAGCAGCCTCAGCGCCGTGGGCGCCAGCCCAACCGATTGAGGAGGTCGTTAGCATCATCTTCGCGTCAGACATCCGGAGTTGGTTTTCAATGTCCTCCGCAGTTGCCAGCGATGCGACCGTCGTGCAGACAGCCCCCGCGCGTAGGACACCGTGAAGAGCGACCGCGAAGGTTGTCGAGTTGGGGCAGTGGAGAGCCACAACGTCGCCCTTCTTAATCCCACGTGCTGCCAGCGCACCCGCAAACTTCTCAATGCTGGCCTTCAGATCACCGAAGGTGACCTCGGAGCCTGAGTCAACGATTGCAAGCTTGTCCTGGTGACGTGGCTCAATTTCTCCGAAGAGGAACTCAAAGAGTGAGGTCTCCGGGATGTCGATGTCGGGGAGGTTGCTGGAAAGGGGCATGCAGGAAATCGCCTTTCTAATCTCGTGCACGGCTGCCAAGTGTCCTGCTTCATTAGCTCGGGCACTGTAGCAGTGCTGTGTTTCACATCACAATAATGTATTGGATAGAAAAGCGTGGGATTTTTTCCAGAAACTATGCCTAATCCAGCGTCACCTCGTGAGCCCAGACAGCCCCCTCTGAATCAGCTTTGGGTCAGCCGCTGCAACGCTCCAGCCGCAATATCCAGGTTGGTCGTCCGCCAGAAGTCAGGCATCGACGCGGCAATCCAGGAACCATAGCGTGCAGTAGCCAACCGTGAATCCAGTACCGCAACAACCCCGCGGTCATCGACTTGGCGTAGCAGACGACCAGAACCCTGCGCCATCAGCAGCGCTGCATGTGTCGCTGAGACCTCCATAAAACCGTTTCGGCCAGCGGCATTAGCCGCATCGGAGCGCGCGGACAAAAGCGGGTCGTCGGGGCGGGGGAACGGGATGCGATCGATGATGACACACGATAGCGATGGGCCAGGAACATCGACGCCTTGCCACAGCGTCAGCGTGCCAAACAAGCATGTCTGCGGATTAGCTGCGAAGCGATCAACCAGAGCACCGATAGAGTCATCGCCTTGGCACAGCACGTCGTAAGGCAGGCGCTTGCGCATTTCCTCCGCCGCTGCCTCGGCGCCTCGGCGAGAAGAAAACAGCCCGAGCGTTCGCCCACCAGCGGCGCGGATGAGGCGCTCCATGATCGCGAACTGCTCCGGTGTGGCGCCGTCGCGTCCAGGTCGTGGCAGGTCGCGTGCGACGTAGAGGATGCCAGATTTCTGCGGGTCAAAGGGCGTGCCGACGTCCAAGCCATCCCACCCACCGGAGGGAAGCCCCCAAGCGGCGGCCATGGCATCGAACTTGCCGCCAAGAGCAAGTGTTGCTGAGGTCAAAACGACGGTGGATTCGCCGAAGAGGCGTTCGCGAAGCAGTGCTGCGATGGACAGGGGAGCGACATAAACTGTCTTGTTCTCGCCAAGCCATACGACATCGTCGCTACTGAACTCTAGAATTCGCACGACTGTGTCGTGCATATTCTCCACGGCAGCGCGGACGGTCTGGCGCTCAGTGTTGTCAGAGTCAGAACTCGAACCACCGGAGCCCGACCCGCCAGAGCTGCCTGAACTAGAGGTGCCTAGCGTGGTCTGTAGTTGCCACAGGCTATCGCGGAGCGAAGCTAGCGCCGCTCCAAGCTCACCGGGAATTTCTTCGAGTGCGCCGCTGTAGGCGTCGGCAAGCAATGCGACGGTCTCGCCGAGTAGATCCGTGGCATCGGTGACATCATCCACCTGCTCTGCGGCTCCGAATTTGCGGGCGCGCCGGGCCATCATGGTGATACCGGCAGGGGAGAGCTCGTCGGTGGCAACAGAGGTGATTCGACCGTCGAGCTCGTGAGCCTCGTCAATGACAACGCAGTCGTGCTGCGGCAAAATCATGGCGTCGGAGAGCGCATCGATGGCCAACAGTGCGTGATTGGTGACAACGATGTCAACGTTGGAGGCCTCGCGGCGGGCTTGTTCGGCGAAACACTCCTCGCCGAAAGGGCAGGAAATGGCACCGACGCATTCGCGAGCCGTGACGGAGACCTGCCGCCAGGCTTCGTTGGAAACGCCCTTGTCCAGGCTGTCGCGGTCGCCGGTGTCGGTGTCATTGGCCCACTCGCGTAGCCGCATGACCTCGGCAGCGGTTCGGCTGAGCTGCGCTTCGCTGAGGAGGGCAGTGGGGCCAACGGCGTCACCTGAGCTGGCCTGCTCGGATTCATCACCGTCCATGACGGGATCTTTGATGACATTTCCGACCTTGGACTTGCACAGGTAGTTCGAGCGGCCCTTGAGGATTGCGAAGGTTGGCGTGCGGGACAAGTGTGGCTCTAGCGAACTGACTAGCCGCGGCAAGTCGCGTTCGACCAGCTGGCGTTGCAGCGCAATGGTCGCCGTGGAAACGATTACAGACTCGTCGGACTCCATTGCTTGCACAATGGCAGGCACCAGGTAGGCCAGCGACTTACCCGTACCGGTGCCTGCCTGTACCGCTAGGTGCCGCTCGCGCGCAAAGGCGGAGGCCACCGACCGGGACATTTTGACCTGATTCGGTCGAGTCGTTCCGCCGAGTCCCTTCACTGCCGCATCGAGAAGAGCTTCGATGCTATCCGCGTTATGGACGCTGGCTCTCGGTGAAGCTAGCTCGTCAACATCGTCAAAGTCCTCAAAGTCGTCCGATAGCTCAGCAAAATCTGCGTGCCCGATACTGTCCGACACAGTTCCCCCGCCGCCTAAACGCCGTGAAAACGGACGGACAGTACCGGCTCGTCACGGGAAAGTGCAAGTCCCTCCCACGGGAGGCTGACCAGCGCTTTAACCAAGTGATCGCGGGACTCCTCCAAGGTCGGTAGACCATCGACGACCTCGCCATCGCGCATCATCGGAATGGTCAGATCGCGGTAGTGCAGGTTGCCCACATCCGGGATTTCTGAGCCGAGCGGGAAAGCGATTTCCTCCACGGCGGTACCGGAACGACGGCAGGTACGAATAGCCGCCTTCACGCCACCGTGGCTTCGCTTGTCCAACGAGCGCTTGGCGACGGGCACCCCATCAACTTCGACCATCTTGTAGACCAGGCCCGCAGTCGGTGCGCCGGAGCCAGTGACTACAGAGGTGCCCACGCCGTAGACATCGACCGGCTCTGCCCTCAGCGCCGCAATGGCGAACTCGTCGAGGTCAGAGGACACTACGATGTTGGTGTTGTGCGCCCCCAGCGAGTCGAGCTGCTGACGCACCTGGCGAGCGAGAACTCCGAGGTCGCCGGAGTCAATACGTACACCGCCGAGTTCCGGACCCGCGACCTCAATAGCCGTATTGACGCCCTCGGTGATGTCGTAGGTATCCACCAACAAAGTGGTGTCGGTTCCCAGTGTGTCAATCTGAGCCTTGAAGGCCGCAGCCTCGTTCGTCGTGCCATCTGGGTTGGTGTGCAACAGAGTCCACGCGTGCGCAGCGGTACCGGAGGCTGGGATGTTGTACCGTGCCGCTGCCTCCAAGTTGGAGGTGGCGCTAAAACCTGCCAGGTAAGCGGCGCGGGCAGCAGTCACAGCTGCTTCTTCATGAGTGCGACGCGAACCCATTTCAATAATCGGGCGCCCACCGGCAGCCGTGACCATTCGGGTTGCTGCCGAGGCGATGGCGGAGTCCGCATTGAGAATGGAGAGAATAACAGTCTCCAAAATGACGCACTCGGCGAAAGTGCCTCGCACCGTCAAAATGGGCGAGGCGGGGAAGTAGAGCTCTCCCTCGCGGTAGCCGTCGACTTGGCCACTGAAGGAATAGTTACGCAGGTAATCCAGCGTCCTGTCATCGAGGAAGTCCAGCGAAGCCAGCTGTTCCTCGGTGAAGCGGAAGTTGCGGATAGCATCCAACACACGCGCTGTACCAGCGACAACGCCATAGCGACGCTCATTCGGCAGGCGACGGCCAAACACCTCGAAGGCGACCTGGCGCTCGCCGGATCCGTCGGCAAGCGATGCCTGCAGCATCGTCAGCTCGTACTTATCGGTGAGAAGGGCGGTGGAGGAATGCTTATCAATCACGGTCAACAGTCTAGTCGGCTGAAGCGGGCCGGGGCAGTCGGTTCCGGCGAGCGCGCGCCACTCCGTACTATCCTGGTGCCTATGAGCATGCCAGCAGCAACACCGATGCCCACTATGGATGCCGATGTCGTGACGGAATCGAACCGACCCTGGCAGTGCATTGTGTGGGATGACCAGGTTAATTCGATGAGTTATGTCACCTACGTGTTTCAGATGCTCTTCGGCATGGACCGAAAGAAGGCGCACGCGCTAATGATGACGGTTCACACGGAGGGCAAGGCAATCGTGTCTTCCGGTGAGCGTGACAAGGTGGAGGCCGATGTGAAGAAGCTCCACAAGGCAGGCTTGTGGGCAACAATGGAGCAGGCTGACTAAGCCGATATTCGACAGCGGGAGAGAATTTACATGCGTCCTTGGAAGCGCAAGCGATCCCTTCTCGGCGGTGGCGTCAAGTACGTCACGGCTTTTGAAGGCACGGAGCGGGATTTGCTGCTGAATCTGGCTGCTACTGTGGCGGACTCGCTGATGGAGCGAGCCCGGTCGGCGCCGAAGGATGAGCTCGCGGAAATGACGGGAATGCCTGTCGGACACTCCGAAGCCCCATCCGATCCGAAGCTTGCGCGACTGTTGCCGGACTTCACCAAGCCGGGTGAGGAGAGCGTGGAGGGGGAAAACGCTTTCATGCGCCAGCTGCATGAATCGGAGATTGTAGAGAGCAAGCTCCATTCCCTGCGTGCGATTATCGATGCCCTGGAGCCCGCCGAGTCGGGGCAGGTATCCATTTCGGAAAGTGATGCCCATGCCTGGGTAGCGGGTATCAATGACTTACGTATTTACCTGCATGTTTCCATGGAGAACCTCAATGGCTCCATCGAACAGATTGAGCAGACCGACGCGATGTACCAGTGGCTGTCCTACAACCAAGAGTCACTGTTGGACCAGCTCATGGGTGAGTAGCGAATCCGAGCAAAACCCCGAAAAGATGCAGTAATCAACTGAGGTTAGCTGCCATGAACTGTGGTGAAAGGTGCCGTGGTCGACAATGAATTCTGAGATCTTCGCAATCAGCCCCACCGACATTCGACACCAAGCCAGCAGTGCTGCGCTGGGCACGAGCATCGACATCGGCGCAGGCTGTCTCGACTCCATCGACGGCATCTCCATCGGCCATGCTGCTGAGGGGGATACCGGAGTCACCGTCATCGCCGCTCCAGGCGGCGCTGTCGGCGCTGTCGATGTCCGCGGCGGCGGTCCGGGCACCCGCGAGACCGACCTGCTCGCACCGGAGAATACCGTCGAACGCGCCCACGCTGTCGTTTTGGCTGGCGGCTCCGCGTACGGCCTCGCAGCTGCCGACGGAGCTATGCGCGAACTGCGCGACCGCGGCATTGGCTTTGAGGTCACCCCAACTCGTCCGGATATCCTCGTGCCCATCGTTCCCGGTGCTGTCATCTTCGACTTGCTGTTGGGGGAGCCGACGCTGCCCACCGCTGCACTCGGGCGCGAGGCGTTGTCTCACGCGCTTGACGACGTCCCGGAGGACACTCCCTCCGGGACAGTAGGTGCCGGTGTCGGCGCTATGGCCGGGGCAATCAAGGGTGGTTTTGGACAAGCCCGTGTGACCTCCGCCGATGGTAAGTACTTTGTGGCTGCCGCAATGGTTGTCAACTCCTTTGGTGCGGTCATTGACCCGGAGGGACACCTTTACGGAATGCCCGCGGCTGCCGGTGCCAGCAAGGAGGCATTGGCGCAGCTGGACCAGGTTTTCGTCGGTAGGACCAAGATTCTCGCCGATGCGGCTGGACACGGGGAATCGTCGGCAAGCACGCGAAACACAACGATTGGCACGTTGATAACCAATGCGCCGGTGACAACTGCGCAGTTGAAGCGGTTGGCGATGTGCGGTCATGACGGGTTGGCGCGAGCGATTCGGCCGGCTCATGCGCCGATGGACGGTGACACGCTGTTTGCCCTCAGCTCGGCCGAGGCGGCGGATAGCGGAAACGCTGAACCCGTGGGCTCGGATGTGGTGGCCCTGTTGGCTGCGATGGCGGCCGATGCGGTGCAGATGGCTATTGTCGATGCCGTGATGAGTGCAACGGGACGCGCGGAAGTAGCCGCGCTGTCAGAGATGCTGGACAAGTAGTGAAGGAAGTTCGCCAATGAATCCGCAATGGAGCTCGGGACAACAGCAGAATTACCAGAACTATGCGCAGTACCCGATGGGCGGTCCCGTGCAGACGCGGCGGAATAATCAGATTGTTCCACAGGATCGCGACGGCGGGCTCGGGGCGGCCATCAGTACGGCTATTGGGTACCTGGCACTTATCTGGACGGTCTTTCTTGTCAACGAATTCATCTTTGGTGGGGCGCTGAACAACTTCGGTGTGCGCCCACGCGAAACCTCGACGCTGTGGGGAATTTTGACCGCACCGCTGCTGCACGCAGATTACGGGCACATTGTGGCGAACTCTCTGCCCGGGGCGTTGTTCGCCGGTTTGATTGCAATGTCGTCGAAGCGGCTATTTTGGCAGGTCACACTCTTGATTACGGTCGTTGGTGGCGGTCTGACCTGGCTGGTCGGCGGTGTAAATACCGTCCACATCGGTGCGTCCGGCCTGATTTACGGCTGGCTGGCGTTTTTGGTCGTACGCGGTTTCGTGAATCGTCGGGTGATGCAGATTATTTTGGGCGTGATTCTGGCATCGATGTATTCGGGTCTTATCTGGGGAGTGCTGCCAACACAGATGGCTGTTAGTTGGCAGATGCACCTCTTCGGTGGGCTTGCGGGCATCTGGGCTGCGGTGATGTTTAAGCGCGGTCGTGCACGTGGCTAAGAGTGCACGTCGCTAAGAGCCCGAGGTACGTGGCATCAGCTCCTGACGAAATCGGCCTAGAATAGGAGCTTCGGTGTTTGACCAACGATATGAGGAGTCCAGATAGCGGTGGGAGCAGGAGCAGAAACTCAGGCAGTCAATCAGCTGACAGCGCAGGATAGCGGCTTCCCCGACCGAACAGCGCCGATTGGCATCTTTGACTCCGGCGTCGGTGGGCTGACAGTGGCACGTGCCATCATGGATCAGCTGCCGCACGAGTCGATTATGTACATCGGCGATACTGCCAACGGCCCTTACGGGCCGCTGCGCATCGCCGAGGTTCGTCAGCACGCTGAAGCGATTGCCGATGAACTGGTTGCACGCGGCTGCAAGATGATTGTCATTGCCTGCAACACGGCTTCGGCCGCATTTTTGCGTGATGCCCGCGAGCGCTACCCAGTCCCAGTAGTCGAGGTCATTCTGCCCGCTGTGCGCCGTGCGGTCTCGACCACCAGGAACGGAAAAGTCGGCGTAATCGGTACCTCCGCCACAATTCGCTCTCGTGCCTACCAAGATCTCTTTGATGCAGTGCCCGGCGTGGATGTCTCCGCGGTCGACTGCCCGCGATTCGTGGACTTTGTCGAGCGAGGAATCACCTCTGGTCGCCAGATTCTCGGACTTGCAGAGGGCTACCTCGCGCCATTGCAGGCCGATGGTGTAGACACCCTCGTTCTGGGCTGCACCCATTATCCGCTGCTGTCTGGTGTGATTCAGCTGGCTATGGGGGAGGACGTCGCCCTAGTGTCGTCGGCGGAGGAGACGTCGAAGGATGTTCTGCGCATCCTCACAAAGACCGACATGCTCGCTGACCCGGAGAGTAATCCGAACCCTGTGCGCACATTCGAATCCACTGGAGATCCGCAAGTTTTTGCATCCCTGGCAAAGCGCTTCCTTGGGCCGGGTATTAGCCAGGTCACTATGCATTCCCAAATGTGACCTTTCTTATTAAATCCAGACACTCCATTGGTTTTTTGCTCGTTTTTGATCAATTACATGGCAAGCTTGAAGTATGCGATTGAAGGTTCTGGGATGTACAGGCAGCATGGGTGGCCCATCGGCGCCAGCATCTGGCTACCTCATTGAGCTGGATAACGGTCGAACCTTTGTCATTGATTTGGGTCCCGGTGTCCTCGCCGAATTGCAGAAGATCTCTGATCCTGCAGCTTGTGATTTGTTACTAACTCATGTGCACCCAGACCACACTGCAGACATTCCAGGGCTGCTCGTCTGGCGTCGCTTCCACCCGACAGCCCCGGCGAGTTCCCGGAATCTCCTGGTTGGCCCCGGAGACATTCACGACCGGATAGGCACCATGTGCAAAGCACTGGGAAGTGAAGAAGATGCCAACCTGGAAGACACTTTTGACCAGGTTGTGAGTAACCCCGGTGAGCCACTGTTAGTCGGTGGGGACGAAGCGGACGGAGGCGCCGTCGTCACGCCGTATAACATGGTCCACCCGGTGCCAGCTGTTGGATATCGCATTGAAGCAGATGGTCTGACCATTGCGTACACCGGAGATACTGCGTGGACCGATGAATTGGTGGAGCTGGCGCGGGATGCGGATATCTTCATCTGCGAAGCCACATGGTGCAGCAACGAAGAGGGCACCCCACCGGACATGCACCTGACAGGCTTTGAGGCCGGAAAGGCAGCGACGCTGGCGGGGGTTAAGAAGCTGGTGCTGACTCACATTCCGCCATACGCCGACGGTGAAGAAGCACTACGTGCTGCGAAGAGTACCTTTGCCGGTGACGTTGAATTGGCCTACCTGGGCATGGAGCTAGGCGGCTAGTCACAGCGACTATCGGGTTTCCGTACAGCTGTCGCACCGCTTCCGCGCCGGGCGGTAGGGTAGTTGGCATGACTACAGCTAATTCCGATTTTCGCCGTGCCGATGGACGCGCGGTTGATGAAATGCGCAAGGTGACCATCACTCGCGGCTTCACCGACAATCCGGCCGGTTCTGTGCTGGTTACTTTCGGTAATACGCGTGTAATGTGCACCGCTTCCGTCGAACAGTCGGTGCCACGATTCAAGCGTGACTCCGGCGAGGGCTGGTTGACCGCTGAGTACTCCATGCTGCCGGCCTCTACCCACGAGCGCATGCCCCGCGAGTCAATGCGCGGCAAGGTCAAGGGTCGCACTCACGAGATTTCCCGTCTGATCGGTCGCTCCTTGCGAGCTGCTATCGACTTGAAGGAACTCGGTGAGAACACCATCAACATCGACTGTGATGTTCTGCAGGCGGATGGTGGTACCCGAACCGCTTCCATCACCGGTGCGTACGTCGCGCTGGCTGATGCCCTGACCTACCTGCATGCAGCGGGTGCAGTTCCGGGCACCCCGCTGAAGGCACCAGTCGCAGCTGTTTCGGTTGGCATTATTGATGGCCGTGTCTGCCTGGATCTGCCTTACGAGGAGGACTCTCGCGCTGAGGTCGACCTCAACGTGGTGATGACCGCAGAGGGTAAGTTCGTCGAAATCCAGGGCACTGGCGAGGAAGGCACCTTTGACCGAGGTCAGCTGAATGACATGCTCGACTCGGCGGAAAAGGGTCTGCGTGAGCTCGTTGCCCTGCAGCAGGAAGTTCTGCGTGCGCCGTACCCGGGTGAGCTGCCGTGAAGCTCCTCGTCGCTACCCGAAATTCTAAAAAACTAGTCGAGCTCGACCGCATCCTGCGTGCGGCGGGTATTGATTCGGTGGAACTTCTTTCGCTTAGCGACGTCCCGGAGTACCCAGAGCGCCCCGAAACCGGTCGCACTTTTGCGGACAACGCCTACATCAAGGCTTTCGATGGTGCGACACACACCGGCTACGCGTGCTTGGCAGACGATTCGGGGCTCAGCGTCGATGAGCTAAACGGCATGCCGGGTGTGCTCTCGGCGCGCTGGTCCGGCACTCACGGCGACGATGTCGCTAACTACGAGCTGCTGCTCGCCCAGATGGGGGACTGCCCAGATGAGCGTCGTACGGCGTCCTTCCGTACCGCCTGCGCGTTGGTCGTCCCCGGTGTCAAGGAGGTGCCGTCCGCGCTTGCCGACGGCGGTTTCCCAGCCGTCCTCGATGAAGCCGGTAATCTGCTGCTGGTTGTAGAGGGCCGCTGGCCTGGCGCCATTCTGCGCGAGCCTGTTGGGGACAATGGGTTCGGCTACGATCCGGTGTTCGCGCCCGCAGTTGGGGAGGGCAACGAAGCTGAGGGGGCCTTGTCTGCGGCACAAATGAGCGCCGAAGACAAGGACGCTTTTAGCCACAGGGGGCGTGCACTGCGTGCCTTGACTCCGGCGCTGAAAATTCTGGCTGAGGTTGAGGCTAAGGGGTAGCCCTCGGGCTGCCGAGAGCCCGCTACTTCAGCTGGAAAGCGGTCTCGACTTCCTCACGACGCTTCTTCTCGACGAAGAAGGAGAGGAACGGGACCACGCCACCGAGCGCGGTGATAATCCACTTTGCTGGTTCCCAGCGGGCCTTGGTACCCAGGTTTACGGTGGCAATGAGGAATGCCATGTAGCCGAAGCCGTGAATCTGGGCGGTGTAGAAGAACCACCGCGGCGCGTCGGCGGAGTTGTCGAGGATGAGGTACTTGTAAATCATCTCGGCACACAGCAAGAGCAGCATCACACCCGTGAAGTAGGCGGTGACGGAGAAGTACGTCAGTGCCTTCCTTACGCGCTCTTGACGATCTGGATTGATGTTGGTCACTAAAAGTCCTTTTCTCGAATAAGCAGTTATCGCCTAGGCGTTGGTGCCAGAATCCGTCGATTGTGTCTCATCCACACGCTGCACCTTTCGCGAGCCATCTGGGTTGGTCGGCAGGAATTCGTCTGGAATTTCCGTCATGACATCGTCTTTAGCCTCAAATGCGGCCTCGCTATTGCCGCTCAGGCGTTCGCGTTCGTACTCCATGTATTTGCGGTAGGCCCAAATAAAGAACAGGCCGAAAGCTGGCCACTGCAGTGCGTAGCCCAGGTTTTGGAATGAGCTGGTTGTGTTCCACCTGCTGAGCTGCCAGTAGGCGAGTGCAAGAGTGGCGCCGACTGCAAGAGCCAAGAAGATTAGTTGCACCACGCGGGTACGAGTGGGAATCTTCGCTGGCTTGTCAGTGGTATTGGAATGCTGTGAAGTGGACACATAACCACCATAGCTAGTCCGTGACCTGCCAAGCTAGCGCGCTCGCTGGATAGGCAGGGGATGGGACATTAGGAAATCTGCGGCAAACCCGTTAAAGTGTGTACAGTCCAAATGAGCTGTGAAAGTTCGTTGTGCCTGTAGGTGGCTAATAGGTAGTCCATGCTTACGGGGACTGTACGTAACTGTCACGGATTCGCGACGGGCGCCTGTGGCGGAATTGGCAGACGCGCTGGATTTAGGTTCCAGTGCCTTAGGGCGTGGGAGTTCAAGTCTCCCCAGGCGCACACATAAATACCCCGTGACTATGCAGGTCACGGGGTGTTTTCGTTCTCCAGCCCGCCAGATTTTTCGCCCTCATTACGCTGCGTGCCCAAAATCTGCCCCATTTCCCGCCCGAAGCTATTCCAAGGTCGCTAATCTCCCGTGCACGGTGTAGAACCATGACTATGAAAATTGTTGTCTGCGTCGTTTATCCCCGCTATCCGGATAACACTGAACCTCTCGGCGGGTTCGTCGAGTCCGAGGAGACCGCCCGCAAGATAGACGACTGGTGGCGTGCACAACCTGGCGACATGATTGGTACCTGGGAAGATTTCGAGGTCGAGGTCGAAAGCCGCGACCAGATTCTCTACGGGGTATTTAGTGGTACGCCCGCCCACAAGATTGACGAGCCAGACTACTACGACCCTATATGTCACGGGGTGTACACCGACCGTAAGGTGGCTGAACACGCAGCTAAGCCGGAGACAATGTGGGAGGCCAACAACTGCCCTCCTAAGTTTGTGCTTCCGTTCCGCCTGGGCTGGAAGTTTGACCGGTATTTCCCCGATGGAAAACCCTGGCCGCCAGACCGGTCGTAGACCTGCGACAGTTTTCGCATCGATAAGGGGAACGCAAGACGGGGCAGCCGCACAGCGCGCGTGAGTACCATTCTGGGAAACCTCTGTCCGCTCATTCCACTGCGTAGGGCAATCGAATCTGTCGATACAATGACGCTGATCGAATCGTATCTTGAATCGTAAGGTGGAAGCAGGGAGGCAACATGAGCATCTCGATGCATCTGGATGAGTACATGGCGCGTCGTGGCATAGTTCCCGACGACACTGTGGTCAACGATGATCCCTGCGCAATCTTCGACGGCAAGGTCGAGCGCGATGGTAAGTCGCAGCAGGACCTTGAAGAGTCAGAGCGGCGCTTAGAAGAAGCGGAGTCCACAATTCTGGATATGCTAGGCGATTAATCGAGGAAAGATTGAGCGTTCTCGGCGCCCATTGACACGCATTCCGGGTGTGATGTTCATCACCGATTGGGCATAAATTGGCTCAGTCTTCCGGGCTTCATTTTCCACTGCCGGTGCTGACAGAGTGGTGAAGTGCAAGCAATTTCTCGACAGGGGAACACTGTTTTCTACCTGCGAAGTTCTTTCATTTCAGAAGCGTTGTACTCGCTGATTTCGCAGCCGTGTTCGGCCTCTCGTTTTGGGGTTGCAAATTATCTTCGCGTTGATGGCATCACAAAACCGCACGAGAAAAACATGATGGATTCCTCATGATTTATGGCATAGTGTCCTGGCAAGGATTTGGAAACAAAAGATGTTTTCATTTCGTACTCCACAAGACAAGGACCTCAGCCACGTGAAATACGAAAAACTCGCCACTTTGCAGACCAATGTCGTAACTGCTCCAGACCTGGGTACTTTTGCAGTCACTTTCGCCGGTCAATCGCAACCATGGCTGGACACTCTCTCCAGCGTCATGGCCAGTGGCAACTCAAAGAAACTACGGGAAGTTTTCACTCGCGCTGAGGAACTGCTCGCACCGCTTGACGACGATCTCATCGGCCAGCTTCCCGCAGGTTTCGACCCCTTCGGCTGGGCAATCTCACTCGTTACAGACGAGCCATTTACCGGAGATACAACCAACCCTGCGGTCAGCGTCCCGGGCATCGTCTTGGCACAGTTGGGCATTGTCGAGTTGCTGGGAAAGCAGGGAATTAATATCACCGAAGCGGTAGCGGTAACCGGTCATTCGCAAGGTGTTCTTGCCGCTGAGATTGTCGCTCGCCCAGAGAAGGCAGCAGAGCTTCTGGCGCTAGCTCGCCTCATCGGTGTGGCGTGTGCGCGCGGAAGCCGAGTAGCCGGATTTGGGCGCGCGCCGATGATGAGTATCTCTGGCCTGACGGTCGAGGAGTTGGAGCCTTTCCTCCCCCAGGGCTGTGTCATCGGTCTGAAGAATACGCAGACTACCAGCGTAGTTATCGGCAAGCAGGATGAACTAGACCAGCTGGCAGAGCAGCTCACAACGCAGCAGCCGAAGGGTCGGAAAGTCGAATGTACAGTTCTGCCAGTTAGTGGCGCATTCCATCACCCAGCGCTGGTACCTGCTGTGGCATGGGTAGTGGAGCGAGCTGAGCGCATTGGGCTAGATGCGGAAACGGCGGACCGGCTTGCGCGTGCAATCTTGGTTGACCCCAGTGACTGGAGCGCCGAGGTACGGGGGCTCATCGACCAAGGAGCAACCACCATTTTGGATTTGGGGCCGAACACAGGCGTCGTCAAGCTGACAGAACGTAACGCTGAAGGCTATGGCGTGGCGGTGATTCCTGCGGCGACAGCTGCGGGTAGGGGCGTCCTGTCTGAGAGCGACATTGAGCATCCGACATCGTGGCTGGAGTTTGCGCCGCGTCTGGTCACTGGAGACAAGCCCCGTGTCGAGACGAAGTTCACCAAGTTGACCGGGCGCTCGCCAATTCTGCTCGGCGGTATGACCCCGACAACCGTTGACCCTGAGATCGTGGCGGCTGCTGCGAATGCGGGGTTCTGGGCGGAGCTGGCCGGTGGCGGCCAAGTCACGCCGGAAATCTTCGAGGCTAATGTGGCGCGACTCTCCGATCTGCTCGAGGAGGGGCGCAGTGCACAGTTCAACACCATGTTTTTGGATCCGTACCTGTGGGGTTTGCACATTGGAAGCCGCCGTTTGCTCCCGCGCGCAGTGGCAGCGGGGCGACCGATTGATGGAGTCACCATCTCCGCGGGAATCCCCGAGGTGGACGAGGCAGTTGAGCTAGTAAAGCAGCTGCGTGAGGGCGGGATTCCGCATATCTCCTTCAAACCGGGCACAATCGCTCAAATCGAGTCGGTGCTCGAAATTGCAGACACCTTGGCGCAGCAGGGCACACCGTATCCAATCATCATGCAGGTTGAAGGTGGGCGTGCCGGCGGCCACCACTCCTGGGAAGATCTCGATGACCTGCTAATTAACACCTACGCAAAGATCCGCAAGCGAGATGTGGTGCTTGCTGTTGGCGGCGGTATCGGCAAGCCAGAGCAGGCCCGTGATTATCTGATGGGCACGTGGTCGACACGGTGCGGATTGGCGCCGATGCCGGTAGATGCTGTCATCATCGGCACAGCTGCGATGGCAGCAAAGGAGTCGACCGCCTCCGAGTCCGTGAAACAAATGTTGGTCGACACCGTCGGCACTGACAACTGGATTCCCGCTGGTAGCGCCATGGATGGCATGGCGTCGGGGCGCAGCCAGTTGGGTGCTGATATCCACGAAATTGATAACGCCGCAGCACGCGCAGGCAGATTGCTTGACGAAGTCGCAGGTGACCTCACTAAGGTGACTGAACGACGCGCAGAGATCATCGAGGCGATTAACGCCACCGCGAAGCCGTACTTCGGAGATGTCAGCACCATGACGTATGCCGAGGTGCTGAACCGCTATCTCGAACTGTGTGCGCCCGAAGGGACGTTCCTCGATCCAACGTGGTCGACGCGCTTCGTCGCACTCGTCGACCGCGTAGAGGCACGACTGAATGCAGTCGACGCGGGCACGTTTGACGCGCTTGCCGACGGCGACAGCTTGCACACCCAGCCGCAGAACGAAATCTCGCGACTGTCCGGCCTGCTGGATCTGGATACCCAGCTCCACCCAGCAGATGTCACCTTCTTTATCTCTGAGCTCTGCCGCACACCTGGCAAACCTGTGCCATTCGTTCCGGTTATCGATGATGAGGTTCGTCGCTGGTGGCGATCGGACTCCCTATGGCAGGCGCATGACTCTCGCTACGATGCGGATCAAGTCTGCATCATCCCAGGGCCGCAGGCTGTTTCGGGCATTACCCGCGCGAATGAGCCAGTAGCGGAAATTCTGGGTCGGTTTGAAAAAGCTACTGCACAGGCATTGACGGATACCGGCTACCTGCCGGAGGCACCTGTTGACGCCCTCAGCCGGATGCTCGCAGCACCTGTGATTTGGTGGGCTGGTCGACAGCAGCCGAATCCGGCGCTGGCACTTGGCGCGGAACATGAGTGGGTATGTGTATCTGACGCAAGTGATGTCTCTCGTTCACAACGCCTGGAGCACCCAGGTACTGGTGCCATTTTGGAGACCATTGGAGCTGATGGCAGCAATGATGAGGGCGGGGAGGAGCTCGTCTGGGCACAGCTGACCGTTCCGCTGCCCGATGCTGCGGGGGAGAATACGCAACTGCGAATTCGCCTGTGCCAGAGTGCAGCGGTGGGCGCAGTGCCCGTCGTCAAGCATGAGGATGCGGCAGCCGCGATGCGGGAGCTGACGCGAATCGCGGCTGGCGGTGAGCTTGCAAACATCGTCGATGGGGTCGCGGAGTGGGAATCCGTGTGGGATCCGATGGCGATGGCTGACTACGATGCGGTCACTATTGCAGCTGCCGGCGATGAGTCACAGGCGACGGTGCCGGACGCGTTGGTCGGGCATGCTTGGCCAGCGATTTTTGCGGCAGTCGCGCAGGCGCGTACTGAGACCGGCATTGATGTTGTTGAGGGCATGCTCGCGCTTGTTCACCTTGAGCATCACATTCGTATGATTGGAGCTCTGCCGCAGGAAACCACAACGTTGCGGATTAGTGCGCGTGTCGACGAGGCCGTTGATACGGACTTAGGGCGACTAGTTGTGGTGCGCGCGGAGGTTCGTGATGGCGATACGCTGCTCGCCACCTTGAGTGAACGCTTTGCCATTCGTGGCCGAAACGGCGGCGAGACAGCGCGGACCAATACTGTGCCATTTCCAACGGTCACGGATACGCCACGGAGTTTCCGCGGTGCCTTGACCGTGGAAGCGCCTAAGGCGATGGAGCCATTTAGCTGTGTCACGGGCGATCGCAATCCTATCCACGTCGATTCCCGGGCAGCAGCGCTAGCTGGTCTACCAGGGGTTATTGTCCATGGAATGTGGCTGTCGGCGATGGCCGAGCATGCGGCTGTTGCCACGTCGGATGCCGGCATTGGCAATCGGGTGATTGAGTTCACTGCGACTATGCTGAGTCCGGTTCTACCTGGTCAGGAAGTGAAATTCTCTGTCGAACGCCGTGGTTTTGATGACCGTCCAGGCGCCGGTGAAGTCCGTGAAGTCACGGCCACAGTAGAGGGCGAGCTGGTACTGACTGCCACTGCTGTAATTGCCGCACCGACGACTGCATATGTCTTCCCTGGCCAGGGGATTCAATCACAGGGGATGGGGCTGTCTGCCCGGACTCGCAGCGTAGCGGCCCGCCGCGTGTGGGACCAGGCGGATGCGATGACCCGAGAGAAGCTTGGCTTTTCCGTACTGGCTATTGTTCGGGACAACCCGGTAGAGGTGGTTGTGGATGGTGTGCGCTATTTCCACCCAGAAGGTGTCCTGAATCTGACTCAGTTCACCCAGGTTGCGATGGCGACGTTGGGGCTGGCGCAGGTTGCGGAGCTCCGTGAAGCAGGGCTGCTGGATGAAACAGCTCACTTTGCGGGACACTCTGTCGGTGAGTACAACGCGCTGGCGGCTTTCGCTGGTGCGCTTGACGCAGATGCCGCGTTGGAGGTTGTCTACCGCCGCGGTTTGACCATGCATGAACTGGTCGAACGTGATGAGCAGGGGAGGTCCAACTATGGTTTGTGCGCCCTGCGTCCGGACAAGATCGGCGTACGCGAGGACGAGGTCACTGAGTTTGTTAATCGGTTGTCGCAGGAAACCGGTGAGTTCCTCGAAGTCGTAAATCTCAACCTGGCAGGCAAGCAGTACGCCGTCGCCGGCACCGTCGCGGGTCTTGCGGCATTGGCTGAACAGTGCGAGCGCCGCAGCTCGGACGGCAAGGGATACGTGCGTATCCCAGGTATTGATGTGCCATTCCACTCCAGTGTCCTACGCGACGGTGTGGATTCCTTCCGTAAACACTTGGAGCGGCTGCTGCCAGCGGAAATCACTCCAGAGCGCCTGGTGGGACGCTATATCCCGAATCTCACCGCGACCTCTTTTGAGCTGACTGAGAAGTTCGTCCGCCAGATGGCTGCAGTCGTCGACTCAGACATTTTGGAACAAATCCTTGCCGACTTTGATACTGCCGCTGAAAACCCGGCGCGCCTGGCCCGCATGTTGCTGGTCGAGTTACTGGCCTGGCAATTCTGCTCACCGGTGAGGTGGATCGAAACGCAGGATCTGCTGCTTGAGGATCTCGGCGTCAGCCGCATTATTGAAGTTGGTGTAGGTACAGCGCCCACACTGGCAAACCTGGCTGCCCGCACCTGCCAGTTGCCCCGTCACCGAAGCCGTGACATTCGAGTACTCAATCTCGAACGTGATGCTGATGCAGTGTTTATGCGCGACCAAATTCAGCCGGAAAAGACTGAGCTCGAGTCGGAGGTGACACCGGAGCAGGACACGGCGCAGGCTCTATCTGGAGCAGCGGGAGAAACAGGAGCAGCAGGAGCAGCGGAGCCGGCAGTATCTGTCGACCAACTCGCGGCGACCGAACAGGCAACCACGATCACGAGTGCTGCCACTCCGGCTGCCGAAGTTGCTGATATCGCAGTCAGCCCGGCAGAAGCGTTGGAAGTTCTTATTTGCCAATGGACGAAGGTACGTCCCGACCAGCTCGGTGCCGCCGACTCCATTGAGACTCTGGTCGATGGAGTCTCATCTCGACGCAATCAACTGCTGCTCGATCTCGGAGTCGAATTCGACCTCGGTTCAATCGAAGGGGCCGCAGATGCGGAACTGGCTGATCTAAAGGACAAGATTGATAGCTTGGCCAGTGGATATTCCGCATTCGGCCCGATTCTCTCCGAAGCCATTGCCGACGGTATTCGCCGGATTACCGGTCCTGCCGGTGCAGGCGCGAATTACATCGATGACTATGTGGCCGATGAATGGCAGCTCGGCAAGGGGTGGGCAACCGCAGTTAGCGCCGAGATCATGCTCGGTACTCGCGAGGGCGCATCCCTGCGCGGTGGTGATCTTGCGCATCTGGCGCCGGCCGCCCCAACCAGTACTGCTGAACTCAACCAGCTGATCGATGAAGCAATCCTCGCGGTCGCCTCGCAACGAGGTGTATCTGTCGCTAAGCCGTCGGCAAGCGACAGTAGTGCTGGGATGGTCGACTCGGCTGCACTCACTGAGTTTGCAGATAAACTGACTGGTCAACGAGGAATTCTTGCCACCGCTGCACGCACGATTCTGGAGCAACTCGGCCACGAAATTACCGGTGCCATTGACTTCGATGCCGAAGACGCCGACAGCAACCTGGTAAATCTCGTCACTGCTGAACTCGGTGCGGACTGGCCGAAGCTGGTCACCCCGACGTTTACGCCCACCAAGGCAGTGCTTCTCGACGACCGCTGGGCCACCTCCCGCGATGACCTAGCACGCCTCTGGGCAGCCACTGATGAAGACGTGGCTGACACCGCGCCGGGCAGTATCCACGAAACCGCAGTCGAGCAGGCACAGTGGTGGGCTGCCAAGGCAGACGAGGCAGGGCGGGCACAGTTGGCGAGTATCTACCGACAGCTGTCGGATGAGGCCATCACGAATGTGGATGAACTGCCGATGAATGCCGACATCGCTGTTGTTACCGGTGCATCGCCAAATTCGATTGGCTCCGCCGTAACTGCACAGTTGTTGTCTCAGGGCGCAACCGTTGTTGTCACTACCTCACGCCTGGGACATGAGCGCCTGAGCTTCTACAAGCAGCTCTACCGTATGCATGCGCAGGGCGAGGCGAAGCTGTGGGTGGTACCGGCGAACCTGTCCAGCTTCCAGGACCTGGATTCCCTTATCGACTGGATCGGAACCGAGCAGACTACGACGATTGGTGCGGAAGTGGTTGTGACCAAGCCCGCGCTGTCACCGACGCTGCTATTCCCGTTCGCGGCGCCTACGGTCTCAGGTTCGCTTGCCGACGCCGGTCCTGCGTCCGAGACCCAAATGCGTCTGCTTCTGTGGTCGGTGGAACGACTCATCGCAGGGATATCAGCACTTGGCGGGGACAATAATCTGGACCATCGTTTGCATGTGGTGCTGCCGGGTTCACCGAACCGTGGTCGCTTCGGCGGTGATGGTGCCTATGGTGAAGCCAAGGCCGCACTCGATGCAGTGGTGGCGCGCTGGAATGTGGAGGACGCTTGGCGCACCCGCGCCACTCTGGCTCATGCACAGATTGGTTGGGTTCGAGGCACCAACCTGATGGGTGGAAACGATCCGCTGGTTGCTGCAGTGGAAACAAAGGGAGTTCGCACCTTCTCCACCGAAGAAATGGCAGCTGAACTCATTGAGCTCGCGAGCTCGGAGGCTCGGAAGAAGGCACAAACCCGCCCGATTCAGGCCGATCTCACCGGCGGATTGGGTGACGTCGACCTCAACATTGCGCAATTGGCGCAGGAGGCTGCGCAGGCGGCTGGCCCAACAGCTCAAAGCTCCGAGGTCGCTAGCGGGGCGCGTTCGCAGGAGCCGTCGTCAAGCCGTGTTTTGAGCGGTCTGCCAAGCCCTCGCCGACCAATTGCGCAGACAACACCGACCTTTGGTGACATCGCAGCGGCTCTGGAGGACATGGTGGTCATCGTGGGCGCCGGTGAGCTTGGACCGTACGGTTCTTCCCGGACGCGCTTTGAGGCCGAAGTCGATGATATTTCTGCAGCGGGAATTGTGGAATTAGCCTGGTCAATGGGGCTGATTTCCTATGAGGGTGGCTGGCGCGATGCCGATGGGCAACCGTTGGCAGAAAGCGACATTGCTTCGCGCTACCGCGATGAAGTGTTGGCGCGAGTTGGTGTGCGTCGTTACGCCGATGATGGCGATTTGGTTGATAATACGATGACTGAGCTGACCACGGTCTACCTGGATCGTGCGTTGAGCTTTGCGGTGCGCGATCGCGCGGCAGCGGAGACTTTTGTCAGTTCCAACCCGGACAACACCACTACGAGCTTCGATGCTGAGACAGGGCAGTGGCTTGTGACACGAGCCGCTGGCACGCCGGTTCAGGTTCCGCGCCGAATGGCGATGAGTCGCTATGTTGGCGGTCAGATTCCGCAGGGCTTTGACCCGGCACGCTACGGTATTCCGGCGGACATGATGGACAATCTGGACCGCGTGAGCTTGTGGAACATTGTCTGTACTGTTGATGCGTTCCTGTCATCGGGCTTCAGCCCAGCGCAAATGCTGGAAGCGGTCAACCCGGCGCGAGTGTCGTCGACACAGGGCACAGGTATTGGTGCGATGGAGTCGCTGCGCAGTCTCTACATCGACGGCCTGCTGGGGCAACCGCGAGCCAATGACGTCCTGCAGGAGGCATTGCCAAATGTTATTGCCGCCCACGTTATGCAGTCTTATGTCGGTGGCTACGGACAGATGATTCACCCTGTCGCAGCCTGTGCGACGGCAGCGGTGTCGGTGGAGGAGGGCGTCGACAAGATAGCCCTGGGTAAGGCAGATTTCGTTGTCGCAGGTGGCTTCGATGACCTATCCACAGAGGGGATTACAGGTTTCGGCGACATGGCCGCCACAGCTGACTCCGCCACCATGGAAGATAAGGGTATCGACCATGCGTACTTCTCCAGGCCGAACGATCGTCGACGCGGAGGCTTCGTGGAGTCGCAAGGTGGCGGAACGGTGCTGTTGGCTCGCGGAGACATCGCTCGTGACATGGGACTCCCCGTGCTCGGTGTCGTTGCATACGCCCAGTCCTTCGCCGACGGCGCGCACACATCCATCCCGGCGCCGGGTTTGGGTGCACTAGCGGCAGCTCAGGGCGGCGAGAAGTCTCGGTTGGCTCGCGCACTTGCATCACTCGATGTCACTGCGGATCAGGTCGCGGTGTTGTCCAAGCACGATACCTCGACCAATGCCAATGACCCCAATGAGTCTGAACTGCATGAACGCATTGCAGATGAACTCGGTCGCGAGCGCTCGAACCCGCTGCTGGTGGTCTCTCAGAAATCCCTGACCGGACACGCCAAGGGTGGAGCTGCAGCGTTCCAGATCATTGGTCTGACTCAAGTATTGCGCAGCGGCATTGTGCCAGGTAATCGATCGCTGGACTGCGTCGATCCCGCATTGGCTGAGCATTCGCGTCTGGTATGGCCGACGAAGGCAGTCAATTTCGGCAATACGTTGCCGCTGAAGGCTGGCTTTGTTACCTCGCTCGGGTTCGGACATGTCTCGGCACTGGTGGCAGTCGTCCATCCGGAAGCTCTCTATCAAGCGATAGTGCAGCACGATGGCGCTGAGGTTGCGGAGCGTTGGCGTAGCGCGGCGCACAACCGCGAAGCGGCTGGTCTGCGTCGCATTGATGAGGCTATTTACGGTGGGGAAACTCTCTACGAGCGTCCACGCGAGCGAAACCTGGCGGACGGTGGCCGGTTCGGCTCACCCGCTGCATTGGAAAAGGCCGTCCTGCTTTCCGATGGCGCCCGTCTGATCGATGGTGTTCTCCAACCATGATTGGCGTAGACCTCGTCTATATTCCGAGCTTCGAAGAGCAGCTGAATATGCCAGGCAGTCAGTTCGCGCAGGCGGTTTTCACACCTGCGGAGCTACTGGTAGCTAGGCGCCGCGGAGCAGTCGGCGGCGCGCTGGCACGTCACTTAGCGGGCCGCTGGGCTGCGAAGGAAGCCTTCATCAAGGCCTGGTCGCAGACTCTCTTCGGCAGTCAACCGCCGATTGCGCGAGATCAGCTGGACTGGCGGGAAATAGAGGTGCAGCCGGATGCCTACGGTCGCGTGAGCATCAGTCTCCACGGGGCTGTGAGCCGCCATTTCCACGATCAGGAGTGGCAGCTGGGGCCGTCGTTAAGCATCTCGCACGACGGCGACTACGCAATCGCCGTCGTACGCTTGGACTAGCCCGGCGCCGTGCTAATCGACGGACTTCTGACGGCGACCGACCAAGATGCCGGCACCGAAGATTAGCGCGCCCAGGATTGCGCCGGTTCCGGCGACTGCGGCGGTTTGGAGCGGGGAGTTGGTCGCGGCCTGCTGAGTCTGCACATCAACTTCGTCGAGGCCATTGCCGGAAGCGTTGGACTTTGCGGAAGCCTTGCCAGATGCCTTGGATGAGCCGCTGGCCTTGGACTCTCCGGTCTTGGAGGCACCGGTCTTCACAGCTTCTTCGCGTTCCTTGGCGGAGCCGCCGACGCTGAGGTCCGTGGCCGTGTCCTGGCTGCGGTCGGAGGAACCGTGAGCAGCAAAGGTGTAGAGTGCGCAGTCATTTTCGACGCAGTTGGCGGCCGATGTGACGGCCTCGACATTGAGCGTTGTGGAGAAGCTGCCGTCGGAGGACATCTGGGAGGTGCGGACAAACTCAGCGGCGGAGAAAGCATCAGCGTTGGTGGTGGAGAACTTGTTCTTCTCAGCCACTGCGACGTAGATGCCGTTGCCACTGGTCTTGAATCCGGTGCCGGAGACGGTAATTGGGGTGCTGCCCGATGGATTCAGTTCCGTGGTGGACAGGCTTACCGACGGGGTGCCGGTCGAGGAGCTGCTGCCGTTGGAGCTGCTGGAGCCGCTGGAGGCGCTGGTGCTACTCGTTCCACTAGACCCTGTGCTGCCACTGGTGCCGGAGCTTGCGCTGCCTGCGGACTGTGAGGAGCCACCGCCGGAGGGCAGGGTAGCGTCCTGCTTGGCAGCTCCGCCGGCAAACGATACCGCGGTCGCCGTGTCCTGGCTGCGGTCAGAAGAACCGTGAGCAGCAATGGTGTAGACCGAGCAAGCGTTCTGCATGCAGTCTGCCGTGCCGAACTTCGCGCTGACCGGAAGATCCACGCTGAAGCTGCCGTCGGACTTCAGGTTGCCGCGAGAGGTAGACACAAACTTGGTATCCGGGCCGAAGGAATCGGCGTTGGTCACATCCATCTGGTCATTTTGCGCGATACCGACGTAGATGCCCGGTCCAGAGGTCTTGAAACCCTTGCCTTCGACTCGAATGGTGTCGCCGCTCGGGTTCAAGTCTGAGGTCTTGGACAGGCTCACCGATGCGTTACCCCGTGACTGCGACGGTGACTGCGAGCCCGACTGTGACTGGGAGCCCGAACCAGCGCTCTGGCCACCGCTCGGCGCCGCGCCGGTGGAACCCTGCGATTGAGCAGCCTGGGAAGTAGCACCCGCCTTGAAGGTGATGGGGACCCACTGGTCATTGCTGCGGTCAGAAAGATTAGGGAACGCAGTAAAGGAGGCTACGTAGCACTGGGTAGAGGTGCAGTCGACATCGCCAAAGCTGGTCGCGACCTTCATCTCCTGCGTAAAACTTCCGTCCGCGCCAACCGTGACCTTGGCCGCTTCGCCGTAGGTCGAAGGGTAGCCCGACTTTGGCTTCTCGATTGTCTGGGCCAGGTAAATATTTGCGTTAGCGGGGTAGCCGACTCCCTTGATGGTCACGGTGGCGCCGTCGGACAGATCGGTGGCAGGGGTCACGGAGAGCTGGCGCTCAGACTGATCGGTGCTGCCGCCGAGAAGGTCGCCGATGCCGGGGAGCGAACCGCCGAGCTGTCCAATCGATGGCAGTGACTGTGCCGATGCGGGGACTGCGGGTAAAAATCCCGTACTCACTACGATTGCCGAAGCTAAAACAATAGAGCGGGGAAGCAGGCTCCGTCGGAAAGCGCCCTGCGTCGTGGACATGTGAACCTCTGATTCTGTTTGGGAGTTCCGGCGCAGGCGCGGCGAAAAACAGGGAACCCCACCGCGCTGACCAGAGTAAAGCGTAAACTAAGGCAAGCCTACCCTCCGCGTATTGATAAGGGCAATAAATGCCCCTGCCGAGGTGGGCGAGGGGTGCTCTCTAGTCTGCGGCCTCCGCGACGCTCATGAGATAAGAGATTGTCATGCGTTTGATTTCCTGCACCGTCAGCTCGTAATGAGCTTCCCGCTCAGCATCGCTTCCCGGATGGTCCACCGCATAATTCAGCAGGGCGTACGTGGCGTTAATCATGAGGTCGGAGATGAAGTTCAGTTCCGCATCGCTTGACGACGGCACCAGCGGGCGCAGCACCTTTGAAATCTCGGTGACCAGGCGTGACTTCGTATCTTCTGCGGTTGCGCGTGTGGCGGGCGTTGATTGAACAGCCAGCCATACGGCTCTTCTGGAAACGTCCTCGCGCCAGAGTTTTGCCAGGTGATCGATGAACTCCGAGAGAAACTCCGGCCATTTCAAGGTGGGGACTGTTTCGCCGAAGCGTGAGACTTCCTCGATGACGGCCTCGGTGTCCTGACGGTCGAGCTCGCAGATCATCACATACTTGTTTGCGAAGAATTGGTAGAGCGTGCCAATGGGGATATCTGCGATGCGAGCGACTTCGTCGAAAGTGAAAGACTCAAACCCGTGCTCGATGAGCACTGTGCGTGCCGAGCTGAGCATGCGTGCGTACCGCTCTCGGCTGCGTTGCTGAGCCGGAGTGCGACGGGGACGAAGAATATTCGGTGCGTCCTGGGATTGAGTCACTACTACGAAACCGTCTAATCGGGATGATGTGGGAGGAGAGTTTGGGGCCAGGGTCAGAGTAGGCCTTGCGGCTAGTTAGCTTTCGGAAGCCTGTGATTCCACACCCAAGTCACGCAGTACGCGCTGGACGTGCCCCTTGGCGCGAACGTTGTACCAGGCCTTTTCAATTTCTCCATCGGCATTGACCAGGAAAGTCGAGCGGATGACGCCCTGGACAATCTTGCCGTAGTTCTTCTTCTCGCCGAAAGCGCCGAACGCGGTCATGGTTTCCTTGTCCGGATCGGACAGAAGGGTGAAGTTTAAGCCGTGGTCCTCGCGGAACTTTGCGAGTTTCGCCGGCTTGTCCGGAGAAATACCTACGACTGGAATGCCGGCATCGTTCAGGGCAGCGGATTCATCGCGGAAGTCGCATGCCTCAGTGGTGCAACCTGGGGTGTTGGCCCGCGGGTAGAAGTAAATCAGCACGGGCTTGCCCGCGTAGTCCGACAGAGAAACCTGCTCTTCGGCGTCGTTGAACAGAGTAAACGCTGGGGCAGGATTGCCAGGTTCCAGTCGGATGTTGTTCTGGCCGTATTCTTTGTCGCTGGAGGAAGAAGTAGTCATGGCTTAATCGTATCGACTCTGGAGCGGTGCGTGGCGACTCTGAAGCAATGCGTTGAGTTTTTCCCCGTGCTCGCCCACGTTGCTGTAGTGGAAGTGTTAGTCTTTTAGGCGAACAATCACTTTAGATATTCAACTTTTTAGGGAGTTTACGTGGCTCGCAGCATTGAAGATATCCAGCGCGATATTGAGCGTAACCGTAACCAGCTCGCCCGTACTCTGGATGAGCTAACCGTGCGAACGAATCCGAAGAACGTTGCGGATGACGCAAAGACCCGCGTTCTCGATGCTCTGAATGAGCCGAAGGTGCAGGCAGCACTGGGTGTCGTTGCCGCACTTGTTGTTGGCGGCATCGCAATGGGCATTCGTCGCAACCGTAACCGCAGCAAGGAAATCGACCGCATTCGCGAGATGATTGAGACTGCTGCTAAGTAGTTTTTCGGTAGTTAGCGCACGCGCTTCGGGTAGTTACCTGGGGCCGTGCGCTTTTGCGTATCTAACCCTTGTTTGAGTCAGGCGTGGGGTGCGAGCGAGGGGTGCAAGTTGGCACCTGCGCTTGTTGTGCAACAAAAAGACCGGGAGGGTATTTCTACCTTCCCGGTCTGTATTGTGCGCCATCAGGGACTCGAACCCCGAACCCGCTGATTAAGAGTCAGCTGCTCTGCCAGTTGAGCTAATGGCGCTTACTGTTTCCTGCTTGGTGCTCTCTGTGTGAGCTCCTCGCCGGCAACGAGAAGATATATAACCAGGTTTCTGATTGTTTGTAAAATCGGCTGGTCAGATGCTGTTTTTGAATTGATGTTTTTGCATGTTTTTTGAAAGGTTTTGCGCAACCGTTTGAAAAAAGTTCAAAAAAAGTTTGGAAATCCTCAAAGTGGGGTAGGGCCTGTATCAAAGGCATCAACGTCGGAGCGTGCGTAGATGCCCCAGTGGCGTTCGGTTACGTTCGGCAGTGTTCAGTAACGCTCGGTAGCGTCCGGTGGCACTTTTGAATAGCGAACTGATTACTTTTCGGTAACGCAGCTTCAAGGGGGCGCTGTTTACCCAGGTCGGTTGAAGTGCCCCGGTTTTTGGGGTTGCACAGCAATTTTCCAGAGGGTTAACTGTAGGAACCGTTGGGCTACTTTGCGTGCTGCGCCCTGTGAGGGGTTGATGACTGCGATTGGGCAGTCAATAAGGCTTTTCAGTTAGGGCGAGCGTTTTATCGGTGGCTAGTGCCGCTGCAGGGCAGTCTGACCTTTTTCGAGGGCGCACCAGGGGCTGTAGCAGGACTCCGCTGTGTGTCGCAGTGTGTCCCCGGGACTTACTACTTAATAATTGCACTGTTGGAGTGAAGCACGATCATGCGGCAATCTTTTAAGCGCCTGTCGATGGCGGTGGTGACATTTGCGACCACCATCTCGCTAGCTGCTTGTACCGTCGGCGGAGATAATGCCGAGCAGCAAGAGGCGGAGAAGCCAGACGTTGGTCTTGTCGCCAGTGTGAAGGACGACGCCACCGATGTTTCGGTGGTTGACCCGATTTCGGTTCAGGTGGAAGAGGGACATCGCCTGGACAAGGTTGTTATGACCAACCCTGAGGGCAAAGAGGTCAAGGGCAAGCTCGACTCCAGTGGTACCAAGTGGACCACTGCAGAACCCCTGGGCTACTCAAAGACCTATGAGATTAACGCCACCTCGGGCACAGAAAAGCTGGCTACTTCTTTCACCACCGTCGAGCCGACTTCTCAGGTAAATGGTTACCTGTCCCCGCTGGATGGTTCCACCGTGGGTGTCGGTCAGACTATTGCTGTGAAATTCAGCGCGAGTATTTCGGACCGCAAGGCTGCTGAGGAAGCAATTAAGGTGACCACCGAGCCTAAGGTGGAAGGCGCTTTCTACTGGCTGAATAACAGTGAGGTGCGCTGGCGTCCAAAGGAGTACTGGAAGCCGGGGACCAAGGTTACCGTGAAGTCCGATATTTACGGCACGGATCTTGGTGACGATATGTACGGTGCGGAGTCCGCCGAAACCAGCTTCACTATCGGTGATGAAGTCATTGCTATCGCTGATGACGCGACGAAGACCATGGTCATTAAGAGGAACGGTGAAGTCGTAAACTCCATGCCTATCTCTATGGGGTCGAATGTTCACCCGACTCCGAATGGCCAGTACATCATCGGTGATCGCAACGAGACCATGGTGATGGACTCTCGTACCTACGGCCTGTCTCTGGAAAACGGTGGCTACGTCACGCCGGTTAACTATGCAACGCAGATGTCTTACTCCGGTATCTACGTCCACGGTGCACCGTGGTCAACGTGGGCACAGGGCAGCGTCAACCAGTCTCACGGCTGCATCAACGTCACTGACGCCAACGCTAAGTGGTTCCTGGACAACACTAAGCGCGGTGACATCGTGATTGTGAAGAATACGATTGGTGAGACGCTCTCCGGTGTTGATGGACTCGGTGACTGGAACATCCCGTGGGAGACCTGGAAGAAGGGCAACGCCGACGAGACCAGCTCTTGGTAGTCCATGTCCTCTAAGTGAGGCCATCATTTAAGCCACGCGGGTTAGTCCGTTTCCTAATCACCCAACATTCCCAGCTCCTGCGCCCGAGCAACAGCCGCGGTGCGGGAGCTGACGTCTAGCTTGGTGAAAATATGTACCAGATGCGATTTCACAGTCGCTTCGGTGAGCACCAGCTGTTCTGCAATTTTTCTATTCGACATACCCCGCGCGACCAACTCGAGCACTTCGAGTTCGCGCGGGGTTAGTGCTGTATTGGGGTTGCGCATCCGACCCATCAAGCGCCCGGCCACTTGTGTGTTCAGCACGGTCTCGCCGCGAACGGCACGACGGATACCATCGATGAGCTCCTCCGGAGCGGCATCCTTCAGCAGATAACCAACTGCGCCTGCGGTGACAGCGCCGAGCACATCGGAGTCCGAAGAATAATTGGTCACCACCAACACTTCTGGAGCCTTTGCGCCGCGCCCGGCCAGTGCGCGGATGGCTGCGGTGGCATCAACTCCGCCTGCGCGGGTAGCAGTGCCAGGGGCCTCACCAAAGCGAAGGTCCATGAGTACCAGATCGATGTGGTCGCAAGAGTCGTCGTCAAGCGATGCGCGCACCTTCTCGACCGCCTCGTCACCGCTGGCCGCCTCGCCAACCACGACGATATCCGGCGCCGATTCAACGACTGCGCGAAGACCAGCGCGGACGATGGGGTGATCGTCGGCGATGAGGACTCCGATGGGCTTGGTCACCTGGCTAACTCCTCGGGTGATGTGAATGGTCGTTTCCTACCTGCATACCAGGCGCGGGACTTTAAGAGGCGAGCTCGTGCGGGATGCTGACGCTGACACCGCAGCCACGCCCCGGTTCCGACTCGATGGTGAAGGTGCCGCCGAGCTTCTCCACGCGTCGGCGCGCGTTGGCGATCCCCACGCTGTCGTCGTTAGTTGGTGCGGTGGGGTCGAAGCCGATGCCGTTGTCGACGCAGTCGAGCAGAATCTCGTCGGGCTGGTAGGTCAGGGTGACACGGCAACGCGTGGCGTGTGCATGCTTGACGACGTTCGCCAAGCTCGCCTGGGCCACCCTGATGATGGTTGCTTCGACGGTGGCCGGCAGCCGCGTGGGTGTGCCGTCGACGCAGAAGCTGACAGCATCGCCCAGCACCGTGGAGGAGCAGACTTTCTCCAACGCGCCGGATAGGTCTGCGCCTTCGAGGGGAGCCGGCTGAAGTGCTGCGATGATGCGCCGGGTCTCGGCGAGATTGTCGGCCGCAACCTTGCGGGCGAGCTGTAGCGAATCCACCGAGGTCTGGTCATGCTGAGTGGGAGCACTTTTCATGCGGGACTCCACCGAATGCAGCAGCAGCTGGATGGAGGAAAGCCCCTGCGCCACGGTGTCATGAATATCGGCTGCGAGGCGTGCGCGTTCGTCCAGCTCACCGGCACGACGGGACAGTGCTTCCGAGTGGGCGCGGGCAGCTGAGAGCTCCTCCAGCGCCTTGGTCTTTTCGATAGTCTCCTTCTGCAGGAGCCGGAACCCCAGCCCCACCGTGAGTACAAACGTCCCACCCAGAATGGGGCCGAGGACACCACCAAATGTCAGCGGAGTGTGGACGGCGATAGCACCGATTGCCGTCGCCGTCGTTGCCACCACCATAACCACGGCCATTAGGCCACCGGTGACCTGCAGAATTACGAAAAACAGCGGGAAGACCAGGAAAGAGGCATCCAGCGTCGCAAACGACATTGCCGCCCAGCACAGCAGCAGAATCACAAGCCAGCCCAACAGCAGGCCACGCGGCTTAGTCAGCGCGACCTCGTTGGCTACGTTGCCATGCCGAGCCCGACCAATCGGCCCGACCGAACCTGCGATGTACACCGCTAGAAAACACGCCGCATAGGTGATGATTCGCCACTGCGGATCCGGAACCACGCATACCGCCAGCAGCACCAGCACCAAAACATCCAGGGCAAACCGCAGTAATTGCCAGCTGCGGTTCAGGGTCTCAGGAGTATCCACGCTCTCGAGCTTAGGGCAGTTCCGCCTGCCAAAACACCGCTGACGAGCCGGAATTGTCAACATCAACCGAAAGTTGGAGACGAAGTTCAACCTCCATGGCGATTAAATCCGCCTTTGAATCCACGACCATAATGAGTATGTACCAGTCAATGAAAGAACTTCGAGCCGCTCCAGGCCGTGCCGCACTGATCACCATCACCGTCGGGATGATTGCTGTGATGGTCACGTTCCTCTCGGCTTTGGCCGCCGGCCTGTCCGCCCAGTCCGTCTCCGCACTGGACGAGGTCTACGACAAAAACGACGCCGTCGTCATCTCGGAGGGGGCCACGTCGCTGTCGTCGTCAAGTATCGGCGAGACGGCGCGAAAGAGCGTCCAGACGTGGGCGAACGATAACAACGCCACCATCCGCGATGTCTACGTCAGTCGTGCGCGCGTCGATGAAACGCCCGTCACCGTCATCTCCGACTTTTCGCTTAACGACGACCAGGTGGCCGTCACCGACGGCGTCAGTGAAACCGCCATTGCGGAAGGTGACTCGCTGACCCTGTCTGGCGCGATGGGCGAGCACGAGACCACCGTTGCGCGCGTGGCGGGGGATAAGTGGCTGGATCACCAAGCGGTCATTTATGCCGGGCGCGGCGTGATGGAAGACCTGACGCCGGGGCAGATGGTGCCAGCGGCGATGGTTGTCGACGAGTCCGCGGCGCAGCTGCCGAATGTCCCGGAAGGAACCATTCTGCGCGACGGCGAGCGCAATAACCTGTCGGCTTCCTACCAGGGTGAGCAGACTTCGCTGAACGCGATGACCTCGATGCTGTATGTGATTTCTGCGCTGGTGGTAGGCGCGTTCTTCACCGTGTGGACTGTTCAACGACTGCGTGGTGTGGCCATTTCCTCGGCGCTCGGTGCGTCCCGCTCCGTGCTGGTGGCTGACTCTCTGGCGCAGGTCCTGGCCGTGCTGGCAATCGGAGTCGGCGGCGGTGTTGCGGTGACTGCAGCGGCGGGCTGGGCTCTGCAGAGCGGCGACGTCATGCCAATTGTGGTCGATGCTTCCACGACCGTCGTACCGGGGCTCATTCTGGCCGTGACCGGCGTAGTTGGTGCGCTGCTGGCACTGGTGCCGGTATTCCGCGTCGATCCGACCACCGCATTGGCGAATGCGTAGTGGCTCGTTAGTACGGCCTAGCACGGCGGCTTCCCACAGAACACTCACATCGCGTTAATCATGCACAACCTGCAACTGAGGAATTGAGGAATTGAGGACAAAATGACTACCTACATCGACAACCAGGCTCCCGTGGCACTCGCTCTAAAGAACATCTCGCTGACCGTCCAAGATGGCGACAACAAACGCACCATTTTGGATGACATCTCGCTGAAGATCCGGGCAGGCGAGGTAGTGGGACTGGTCGGACCATCGGGTTCCGGCAAGTCGACTCTGTTGACCATCGCAGGTTGTTTGAAGAGTGCCGATACCGGACATGTCACGCTGTACTCCAACAAACAGGACGCGAACGGTGCAGGCGCGGACGAGAGTGCGGAAAGGAAGGCCATTGATTTGAGCGCTCGCGGCGCGGATGCTGCCAAGATTCGTCGCGAACACATCGGTATTGTTTTCCAGCAGCCGAATCTTCTGCCAGCGCTGACGGTTAAGCAGCAGCTCATCGCAATGCGGCGACTGGGCCGTGTTTTCGGGTGGCCCGCGGGTGGCCGTCGTGAAGCGGAGAAGCGCGCGGATGAGCTGCTAGAGGCAGTCGGACTGGCTGGGCTGGGAGAACGTCGCGTGAGCCAGCTTTCCGGTGGTCAGCAGGCGCGCGTCAATGTTGCGCGCGCACTGATGAATGAGCCGGAAGTGCTGCTAGTCGACGAACCGACCGCGGCTTTGGATCAGAAGAGTGCAGGGGCGGTGACGCGACTGATTATGGATGTGACGCGGAAGATGGGTGTGGCCACCCTGTACATCACCCACGACCTGGGGCAGCTCCACGGTGCCGACCGAATCGTGGAGATGGTTGACGGCAAGCTGCAGTCCGCGGATGCAGGCTTGGTGGCTACTCGGTAGTGACTATGGGGGAGGAGGCGGCATCGAAAAGGCTGGGTCAGATAACCACGCCGCCGGAAAGGCTCACATTTTTGGCCTTTAACCCCAGAAATTACGGGCTGCAAATGTGAAACTGTGTGAGTTTATGACACTTTCGGGCTATTTTTCGGGCGGTAGGTTCAGGCGGTGAATGCATCACCACTTTCGACCAGGAGAAGTAGTGAAG
>ERZ1031137.16-NODE-16-length-81534-cov-45.752292_pt1 | contig 81534 bp, 77 predicted proteins | sample MGYA00517293_ERZ1031137 | MGnify/ENA primary metagenome ERZ1031137 (study PRJEB33718, sample SAMN03159763) | human skin metagenome | collected 2014-05-20 | study: EMG produced TPA metagenomics assembly of the PRJNA266117 data set (Human skin bacterial metagenome...
ACGCCACTGGCGTATTTTGTCTCTGGGCAACGAGGGGGAGTTACCCCCACCTCCGGATGTTTTTAAGGTGCACCCCTTATTACGCTGTGGTGCGGGAGTAGTTTTGTCCGACTGATCGGACTACCCACCGACGTGGGGCGGGTAGTTCGAGGTCCCAGCAGATGATCGCGTCGATTTCGCCGCGTTCAAAGGATGCCACCATGGCGTCGTAGTCGGGGCGAGCCACATTCTTCTTTGACGCGGAAATGGACTGATCGACGTAGTTATGTCCTATGTCCAACGTCCAAGCCACGCTGCTTTGCAATGGCTTCACAGTCCTGACGCTGCCGGTCGATGGTGAGGCCATCCACGTCAGCGTCTCGCGAGATACGAAGGTAAATAGGAGCGCGTGTTGCCAAACGCTTTTAATAAGGCCCTTAGCTAACATTGAACTTAAAACTCGACGCTCTATCCACTCAACGTCCTCGTATGGTCCTGTCTTGCTTTGTAAGCGATTGGTACATCTCAGAAACCCCGGTGTTCACGATCTCTGTCTTCACATAGATAAAGCGCGTTGGCAATTATTACCCTTAAAGAGTGATTACCAACGAACTTCGAAATTTACTGGCCAAAGCAACCACCCATGCACAGCGTTTTCAAGACGGAGAAGACCACACTGTAGCCGCAGCGCTCCTTACCAAATCAGGAAAACACGTACTCGGTTTGAACGCGCACCATTTCCTCGGTGGTCCTTGCGGGGAGATCTCGGCTTTAGCCAACCATGCTGCTAGTTATCCAGAGGACCCAATCCAAGCAGTAGTCGCCGTATACGGACCTACTGGTCAAATTATGGTGCTGTTGCAACTTGGGGCGGGAGCCAAGAAAGCTCCGTTTTTATTGTGTGATCAACGCTATGTGCCTGTGTTGTCAGGCCGTCTCGAATACCCGGCTAACAATCACTGCATCCGGATTCGGGTGACCATAGGCAAACATCGTGCCCTGCCCCTTCCGCAATGAGTGCATCGCTTCCATCCCTTTCAACGTCCGGTAGGCAGACGTTTGGTTTTTGAATGCTCCTTTCGGCCCCAGGATCCGCTTTAACCGGCCATGATCGCCTTCAATGACGTTGTTGAGGTATTTCACCCGACGATGCTCGACCGTCGATGGACAGACGCCTTCCGCCTTCAGCTCAGAGATTGCCCTGGCGAGTGAGGGGGCCTTGTCGGTGCTGATCACCCGCGGATAGCCTGCCGATTTATTCGACCGCAGCGTCTTCGCCAGGAAACGCTTCGCTGCCGCGACGTTGCGTTTTGGTGAGAGGTAGAAGTCCAGGGTCTGGCCACCTGCGGTGATTGCCCGATAGAGGTAGCACCACTTTCCCCCGACCCGGATATAGGTCTCATCCACCCGCCAGGACCTGGCCTGCCAGTCAGGAACTTGCCGATACCACCGGGTCTTCTTATCCAGCTCAGGAGCATATTTCTGGACCCAGCGGTAGATCGTGGTGTGATCGACCGGCACTCCCCGCTCGGTCATCATCTCTTCGAGGTCGCGATAGCTCACGCCGTAGCGGCAGTACCACCGCACCGCCCACAGGATGATTTCACGAGGGAACTGCCGACCGGAGAAGATGCCCATGGACCTGATTATTCCACGCCGGTCTTCCTACTGCCCCAACTTTGCAACAGCACCCAATGTGGTACCTCTGCACGTATTTACTAACACTATTCCTAAGTCTATTTGGGTGTAGCCCATTGTTTAGTAATGGTGTCCTCTACTTTGGGCGATTGCTTTTAAGTGCTGGGCGCAGGGACAACAATTCTGGAAAAGCTAGTTTTAGATCTTTCCTTGGCGAAGCTGATCGAAGACGCTACCGGCGTAATCCTCGTCGAGAATGAAACCGTTGTTGGTTTCTTTAAGAACTCCCCCTTTGACTCTTCGATCCCACCACATGATTAAGGACGCGAGCGTGTAGCCGAGTTCGTATTTCTGACCAGGAACTATGAATGAGTTCTCCATGAGTTCTGGGAAGGTTAGTATTTGTCCTTCTCGGCCTCCGTTGGCAAATGTTTCAGGATCGTGTTGGGGCTCAATATGCTGAACAATCCAGTACACAACGTCGTAAAAGGTTCGACTTTCAGGGCTATTCTCGGTGATTATTGGATTTAAATCTTTGGTGATGAGCTCTGTGGCCTGCTTTAAAAGCTTTTCGATTCCTGGCGTTGGAGTGGCAGATATCGCCTTTCGGAGAGGTTCGGAAAGTGAGCCATATCGAATACCATTGATCCCGATGTTATCCGGCTCTGTATCTTCAACCGTTTCTTCTTGGTCTGGGTAGGGACTTAGCTTAGACAAGAATGCGTCGACTGATTCTGCAACGGGCATGATGAGCCCATCGGGATCGGTATCCACGTACAATACGGCGCCTTCTGGGAAATCCGGCAAGCCGTAATTAATGACAAAGCATTGATGCATTCCGTCTTCGCTAGCAGCAAAGAGAAGGACTCCTTCGGGAATCTCCCACTCATCCATGAGGAAGGTTGCGTAGTCAATCAAATCAACATGAGTGCCATTGCTTGCCGTGCCGTTGCCGAAGATGTCTTCAACAACGACCTCCAAGGTGTCCCCATCAGGCAGGGAAATATCTGTAAGGAAGCACTTCTCTAGGTTGAGGATGCCGCCTCCGGTTTCTGAAAGCAGCATCTTGTAATCATCAGGTAGCTTTTTGCCAAGCTTGTCTTCGATCTCAAGGATGCGCTGATCGCCTGCTGGCTGTGCAGTGTATTCAAAAAAGCTGGCGTAGTTTTTCATGATTACCCTTTAAAAATTCGTACCCTTGCTTGTCCAAAGTAATAGACAGCTTAGGACGGTAGTGAAATGCGCATATCAGCATAAATGTATATACGCATTTGACCATAGTATTTGCGCTTCACACTATTGCTTGTGGCTTATCTCGACAGCTGATGAGGCGTCAGCGCCGTCTGGTGGGTAGGAAACCCGCTCTCTAGTAGAGATACGTCTGCCGGATGGCTATCGGGACTCCTCTAGTGCTTTGTCTACAACATCTTCGTTTAGGTAGAAGCCGTCGCCTTTGTGCACCAAAGATCCTTCATCCACGCGTGTGTTCCACCAGATTTCGTAGGGCGCGATACTGCAGAGGAATCCCGCTTTATGCTCCTCGATAAGGAATGAGTGGGTCAGCAGTTCGTCTAGAGAATCTGGCTTATTTCCGGTTACGTCTTCAATTCCTTGGAAGGGGACATCGTGTTGAAGAGCCCAGTACACCAAATCGAGGAAAGTGAACAGTTCCGGAGAAATCTTTCTAACTTTCAACGTGGTCTTTTCAGCAGCCCTGCGAATATGGCTCTCCAGACCAGGTGTGGGCGTTAGCTGGATTGCTCGTTGTAGTTTGTCGACAAGTGGTCCTTGGGTGCTTCTTTTGTGGACAAAGTTTTTATCTTCTACCGTTTCTTCTTCGTCTTCATCCACATAGTCAGGATGCGGGCCAAGGAGGTTGAGAAAATCAGCAAAGGAATCTGCGATTTTAACTATTCCTTCAGGGCCGTCAGCTTCATCATCGCAGTAAAGAACACTCAAGTGAGGATATTCTTCATACCCATAGTTGATTGCGAGGTATTCGTGCATTCCAGATTCGGAAATCCCAAACAGCAAAACCTCATCTGGAATTTCATACTCATCGGCTAGAAAGCGTCCATAGTCAACGAGATCATTAGGATCTCCCTCACGGGTTTGCCCATTGCCTAGGATCTGCTCGACAGATAGCTCATAGGAATCATCACCGTCATATGGGAATGTTAAAAAAGAGTTTTTGAGGGAAAGAATCCCTGCCCCCGAGCTCTTAATTAGTTCTCGGTATTCTTCTGGGAGCTTTTTGCCTAAGGCTTTTTCCAAGGAACGAATACGCAGTGATGTGCACTTTTTGCCTGGAAATTCAAAGTCAATCGGGTTACGCGTCATTTTGGTCTCCTATGCGTTGATGTTCTTTCCCCACTTGGCATATCCACCGGAATGGCGGACTGCGTTATGGAGATCTCTTGGGATTAGTTGCATTCTTCCCGTATCTTGATGGTGATGCCAGACTAATTGATTTTCTCTACGGTATTTGGCATCGATACCCAAAGCTTTATCAGCGGCTCGAATATCTTTATATCTACGCCCTGTGGGGGTAATAACTAAGTCCGTACTTGCGCCTGCTTTCATGGAAAGTGGGTCGAATTTTTCAACGTGTCTGGTGAAGTCAGGGAACCCTTCCTTTGTGAATGGGATATCCCCGTATGGCCAATTTTCAGGCATGAGCGACCGGTCACCGTTTCTCCATAAGCCTCCAGCGTATCGCCCGTTAATAGGATATCGACCGTTAGGCAACGGTTTAACAGTTGAGGGATATTTGCACTTGGAAGCAATAGTTGCGTAAGAGTGTGCTCCTGGCGCAGGAGTGTGGTACACACCTGAGCGAACGGTCAAATGCTGGGTTCGATAAGAAGCAACTCCCAGCCCAGCACAAGCGGCTGGTATTAGCGCGTCGTCGAGTGCAGCTTTAACCGGAGAATATTGAATAGCGCGTTTAATGGCGCCAGTTTTTCCAATCAGTTTACGGATTGCAGGTATAGCCTTGATGAGCTTTCCTGCTTTTCCTATAGGAAGTAGGCCAACTGCTGTCCATAAACATCCCGACACTTCACCGTGGAAGCATTTTAAAACATCGGTAACGCCAATGAGATCAAGGATGAGGTCTAGGCTTTCTTTTCCAATAGCGTCTTTAATTTTCTGTAAAACGCTTGTTGGCTCCGTTTCTATAAGGCCTTCGGCTTTTGCTGAGCGGGCTTGCTCTAGTTCTGCCATTTCTTTTTCCCAGGCGGCAAAATAAGCGTCATTAGCAGCTTGGGATGCTAAAGAAGCATCTTGCCCTGCAGCGTTTGCTGATTGACGTGCAGAAGCTGCGGACGTAGCCGCGGCCTGTGCCGCTGATTGTGCAGTCGCTGCGTAGGACGCAGCTTGATCTGCATTGGATTCAGCCTGATTTGCATCTGCCTCTGCTGAATTTGCTGCCTGATGGGCTCGCTGCTGCTGCTGGAGAGCGAAGGAAAGTGCTTTATCAGCAGACGCAACATGATTTTGAGCCTGTTGCGCTGACTGCTGTGCGCTTCCTGCCCAACGTCGAGCTTGACGTGCATATTCTGCAGCGCGCTGCGCGTCACCAGTTGCCTGTTTGTGCGCCTGCTGAGCATTAGCTGCTTGTTGTGACGCTATTTCTGCGGCATACTGTCCAGAACTGAGCAAAGCGTCTATTTCTGCATTATGAGCATTGCGTTGCTCATCCAGCATCGCACGACGATACTGCTCAACTGAGATGAATTCATTGAGCTGTTGGCGATCGCCAGTAACTGCCGCCTCAGCTGCTATCTTTACTTCTTCACCGCCAGTATCAGTTAATGCATAAGCCTGCTGAAGTTGATCTAAGTAGCGGGCTTTTTCGTAGCCTCCCTTGTTGATGAATTCGTCCAACGCGGTAAACGTTCCCTCTTTGAGAGCCGCGTCAGCTGCAGTTTGAACCTGCGGTCCTGCTTCATCTCTTAAAGCCCAAGCTTGTTCAATAAGTCCAGGAATACGCATTTCTGGAACTGTCACGTTGACGAATTCATCGATAGTTACGTCATCTTCATAGCCGGCTTCATCAGCAGCGTTACGTATTTCTTCGTTGGGATCGTTCAGTGCCCAATGACTGACTAGATTTAGGTTGTCTTCATATACTGCATCGGGGTATGCATTAAAAGCATATTCAATAAGGTCTTCTTCATTGTTTCCCGAAAGTGCCACTTTGGCTGCCCCTGCTACAGACGGGGTACCAACCTGCGCCCCGCTTAGCGCAAGTTGGCGAAGATCAGATATTGCGTTTTCGGAAGGCGTAAATTCGCTTTCATCGGCTGGAAGAGAAGAACGTATCTCTTCCATCTTCTGAGTTAGATCATTTCTGCGTTGTTCTTCTTGATTCCTATTTGCGTCTGTGGTGTCTTGAACTTCGCGTGCAAGTCGAGCTTGGTCTTTAAGAAAATCCCGTTCTGTGCGAAGTCGTTCTTCGGCAACGGTTAATGCTTGCTCGTGGATAGATTTAGCAAGCTGGATGTTGTTTCGTGCTCGTTCTGCAGATTCACTAGAAAGCTGAGCGTGTTGCCCTGCAAATTGTGCTGCATAGTGAGCATTTCCTGCTTCACGAGCAGCATCATCTGCTGCTTGTGCTGATTTTTCGGCATGCTCTGCAGCTTCTCTAGCAGCTTTGCGGGTTTGCTCTACCAGGCTACGGATAGTGGCGACTATCCGGTCAACTTCGTTAGCTGCTGCCCTGGCACGTCCTGCTGCTGCTCTAGCGCGTGCGGCGCCTGCGCGAGCTTCATTCGCCGCCTGCTGGCTAACGCCTGCTGCATTAGCTGCATCTGAGGCTGCAGCTGCGGCTGCGTCTGCGTTACGGGCGGCTGATCCTGCTGCCTGACCTGCAGATTGAGCATGTCCTGCAGCTTCCTCCGCGTAGCGATAGGCTTGTTGGGATTGCCGTGCAGCCTGGGCTGCATTGCGGGCATTCTCGGCAGCTACCCGCGCCCCTCGTGCTGCAGCGGCATCGTAAGCTGCAGCATTTGCGGCAGAAGCTGCTTGTGCTGCTGCGGACTGAGCGCGAGCAGAAGCTGCCGCAGCTCTTGATAAAGCAGCAGCAGTCTCTTGAAGAGCAGCTCGCGCCTCATGAGATGCGGCTACAGCTTGATCTGCCATATTGGCTGATTGAGTAGCTAATTTTCCAGCTGCTGTTGCAGCATTACCTGCTCTTTGTTGCGCAGAATCTGCTGCTAAAGCTTCATCGCGTGACCGTTCTGTTGCAACTCGTGCAGCTTCTGCGGCTCGCGCTGCACGATCCGCTTGCATCCATGCTTTGTTATTTTCCTCTGTAGCTGTCTTAGATTCTTTAATCGTAAGATCTACCAGTTGGGATACCGTCATACGCTCAGCATCTTGATCAGCGGCCACATACTGCCCATAACGAAGAAATTCGTCAATTGCTGTATCTGTGCCAATTCGGAGTGCCTCAGATGCGTTCGCGGAAACAGTTGGTAATTCTGAGTCTACGAGCTCGTAGACTTCCCTGCGCTTATCGTTTGCCCGAGCCTCATCCTCACCCTGGGCAGCAAATTCACTGAGAGCTTCTACTGTATCCTCGCGCAGAGCTTTATCAGCAGCGGATTTTAGACTTGTTCCTTCTTCAGCTTGAGCTGCCTGCCACGCTTGAGCTCTATCGTCTTTACGTTGAGCTTCTTGCCATCCAGTATCAATAAACTTGCTTATCTCATCAGTCGAACCCGATTGAAGGAGACGATTTGCTTGCTCTTGTAGCTGCTGTCCACCAACTGTTGACAAGGTAGTAAGTATTTGGCGCAGATCTTGTAGCTGTGCTTCTTCGCGACCGCCATTAACATACGCAGACCACTCGTGTTCCGATCCGCTTAGTGCAGTAATTGCTGCTTGACGCGAAGACTCGAAAGAAGTATCGAGCATGCTCACCGCGAAGTCACGTGCGTCTTGTTCTTGTAGAGCTTGCTCGGAAACTCTCAAACTGTCAGTTTGAGCTATAGCATTTGCTGAAGAAAACGCTGTTCCCAAGATAACTGCAAGTAAGACGCAAACAATGCGAACCATTTTTAATTGCAGAGGAGTTGTTTTGCGTGGCATGCTCTTAGCCTCTTACTTTCCTGGAAGTGCTAACGCTTGGTCAATAAACCACACAGATTCAGCACTCTTGAATGAAGTTGTCGTTACGCCTTGGGAACCTCGTGTTGTCAGAACGCGAGACTGGTTTAGAGCCGAAGACAATCGCGTTCCCGTAGGAGTTTCACTGACTGTGGAAGGACACCACGTAGCTCCTTGGGGAGAAGGGGAAGACAGTGCTGATACCGTTCCGTTTGTTCGCATCGTCAGATATACGCCAGGATATGCAGCGGCCTCAAGCGATATGCATTGGGAGCCGTCTAAAGCTGGGACTACTTTAAATGAACCATCAAGTCGATCGTTAAACTTTGAGTTTCTATCAAGCGTGGATAGCTCAACCCCAGACCAAGAAAGACGAAGAATTCTTCCTGCTGCATTGCGCCCTGCAGAACGCAAGCTAACGACATTCGGGGACTCAGCGTCGATATCTAGATTTCCGGTTGCAGCTCCGGTAGAAGTCGCAACCGGCGTAACTTGAATTTCCACAACGGTAGAACCACGGCGATCAACATCGATGTTTTGTACACCTCCGGGTTTAACGACACGCTGCCAGTAGACATCACCGCCAGGGAGTTTAAAAGCAACCGCCACCGGTACTTTAAGCTCATTAACAATTCCGTAGGAACCGGTAATGTTAATCGCAACCCAACCAGTCTGCTTCGTCAAGAAAAAACAAGCTCGAGAGCCAGACAGGGAAGACGAATCGACACGAATGTATTCAGAAGACGTGCCACATTCCTTTTGGATAATCCCGCCATCGCCGGCAGTGATCTCCACATCGTCTGCGCCCAATGCAGGAGATACGCCTAGATTCATAAACGCTAAACCAGAAAGTACGCCTGCAAAAACACGTTTAAGAGAAAAGTTCATGATTTTCCTTAAATTGAAGTACACCCTGCCTACTTAGACAGGGGGATATAGGTGGTTTTCGAAGAGTCAATGGTCGATCGCAAAGTTCCGGCGAACTTTCCCCAGATCTGCGAACCAATGTGATCGGAGCTAAAAGGACCCTGAACTTTAGAAGTTTGAGTTGGACCAAAAGACTCAATAATGAGCCGTACCCACGTTTTATCCGAGTCGGTATAGGACGCCTTTGTCTCCTCATTGTCAAAAATGAGATCGTCTTCATCCGCGGAAGGCTCCGTAACCTCGTCGAAGCGAACATTGAGAACTCGGCCATCGCCTTCTGGATGATCATCGGTAGTGACCAAGGAGAAACCGTCATCAGAAATCCGATCCACGGTTACTTTGTTTTTAACTCCGCCCATACCTGTAAAAGTGCATACGGAGCCCTCGGTAATTTCGTCAGGACACCCGGAGAGAGGAAAGTACTTATCCATGTTTTGGATAACCTCTCGATAGACACCCGTTGCATGCCACCGCTTAAGTTCCGACTTGGAAAAGAGAGGGTAAACCTGACGGTAGCTAGAGATTTTCTTTTTATCGAAGGAAGCCAAAGCCTTGCCAGTAGGTTCAAAATACTGAATAGATCCGCCCTGGAAATCCTGCTTTATGCCTCCGCCTGCAGCGTATTTTTCCGATGTGGGAAACTTCAAAGAGCTACGCTCCCATCCCTGACTTCCCCAAAAATCCCGAATGGGGCCAGAAATACTATGGACCCCGCTAGCTTGTGACCAGTAGATAGATCCGCCTTGAAAATGGTTGTAGCGCCCAGTCTTTTCCGGGGTAAGCAACTCATCAGTGGTTGGGTACCCTAACTCACCGGTCTCCCAGCCTTGCTGAGCCCATTTATCGCGAATGCCTCCCCACACTTGATGAGCATCAGTCTCTGGCGACCAGTAGATAGACCCGCCCTGAAAATGGTTAAACCGCCCCTTACCATCAGGGGTCTTCAACTCATCCGTAATGGGATATCCCAAGGCCGCGCCTTCCCAGCCAAGATCTCCCCACTTATTGCGAATACGTCCACCCACCTGGTGGGCAATTCCATTATCAACACCAGCATGCCAATAAATGGAGGCATCCTTAGCGAACACCTGGAACCGACCATTATTTTTAGCTACACGCTCATCGGTTGTAGCGTCACCAAAAGTCTTCCACCCACCAAGCCGGTGATACGCCTCTTCAATACGACCACCAATCCAATGACCGTGAAAAACTTTGGCACTTGAAACACCAGCACCAGCAAAAGTAACACTTGCACATACCGCAATAGTTGCAGTCAACTTCTTAGCGAATTTCATCCGTAGCCCTTTCACGCCACCGCATTTAAAAACAGCTGAACACCAGATAATTGGCAGCCGGAGTTAGGGTATCGCTACGGTTATACACAGTCCATAGATATGTGTTTAGAAACTTTCTCTAAAACTAAATAATTTGCTAAAACGCCAGATAGACACATGTACAGACTCGATTTTCGCGTCTTGCAAAAGGCAGTCAAAATAACCTATATAAGGGGTATATATAACTCTAAACTAAACATTTACACTGCACATTCAGGCTGGGCAGTGTACGCATTGCATGCCAACGATGCACTTAGGCGGGCGGAGCCTTGGCGTCACGGGCTGCACCTGTTTAATGTGCGAGACGATCTCACGACGAATACACGTATTCGTCGTGGACACATTTGTGTTCGGTGATACATTCAGGATATAGTTAGACTATGCAGACGATCACTCTTCGCGTCCCCGACGATCTACGAGCCCTCATTGTCGAAGCAGCAGAGGCAAATGGACAGTCCCAAAGTGACTACATGCGCCAAGCTATAGAGGTGCACGTCAAGCGGGTTGATCCGAGGAACGATCGCCAGCCCGCCGAAAAGAACATCACGCTCACTACCTACGAGCGAGCCAGCCTGGCTCTTCAACATCAGGCCGTTCTAGCTGCCCAGGGTCATCTTCCTGAAGAATCCCACGGCACAAAGTGGCACGAACGTGCCATTGAAGTGTTGGAGTGCGGCTATGAAGGAGAATACCCCCAACTATTCCCTGGCTACGCTGAATCTCTCAACGCATATGACTGCGAGTTGGTCTGGGACATTCTCGACATGTTTAGGGTAATTCACTTTAGCGTTGAAGCGCTCGGCGAAAACGGGTGGGATGCCATCGGCATTGAGAACGCCGAATGGCTCGGCAAATTCAAAGGTTTCGACTACCAGCGCGAACGCGAAGGTCAGATGGCTAGCTACACGGAATACCTAGTAAGGGGTGGCCGGTGGACCGAGCAAGAACAGCTCGTAAAAAAGGGAATGAACTCCCACATGCAGATGCTTCCGACCTATCAATCCATGCTTGGAGTCTTCAAACCCTTATGGCGTGAAACTGCGCGCGGAGGTGGGCGCTCTCATCTCAGCACGCAAGACTTGCGAAAGATCCTGCTCGCCGCCCCAGGCGCACAGGATGGTGAGGATCACGACCAGCCCTAAAGACGTGCAAGAAATTAATTGTCCGGAAAAATCAATAACCTCGGCGATTTACTCCTACTTTCGTAGTGCAGGGATCGTTCCGAGGCTTTCAAGATAAAGACTAGCATTTCCATAATGAGTAATCCAAGATCGACCCCTGTACCGTTATCACACTGGTTTTCCTCCGCACGGATGAGCCGGTACGCCGATCACCCCACGCCAGAAGCGCTATATCTTTGGAATACTCACCTCACGAAGACCTATCTTGCTGACATTGAGCATGTTGAAGTGCTTCTCCGAAATTGCATCCACAATGCCCTAACCAGAAGGTATGGTGACCGATGGTTTGATGACGATCGAATACCTTTCAACAATGCAGCAGAAAAGAACATCCGCAAAGCGAAAAGAAGAGCTGGAGGAGGAGGGGCGCTACCGGGAAAAACCATTGCTGAACTCAGCTTCGACTTCTGGCGCTTTCTCTTAAGTAACCACTATCAAGCAAGCATCTGGCCTCAGGTAAAGAGGGCGTTGCAGAAAACCCCTGACAGCAGACAGCAGTTCGAAGAGCTTGTAGTTGTTGTTTACGAAATGAGAAATAGGTGCTCTCACCACGAATCAATCGTTCACCAACACGATAGAGCCCGGGAAGTTGCACATCTCAACTCCGTTGATAACGCTATCCAAAAAGTAGCAAGCTTCATTGATCCTCACGCTGCGGCATGGATCAAAGACAATTCACGAGTCTCCGCTATACGAGCGCAACGACCTTAGCCGAATACCATAAACCTAAAGTAAGAAACTGGGACTGTCACTAACGTTGGTATGCACTTTAGGCTTACATTTTGATTGGTGCCTATCCGACAACGCACAAGTATACGAATTCGATCCCCGCAATAAAATGGACCCCGTGTACCAGCAGCAAACTACGGGCCCGAACCGCTGTACCCGATTGCGAAGTGGATCTAGCAGGTTCTAACCCGGAGAGGTAGGCGATTCCGCATCCTTAAATATAGGGGGGCGGCACGCTCTATCCACTCAACATCCTCGTATGGTCCTGTCTTGCTTTATAAGCGATTGGTACATCTCAGAAACCCTAGTGTTCCCGATCTCTGTCTTCGCATAGATCAAGCGCGCTGGCATTTATTACCCTTAAAGAGTGATTACCAACGAACTTCGAAATTTACTGGCCAAAGCAACCACCCATGCACAGCGTTTTCAAGACGGAGAAGACCACACTGTAGCCGCAGCGCTCCTTACCAAATCAGGAAAACACGTACTCGGTTTGAACGCGCACCATTTCCTCGGTGGTCCTTGCGGGGAGATCTCGGCTTTAGCCAACCATGCTGCTAGTTATCCAGAGGACCCAATCCAAGCAGTAGTCGCCGTATACGGACCTACTGGTCAAGTTATTCCTCCCTGCGGTAAATGCCGCCAGGTGCTTTTTGATGTTGATCCGTCCATTCGGTGCATCGTGCGCGGAAGCAATGGACTTGAAGCACCTACCGTAGAAGAACTCTTGCCATTCGCATTCAACTGGCGAAATATGGAACAAGAGCAGCGCATCTACATGTGGGAAGGCTACGAGGAATCAATTCGTAGCGGAGAAAAGCAACAAACCATCCGGGTAGATGATCCTTTCCATGAAGGAAGTGCCCAAATTGTCTTCGAGAAAGAATCCGGAGAGGTCGTCACTATTCCGGCACAGGTTACGTCCGTTGTCTCTACCCAGCGAAGTGAATTGTCGGAAAAGCAAGCTAGAAATGACGGTTTTGGCTCTCTTTCCGAGCTTCAGGAAGCGCTAGATACTCACTATCCCGGATTAGCTGCCGATGACGAAGTAGACGTCGTAGGGTTCAAGCTCCAGTAACTCGAACGAGCTCAAAGCGTGTTTGCTTTCTGTAGAAGCAGTAGAAACTACAGCAAAAGGCTGGGGCAATCCATGGCGAACGGTGCAGATTGTGGCGCTTGGGTGTACTCAAACAGAACAAAACCCGGGACACTTCAGATTTCAGAATCAACCTACGTAGTTGATGAACAGCCAGACGGTCATCGGTGCTTATGGACAGGCAAGTAAGTAGTCCTAGGGGAACTCCCAAAGACTGCGGCGAGAGGATGCGCTTTCCAGTTTTCCCCAGTATGGAGAAGGTGTTCTATCCCGGCTTGGCAAAACATACCGGCCCAAATCTGCGCAGTCATCTTTCCAATACGTTTCGTTGACCTCAACTGCAGCGCCGCCGCAAACTCACCCGTAACTCTGTCGGGCTGGTTGAGCACTGAAAACACGAAAGAATAAGGATCCGCGCTCAATCTTTTTATCGCTTCGCCAAACTCGTCGGTCTGCTTCACGAGCAAATTCTGATAAATATCATCAGTCTGCTCTTGCTCTTTAGCTGAAACAGAAATATAGCGCTCAGTGAGCGTAGTCAAACTGAGTAATGGTATGTTGACGAGTTCTGTTTTTGAAAAAACACCAATTCTCGCAAGATTCAAGCGGACGTCATCGACCGTCTCGGCCTCGGTTAACCCCCGAGCCCACACATCAGCTTCCAACGCACCACACCTTAATAGAGGCAAACTCCATAATTACAAGTGTAACGATTGCTTTGGAAACTCCACTCACCTGAAGGCGTCTGTCCAAGGGTCGTTACGTTGGGTGCTGTTGCAAAGTTGGGCGGAGAGCCGAGACGACCCAGTTTCTCATTTCCTGATGGCCGCTGCGTGCCGGCGTTCTCAGGCCGTCTCGAAGACCCGGTTGACGATCACCGCGTCGGGATTGGGGTGCCCATAAGCAAACATCGTGCCCTGACCTTTCCGTAATGAATGCATCGCTTCCATCCCTTTCAACGTCCGGTAGGCGGAAATTCGGTTTTTGAACGCCCCCTTCGGTCCCAGGATTCTTTTAAGTCGGCCATGATCTCCCTCGAGAACGTTGTTCAGGTATTTCACCTGCCGGTGCTCCACCGTCTGAGGGCAGATTCCCTCCGCCTTCAGCTCGGATATTGCCTTGGCCAGAGCTGGTGCCTTGTCGGTGTTGATGACCCGCGGGGACCCGGCTGTCGTATTCGATCGCAGCGTCTTGGCCAGGAAACGCTTGGCCGCAGCCACATTCCGTTTTGGTGAGAGGTAGAAGTCTAAGGTCTGCCCACCGGCGGTAATAGCCCGGTAGAGATAGCACCACGTGCCGCCGACCCGGATATAGGTCTCATCCACCCGCCAGGACCGGGCCTGCCAGTCGGGTACCTGCCGGTACCAGCGAGTGTGCTTATCCAGCTCAGGGGCGTATTTCTGCACCCAGCGGTAGATCGTGGTGTGAGCGACTGGCACACCCCGCTCGGTCATCATTTCTTCGAGGTCGCGGTAGCTCACGCCGTAGCGGCAGTACCACCGCACCGCCCACAGGATGATGTCACGGGGGAAATGCCGACCGGAGAAGATGCCCATGGCTCTGATTATTTCACGCCGGTCTTTCTACTGCCCCAACTTTGCAACAGCACCATGAATACTCCTAAGGCTGTTGTGTGCGTTACGCCCCACAGTGTAAGTACCACTTCTAGATAGTCAACACGTGAAGTAAATAATTTTTGAACGTGCAGGTCAAAGAGGTGCGAATGCGGAAAAGCTTAAAAAAGAAGGCCGAATCGAGGGTCGTGTCCTCGATTCGGCCGTGTGGGTTGTGCCTAGGGCTGTCCGACGAGCTCAATATCTGCGATGGTTGCTTTATCGGACTTGGGCAGTTCGGTAATCATCAGGAGAAGGGCATCGAATTGCTCGTTGGTTTCCTCCAACTCGATATCTTCCGTGCCGCTTTTGAACTTACCCCGGGCTAATTGATGCAGGGAACCAGCCTGTGGATTCTCGGGATTGAAGCTTTCCTGGTTGACGCCGTAGACCGCGTATTTTGTCCCGGTGGAATTGGACTGGACTACTGGCATTACCGCGAGGTGGGTCGGGTTATCCAAGGTGACGAGGACGCCGGTATCTTCCTCTTCGGTGGACCACGTGGTGGCCGTTTTGCCGTCGATAAGCGCTGCATAGTCCTTGTTCTCAGGGACGGTAACCGCAGAGGAAGGCTGGAGACGCACCGGCGGGGTATCCGGAATGTCCGTGCTGCCATGGATGGTCTCGCTGACCGGGTTGGATGCCTCCACATTGCTGAGCAAGGACATGATCCAGGTGGTGAGCGCGGCCATTGCTACGACGAAGATGGTGGCGAAGATGCCGATGACGATGACGCCGGAACCGGAATAACCGCGGCCGCCAAAGCCGGGTTCTTGCGCCGGGTCATCCTCTTGATCCGGTTCTACCTGTGCCTTCACCGGCAGGGCCTCAGGTGCTTCTTCTGGTTCATCCGGTGCGAAGTCGCGCAGGCGCTGGGCGATGCCGGCCAAGGTTAGCGCCTGTGCCTCTTGCAGCTCCTCCATCTTTTCCTCGCGGCTGTCCTCATCAGCACTATCGAGTCCGTAGTGCGCATCTTCGACGCGCTGGGCGGCCTCGTCCGCGGGAAGGTTGGCGTCCTCAGAAATATCGCGCAGCTTCTTCGGCGAAGGCTCCGTGGACTCTACGAGCAGCTCGAGGGCGGAGCTTAGAGCCTCGCGGTCGGTAGCGGCGGAGGTGCCATCCAGCACGGCGGGGAAGGCAACCTTGACCACGCCATCGGTAGAAACGCGGAAACGATCGCGGTGTTCCACGCCGAGGATGAGGCCGGCATCGTGGGCAGCGGCGGCGTCAGCAAATAGCGGTGCAGTAGCACGAGCCACGGAATGGGGATCGAGGTTATCGGCCTCAGCCACCTGCTTAAGGGAGGTGCCCTCAAACCAATCCGCCACTACCAGGCAGCCAGTGCGATAAGACAGAACTTGGATATTATCCGCCACGGTATCGAGCTCCAGCTCGGCAAGGCGGCGGGTATTGCGCGAAATCTCTGCGGAGCGGCGGGCGGCAACTCCTGGCGTCGCCGGCGCAATTGGCGCCAGGCTATTGGTATCGACGAACGTCAAGGCGACCAGTCGGCCGGTGGACTGTTCGCGTGCCTGCCAGAACTGCGCACCAGTGACCGCACCGTGATCTTGGAGCAGGCGGAAGCGGCCATCCGATACCGGGGCGCCCGGCACGAGGCGTGGTCCGCGGACGATACCGGCGGACATCGGTGGCGGTACCAGGGTGGCGTTGAAGGCGTCCTGGGAGAATACCGGTTGAATTTCCGGCACGTCGGGCTCTTCCAACTCGATGGCCTTGGAAGAATCGACCTTGATGAAGCGGGACATGCCCGGGATGCGCTGTAGGGCACGGGCCAGGTTCTGGACCTCCGGCAAGGAGGACTTGGACAGCACCAGGCCGGTGGCGATGAGGAAGATGATGCCAAGCACCGCGACCTTGATCAGCGAGACGATGGACGGCAGATTCTCCGGGAGGAGGTAATTCACGCCCCAATACAGCACCCAGGAGACAACCAAGCCCACTAGGCCGGAACCGGAAGCCCACAGCACGGTCTGCGTGACGGCCTTGCCGCCGAGGCTACCGAGCTTGCGCTTGAGCAGGAAGCCGCCAATGACCGCACCGGAGACGAAGCCAAAGCCATTGGCCGTACCAAGCAGAATCACCACGCGGTCCGGGTTGGACGTCATCAATGGTGCCAAGAGCGTGAGGACGATCTTGGTCAGCGTGATGCCGGCGATGATGAAGGTAGGCGTCCAGGCTTCCTCGCGGGCATAGAATACGCGCAGGTGCAGCAGCACCAAGGCATACGGGATGAGCGTGAAGGCGGAGAAGCTGATGGTCAGGCCGAGCTGCTCGGCGCTTTCGGCGCCGTAGGCACCGTACTGGAAGAGGGCGCGGGCGATAGGAACGCCGAAGCCGGTCATGAAGATGACGATGGGGATAAGCGCGATGAAGGTCAGCTTGGAGCCCAAGGTGAGATCGCGGACCACGGCATCTACATCGCCGTCGGCGGCGTTGCGGGACAGGCGCGGCATAATCGCCGTCAGGAGCGTCACGCCGATAACGCCATAAGGCACCTGCAGCATGAGCCAGGCATTCTGATAGACCAGCGGGGCGCCGGCATCCGCATAGGCGGCCACGCGAGAGGTGACCACGTAGCCCAGCTGGGAGATGGCCACATAAGTAATAATGGCCAAAGCCATGCCGCCGAATTGCTTGATGCGGGCATCCAAGCCCCACTTAGGGCGCAGATTAATTCCGGCCTTTTTCAGATACGGCAATAGGATGAGGCACTGCACCATCACCGCCGTGGTGGTGCCCAAGCCCAGTAGCATGACGTGTGGATCGGCCACCGGCGTGGGATCATGCGGGTCGAGCTCGCCTGGCAGGATGCGATAAGCCAGCAGCACGCTAATGGAGATGACGTTATTGATCACCGGCGCCCAGGCGCCCGGACCAAAAACATTCTTGGTATTAAGGACGGCCTGGAAGAGGGCGAAGAGGCCGTAGAAAAGGATCTGCGGCAGCAGCAAGAAGGCCAAGGAAGTTGCCTGTACGGCATTGGCCTTGGAATCTTCCGGCAGCATCATCCTGGTTAAGAAGGGAGCGAGTACTACGGAGGCGATGGTAACTATGCCCAGGATGGAAAAGGCCAGGGTAAATAGCCGCCGGACAAAGGTCTCACCGCGGTCCGTGTCTTCCTTTTCGGCCCGCACGAGGACGGGCACGACCAGAGAGGTCAGCACCGCACCCAAAACGATCTCGGTGACGAGGTTGGGGATCTGGTTGGCGCTACTAAACGCAGTTCCCACCGTGGCGCCGAGCGTGGCGCCGATGAGCATCTGGCGTAAGAAGCCGGTGATGCGGGATAGCAGCGTCGCGACGGCCATCGTGCCTGTTGCGCGGATGACATCCTGATTGGATGATTCATTGTCCGCGTTGCGTCCAGTGAGCGCGGACTTATCCTCCTCGGGAGGAACGGTGGTGTCCGTCACCGCTGGGGTGGGGCGCTTTTCGGGTACCGGAGCGGGAGGAGAGGCCTGGACGATGCGGCCGCGGGCACCCGCCGGGGCGGGGTGCTCTGCCGGCACGGCGGCATCCTTCGGCTCAACTACACCCGCAGGTGACTTCTCCACGTGTTCGGCCTCGCGGCCAGTCTTATCAGTCATAGAGGATACAACTTCAACTTACTTTTTAAGCCTTTGTGATTTTTTGCGCCGATGGCGGCCTAGCCGGAAGAGCGTGGCTAAGACCAGCGCAAGGGCGCCGGCTATGCCGACGCCATACACGCTTACGATACCGGCACGCGTTTGCACAGCGATATTGATGGGCTCGGAGATGGTTTGCTTTTCTGGGGTAGCAAGCCACAGGCCAATGTCCGTGCGATCGGCGTCCTTAGGCATATCGGCGGTCATGGATACAGTAATAGAGCCCTTGGCCGGAATACGGACGCTCTTGGGTGTGTTGAGGCGCGCGCCATCGGGGGCATCGTATTGCAGCTTGGCCTCCACCGGTAGTGGCAGGCCATTTTCTGCCACGATGAGCAGCGGCGATGACTCGGATACGCGGGTATAGACATTGCCCGGTGGGATAAGCGCCACAGAAGAACGCAAGTCCCGCAGCGTATCGGAATGCGCATCCATCGTATGAGTGAACCGGCGCTGCGCCTCTGCATTGCTTCCCAAGCTATCGCGGTTGGTCAGCGAGAGGGCGGCGAGCAGATCCCGGCGCAAAGGCAGGACGAATTCATAGCGAGTGAGCGCGATATCGGGATCATCGACCATGATATTCATCAGCTCGTCGGTGTAGCGGGCCTGCTGCTCCACGCGGACGATATCGGATTCGACAAAGGCGGCGGGATCGCTAAAGGGGCTGCCGGGCAGTGAACCGGGCTCCGCGGTCTCCTGCTTCAGGCTGCCGACGGTGCGCGGATGGGACTTACCGGAAGCGATGAGTGCCTCGGCAGAGTCGAGTGCGTACTCGGCCGCGCTGGGATCCAAGTAATTGGGCAAGCGTGCCACGGTATCATCGCTCGCGGCCAAGCTCAGTGCGGCGCCGCCGGTGATGGCACGAGAAAGATCGGAATCGAGCGAGTAATCGTAGCGCAGCTCTGGGTTGGAATAGCCCACCGTCTGTGGTTTGGAGCCGGTTTGGGCGAGGAGGGCGCCCAGGGAGGCGTCGAAAGTCACGGCGCGGCCGGGCCACGAAGTATTATCCGCCACCAATGCGGGCAGGGGCAGCTGCTGATCCACATAGCCGGAGCCGACCGCGAGCACGGTGGTGGCCGGCTTGGCACCGAGAATTCGCTCGATGGTGTGATTGCCGCGTTGCAGTCCTTCGTAGGTAAGGAAGGGATTATTCGCTTTGGCCACGGAGGAAGCATTGGCGTTCGCCCACGGCATAGACATAAAGCAATCGAGCTCGCGCAGGCGCTTGAGCCAGCGGGCGGCATTCTCTTTCCCTGAGCCGGGTTCGAGGTGCACATCGTCCTCGTTAGTGAACCACGAATCGCGCAGGCGCTTAGGGCGCTCGGCCTGAGATGGGCGGGCAGAGCCCACCTTATAGCCCTCCGCCATGCGGTTGACCGTATCCAAGAGGGCGGGATCGATGGCTACGCAGCCTGCCCCGCGCAGGTCGTGGTCGGCGTACGTGCTGACCAAGCGATCGAGCCGGCCGCCCTCAGCCAGTTCATCTGCTAACTCATCAGAGGAGAGGATAAGCTCCTCTCCTCCAGCGCCGCCTGGTACCGAGTCGATATCGGCGCTGATGGGATAGATCACGGTGAGATCGTGGGGTGTGGGATCCGAGGGGGCATCGCCAAGCGCCTGCTCCTTCCCCTTCACTTGGCCTACGAGGCGCTCCTCCGCAAAGCTAACCGCCTCGCCGCCTACGGTGCCGGTGAGGGTAAAAAGCAGTGGATAGGCTCCGGGCTCCTCAATCGCCAAGGTCTGCTCACCGTGCAAGGAGGTGGGAACCTGGAAGGTGACCTCCCGGGATTCGCCCGGCTGCAGGGGCGCGGTGGCGGTGCTGGGACCGTAATACGGGAATTCGCCGGTGGCCAGCTGCGTGCGGGCCTGCGCGGTATCCTTCACGGCATCGCCGCGGCGGCTCGTGAGCTGGAGATCCTCCATGGCTTCATCGGTAGGATTGTGCAGCCGGAAGGTCAGTTTCAGGTCCTTGCCCACGGTAAAGGGCTCGGCCGCAAGGAGATCAAGAGTGGCCCGCTCCGGCCCGCGCGCGCCCAACCATGCCTGGATATCCTGCTGCTTTTCGGCGGCCGAGTCCATCTGCGCGGCGGCCTCTGGTAGCGGCAGGCACACGCCCCACCCCGCTACCGCCATGCAGCCGCCCACGACGGCCCAAGACTTCAGGCGCTGGCGCATTACCGTGGGGTCACTTTCCCCGCCGCGGCTTCCTTTCGTGCGAGATCGGGAAGGAGATCATGCGCGATGCGCGCCAGCTTGCGCTCATCGGCGTAGGCCAAGTGCTCGATGAGTTCAGAGACGGGGATCCACGAGACCTCAGTGACCTCTGGATCCTCATCGTTCATAATGCCGTCTACAAAACGCAGCAAGTGGTGGTGCACGGTCTTATGGATGCGCACCCCATCAGAGACGAACCAGTAATCAATCATGCCGAGGTCCGCAAAAACCTCACCAGAAATGCCGGTTTCTTCCCATACCTCGCGTTCAGCGGTGACCTCCTTGGCCTCGCCATTTTCCACGTGGCCCTTGGGCATGGACCACAGCAGGCGCCCGCGGCGGTCGAGGCGGCCGATGAGCGCCACATAGAGCCGGGAAAGGTCGACGTTGCCATTGGCATCGACGCACTCCGCCAAGCCGGAGACAACGAGGCCGCCCGCGGAGGTTTCATCGCGGGTTTCCATGGCCGTGGATTGGCCATTGCCACCGCGGTAGGGCTTGCGCTGCTGAGTGGTGCGGCGCGCGCGATTATCCGGCCGGCGGCGCCGCCTGCGCCGGGACCGGTTGCGGTTGCGGCCGCCTCCCTTGGAGGGGCCCTGTTCTTGGTTAGTCATCCCTGCCAATCGTAGTAGACTCTCACCCGTGAATTTTCAGGACACTCAGCTAATCGGCGTTCTTGCCCGCGCGGAATCCACCGTCTCCTCCCTCAGTAGCCTGCTGGGCGGACTGGTGGAGAAATTTGCCGCGCGCGGTTACTCGCTCTACCTCGTGGGCGGCTCTGTGCGCGATGCGCTTTTGGGCCGCTTGGGAAATGACCTGGACTTTACTACCCCGGCCCGCCCCGAGGTGGTCAAGGAGATCCTCGATGAGTGGGCCGAAACCGTGTGGGATACCGGCATAGACTTCGGTACCGTCTCCGCGGCTTACAAGGGCCAGCAGATTGAGATCACTACCTTCCGCTCCGATTCTTATGACGGCCAGTCCCGCAATCCTGAGGTGGTTTACGGTGACACCTTGGAAGGCGATCTTGTCCGGCGCGACTTCAAGGCCAATGCGATGGCCATTGAGCTGCTTGCCGACGCCTCCTTTAAGTTCCACGATCCCCTCCACGGCCTCCACGACATAGCTGACCGGGTGCTCGATACCCCGGATAAGCCGGAGATCTCCTTCCACGATGATCCGCTCCGCATGCTGCGTGCGGCTCGGTTTGCCTCCCAGCTAGAATTTCGCGTGGCCGATCGCGTCGTGGAGGCCATGCGGGATATGGCTGGCGAGATCCAGCGCATCACCGTGGAGCGCGTGCAGGTGGAGCTGGATAAGCTCATCTGCGGCACGGCCCCGTGGGATGGCATTGATCTACTGGTATCTACGGGAATCGCGGACTATATCTTCCCGGAGATCCCCGCGCTACGCATGACCGCGGACGAACACGCGCAGCACAAGGACGTCTATGCCCACTCGCTCAAGGTGCTAAGCCAGGCCATGGATCAAGAGGAAGATGGTCCAGACCTCGTCCTGCGCTGGGCGGCGCTACTACATGATATTGGCAAGCCGGATACCTTTGATAACACCGATGGCAAGGTCTCCTTCCACCACCACGAGGTGGTGGGCGCCAAGCTCGCCCGCAAGCGACTGCGGAAGTTGAAGTATCCCAAGGCCACCACGGAGTCCATCGGTCAGCTGGTCTATTTGCATATGCGCTTCCATGGGTTTGGGGAAAATCAGTGGACGGATTCTGCCGTGCGCCGCTATGTCACTGATGCCGGCGATCTCCTTCCCCGATTGCACAAGCTGGTGCGCGCCGATTGCACTACCCGCAATGCCAAGAAGGCCCGTCGCCTCCAGCGCACCTACGATCAGCTCGAGGAGCGTATCGAAGAGATCGGCCGCAAGGAGGACCTGGCCCGCGTGCGTCCAGACCTCGACGGCAACGAGATCATGGAGATCTTAGGGCTCCAGCCCGGCCCAGAGGTGGGCCAGGCGTGGTCCTATCTCAAGGAGCTGCGCCTCGAGTATGGTCCCCTTGAGCGCGAGGACGCGATTGCGAAGTTGCGCGAGTGGTGGGATTCTAAACAGTGATGTTTGCCGATAGATTATTCAACGCCCTCGAGCGCAATGACCCCGCCCCCGGCCAGCTGCTCATCTCCGCTCCGGGCATGCTGTCGCCGGAATTCGCACGTTCCGTCATTCTCGTCATTGAGCACAATGACATGATGACCTTCGGCGTGGATCTGACCAAGCGCTCCGAGGTGGCGATTTTCAATGTGCTGCCGGAATGGCTTCCCGTCGTGGCCAAGCCGCAGGCGCTGTATATTGGTGGCCCGCTCAATCAGCAATCCGTCGTAGGGCTCGCGCAGACCAACCAGGGCGTCGATCCGGACAAGCATGACCGACTCACCCGCCTCGCCCCGCGCCTCGCGCATGTGGACCTGCGTGCCGACCCAGAAGAGATAGAGCCCTTGGTCTCGGGCATGCGCATGTTTGCCGGCTACGCCGAGTGGGGCCCAGGCCAGCTCGAGGAGGAAATCGAGGCCGGTGAATGGTTCGTCTCCCCTGCCCTCGCCCAAGACGTTATTACGCCGGGCCCGGCCGACCTCTGGTCCGATGTTATGAAGCGCCAACCCATGCCATTGCCGTTGTACTCCACCTATCCTGTCAACGTAGAGGATAATTAATTCCTATCGAGCTGCAGGCAGTGGGTTACACTAGCCCGCATGCGTGAGGATATTTCACAAGGCTTGCGGGATACTAGGGCCGCCGCCATCGGCCTCATTCCCCTCGGCCTAGCCTTCGGCCTGCTCATGGTCCAATCCGGCTTCAGTTGGTGGTGGACGCCTATTTTCTCCATCGTCATCTACGCCGGATCGATGGAGTTCTTGGCCATTTCCATGGTCACCGGCGCCACAGCCGTGGCTTCCCTAGTCACCGGTTTCATGGTGAACTTCCGCCATATTTTCTATGGTCTCACTTTTCCTCGCCACCGCATTCACTCGCGCCTGGGCAGGGCTTATTCCACCTATGCGCTTACCGACGAAACCTATGCCATCGTCTCCTCCCTCCCCACCGATGATCGTCCGACCGGGGCCCGGATCCTCACCATCCAAATCTTTTGTCAGGCCCTGTGGGTCGGTAGTGGAATTGTCGGTGCTCGCGCCGGCCAGGTGATTCCCTCTACCGTGCAGCGCATGGAATTCGCCCTGGTGGCGCTCTTCGTCGTGTTGGCGATCGATTCTTTCCGCAATAACCAGGACTTCTCTTTGCCTTTGAGCGCGGCGATGATGAGGATCCTCGCGGCCGCCTTCGCCCCTGGACAACTCCTTATGGTGGCTCTCAGCGTCTACTTCATCCTGCTCATTATTCGGTACCTCTCCCCACGCGTTGATGCCGCTTTCAGCTTGCGTAGGCGAGGTGACCTTAAGCGAACCCGGGAGGAGTGCTAAATGCCCGCTGGAGTTACCCTTGCTTCCATCGCGGCCGTCCTGGTTCCCATCGGCCTAATCACCGTTGTACTTCGCCAACTTCCTTTCTCCTTTGTGAAATGGATGAAGGATAGTCAGTTCTTTTCCTTGCTCGGCATAATGATGCCTGTCGGCGTGATGACTATTTTGGTGGTGTATACCGTCCACGGGCAGGCCGACGCCCCCGGTGGTATCTGGGTGGCTCTCCTTGGCGTGGTGGTCACCTTCCTGCTTCAGCTGTGGAAGCGGGACTCAGCGCTGTCCATCTTCGGCGGAACCGCCTTCTATATGCTCCTCGTTAACGTAGTCTTTTAGCCCTTGCGACTCTTATAGGCCGAACTTGGCGGTGGCTTCGGACCATAGGGCGTCGAACCGAGACTGGTCCACGTACTGCGCGCTAATGTCCGGAAAATCATCATAGGTATCCGGGTGAGGGACAACCTCTTGCGGCTGATCTACGTTTCCCGTGGAACTAGTTGGTGTCGCTACCCCGACGATGGCATCCGAGGGATCCAGTGCAATCATGCGCACCATGCGGCAGCTGCTTGCATCGCGCTCTTCCATTTCCGCCATGTGGATCGCTGAGCCCACGCCGGGCACGTTCAGTTCGGTTCGTACGTACAGGTAGTTCGTCATGGCTTTCAAGTGTAGCTACGTGCTAGGACGCTGTGCGTAGCGGGCCGCTAGCCACGAGCACATCATCAGCTGAACCTGGTGATAAATCATCAACGGGAGGATGAGTAGGCCAAGGGATGCGCCGCCAGAAGCGAAGATTACCGACGCCATTGGCAGTCCCGTGGCTAAAGACTTTTTCGATCCACAGAACTCGATTGCAATGGTGTCGGCGCGATTGAATCCCATTTTTTGGCTTGCCTTTCTGGTGAGCCACAGCATGAAGGCGACGAAGGCAGCAGCGAACACAACTAGGAAAGCCAGATCCCACAGGGAAATAGAGGACCAAATTCCGTCCACCACACCCTTAGAAAAAGCGGAATATACCACCATTGCGATTGAGCCGCGGTCCACGACTTTAGTGGCCTTGCTTTGCGCAATCTTCCCCACCCAGCGCCGAGTAAGCTGACCTAAAACAAATGGCGCCAACAACAGCAGGGCGATTTCGCCGAATACTGACGTATCGATGTGAACTTCTCCCCCAGTTCCCATCAGGAGCATGACGAGCAATGGAGTGATGATTACTCCCACCAAGTTTGAGGCGGAAGCCGATATGATTGCACCCGCCACGTTTCCTTTCGCGATTGAGGTGAAGGCAACCGAAGACTGCACCGTGGAAGGGACCAGCGTGAGGAATAAGATACCTAAGTACATGTCGTGCGATATGACAGCGGTGAGTGGCCGCAGTGCTATGCCTATTAGCGGATAAACCACAAAGGTAAAGGCGAGAATTGTGAGGTGTAGCCGCCAGTGTTTTAGTCCGTTGAGGGCTTCTTGAGTGGAAAGCCTCGCGCCATACAAAAAGAAAAGTAGCGCGATGGCTACGTTTGTTAATTGGCCGAATATGTCGGCAAAGTTCCCGCGGGCTGGTGCGATTATCGCAATGATGACCGCCAAGATAATGAGGACAATAAGCGGGTCGGGCTTCTTCAAACGCTGCAGCATGTTAAGAGTTTAAACTCGATTCGTCTTCACGTGCTGCAGATACTCGGGCCAAGAAAACACAACCCGTGTAGTTTCACGTGAAACCACACGGGAGATACACTTTAGACCGTAGTGACGTTAGAGCCGTCTTTTTTAACTTCGTATTCTTCCAATGGATCGCGCCCCGGGCCGGAGATTACGCTTCCATCGGCGAGATTGTAGGAAGTATTGTGTGCCGTGCAGGTTGCCGTCATGCCATCGATCTCGGTGATTGGATTGCCCTGGTGGGGGCAGGTTTGGGAGTAGGCTTTAAACTCGCCTTCCTTGGGCTGGGTGAAGATCACACCATCGACAATCTTAGCGGAGCCAATCGGAATCTCGGTTGCCGCAATATCTGCGGACGGAGAGGAGCCACAGGCCGCGGCGTAGGCGCCTGCAAATGTGGTGGCGGTTCCAAGCAAGAACATTCGACGGGAGCACTTAATCATGCCTCTACTCTAGCTTGTCGGTCTTGCGTATTGTGCCGTTCCCGTTTGCCCGGTTGAAATTATAGTTTCACGTGAAACGCTGAACTTAGTCAGCTAGGAGCCCCTCCCACGTCTCCGGAGAGCCATCGGAGGTAGCGATAAGTTCATAGGTGCCGGACTCAATTCCTAAATTATCAACGATGCTCTGTGCAGATTGCTGTTCGTGTGCTTCTGCTACGGACGTCGTTACCTTGTAGTCTTGCTCAGCGTAAGCGTCGATCGCAAAAGTTGAAGCGGCGATGGCCGCCAGGGCGGTACTTTTCTTCATGCACTATATTCTGCCCTTCAGGGGGCTGGTTGCGCTATTGCCTGTCAGGGTTCCATGGCACTTTTACGTAACCTCTACCCTCTCCCGTAGGAATCGCAATGGTGCAGTGTATCAACTATAGAAGTGGTCAAGTATGGGTTAATTCCAGGTTATAGTTTGGATTTAAATATCGACAGTGACTAAAAATGGATAAGCAAGCAGTCCTCCATAATAAGGTCACTGTGACTAACACGGAGTGCTCGGAGATAATTCGACACGAATACCATAGCTACAAAAATTCCCCTTCTGGACGGAAGATGAATTTTTCTCCAGAAGGGGTTGGTTGCGCAGCAGTGCGTGGCTACCTGTCGGATTCGCGAGCGGCGTGACGGAGCGCGTCGACATCAACCTGGGGGGCGGATGCTGCGGCGGCCTCTTCCCCACCGCAACCGTCGGAACCACAATTACAGGATTCTCCGCAACCCTCCTCATCCGCGTGTGCTTGTTCGTAGAGGAACGCGGCACGTGAGCCGAGGTTAGAACCGATGGAGAGGGCTAGAACAGCGGCCACAAAAGTAAGAAACGGGATGAGCCACATCCAGCCTTGAGCACGAAGCGCGACGATGCCGCCAAAAACTAGACAGACACCGCTAAGGATCCAGAATGGTCCGGCGACGCGATGGGCATTGTCCCATGCTTCACGAGACTTGCGAATCTCCTGTAGGCGCAAGCCGATATAGCTATTTCCAGGTAGGCGCTTGGTTGAGGCCAAGGCTCCCACGACGATAAGAAAGACGGCGAGGATTAAAAAGATGATTCCCACAGCGATCATGTACTTAGTTTAACCTTGTAGCGCCAAGATAAAAATCGTGGCTGGGGTGAGTATTCTGAATATGCCTCCGGTCGGGTAGTATGCATTTAAGGTCAATCGATAGATATTGAATCGACCGTTGCCTCTGTACCGCGCTGTTTCACCTTGAAATTGTTTACCAAGGGGCGAAACACCCGATTTGATTGTAAGTACATGAATCTCAAGAAACTTTCGGAATCTTTATTGTTCCGCATCATCGTCGCCATCATCCTTGGCGTGGTGGTGAGCCAATTCGCGCCAGAATGGTTTGGCCGCGTATTCGCCACCTTCAATGGGCTCTTTAGTAACTTCCTCAATTTCTTTATTCCGGTCCTCATCTTCGCGCTTATCGCCCCGTCGATTGCTGCTCTGGGGCGGGGAGCCGGAAAATGGTTGGGTGTTACTGCAGGCATTGCCTACGGCTCAACGATTGTTGCGGGTCTTCTTGCCTACGTACTTGCGCACTGGCTCTACCCCACCATGCTCAGTGGTCAGGATTTGATTACAGATGTCTCCGATATCGATGAGGGCGCGCTTACCCCGTACTTCGAGGTGGAAATGGCGCCGCCTTTTGAGGTCATGACGGCCCTGCTGTTGTCATTCTGCATCGGCGTAGCGATGACTACAGTGAAGTCCGATACCTTGTATGCGGTCACAAAGGAATTGGAGAGCGTAGTAGTCAAGGTCATTTGGGGCTTTGTAGTGCCAATTCTGCCCTTCTATATCTTCGGCATGTTCTTGGGCTTGGGCATGAATGGCAATTTGGGCTCGGTGCTCTCGGCCTTCGCCAAGGTCCTCATTCTGGCAGTTGTCATGACTCTGGTTTACCTGGTGCTCCAGTACATTATCGCTGGTGCAATTACCGGCAAGAATCCTTTCAAAGCACTGCGCAATATGTTGCCGGCATATTTCACCGCACTGGGAACCTCCTCTTCTGCCGCCACCATCCCGGTGTCTATGGAGTCCACCTTGAAGAATGGCATTTCGAAGCCGGTGGCAAGCTTCGTTATCCCGCTGTGCGCGACCATTCATCTCTCTGGTTCCATGATTAAGCTGACGCTCTATGCCTTTGCGATTGTATACATGGCGAACCTGGATATTAGTACGAGCACCGGGCTTGGTTTCATCTTCCTGTTGGGGATCATGATGATTGCCGCACCAGGTGTGCCTGGCGGTGCGGTCATGGTCGCAGCTGGACTACTGGCGGACATGATGGGCTTCGACGATGGCATGGTGGCACTGATGATCGCGGCCTATATTGCAATCGACTCGGTTGGCACTGCCGCCAACGTTACTGGCGACGGCGCCATTGCGATGATCGTAGACAAGTTCGCAGGCGACAAGAAGGGCCCTACTGAAGAGGAACCTGCAGAAGCAACCGCTTAGAGGCTTTCTTAATTCGGACCCCTTCTCAGCTGCCGATAGCTGAGAAGGGGTCCTTCGCGTCTTCAGGACTACTTTTGAGTCGCTGCCTTCATACGAGCTACATACGCGGCGAGTTCTTTATGCAATGCTTTCTCATCGGAAATGCGGCCTGGAGTTCCTTCCACTGGCCTGCCTTTCGCGTCTGTTTCACGTGAAACGTGGCGATCAATAATCTTGGTGATTGCGGAGCCTGTAATGGCCCCCGCTGCCCCAGCGGTCACGGCATCGCGCACGTGTTGCGGCTCGGAAATGCCGAATCCTAGCAGTACTGGAGGTCCGTCGAATCTATTGATGTTGGCGACGACATCTTCGAGCCCAATAGTCTCAGATTCTTTTTCGGCACCCGTGACTCCATCTCGTGATACTGCGTAGATATAGCCGCGTGAGCTTTGAGCGACGCCCTCGAGGGTGTGCGCAGTCGCGCGGGCCGGGGCGATAAATATTGGATCAATACCGGCTTTTTCTGCTGCGGCGATGAAGGGAGCGCCCTCGCGCACGGGGACGTCGGGAAGCAAAATGCTGTCCGCGCCCGCTTCTGCAAACTCGGCGTAGAAGCGGTCGAAACCCCGAGTGAACGCCACATTGCCGTAGATGAGCATGCCGATGGGAAGCTCGGGAAACTCCGCGCGGATTGTTCGCACCTGTTCTAAGGCGGAATCTACGGTGGCGCCGCCGTCGAGCGCGCGAAGGTGGGAGGCCTGAATGGTGGGGCCGTCGGCCACTGGGTCAGAAAATGGAACACCTAGCTCCAATGCATCGGCTCCGGCCGCGACGACGGTTCGCACGATGGCCAGCGTGTGCTCCGGCGTGGGATCGCCCAACATGAGGAATGGGACGAAAGCGCCCTCTCCCCTGTTGTGTAGTGAGTGGAATAGGTCTTCGTATCGGGTGCTCATTAGTTCTTCTCCTGGAGCTTAAATTCTGGGTTGTTCTCAAGGGTGTGGCGAACGTAGTCGATGTCCTTATCGCCGCGGCCGGAAAGGGAGACCAAGATGGTGATGTCCTCGTCCTTACGCTTCAGGGCGTAGGCCAACGCGTGAGAGGATTCGAGGGCCGGAATGATGCCTTCCTTAGTGGAAAGAAGCTGGAATGCTTCGAGTGCTTCGGCGTCAGTAATGCCGACATAGTGCGCGCGGCCACTGGCGTGTAAGTGCGCGTGCTGTGGTCCTACACCTGGGTAGTCGAGTCCGGCGGAAATCGAATAGGACTCTTCCACTTGGCCGTCCGCGTTGCGCATGAGGTAACTGCGCGCGCCGTGGAGGATGCCAACCGTACCGTTGTTGATGGTGGCACCGTGCTTGCCGGAGTCTAGGCCTTCGCCGCCAGGTTCGGCGCCGACGAGTTCGACTTCCTCTTCTTCAATAAAATCTGCGAACATACCGATTGCATTAGAACCGCCGCCGACGCAAGCCACTACTACATCCGGTAGCCCACCGGTGCGCTCAAGCATCTGGGTCTTAGCCTCTTCAGAGATGACCTTGTGGAACTCTCGGACGATGGTTGGGAATGGATGGGGTCCGGCCGCGGTACCGAGAAGATAGTGGGATTCATGGAAAGTGGCGGTCCAATCACGGAGGGCTTCATTCACCGCGTCCTTAAGAGTTCCGGATCCGGTGTCGACGGCGACGACCTTTGCGCCCATCAGCTCCATACGGAATACATTTGGCTGCTGTCGGGCCACATCTTTCGCGCCCATGTAGACCACACACTCGAGATCCAGTAGTGCGCAAGCAAGTGCAGTAGCGGTGCCGTGCTGGCCCGCTCCGGTCTCCGCAATAATGCGTGTCTTCCCCATCCGCTTTGCTAGCAGTGCCTGGCCGAGAACTTGGTTCGTCTTGTGTGCTCCACCGTGTACGAGGTCCTCACGCTTGAGGAAGATGCGCGCCTTGCCCCCGAGGTTCCTCGCCTCTGTAATTGGTGTGGGACGGCCGAGATAGTCACGCAATAGCGCGCTTAGCTCTTTGCGAAATGCTGGGTCGTTTTGTGCTTCGACAAAAGCCTTCTCAAGTTGGTCGAGTGCTGGGATGAGGGATTCGGGGACGAACTGTCCGCCGAATTCACCAAAGTATGCCGGAAGGAGCGTTTCACGTGAAACTGTCATCGTTCTCTTCTTTCTATGGGTGTGTGTAGTTTCGGATGGTGCTAAAGGCTTGGGTGATCAATGAGGAGTCCTTGCGGCCGGGTGCATACTCCAAGCCTGAGTTGAGGTCCAGTCCCGAGGTTCCGATTCTCAGTGCCTCTTCGAGGTTCTCTACCCGGAGCCCTCCGGCGAGGAGAGCTTTCTCCTTCACTTCAGGGGGAATCGTCTGCCAGTCAAATGTGGTTCCCGTCCCGCCACTGCCGGAGTCGAGGACAAGAGCGCCTACCTCTGGTACTAGGTCCGGTGTCAAGGCAGCGAAGTCAGGGTTATTCATGTCGATGGCTCGCCAAAGGCTAAGACCGTCAGCGATGCCGCGAACATCTTGAAGGAATTCCAGCTCTGCTTCCCTACTGCCTTGGAATTGGGCGTGGAGCTGGAGAACTTTGATGCCGGGGATCCTGGCTAGGCTTCCTAGCACCTCCAAATCCGTAGACCGCGTCACGGCTACGTACCCCAACTCTGGTTCCGCGGAAATGATGCTCTGTGCGGTTTCACGTGAAACACTGCGGGGCGAATCCGGCGCGAAGATGAGCCCCCCGTAACGGGCTCCAGCAGCGCGGGCCGCTTGTGCGGAGGAGGCGGTGTTAAGGCCACATACTTTATTGGTACCAAAGACGAGGTCGCGTGCCGCCCGATCGATGTCCTCCTGGGAGGTGAGCTGTGAGCCTACAAGGAAGGCATGCGCGTGGGCTCCTAGCCGGCGGACGGTGGCGTTATCTCGGATTCCAGATTCGGAAACTATCACCTTTCCGTCTGGAACATGGCGGACTAGGCGTTCGGTGCGGCCTAGATCAATGCTGAGATCGTGGAGATTGCGGTTGTTTATGCCGATGATATCGACGCCAAAATTCACCGCGCGATCGACTTCGTCCTCGGTGATGGCTTCAGTCAAGACGTCTAGGCCGAGTTCGTCCGCCAGTGCCTTGAGCTCACCGTAGGTGTCATCGTCGACGATAGACATCATGAGCAAGATGGCATCGGCGCCGTAATAACGCGCGGCATAGACCTGGATGGGATCGATAATGAAGTCTTTGCACAGCACCGGCACATGGGTGGATAGCGCGACAGTCTGTAAATGGTCATAGTCGCCGCCAAACCGATCGGGCTCGCACAAGACCGAGATGGCAGAGGCGTAGCGAGAGTAGATCCGGCCAATATCGCCCGGGCGATAGTCCTCGCGAATTTTGCCAAGGGACGGCGAGGCAGACTTGCACTCTAAGATGAAGCGGTTGGTGCCACGCAGGGCGTCGGCAAGCGAACGCTCCGAGCGTGGCACACTAGCCAGGTCCACGTGGGATAGTCGCTCCCGGAGTGCGGGCAGGTGAGTGCGGCGCTCGGCGACGATCTCCTCGAGCACCGTAGGTAAAGTATTCTCCGACATTAACTCTCCTCCCCTACTGCGTAGTTGGTGTTCTCGTGGCGCGTGAGCCAGTCTTCAACAGTGCCGCTGCCAATCAGTTCCTTTGCGTGGGTGACTCCCGCCGCGATAGTCGTCGTGGTCCCGTTGAGGTAAAACATGGCGCCGGCGGTGGCGGCAATGGCGTCACAATGGGCGGGCTCGCCACGGCCGGCAAAAACCGCACGGAGGGCTTGGGCATTGGCGGCGCCATCGTCGCCGGCTAGGTCCGCTAGTTCGTGGCGCTTGATGCCGAGGTCTTCTGGGGTGAGCTCATAAGAGACAATCTCGCCGGCGTTGAGCTCCCAGACCTGTGTCGTGCCGTGGGTAGCGATCTCATCCGTGCCAGCACCATGGACGACCAAGGCGCGTTCCCGGCCGAGCTCTCGGAAGACTTCGGCGATGAGTTGGCCTTGGGCCGGGTGTGCGATGCCCATGATTTGCAGCGACGGGCGTCCTGGGGACAGGAGGGGACCTAGTGTATTGAAGATGGTGGGGATACCTAGTGCCTTGCGCACCGGTTGTACGTGGGCGACCGCTGGGTTGTAGGCTGGGGCGAATAGGAACGTGAAGTTGGAAGCTTTAAATTGGCGCACTGCCCGGGCGGCGTCTAGGTCCAGAGGGATATTAAGGGCTTCGAGAACATCGGCCGATCCGGACTTGGAAGAGACCGAGCGGTTGCCATGCTTGATCATCTTCACTCCCCCGGCGGCGGCAACGAGGGAGGCGCCCGTAGTGATATTGATAGTATTCGCGCCATCGCCACCAGTGCCGGCCGAATCCATGAGTCCTTTTCCAGTGATGGGGAATGGATAGCCCACTTTCAAGAAAGCTTTGGCCGCGCCGGCAATGTCTGCGAAGGTCTCGCCGCGGGTGCGGATATGGGTAAGTAGCGCCGCGATATGAATATCGTCGTAGTCGCCCACGGCCAAGGGGGTAAATACCTCCATGGCTTCTTCGATGGTGGGCTGAGAATTTTTCAGGAAGGCTTGCAAGGTACGCAGGGGTGTGTGATTCATTTTAGTGCTCCGTATCCATAGTTGCGGGTGTATATAGTTGGTTAATGCAACGCTCAAGCATGGCGGGGCCGCGGGGCGTAAGGATGGACTCGGGGTGGAACTGCAAGCCGAGGGCCCTACCATCGTCCGTTTCGGCTGCCATGGCTACCTCTCCGATGTCCGTGGACGTACGCGCGAGACAACGCATTCCCCGAGGGAGGTCCGTACATCCAAGCGAGTGATAGCGCGCCACCGGAACTTGCGTACCTAAGTGATCCGGTTGGTCCGGTTCGGTATCGGTGGCAAGGCCCTGAAAGACGGGGTGCATAACGCCGGCCTCGGTCAGGGTCATCGGGAGGGACTTCCCGTGTACGGGGCCGCACGGTTCGACCGCGCCGCCGTGGTGCTCGAGTAGCGCTTGGAAGCCGAGGCACACGCCGAGGATGGGGATGGTGCCTAGGGTGGCGTCGATAAGTTCCATCATGCAGCCGGCATCCCGAGGATGACCGGGGCCCGGGGAAAGCACAATAATGTCGGGTTGCGCGTGCAGCACGTCGTGCACCGCTACGGTATTGCGAAACACGGTGGTATCGAATCCAGCGAGGGCATCGACGAGGTTGTAGACAAAAGAATCGTGGTTATCCAGAAGGACAATATGCGGCGAGCTCATCGCTGTACCTCCAATTCGGCTCCGTGTGCCATGGCGATGGCATGGAGGACGGCGTAGGCCTTATGCACCGTTTCATCGGCCTCGGCTTGCGGCACGGAATCCTTGACCACGCCGGCGCCGGCCTGCACAACTGCGGTGCCGTCCTGGACGTAGGCCGAGCGGATGACGATGCAGTTATCCATGGCTCCATCGCCGCGCAGGTATCCCACCGCCCCGCCATAGGAGCCGCGGCGCTTTCCCTCCGTGCGACGAACCAGTTCGGTGGCGCGCAGTTTGGGAGCTCCGGTGAGCGTTCCCATGTTCATGCACGCACGGTAGGCATGGAGCGCATCGAAGTCCGGGTGGAGCGTCGCCGTGACGCGGGAAACCAGGTGCATGACCCGTGAGTAGCGGTCAACGTGCAGAAGTTCTGCCACTTGCCGGCTGCGGGGCACGGCCACGCGAGCGAGGTCATTGCGTGCTAGGTCCACCAGCATTGTGTGCTCCGCAATCTCTTTCTGGTCTGTACGCATTTCTAGCTCGTTGCGAATATCTAGTTCATGGTTGATGCTGCCATCCGGGTTGAGCCCGCGTGGGCGAGTTCCGGCGATGGGATAGAGCTGAATCTGCCTATTTTCTGGCGTGAATTTGAGATTTGATTCTGGCGAGGCGCCGAAGAGTTCATAGGCGGCACCGCGGACGTAGAACATATAGGGCGAGGGGTTGGTCTCGCGCAGCGCCCGGTAGGCAGCCAGGGCGTTGGGGCATTCCACGGTGAAGGCGCGCGCAGGCACTACTTGGTAGATATCGCCGGCGTGAATATTGCCTTTAAGCTTGTCGACGTCCGCCCGAAACCCCAAATCATTCACATCGGCCACCGCCCGGATCCTTTCCCTTTGCGGCGCCGTGGGACGAGCAGCCACCGGCAGTGAGGCAAGAGAATCCAACTCTTCCCGCAGGCGCTTGTCGTCGATGTCCCAGCCTTCTAGGTGTGCAGTTCCTTGTAGGTGGTCCACTGCGAGGACCGTTTGGGCTACCAAGAATTCAAAGTCCGGGTAGGTGTTGGCCCCGGGCTCAACCTCGGGCAGTTCCTCAAAAGTAGCGAGGTAGTCATAAGCGAATCCGCCCCCAAGGAACGGCAATAAAGGAGAGGAATAGTTGGCTTCTAATTGCAAGAATCGCAAAATGTCAGCGGTAGATTCGGCAAGGAGCCGCTCCCGCTCGTCTAGATGGGTGGACTGCGAGAACTCGAAAAACGCCGCGGTAGTTTCACGTGAAACTAGGCGATGGTGGAACCGGTCCTCGAGGGAAGGAAGGAGTGTCTCCCCTGCTTCCGTGAGAGCGCGTACCTCGACCCTCTGGCCGTGGCACGTTACTTTCAGGGCCGTTTGGAGTACGGCGAGGCAATTGAGATTCTTCTTGGTCTCAATGTCCGCGCTTTCAAGAAGTAAGGAGTCGTGCGGTTGTGCGAGGGCGTCAAAGATTGCGGCGGCATCGCTGCCGTAGGAGATATCGCGAGTGGCGGTGAATGGCATTGCAGTGCCCTTTCGATGGGTGTGGGGAACGGGGAAACGGATAGTGAGCTTCCGCGAGCAGAGGCACTAAAACGCCAAAAGGCCCGCAGAATGCGAGCCTAAAAATGGGAGGTGAAATAAGGCCCGCGGGTTACGCGCGCCACCACCAAGCAGTAGTCATCTTCTTCATAACGGTCATACTAACCTACATTTCTATAGCCTGGAAGGTAATCGATAAAAATATTCATCCTCACCCCTATGCGTTTGTGCTAGACGCAGGACCAAGAAGACCAGCTAAGGAATCGCGTACTGTGGGGTGCATTCACGTAATGGAGAAAGGTGATGAATATGAGCATCGACCAGAAGGAACTACTAGCGAAGGTCCCCACTCAGCTTTTGATTGACGGACAGTGGCGCGACGCGTCTTCCGGCGAGACCTTTGACGTAGAAAATCCGGCGACGGGCGCGACGATCGCCACGCTGTCATCGGCGAATTCTAATGATGCGGTGGCTGCCCTCGATGCTGCCTGTGCGGCCCAAGATGAGTGGGCGCACACCACCCCGCGCGAGCGCGCAGATATTCTCCGCCGCGCCTTTGAATTGGTACACGAGCGTGCCGATGAGTTCGCTACCCTGATGACCCTTGAAATGGGAAAGCCCTTTGCCGAGTCGCAAGGTGAGGTCACCTATGGCGCGGAATATTTGCGGTGGTTTAGTGAAGAAGCCACGCGTGATTATGGCCGCTACTCCCCTGTCCCGGAAGGCACCTTGCGCATGGTTACCCGCCGCAAGCCCGTGGGTCCGTGCCTATTGATTACTCCGTGGAACTTCCCCCTCGCCATGGCCACCCGAAAGGTTGCCCCGGCCGTTGCAGCGGGCTGCGCCATGGTCCTGAAGCCGGCCAAGCTGACGCCGCTCACCGCGCAGTACTTCGCGCAAACCATGCTCGATGCCGGCCTGCCACAGGGCGTGCTCAATGTTGTCTCCGGCAGCTCCGCGTCGGCCATTTCAGAGCCCTTGCTTGCCGACGCCCGCTTGCGCAAGCTCTCCTTCACCGGTTCTACCCCAGTGGGCAAAACCCTCCTGAAGGGTGCCGCGGACAATGTCTTGCGCACCTCTATGGAATTAGGCGGTAATGCACCGTTCATTGTTTTCGAGGATGCGGATATTGATCAAGCGGTTGCGGGAGCTATGGGCGCCAAGATGCGCAATATCGGCGAGGCCTGCACCGCGGCCAACCGCTTCTTGGTGCACGAGTCCGTGGCAGAGCAATTTACGCAGAAGCTGGCAACAGAGTTTGAGAAGCTTGTCGTTGGCAATGGCATGGACGAAGGCGTGACGTGTGGTCCGCTGATTGAGGCTAAGGCTCTCGACAATGTCGCATCCCTGATTGAGGATGCGGTGGACAAGGGCGCGACCGTTGTCACCGGTGGCACCCGCGGCGAGGGCGCGGGCCACTTCTATGCGCCCACTATCCTGAGCAATGTTTCACGTGAAACTCGCGTGGCTCAGGAAGAAATTTTTGGACCGGTCGCGCCCATCCTTACCTTCAAGGACGAATCGGAAGCGTTAGAGATTGCGAACGATACGGAGTACGGACTTGCCTCCTATGTATATACGGAGGATTCCGATCGCCTCTGGCGCGTTGCCGACGGCCTCGAGTTTGGCTTGATGGGATTCAATGCCGGTGTCATCTCTAATGCCGCTGCCCCATTCGGCGGTGTCAAGCAATCTGGTTTAGGACGCGAAGGCGGCGCCGAAGGTATTGAAGAATATACCGCGGTGCAGTACTTGGGTATTCGTGATCCTTATACCGGCGCCTAAATGTTTGAGCGCTTTACAAGGCGGGAGAAGCCAGCCGAGTCCCCTGTGCGCGACCCGGCTCAAGCTATTTATGCAAAATCTCCTAACCAGCGTCTCCTAAGCGTGCAAGAATCTGTGCTACCTGCCCAGTGGGTAGCATTGTGCCAGTTCAAGGTGTGGCGATTTGCCGGTAGCCGCCGAAACGAGGGCGGCTTCGATAAGAGCCTGTAAGGGCCTTTGATTAACCTTTGCAGCCTGCGGGGCGTATAGTGCCTCTCCGTATAATTCAATTTCTATTTCCTTCGTCTGCGATGCACGGCCTTATGGCCAGCGCGTGGAGAGGGAATTTTCTTTTTGTTATTTGGAGTGAGTATATGACGCCTACAGAATCTGCAGCGGTTAAGCCGCAGCTGATTACGCCTACGTTTGTCCTCGCGTGGGTGGCTAATTTTTGTCAGTTCTTGGTCTTTTACCTGTTCGTGACCACCATGGCCCTCTACGCGGTAGAGAGCTTCGGGGCATCGGATACCGTCGGTGGTTTCGCCTCCAGTGCCTTTGTTCTGGGCGCGACGTGCATGCGCGTGTTCTCCGGCTGGATCGTGGACCGCGTGGGCCACAAGAAGGCGGCCTTGACTTCCCTGGCCTTCGTCACAGTTGTAGCTGTGGCGTACTTTTTTGCGCATAATGTTGCGGTCTTGATTATCGTACGAATGGTGCACGGCGCGGGCTATGCCTTGACCTCCACCGCACTCATGGCGGTGGCGCAGTCCGTTATCCCACATGAACGCCGTGCGGAAGGCACCGGATACTTCGCCCTGGGCACCACCCTTGCAACCGCGTTTGGTCCAGCTATCGGCCTGTTATTGGCTAATAACATCGGCTACACCACGCTTTTTGCTGTCGCCCTTGGTGCAAATATTGTTTCCCTGATCCTGGCCTTGGTGCTGCGCTATCCGGCCGAGGTTTCCTCCGAAAAGCCGGCCTTTAAGTTGCGCAATGCCGTGCACCCCAACGTGGTGCCCATCGGTCTATTCATGCTCCTCGTCGGCATCGCCTACTCCGGCGTGGTGACCTACCTCAACGCCTACGCCCGCGAGGAAGACCTGGCCACCGGCGCAGGGCTCTTCTTTATCGGCTATGCGGTCACGATGCTCATCATGCGCTTCTTCTTGGGCCGTATGCAGGACCATAAGGGTGATAATGCCGTGATGTACCTCGGCTTGGCCGCCTTTGTCGTGGCCCTGCTGATCATGGGTTTCCCCACCAATGACGTCATGCTGGTGGTCGCGGGCGCCTGCACCGGTTTGGGCTTCGGCACCCTCAGCCCCGCCTGCCAAGCCATCTCCGTGCGCTCGGTTCCTACCGCGCAGATGGGCGCCGGTATCTCCACCATGTTCCTGCTCATGGACCTCGGTATTGGCCTGGCCCCGTTCGGCCTGGGCCCCATTGTTGGGGCAACGGGCTTTAACACGATGTATCTCATTCTCGCGGGTCTCGTGGTCATCGCCGCTATCTACTACTTCTTCGTGCACGGCCGCTTCCCTAAGGCGAAGGGGCACCATCTGAGCTTTGAAGCGGGCAAGTAACACAGCCACTGCCCCTCCCTCGCACTCGACATGAAAAGCACGCCAGCGCTAAGCGCTGGCGTGCTTTTGTTTTGCGCGCACTCCGGGCAAGAAGAGGGTGCTGGCCTCGCCGCTAAGCTAAAGTCCCTGACACAGCCTGCGGTCCCGTGGCCTACTGGATGTTTGAGCGCATCGAGTGCGGGCGGAACAACGGCGACATTGATGGCGGACTATGAGCCCTTGTGTAACTAGGTGCGAAGCGAGTTCTGTTGGTGAGTGGGCAGGCAGCCAGCATCTACAACGCGCCGGGCAAGGGCGCGGTCGCCCATCTTGGCGGCAAAGGCCATGCGCATGGTGATGCCGTGGCTGGGTGGGTTATCCAGCTCAATGGCGTCGCCGGGGCGAATGCGGCCGGGGGACATGATGCGCAGGTAGGTGCCGCAGTCGCCACGCGCGGTCCAGCGCTTGAGCCAGCCGCGCTCCCCTAGCCAGCCGGCGAAGGTGGCACACGGTTGGCGGGGCACGGATACCTCAAGCACGGCAGTACCGATGCACACGCGCTGATTGATGAGCAGAGCAGACAGATCGATGCCCTGCGTGGTGAGATTTTCGCCAAAGCCCCCGGAGGCCAGCGGGCGGGAAAGTTTAGATTGCCAGTAATCCAGTTCCTCGCGGGAGTAAGCGTAGACGGCCTTATCGTTGCCGCCGTGATGTTGGGTGTCACCAATTATATCGCCGCGCACGCCGGACCCATCGCCGTAATGGGGTCCGGGCGCTGCCAGATCGATAAAGTCTTGCGGCTGCTTGTCGATGCCCGAGAACTCATGCCGCCCGCTCGGGTCCGGCCGGTGGACGGCGACATTGGTAGAGATGACCTGCATGCCTGCCACCCTAGTTGAGCGTGAGCGCCTCCGCGGTGAGAATATCGCGGTAGAACAGCTGCGGGGCGAGGGAGACGGCCTCGGCGAGCTGTGGGAGGGCGTCGTCAAGCGTGGCGGCGAAAGCAGGGTCCGCCAGCTTGCCATTGGCCACGCCGCGCGCCGTGATGGCAAAGACATAGGAAATAAACGGCATCCAGGCGGAATCGCCGAGCTCCGAATTGCCATCCCCAAAGGCGTCCAGCGCGAGCAGGGTATGCAGGACGGACTTATCCACGCCCAGCTGTTGCAGCGTCACCCGCAGCTGCATGGCGGTGTTACGCAGGTTAGAAATGGTGCCCAGGCGGGTGAGCGCAAGGTCATTGGCAAAGCACTCGCGCAGTGCGGCGATGCGGTGGGCATCATCGCAGAGCTGCTCGCTGTCCGTTGCTGGCGTAGATGCCTCGCCCGTTGCACTCATCAGCAGCATGGGACGGGTGACATCGTCGACGCCGGTGGACGGCACGCGCGCGAGGGAGGCGGAGCCGTGGGCTTCGACGTAGTCATGGGCGGCGTCGGCAAGCGCGGCCAAGAGTGAGGAAGGCTCGGCGGCCGGCTCCTCGCGCTCCTCGCGGCGGAAGGTGCGGGAGACCAAGCCGGTGCGGACAAAGGCGCGCATGCGCTGCCCCGGCTCAAAGTCTGCGGCCATAAGGGCATCCATGCTGGCGCGCGGATCCGCCTCAATCTCCTTGATGATTCCCTCGAAGGTTTCCTTGGCCTTGGGGGCTAGGCGGCGCATAGCCGCGTAAGTGGGCCACATACCCTCGGTGTTTTCGGTTTCGCCGTCCTGGAAGATGATGAGGGCGCTAGCCGGCGGGTACTGCGGCGCGGCCAAGTCGCTGGCCGGCTCATCCTCGCGGAAGTCCACGATGAGGTGGCCGGCGTCCAGCAGCTCCTCGGGCAGCTCAAAGCCTTCCTCCGTGGGCTCTAGCGGTTGCGGCTCGCCCGCAGGATTGCCCAGCGGCCACGCCCAAGCCAGCAGCTCTACCTCCTCTTCATGCGCCTGCTCGGGGACGAGGATGCCGTCCTCAATGGTTGCGCGGGCGACCAACGGTGCCTTGCGCACGGTGGCGATCGCGGCATAAATGAGGTCGCTGGCCGCGGTGGCCTCATATTCCATGACGCGACGCTCAAAGCTGCGCTTTTGGTGCGCTGCGCGCTCCTTTTCCGGCAGTCCTTCGAGGTATTCCTCATAGGACAACGTGGACCACAGGAGGTAGAGCTCCAGCGATGTCTTCTTCGTCAGCGCCGACTTCAGCGCGCGGTTAGGCACGGACAGGCTGGTGGCGGCCTCCGTAGAGCCATTGGCGGTGACAAGGTCCCTAATCTTCTGGTTTTTATCAATAACCACGAACTTCGCCAGCGGAAGCGGCTCCGGCGAGTGGATGGTAAAAAGTGCATCGGCATCGAGCTGGTCCGCCAGGATGACCTGCTTATCCAGGTAATCCACGGGCTCGGCCGCGGTACGTTTGACGCGGGTGCGAATCGTCGCCGGCTCCACCTGGAAGGTCAGCTCATAGCCGGCTTCACTGCCGACGGTCTCCTCGCGCACGCTTTCGTCTTCGCCAAAGACGCGCTGGCCCTTTTCCATCTGGATAGCCTTGCCCGGCGCAGAAGCCAAGGCATAGCTAAACGGCGAAAGGTTGCCCAGGGCGTCGATAAAGCGGAAGTTGGTGCCGCGCGGGCCCTCGTTCTTGGCACGCATGTGCAGCGACTCCGCAAAGTTGAGGTACTGGATATCCACCAGTTCCTCGTCCTTGTACAGGGTGAAGCGGTAGCGGCCTACCCAGGGATCCTCGAAGGCGTCTGCGGGAAGCACCTCGTGGATGCCCTCCGGTAGTTCATCCTCAAGCACGGCCTCTTCTTCCCCACCAATGGGGACATAGGTCAGCTCCATGCTGAGATCCGTATTGGCGATGACCCGCGGGGACTGGGTATAGACCAGTTCGCCATCTAGGCCATGGGCATTGGGTAGCGTCTTTACGGCCATGTCCCAAGCAAAATCAGGGCTGCCGGAGACCTTGATGGTTGCGGATTCCTGGCGCGGGACCTCCACGGTGAAAGACTGGCTGACCTCTACCGGGGCGATGGTCCAGCCCTCCCATGCACCGTGGGGACGGGCCTCGCCGACCTTGGCCTTGGCGAGCTCTGTGCCAGCGGGGGCGATGAAGGTATAAGAGCCCTTGGCCACCGCGGTGGTGGTATCGATTGGGCGATGGGTGGAATCCAACAGCAGGCCGCCATTGGCCACGCCGGCGAATTCCACAGTGTGCTCCTCAAAGGAGACGCTGAGGTGGCTAAAGGCACGCGGCATGCTGATCCACAAGCCGGGCTCCTCGCCCTCCACATAGTAGAACTTGCGGGTGTCCTCGCTGCCATCGAGCAGCTGTGCGGTCACGGTCCACTGGGGATCTTCTGGCTTATAACCTGCGGTTACGGCCGGTAGGTACAGCTCCAGAGTGTGGGTAGCTGGGGAGAGGCGCAGGTGCGGGATCCCCTGAAAAACCGCTGCGTCTGCAAAAGATGATAGCTGGCTGCGAAACTTCTCCTGGCTCATTTACCCCAGCCTAGATCATTTTCATGCAGATCTGCATTTTGGCTGCGAGCGGCGGAAATGACGCGAAAACCGGGGGAGAATACGGTGGGGATTTTGCATGTGCGTGCCCTGCGGAACGCGGAAAGCGTAGCGAACTACCCCGCGCCAGGATGCGGCTATTACACTGTGTGATTATGACTACCCAGAGCGATTCCACTTCGTACCGCTATACCCCGGAGCTGGCGAACCAGATCGAGAAGACCTGGCAGCAGTACTGGAAAGACAATGGCACCTTTAATGCCCCGAACCCGGTCGGCGAGCTCGCCGCCGATGCGGGCGAGTTGCCTAAGGAAAAGCTCAATGTGCAGGATATGTTCCCCTACCCTTCCGGTGCGGGCCTGCACGTGGGACACCCACTGGGATATATCGCCACCGATACTTACGCCCGCTATAACCGCATGCTGGGCAAGAACGTGCTGCACACCTTGGGCTACGATGCCTTCGGCCTGCCGGCCGAGCAGTACGCCATTCAGACCGGTACCCACCCGCGCACCACTACCGAGGCGAATATTGAAAACATGCGCCGCCAGCTGGGTATGTTGGGCTTGGGTCACGACCCGCGCCGCTCGGTAGAATCGACCGATCCGGAGTTCTTCAAGTGGACGCAGTGGATCTTCCTGCAGATTTATAACTCTTGGTTCGATGAAGAGCAGCAGAAGGCGCGCCCGATTGCAGAGCTCATCAAGGAACTAGAGGCCAATAAGCGCACCACCAAGGACGGCCGCTACTACGAGGACCTTACCGAAGAGGAAAAGGCCGCGGCTATCGATGAATTCCGCTTGGTCTACCTGTCTAATTCCACGGTGAATTGGTGCCCAGGCTTGGGTACTGTGCTAGCAAACGAGGAGGTCACCGCTGAGGGTAAGTCCGAGCGCGGAAATTTCCCGGTCTTCCGTAAGAACCTCTCGCAGTGGATGATGCGCATTACCGCCTACTCCGATCGCTTGCTGGATGATCTGGAGCTTTTGGATTGGCCGGACAAGGTCAAGTCCATGCAGCGCAATTGGATCGGCCGTTCCCGCGGCGCAGAGGTCTCCTTCCCTGCTGAGGGCTATGAGATCGAGGTCTTTACCACCCGCCCCGATACCCTCTTCGGCGCCGAGTACGTGGTCCTGGCCCCAGAGCATGAGCTTGTCGATGCCCTCCTCTCCCCCATCCCTTATGACGATGACGTGGATGAGCGTTGGACCTATGGCCACGATGACCCGAAGGAGGCCGTGGAGTCCTACCGCACCGATATTGCCGCCAAGTCCGACCTGGAGCGCCAGGAGAACAAGGAAAAGACCGGCGTTTTCCTGGGTACTTATGCCACCAACCCGGTCTCTGGCAAAAAGGTCCCGATCTTCATCGCGGACTATGTGCTGACCGGCTACGGCACTGGCGCCATCATGGCAGTTCCGGCGCACGACACCCGTGACTACGAGTTTGCCCAGGCTTTCGGCCTGCCAATTACGGAGGTTGTCTCTGGCGGAAACGTGGAGGAAGAAGCCTGGACCGAGGACGGCGCGCTGGTTAATTCCTCCAACGACAAGGGCCTGGATCTCAACGGCCTGAACAAGGCCGAAGCCATTGCCACGGCCATCGAATGGCTGGAAAAGGACGGCTCCGGCCGCGAAAAGGTGCAGTACAAACTGCGCGATTGGCTCTTCGCCCGCCAGCGTTACTGGGGCGAGCCCTTCCCCATCGTCTACGACAAGGATGGCTTCGCCCACGCCCTGCCGGAATCCATGCTGCCGGTAGAGCTGCCAGAGGTGGAAGATTATAAGCCCGTTTCCTTTGATCCAGAGGACAAGGACTCCGAACCACAACCACCGCTGGCAAAGGTGCGGGACTGGGTCGAGGTCGAGCTGGATCTGGGCGACGGTCCACAGACCTATTTCCGCGATACCAATGTTATGCCGCAGTGGGCGGGTTCTTCTTGGTACCAGCTGCGCTATATCGATCCCCGCAATGATGAGGCATTCTGCGATATCGAGAACGAGCGGTACTGGACTGGCCCGCGTCCGGAGCAGCATGGCCCGCAGGACCCAGGCGGCGTGGACCTCTATGTCGGCGGCGTCGAGCACGCCGTGCTGCACCTGCTCTACTCCCGCTTCTGGCATAAGGTGCTCTTTGACCTGGGCTTTGTTAGCTCCCAAGAGCCCTACCGCCGTCTGTACAACCAAGGCTATATCCAGGCCTATGCCTACACGGATTCCCGCGGAGTGTACGTTCCGGCCGCTGAAGTAGAGGAAAAGGACAGCAAGTTCTACTACAACGGCGAAGAGGTCAATCAGGAGTACGGCAAGATGGGCAAGTCCCTTAAGAATGCCGTGGCTCCGGACGATATTTGCCGCGACTTCGGTGCCGATACCCTGCGCGTTTACGAGATGTCCATGGGTCCGCTGGATACGTCTCGCCCGTGGGCTACCAAGGACGTCGTAGGCTCCCAGCGCTTCTTGCAGCGCCTGTGGCGCCTAGCCGTCAATGAGGACACCGGCGAGCTGGCCACTACCGACGCCGCCTTGAGCGAGGATGACCTCAAGCAGCTCCACCGCACCATCGCAGGCGTGCGCGATGATTACGAGAACCTGCGGCTCAATACCGTGGTGGCCAAGCTCATCGAGTACGTCAACTACCTGACCAAGACCTACCGCACCGAGGCCCCGCGCGCCGCCGTGGAGCCGATTGCACAGTTGGTCTCCCCCATTGCCCCGCATATCGCGGAGGAACTGTGGCAGCGCTTCGGCCATGACGAGACCATCACCTATCAGCCCTTCCCCACTTTTGAGGAAAAGTACCTGGTAGACGATGAAATTGAGGTGCCGGTTCAGATCAACGGCAAGGTAAAGGCCCGCATCAACGTGGCCGCTGATGCGGACCAGGACGCGGTTTTTGACGTTGCCCTCGCCGACGCGAAGATTGCCGATCTGACCAGCGGAAAGAACGTGGTGAAGAAGATCTACGTTCCGGGCCGCATGGTCAACCTCGTGGTCAAGTAGTTACTCGTCCCAAAAGTCTGTGGCGCACAGCGCAATGCCGTGCGCCCGGATCCCCTGGCCAACCTCCGGCTTCTCGTTCACGATGAGCGGGAGGCCGTCGAGGTCGCATACCCAAAACTCCCCCATGCCCAGCTCATTGCTGTGCTTGGCGACGCCCCCGATGGTCCCCGCTACCTCTACCTGCGGGTTAAGCATGCTGGGCTTGAAGTTCCGGTAGAAGCGCTCGGTAGCGGGCGAAGTCAAAGAAAACTCTTCCGGCTCCCCTGCCTGGTAATTCAAAGCCACAACTGCCGGCCGCACCTGTCCCTGGAGCTTTTCTCCTCCGACTGGGTTGCCTGCCGGCAGAGCGAAGGGCGCATCCGCCAGCGCCGCGAACTGTAGATCACCAGTTTCCACAATGCCGATATAGGGCGTTGCGCGATATATCGTGCCCGGTGCCTCTTCCCCGCCCCGGTAGGAAGGAACTGCGGCCCACTCCCCTTCGTACTCCATACCTGTAACCGCCATGCCAGACGGGTCGGCGTGGAATAACACTCGATCAAATCCGGGCGCCTCCCACATGTCGTGGTCGTTAGGTAGCTCCGCAATGAGTTCTTCCATATCCGCGAAGTCGAAACCGCACGTGCTAAATAGCTTATCCATGCTTGCCATTCTAAACGCTGCGGTCTTCTCTGCCGGAGCTGTCATTGCGTTCGCAGGCGCATCTTTGCCGTGAGTATTTACTTCACTATTTACTTTTCAAGTCAAGAACATATCTAATCAAACAATGGGCCGTTTCATCAGATAGGTATGCAACAGGAATATTAAAGTGCTTTTGGTAGCAAAGGTATGGGTTTGTGAAATTGTGGTTCTTGTAGACCCACATCTCTGTGCAGTAGTGGGAGTTGGTGTATCAACTCATGGCAAGCCAATGAGTTGCTAGATCAACTCCGCAGTATAGACTGTTGATGGAAGGAGAACCAAAGGAGGAATGCGATGCGCGTGGAGCAGAGTGCGGCGTGGGGTGACTTTGTTGCCATGCAAGAAGCGCTCCACGCACGTCTTTCTGGGGAGCTGCAGAGTGGCTCAAGATTGAGCGAGGCAGATTACGCGGTGTTGGCCGTGCTGAATCGTCGGCGCCAGATTTCTACACGCCCGCATGAATTGGCGGCGGAGCTTCGGTGGGAGAAGTCGCGGTTGCATCGGCAGTTAGTGCGCATGGCGTCCCGAAAATTGGTTTCCAGGCGCGAGGCGCCGGAGTTAGGAACCCGTGCAGTTGAAGTCACTGTGACGGAAAGGGGAAGTGCTGCTTTCAACGCAGCGATCGTGCGACATACTGCCACAGTCGAAGAGATCGTGGTGGGCACCCTTAGTGACGAAGACCTACAAACCTTGGGCAGGATTTCCCGCACGTTGCTACGCGCGGTAGTTAAAGAGGGGACGTCGGAAAGCTAGCTGTCCGCGCCGACCGGTGCATGTAAAAAGGCACCCGCTATAACGGCGGGCGCCTTAGAAGATTGGCTAGACGGGACCTAGGAAATCTTAAGAACGGTGCGTCCGTGGTGGGTGCCCTCGAGGAGGGACTTGGATTCCTTGACAACGTCCGACAACGGAATCGTATTGGTCAGGGACTCGAGGATGGACCGGTCCAGCTTGCGTGCGAGAAGCTGCCAAGCGTTCTGGCGGTAGTGGAGCGGGGCGTCGACAGAGTTAACGCCGGCGAGGTGCACGTTGCGCAGAATGAACGGCAAGACGGTGGTGGGCAGGTCTGGGCCGGCGGCCATACCGGTGGAGGCGACGGTGCCGCCCCACAAGGTACGGGCCAATACATTGGCTAGGACGTGGGAGCCGGAGGTATCAACCGCACCGGCATACTTTGCCTTCTGCAAGGGTTTTCCGGCCTCAGTAAATTCGGCGCGGTCCACAATGGTGTGGGCGCCTAGCTCGTGGAGGTACTGGGAGTAGTCGTCCGAGCGGCCGGTCATTGCGTGAACCTCGTAGCCAGCATTGGAGAGGAGGTTCACAGCGATGGAGCCTACGCCACCGGTGGCGCCGGTGACCAAAACTGGACCATCGGGTAGCCCGCGCAGAGAGTTAACGCAAAGGGCAGCAGTGTAACCTGCGGTTCCCACGGCGGCCGCCTGTTCTGCGGTGAAGTCCGCGGGCAGGGCGACGGTTGCTTGGGAGTTCACGCGCTGCTTTGGGGTGTAGCCACCGTGGCGGAACTCGCCCAGGCCATCACCGAAGGAAGCTACCAAGGTGCCAACCGGGAGGCGTTCCACGTTGGACTCGGCAACGGTGCCGACCACGTCGATGCCCGGAACCAGCGGGCTGGTGCGCATGACACCACGATCGCCGGCAATTGCCATGGCGTCTTTGTAGTTCAGGGAAGAATAAGACACATCGACGGTAAGGTCGCCCTCGCCGAGGAACTCTCCCTCTTCAAAGGAGGTCGTGACGGATTTATCATCGTTGCGAGTAACTAGTAGAGTGCTCATGCTCACCATCGTACGTTAAATGTGATGCAGTGATTTAACAGCGAATCTCACGGGGATTTTTCAGGCTCGCTTGTTAACTTGAAGGACATGACGATGACCACGATGTCCGCCCGCACCTCGCGCCAGATTGGTGCGCGTGGACTGCCTGCTAAGCGCACGCTGTGGCGCAGTGCAGCGGTAGCCTGCGTGGTTGTCATGGTGGCTATCGCAGTAGCTACGGTGGGCAAGCCCTTCATAGATATCCCCGGTGTGGTTGATGCGTCTGCGCACGCACGCCGCAGCCTCGATCTGCAGATGTTTAATGGGTTTAATAACCCTCATCCGTGGTGGGGTCCGTGGACCAATACCTTTGGCAATATAGCGCTGTTTATGCCGCTCGGTGCGTGCTTGGTAGTAATGGGTCACAATTCGCGGCGCATCCGCTTTGGCCTCGGTGGAACCATCCTTCTGGCAATGGCGCTCAGCCTAGGTATCGAAATTACCCAATACGTATTCTCGCTGGGATTTAGCGACGTAGACGACTTGGTCTTCAATACCCTCGGCGCATCCTTGGGTGCGTTCCTGGTAAGCCGCAGCAGTTTTAAGGTACAGCTGCGAGCTGTGCGCTTCATCGGCTGGACTGCGGCGGCGGGCCTGGGTGCTCTCGCTGCCGTAATCTTGGCCGGGGTGATTGTTTAGCGCCCTAGGGTGACTCGGTGTCCGAAGTTGAACATATCGAGGGAATCACCCTTCTCTAGGCCCTCAAACATCCCCGCGGGGTTGGACGGAACCATGCCGGTGACTTGCGATACGCCGTAGTGTTCAAGCAGTACAGGGGCTAGGGGAGTGGATGGGCCTAGGACGACATTGAAGGACTCGCGGGAGAGCTCGAGCAGGCGGGGAGCGGTTTTATTGACAAAGGCAGAGCCGGTAATAAAGACATAATCGCACTCGGGCAGGATGTATTCGGCGGCGGAATCTGGATAGTCGCCCTCATTGAGCGAGCGCTCCAACATATAAAAATCCGCAGCCTGGTTGAGCGCCTTGGGTGCAAAAGGGAAGTGGCCAATGACTGCGACCTTCTTCCCCGCGACGGCGTTGCGGAAGGGATCAAAGAAGTGGGGCCAGGGGGAGTCGGCAAGCGTAAAACCATGCTCATCGGCTACAGAAGGCGTGGCGTAGTAGGAATTTAGCGCGGCCATGCCGAAGGAAGCCTCCGAAAAATTCCAGCTCTTGGCCAGTTGGGCGATGGCGCGTAGAGGAACGCCGGTGTACTCGGCGCGCATCTGGGCCGGGCGAGAGGTGGCAGACATGGTCATGGCCATGCCGCAGCTAGGACTTTCGGTGTATACCCGCGTCCACCGCGGGCCTTGGGCGGCGCGGGAGACCACTATGTCACGGGGAATGGCATCGATGAGGTCATCGTAGAGATCCCAGGCAGACATGCATAAACCAGCTTTCCCAAATTGTGTCGCACTCTTTGTGTGAAGGCAGTGTAGTCGAATTAGTTGGGACAAACCTATAGCTTTAGTCACATATATTAGCTACATCGTGCGCGGCCTGCTTGGCAAAGGGGCTTACCCCGGTAATGGTTGCGGATCCGGGTCCGGTCCACGTGCCGTAACCCACGAGGAAGAGGCCGTCGACGGTGGGGGAGGTGCCATCAAGGAGCCCACGGATGGGCCGGAGGGCGGGCCGGAAACCGGTGCACCAGATGAGGTGGTCTGTGTTGACCTCATCGAGGGAAGAAAACATGGGGGTGTCCTGCAAGAGTCCGGAATCCCGTGCGCGTAGGACCGGTGGGACCATTACGATATCGCCCAAATTGGTATCTGCGCCGGGGTCTGGTTCGCCGCGGAGCATGGCGTTGAGGCGGGCGCGATTGCGCTGAAAGAGCACTCGGCCGTCAACGTCGTCGGGCATCCACCGCGGGGAGTTGCGGGTATACCAGGTGGTTTCCACACCGGAGAGCAGGAGATCGGCCGCGATTTGGGCACCGGAATTGGCCGCGCCGACGACCGCCACGGTAGATCCGGCGAAGTCCGCGGGGCCTGGATAGAAGGCGGAATGCCATTGCCTCCCGTCAAAAGTACCGGGGTAGTAGGGGATAAAGGGAGCGGACCACGTGCCCGTGGCCGCCACGACCGTGCGTGCTGTCAGATGCTCTGTACCGGCAAAGACGTGGAAGCACGCGCCGTCATGGGTTACCTCATCCACTGTGACCGGCCGGCGAATGGGCAGTTCATAGCGCTTCTCATAACGCGCAAAGTAATCAATAACGTGGCTGGCCGGCGGAAAGCCCTCGTGGTGGGGCATGGGCCATCCCGGCAGGTTGGAGGAGGCGGAATTGCTAAAGAGCGTGAGCGAGGGCCAGGTATGGCGCCAGGCCGCGCCGGGGCCGGGCTCAGCGTCTAGAATGACAAAATCCAGGCCTTTCTTGCGCAGGTAATAACCCACCGCAAGGCCTGCCTGGCCAGCGCCGATGACTATGCAGTCCAGCATTAGATGAGCTTCCTCTCCCGCGCCACGGTCACCGCGGCGGTGCGAGTTTCCACGCCCAACTTCTGGAAGATGTGGATGAGGTGGGTCTTGACCGTGGCCTCAGAGATGAAGAGTTGCTTGGCCAGCTCCTTATTGGAGGAACCGGTAGACAACGCCCGGAGGATTTCTAGCTCGCGGGCGGACAGCGATTCGTGCGGCCGGCCCACGCGCTGGGCTAAGAGGTCTACTACCTCCGGTGCCAAGGTGCGGCGGTGCGCGGCGGTATTGAGTACGGCCTTGTGCAGCGCCTGCTCGGGGGAATCTTTAAGCAGATAGCCCATCGCGCCGGCCTCTACGGCGGCAAGGATATCGGCCTGCGTGTCATAGGTGGTCAGGATGAGCACCGGTGGGCCGCCGGCCTCCACCACGCGCTTGGTGGCCGCGATGCCATCCATGCCGGGCATCTGGATATCGCAGACCACGGCGTCTACCTGCGGGGCGTTGTCAGTAAAGAGCTTATCCACATCCGCGCCGGTAGAGCCTTCCATGACTACCTCGACATCGGAGAAGGTATTGAGGATGGCACGCAGGCCGGCGCGGACCACTGGATGATCATCAATCAGCATGACATTAACCATTGCTTTTCTCCTTCAGCGGGATACGGACGGCCAGGGCGGTACCTTCGCCGGATTCCAGGTTCATGGTGCCGCCCACAGCTTCCACGCGGCCGCGGAGGCCGCTGAGCCCAAAACCATGGTCCCTGCCGCTGGGGCGAGGGGAGGCGGATAGTCCGCATCCATTATCAACGACGTCCAGGGTAACCGCATCTTCGAAAAGCCCGAGCGTGACCACGGCGCGCGAGGCGTGGGCATGTTTGATGACGTTATTAAGGCCCTCCTGGGCTGCGCGTACGATGATCTCTTTGATTCGGCTGGGCACCTTGCCACTTCCAGATACCACCAGTTCGAAGGTGGTTTCTTCCCCCAAGGCTTTCACGCGGCTGCGCATTTGGGACAGCAGGGAAGTGAGCTGGGTTTCCAGTCGCTCATCGGGGCCGGCTAGTTCGCGGACAAAGCGGCGGGCTTCGGCCAGATTCTCGCTCGCGACATCCTCGATGACCGCCAGCTGCTCTTCTTTGGTGCGGGGATCATCGGTGCCACGGGCTGCGCGGGAGAGCAACAAGATGGAGCTGAGGCCTTGCGCGACGGTGTCATGGATCTCGCGAGAGAGGCGCTCACGCTCCTCTAGCCGGCCGGCTTGGTGCTCGCTGGCGGCCAGTTCGGCTTGGGTTTCGCGCAGCTGCTTGGCTATGTCCCTGTGGTGCGCCGCCTCTGCCTGCAGGCGCCGCTGGATGAAAAAGACCGTGGCTGCAAAGGCGGTACCGATAAGTGGTCCTACGGCCGCAGCGATGGACCAGCCCTCGGGGTGCAGCCAGGCGGGAATGAATGCCGCTGCTGCCCATAGCACGGCGATGGAGACTAACCCAGGCACGGTGGGCAGGGCACGCAGAAAGACAAAAATGAGCGGGAATTCCAGCCACATGAAATCCTGCGCATGCACCATCAGGCCCAGCCACAGCAGGCATAGCCCACCCAGCCATAACCATGTGGGCAGCCAACGCTGTGCGGCATAGACCACGGCGAGGGCGATGGCTAAGGCGATCACCCGGGCATCGAGCCGGTCATCCACATAGGCGCGCGCCACGCCGAAGACCAGCAGAAACGCGAACATGGCGTGCAGGCCATAGACCCATAATTTCTGTCCTTTAAACACAACCACCCAGGATATCCGCGTACGGGTGGACCGTGAATCAACCACTTGGTTGAGTGGAGGTTCAGCGAGCTGGCCGATTACTTCTGACCTGCATAAAGCGAATATAGAAGTATGTTCCTAGCAATCAGAGAAATCACCACAGCGCGCGGCCGTTTCGCGCTCATCGGCGGCACGGTTGCGCTCATTACCCTTCTGCTCGTGATGCTCTCCGGCCTGACGGAGGGCCTGTCCAAGCAAAATACTTCCGCGTTGGAGTCCCTGGAAAAGGAATACCCATATATCTCCTTCTCCACCGAGGAACCCTCCTTTAGTGAATCCGAGATGCACTCCGACGATATCGCCAGCGACGGCATTCCGCTCGGCGTAGCGCAGACCAAGCTGGAGGGGCACGGCGGCGTTGCCGTCCTCAGCCTGCCGGCCGGCACCCAGGTTCCGGGTAGCGATAGGACCATCCCGGAGCAGGGCGTGCTCCTGCCAGAGTCCATCGACGGGGCTGATACCGTCACCCTAAGTGGCGCCGATTTTTCGGTGGAGGGCACCGTCCCAGAGACCATGTACTCCCACTCCGAGGTGGTGTGGGCCTCCACCGAGTCCTGGCAGCAGATTAGCCATGCTCCAGAAGGCGTGTTAGGCACCGCAGCGCTGTATAAGTACGAGGTTCCAGGCTCCGTGAAGGTGTCCAAGTCGTTCTCCGGCCTGGCGGCCTATCAGTCTGAACGCGGCTCGCTGCTTAGCATGCAGGGCTTCTTGTACGGCATCTCCGCGCTGGTTACCGTCGCTTTCCTGACCGTATGGACCATCCAGCGCACCCGCGACCTGTCCATCCTGCGCGCGCTTGGCGCCACCGTACGTTACCTCTTGCGCGATGCCCTGGCACAGGCTGCCATCATCTTGGCCGCCGGCACTATTGCGGGCGCCGTCGTTGGTTGGGTGCTCGGCGCGCTTGCTTCCGGCACCGTGCCCTTTGATGTTTCCCTGCGCACCATCGCCGTTCCCGCGGTTGGCATCTGGGCCCTCGGCATGGCCGGCGCCCTTATTGCTACCCGCCGCGTAGCTAAAGCCAACCCACTCGATGCCCTTGGAGGAAATGCTTAACATGTCCACCATTCTTGATATCCGCAATGCCACCGTGACCTACCAGGACGGTGAGACCACGACTACTGCGCTTGCCGAAGCCTCCCTCATCGCCGAATCCAATACGCTTACCGCCATCGTGGGTGAGTCAGGGTCCGGCAAGTCCACGCTGCTGTCCGTAGCCGCAGGCCTCATCACCCCAGACTCCGGTTCCGTGCACGTGGACGGTACCCGCTCCATCATCTTCCAGCAGGCCAACCTGCTGTCCTCGCTCAATGTGCGCGACCAATTGGTGATTATGGACCATATCGCTGGCCGCAAGCTGCGCCCACAGCGCGCCGATGAGTTATTGGAGTTTGTCGGCCTGGCAGGAATGGGCAATCGACGCATGGGTCAGTTGTCCGGTGGCCAGCGCCAGCGCGTCAATATCGCCCGTGCGCTCATGGAGCGACCGGACCTGCTTTTGGCCGATGAGCCCACCTCTGCGCTTGATTCCCACCTTTCGCAGGAGATCATCCGCCTCTTGCGCGATGTCACCCAGGAGATGAACACCGCCACCGTGCTGGTGACCCACGACCGCTCCCTGCTGAACTTCGCTGACCGCGTGGTGGAGGTCAAGGACGGCCACGTCTCCGAGCAGGAGAAGGTCTCTGTGCTCGGCTAGCGCTGCATTACTAGTAGCCGTGCGATTGCCTGCGGCACGGCTGCGGCAATCTGGGAGGCGGAGCAAATCCCGAAGCCGTCTGGGGTGTGGGCGGCAATGGCTGCCGCGTGTTGGTGGATGGCCGCGGCGTGCAGGATTTCCATAATTACCGCCTCCGCACCTACTTCAGCGATATCCAATTGCGCGAGCGTCGCACCGAGAATACCGGAGAGCACGTCGCCGGATCCGGCGGTGGCCGCGTAAGAATGCCCAGCGTTCATACCGTAAATCTTCTGGCCTGGGGCCGTGACAGTGGTGATCCGGCCCTTGTGCAGGATGAAGCATTCGAGCGCGTCGGAAAGCTCGCGCAGGCGCACCCCGAGTCCCTTCGAAAGATCAAGTTCGCTGCCGAGAGTTGCCGCGTAGAGCCGCTCAAATTCCCCGGCATGCGGGGTCAGGACGGCGCAGGGATGATCGCGTACGAGTTCGCGTAGATCGCCGTCGGTCGAGAGCACGGTGAGCGCATCGGCGTCGATAATCGTGGGCAGCCCGCTTTCTAGCACGGCGCGCAATTCCGCCGCCGCCTCCGGTCCGGTGCCTCGCCCTGGGCCTACGACCCAGGCTTGGGCGTGGACTTTTTCTTGGGCGCTGGCATGGGGCACTACCTCCGGCAGGCTCGTGACCACGGAGTCATTGCCCACGACGCGAACCATGGACGGCGTGGCGCGCACCGCGCCCGTGGCGGCGAGAATGCCCGCGCCGGGAAAGGTGCTGCTGCCAGCACATACCGCAGTCACCCCGCCGGTGTATTTGGTGCTTTGAGCCCCCGGAGTCGGATCCAGAATCGGGCCCGTGCAGCCCACCGGCTTCGGGGCGGTCACCAGGCCTTGTTCTCCCGAAAGCACCGGCTCAGTCGGCCACTGGTAGGGCAAGGGGATGGTGGGTTCGTTGGCGATATAGCCCACCGGCTCCGCGGTAGCGGAAAGCTCTTCTGCAAAGGAGCGCGAGGCGCCGGGCAGGAGCAGATCGCAGAGCACCACCGCACCGCATGCCGGGGCAAAGATATGTCCGGAACGGGCCCAGCCAAAGCTAATGGTCACGTCTGCCTCTACGGCATCGGCTGCGGCTACGCCGGTATCGGCGTTAATGCCCGAAGGAATGTCCACAGCTAATACCGGCACTCCGCGCTTCTTGGCCTCGGTATAGGCCCTCAGTGGGGCACCGGAAAGGCCGCGGGTGGAGGCGAGGCCGGCGACGGCGTCGATAAGCAGATCGGCGTTTCCTAGGTCGTGCGCTATGGTTCCGCCGGCCGTGGCAAATGCATCTAGCGCGGATTCGTGTGCGGCATCCGCCGCGAGGATAGCCACTACTGAATAGCCTTCCTCCGCCAAGAAAGCGCCAGCATAGAGGCCATCGCCGCCGTTGCCGCCTGGCCCGACAAGGATAGTTACGCGCCGATAAAAGCCGAGCATGCTCGCGGCCGTGGCCGCCACGCCTCGTGCGGCCAAGCGCATGAGCTCATCGTCAAAGTTCTGCTGGGCTAGAAGGGAACGCTCTGCCACGCGAACGGCGGCAACGCTATAGGCATGTCGCATATTCGCCAGGATAGGCCTTTAAGGAGCCGGTTGGCAGGTCGGACACCAAAATAGGTTGCGTCCCTCCATGACCTTTTCTGCCACCGGGGTGCCGCAGATATAGCAAGGTAGGCCTGCGCGGCGATAGACGTAGACCTCGCCGCCGTGGTCATCCTTGCGCGGTTCGCGGCCCATGGCCTCGGGGGAGTGCTCGGGCCGCACGGTATCGATGCGGCCGTGCTCCACTCCGTATTCCATGAGATCCACCAAGTCCGCCCACGTGGCGTCAAAGGTTTCACGGGAAACGTCCCGGCCCGGGAGGAAAGGAGAGAGGCCGTGGCGAAAGAGGGTCTCGGCCCGGTAGATATTGCCCACGCCGGCATAAAGGTGCTGATCCATCATGAGGGAGCCGATGCTGCGGCGCGATTTATGCACTTTGGCCCAGAGCGCCTCCACGTCGGCGTCCGTGCGCAGCGGGTCTTGGCCTACCTTGGCTAGCTGTGCGCGGAACTCCTCTTCAGTGAGCAGGCGGCAAAACTGCGGTCCGCGCAGGTTAGCGGCCTCGGTGCCATTATCGATGCGCACCCGGATCTGTCCGCCTACTTCCTCGCGGGGCTCGAAGCGCAGCTTGCCAATCAGGCCTAAGTGAATATAGAGGATATGGCGCGGGTCCTGGGCGCTAAAGTGTACGAAAAGGTGCTTGCCGTAGGTCTCTGCCAGCTCGATACGCTCGCCATCGAGAAGCTCCGCCTCCGCTGCGAAGCGCCCCTGCGGGCTGGTCACGCGCAGCGGCATGCCGCGAAAATCGGCGTTGAATTTATTAGCTAAGCGGTGGATGACGTGACCTTCAGGCATAGAACTCAGTCTAACCGGGAAGAATTTTCGGCCAAACCTGCCGCTAACCAGCCCACTTATTCGGGAGGTGACAATAGCGTAAACTCGAAATGCGGAATGATTTAACTCAGGGGAAGGCTTTCAAATCATGACGCAAAAAATCGGCTTTGACCGCGAGAAATACATTGAGTTGCAGTCGAAGCACATCCACGCCCGCCGCGAGGAAATCGGCGGCAAACTCTACCTAGAGATGGGCGGCAAACTTTTTGACGATATGCATGCCTCCCGCGTGCTGCCCGGCTTCACCCCAGACAATAAAATCGCGATGCTGGAGCGCATCAAAGAGGACGTAGAGATCCTCATCTGCATCAACGCGAAAGATATCTCCCGCCAGAAGGTGCGCGCGGACCTGGGCATTCTTTATGAAGATGACCTGCTGCGCCTAGTGGACGTATTCCGCAGCCGCGGATTCTTGGTAGAAAACATCGTCATGACCCAGCTGGAGGAAGGCAACTCCCAGGCGGAAGCCTTCATCGACAAGGCAGAGCGTCTCGGCCTCAAGGTGACGCGCCACCGCGTTATCCCTGGTTACCCCACTAATACGGACCTCATCGTGTCCGAAGAAGGTTTTGGCCGCAATGAGTTTGCGGAAACCTCCCGCGACCTCGTCGTGGTCACCGCGCCGGGCCCCGGCTCCGGCAAGCTGGCTACTGCGCTTTCGCAGGTCTACCACGAGCATCAGCGCGGCAATAATGCCGGCTACGCCAAGTTTGAAACCTTCCCTATCTGGAATCTCCCCCTGGAACACCCCGTGAACCTGGCCTATGAGGCAGCCACGGTAGACCTCAATGATTCCAATATTATTGACCACTTCCACCTGTCCGCCCACGGCGAATCCACCGTGAATTACAACCGCGATGTGGAAGCGTTCCCGCTGCTGCGCACGCTTTTGGAAAAGCTCACCGGCACCACCCCGTACCAGTCTCCAACGGACATGGGCGTGAATATGGTCGGCTTCTGCATTACTGATGACGCCGTGTGCCGCGCCGCTGCCCAGCAAGAAATTATCCGCCGCTACTTCAAGGCGCAGGTGGAAGAGGCGCGTGCCGGCTTGGGCACCGAGCAGTCCGAGCGAGCCGCCGTCATCATGGCCAAGGCCGGCATCAAGGTTGAGGATCGCCCTGTGGTGGTGCCTGCTCGCCAGCGTGCGGAAGAAACCGGCGAGCCTGCCTCTGCTATGCAGCTGCACGACGGCACCATGATCACCGGCCGCACCTCGCCATTGCTGGGTTGTTCTGCAGCTATGCTGCTTAATGCGCTAAAGCACTTGGCGGGCATCGATGACGATATCCACCTGCTGTCGCCCGAGTCCATCGAGCCGATTCAAACGCTCAAGACCAAGCACCTGGGTTCCAAGAATCCACGCCTGCATACCGACGAGGTGCTGATCGCCTTGTCCGTGTCTGCGGCGAAGGATGACAATGCCCGCAAGGCGCTGGAGCAGATCAAGGAACTTGCTGGTTGCGACGTCCACACCACCACCATCCTGGGTTCTGTGGATGAGGGAATCTTCCGCAACCTTGGCGTGCTCGTGACCTCTGACCCAGTCTTTGCCCGCAAGAAGGCGCTGTACCAAAAGCGCTAGAATTCTCACTGCAAGTTTTCGTCCTCTCACTTTCACACTGATCTTCCTCACTTACAAAAGTGAGCTCCTCACTGTTAATAGTGAGGAATTGCAGTGTAGAAGTATGGCAATCGACTAGTCACTACAGGCCGTGACCGCACGGTTAGAATTAACGATTGGGGACTGTACAGTTGCGGGCCTAAGATTGGGGCGTGACTATTGGCAAAGTTCTCCTGTATTACTGCTTTACCCCCATCGAAGATCCCACCGCAATCATGCTGTGGCAGCGCACCCTGTGCGAGTCCTTGGGGCTCAAGGGGCGCATCCTCATTTCCGAGCACGGCATCAACGGCACCGTTGGCGGCGATATGGAAGGCTGCAAGCGCTACGTCCGCCAGACCAAGGAATACCCCGGCTTTAAGCGCATGCAATTCAAGTGGTCCGAAGGCGGCGCGGATGACTTCCCGCGGCTTTCGGTCAAGGTGCGCGATGAAATCGTGGCCTTTGGCGCGCCGGGCGAGCTGAAGGTGGATGAAAACGGCGTCGTTGGCGGCGGCGTGCACCTCAAGCCAGAAGAGGTAAATAAGCTGGTAGAAGAACGTGGCGAGGAGGTCGTCTTCTTTGACGGCCGCAACGCCATGGAAGCGGAGATTGGCAAGTTTAAAAATGCCGTCGTGCCCGATGTGAAAACCACGCATGATTTCATCGAAGAAATCGAGTCCGGCAAGTATGACTGGATGAAAGATAAGCCGGTGGTGTCTTACTGCACCGGTGGCATTCGCTGCGAGATCCTGTCCTCGTTGATGAAGAACCGTGGCTTCAAAGAGGTCTACCAGATCGATGGCGGCATCGTGCGCTACGGCGAAAAGTACGGCAATGATGGCCTGTGGGAAGGCTCCATGTATGTCTTTGACAAGCGCATGCACCACGAGTTTGGCCAAGGACTCCAAGACCCCGGCTTCATTCAGCTGGGCCACTGTGTGCACTGCGGTAAGGGCACGAATACCTTCCACAATTGCATCAATGAAGATACCTGCCGCCAGCAGGTACTCATCTGTGATGACTGCATCCAGCATGTAGAAACCCAGCACTGCGGTCGGCCGGATTGCGCCGAAGTGGCAGCGCAGCTAGCCAAGCAGGAGAGCTAGTCGCCCGCCGTTTCCCTGCGGAAACAGCCCCACCACCAGTGCTGCCACCCGGTGGTATGCGGGCTGTGCGGTGGATGGATGACACCGGTGGGGGCGTGTAGTTCGCTAACCGGGCTCATGCCGTGGAGCGAGTTGAGGAACCACAGGGGGCACTCGGCGGCGAGCTCGGGGGTGATGGGGCGCGTTTCGGTGTGAATTCCGAGGTCTGAGGCGCGCCGGGCAACTTGGCGCAGCGTGATGCTAGGCAGCGCCAGTCCGGTGGGGAGGATGAGCGTCTCCCCATCCCAAGCGACGAGCGCGCCGGTGGTGGTCTCCACCATGGCGCCGGAGGCATCCACGATGGCGGTGTCATCGGTACCGTCTGCTTGGTATTCGGCGCGGAAGTCTGCCAGCGCTGGGAAGTCGGGGCCCTTGACCGAAGGCTGCGTGCGCGGGTCTGGGGCTTGCACATAGGTCAGCCGAGTGGTTCTGCGCGCAGGGGGTGCGGGGCGAATATCGAGGCGCAGGTGTCCGCCGGCTAGTGAGATGCGGGGGAAGAGATCGCCGAGACCCACAAGCTGCAGCATCGCGGGTACGAAGCCGGTGGGAAGTGGGCCGGCCACTGACTCGAAGCGCTGGAGGTGCAGGGGGAGGGCATTGGAGTGGGCGTTGGCAAGCATCCGCCAAGAGTCCGCCACGTCAAAGGGGCCGGGGTGGGCTTGGCTTGGAATAAAACTGCCCTCGTGCCAGAGGTAGGTGCTCATTGCCATGCCCCCAACACGGATTGGGCCTTGAGGTTGCGCTCCTCCAGCTCGGCGGCCGGATCCGAATCCAGGACGATGGCCCCGCCGGCGCCGATGGTGACCTCACCGGCCGTCCGCACGGCCGTGCGGATAACCACGCTGAGATCGGATTGACCGTCAAACCCTAGGTAGCCCACCACGCCGGAGTACACACCGCGCGGTCCCGTTTCGAGTTGGTCAATGATCTCGCAGGTGCGCAGCTTCGGCGCACCCGTCATCGATCCGGGAGGAAAGGTGGCGCGGAGGGCATCGACCGCGGTGGCACTGGCGCGCAGTTGCCCGGTAATGGTGGAGACCAACTGATGGACGGTGGCATAGCTTTCTACCTGCATCAATTTTGGCACGCGCACGGTACCGGGCTCGCATACCCGGGCGAGATCGTTGCGCAGTAGGTCAACGATCATGAGATTTTCGGCCCGTGTCTTCGGGTCCGTGGTCAGCAGCGCGGGATCCTGGTCGGTCGAGATAGTGCCCTTAATCGGCTTGGCCTCTACCTCACGACCGCGCACGGTGAGGAAGCGCTCGGGCGAGGCGCTGCAGACCTCCACACCATCGAAGACGAGGTGTGCGGCATAGGGGGCGGGATTGTGCGAGCGCAGTTGGGGATAGAGATCGCCCTCGGCCGCGGCCGAGTAGGTATCGGTCAGGCAGACCTCGTAGCTCTCGCCGGCGTGCAGGAATTCCTGGGCGCGTTTAATCCGCTCCAGGTAGCCGGGGCTGCGCCAGGAGCCCGCGCTTAGCGACGCCCCACTGTCCTCCCCCGTAGGCCGTGGTTCCTCCGCACCCAAGGCGGCTTCCAGGCGGTTTAGCAATTGCTCGGCGCCGTCGCCGGCAAGGCAGCACAGGTGCGCTGTTTCTGCGTGGTGGTCATAGACGATGAAGGACTGCGGCCGCACAAAATAGGCATCTGGGTAAGGGGAGCGGTGGCTAAGTTCAATCGGCAGGGTGAGCTGGGCGCATTCGTAGCCTAGGTACCCGATGACCCCGCCGGTAAATGGGAGGGCCGGTGCATCGATGATGCGGGTGGCGAGCTCGCGGTCGAGGAGGGTGAGGATATCGGGGGCGTCGCCAAGCTGGTAGCGGAAAGAGCGACTCAACGCGCCCGCGGTATCGCCGAGGATGGAATAGCGCCCGCGGGGATCCGCGGAGTCGAGGAAGAAGGCATCGTTGCCCTCGGCGCGCAGGGCGGCAAAGACCCGTGCGCAGTCCACCGCGCCGGGCACCTCCCGGTGGAGCAGGCGAAACCCGCCCAGGAAGTTGCGCATAATATCCCGGCCGTATTGCGTGAGCACCGACTCGGGGTGGAATTGCACGCCCCAGTGCGGCAATCCATCGACCTTGAGGGCTTGGATGACGCCGTCTTCGCTGCGGGCATGGACGGTGATGCCGGGGGCCTCCTCTATATGCAGGGAGTGGTAGCGCACCACCTCGAAGTGTTGCGGGATTCCGGCAAAGATACCTTCGCCCGAGTGACGGATGGTGGAGACGAAACCGTGGCGCGGCTGCGGCGCCGGCGACACCTGGGCGCCGGCTAGCAGACCTAGCCCCTGGTGGCCAAGGCATACGCCCAGCACCGGAATCTCGGCCGCGGCCGCGGCGGCGATAATGCCCCGGGCAGCACCGAAATCCTCTTCGCGTTCCGGCGTGCCCGGGCCAGGAGAGATCACCACGTGGGAAAATTCGCCCCCATGGACGCGCTCGGCTAGGCCTTCCGCTTCACCGGCGGCGATGACGAGTGGTTCGCGTCCGGCTACCTCCGCGATGAGGTGGGCAAGGTTGAAGGTATAAGAATCGTAATTATCAAGCAGGAGGATCATAGGGAGGCGGAAAGCTTCTACGCGGCGGCCGAGTCCATGAGGAACAGCTGGATATCGGTAATGGTCCACAACATGAAATTGCAGGCCATTACCCAGAAAATGGCCATCCAACTGCGCCACCGCAGATAGCGGTGCAGCTTGCGCACCATGATGATGGCGCAGCCGATCATGCCGAAGAACGGAATGATCGGGGTGGTCAGGCTAAAGAAGGTGCGCTGCCCGTCGGTGCAGAGCCACGCGGCGGTGCCGTCCTCGCACAAGGGGCCGCCGGAGAGTCGAGTGACGAGTGCGACCGCGAAACCATAAAGCGCGGAGAGAACCAAAACGCCGATCATGTACCAGATGGCCTGGCGGGTGGAGCGGCGGTTGGCGGCAGCAACCTCTAAGGGGTCCGGCTCATCGGCCAGCTCATCAAAGCTCCGCGGTTCCGGGCGGCGCAGATTGGCATAGTCCGCATCGGAAGTCAGATCGTTTTCGGGATGCTCTGGTCGCAGGCTCATGCCCCAATCCTAACCACAGGCAGGGTGGACCAAGATAGGCACCCGAATATGCGGCAGCAGCTCCGTGGCGGTAGATCCCAAGAACACGCGGGCGATGGGGCCCTGCGGGGTGGAGGACATGAGCATCAGATCGCCCTTCTTCCACTTGAGCGAATCCACCGCGCCGCCCCAGCCCGCGCCGGAACCAATTTCAGAGGTGACATCCAGCTCGGGGAATTGCTCTTGGATGCAATCGCGGGCGCGGTCCAGCATTGCGAGGGAATCCTCGAGCCACTCGGCCGTGAGCTTAAGCGCCATATCGTGCTTATCCTTGGACGGCGTATTGAGCAGACCGTTTGCCGAGAAGGCAAGCAGGCGCAGCGGCAGGTTCCAGCGGTTCGCGAGCTCCGCTGCGGCGAGCATCTCATGATCTTCGCGCGGGCTGCGTTCGGTGATGGCAAAGTTGAAGCGGGTGACGCCGTGCTTGGACAGCTTCACCTTGCGGGGCACCAAGCCCAATGGTTGAGGGGAATAATGCAGCAGGGTATCGGCCGTAGATCCGGCAAAGAAACGCCCCTTGGGTGCGGCCTGGTTGGGCCCCAAAATGATGAGGTCTGCTTCGAACTTCTTGGCCATTTCTGTCAGCAGATGGGGGCGCGAAGGGCCGTCGACCAATAGGGAGGGTCTCTCATCCCAGCAGCTACGCGGCACGCCGGCTTCATCGAGGGCGGCATGGGTAGCGGCCGCGCAGGCCTCCTTTTGTGCTTTAAACCACTTCTTATATTTTCCGCCCAGCTTGCTGAAGGAGGTAGTAGTCCACGGCTGGAACACGGTAGAGATGACCCGTACCTGGGTAGTGGCGGTACGGGAAAGCCACGCGGCACAGTCTAGAGCCTCGGTGCCGGAGGAAGAAGGGCTCCAAGAAATGAGAATACGAAGGGGTTTATCGGCCGAACCCTTGCTCAAGGCCGGCAGATGCCCATCAGAAGAATCAGTTGCCATACGGAGTGAACTAGTGAGAGATTACGGTTTTCGTTTTCTCAATTATCACGTTAAGGCCAAGAAAAATGAAATCACCGCGGGTAAAACTAGCGCTGTTCGCCGTTCATTGTGGGGCGATAGACATCAGCGAGCTTGGAGATGACGGTGGCAACGTCGTTCGCGGTCTCCAAATCCTTCGGCTCGAGCCACCGCATGATTTCTGCTAGGGCGGAAGCGCGCTGCTGCGAGACGATGGCTAGTTCGGATTCGCCTAGTTGCGTCAGTGCTACCAAGACGCCGCGGCGGTCCTCTTCATCGCGGTGGCGTTCCACGTAGCCGCGGCGCTCTAGCTGGTAGAGCGCGTTGGAGGCGGTGGGCATGCGGATAAGCTCTGCCTGCGCGATAGTGGAAACGCGCGACGGCCCGCGCATACGCAGCTGGTTCATGATGGACACCTGGGAGGTGGTCAGTGAAGAGCCCTCCGCCGTGCGCTGGAAAATAAGAATGAGCTTATTGAGCGACGGCTGGATGGAACGCGCGACCTCGACGGCATCCTCGTACGTAGACGGGGATTGAGCGGGGCCCTTCTCCTCATGTTGCTGCGTCATAGAAAACGATTGTATAGCCCGTTTTCCCTGCGCGGTAGTTCGGAAGTTAAAAAATTAGTTTCCAGCAATAAAGTCTTCTAACTCGGCGCGCGCCACGTCATCGGCCTTTTGTACCGGCGGGGATTTCATCAAGTAGGACGAGGCAGCCAGTACCGGGCCCGCCACCCCGCGGTCGAGGGCAATCTTGGCGGCACGCACCGCATCAATGATGATGCCGGCGGAGTTAGGCGAGTCCCAGACCTCCAGTTTGTACTCCAAGTTCAGAGGTACTTCGCCAAAGGCAGAGCCTTCCAAGCGGACATAGGCCCATTTGCGATCATCGAGCCATTCCACGTAATCGGAAGGCCCGATGTGGACGTTGCGGTCCTCCCGCTTGCCGGCGATGGGCGAGTTGTACAGGTTAGAGGTTACGGCCTGCGTCTTGGAGATCTTTTTGGATTCCAGGCGCTCGCGCTCGAGCATATTCTTAAAATCCATATTGCCGCCCACATTGAGCTGCATGGTGCGCTCCAAGCGCACGCCGCGGTCTTCAAAGAGCTTCGCCATGACGCGGTGAGTAATGGTGGCGCCCACCTGGGACTTAATGTCATCGCCCACGATGGGCAGCCCGGCGTCTTCGAACTTCTTCGCCCATACCGGATCAGAAGCAATAAAGACCGGCAAGGCATTGACAAAGGCGCAGCCGGCATCGATGGCCGCCTGGGCGTAGAACTTATCCGCTTCTTCAGAGCCCACCGGCAGGTAGGAGACTACGACGTCGGCGCCGGACTGGCGGAGTATGGCGGGGACGTCGGCAAGCGGGGCTTCCGATTCCGCGATGGATTCTTGGTAGTACCGGCCGAGGCCGTCCAGGGTAGGACCGCGCTGCACGGTAACGCCCAGCTCAGGGACGTCGGTAATGGAAATGGTGCAGTTGCGAGAGCTGCGCGTAGCCTCCGCTAGGTCCTTGCCTACCTTGTCCGCATCCACGTCGAAGGCGGCAACGAATTCCACATCGCCTACGTGGTACGGGCCAAATTGGGCGTGCATCAAACCGGGAATATCTGCATCGGCCGCGGCGTTGCGATAAAACTCCACGCCTTCAATGAGGGACGTGGCGCAGTTGCCGACGCCCACGATGGCGACCTTTACTTTTTCGGACACGGTCTACTCCTTTAACTCCATGAGTTGTGGTTGTCACTGACTGCGCAAGAGTAAGCCGAAAATTATGCCCTACGGTGGCATAACACCATGTGGATCGATCAAGAAGAGGTAATTAGGATGATCCGGGTGAATTCCGTTGCCTATAAGCACGTGCTCTCCCACGAGTGGGAGCGCGCCCACCACCTGCGCGAATTTCGCGCCGGGCAGCTCACGCGGGAGGACGTGTGCGATGCCGATTTTTTGCTGCGCGCCGCAGCTGAGCACCACGGGCGGACCATGGATAAGGAATGCCCCGTGTGCGGCGAGCCTTTGCGGCTCACGCGCTGGGTCTATGGCGAGAATCTCGGCCGCCGCGCCGGGAGCGCCCGCAGTGAGAAAGAAATAGCGGAGTTTGTCGCCGAGGGCTTGGAGTTTACGGTGCACGAGGTGGAGGTATGCCGCCAGTGCTGGTGGAACCACTTGTTGCGTTCTGCTACTGCATTTAACGCGTGTTAGTTTCCAGCGCACCGCCTTAGGCAGTAAGCTGCAATTATTTAGTTTGTGATCAGGGATGAATGAGGACACGAATCAGTGACCGAGAAGGAATCTACCGGCAAGTCCACTAAGGTGGCGCGCCCCAGCAAAAAGCAGGCGAAGAAGAAACGCCGCATCTGGCCGTGGGTCGTTTTGGCGTTCCTACTGGTCTTTGTGGCATTGCCCGCAGGACTTTTTGCTTACGCATACTCGCAATACACCGTTCCGGAGCCCAAGGACCTAGCCAATAACCAGGTCTCCACCATCTACGCGGGTGATAATCAGACCCAGCTCGCCCGCCTGGTGCCGCCGGAAGGCAACCGCACCCACGTGAAGCTGGATGAAATCCCGGAATACGTGCAGGACTCCGTGCTGGCCGCGGAGGACCGTGACTTCTGGGATAACTCCGGCTTCTCCTTCACCGGCCTCGGCCGAGCCGTGGTGGGTAAGGTAACCGGCAATGAAGATGCTGGCGGCGGTTCCACCATTACCCAGCAGTATGTGAAAAACACGCTGGTGGGCAACGAATACTCCTACGTGCGCAAGATTCGCGAGCTCATCTACTCGGTGAAGATGACCAATGAGTGGGATAAGAAGGATATTCTCAATGCCTACCTCAACACCGTGTACTTCGGCCGCAATGCCTACGGCATCCAGGCGGCGTCCAACGCCTACTTTGATAAGGACGCCAAGGATCTCACTCCGGAGGAAGGCGCCATGCTCGCCGGCCTCATTCAGTCCCCGTCCGGCCTCGACCCACGTGTGAACCAGGAGGGCTCCGAGGATCGTTGGAACTACGTTCTTGACGGCCTGGTGGGAATGGGTGACCTCACCCAGGAACAGCGCGAGGGCATGGTCTTCCCAGAGACCCGCGACCCAGCTGAGTACTCCGCCTACACCGAGGCACCCGGCGCCAATGGCCACATCAAGGATCAGGTCATCCGCGAATTGGAAGAGGTAGGCATCACCGAAAACGAGGTGTCGACCGGCGGCCTGCGCATTACCACCACCATCGACATGAATGTGCAGAACAACACCATTCAGGCAGTCGATGACCAGATGGCTCCGCTGCAAGAGGATGCGCGTGCGGCTTCCGTGACCATCGATCCGAAGACCGGTGCGGTCCGCGGATACTTTGGCGGCCACGATTCCAATGGCTGGGACTACGCCAACTCCCCGCTGCAAACAGGTTCTACTTTCAAGATCATGGCCCTTGCGGCCGCCCTGCAGCAGGGTATCAGCCTAGACACCAATTACTCGTCCGCTCCGTACCAGCTGCCCGGCTCGGATGTTGTCACCAACGTGGGCGGCGGCTGCGGCGTATGCAGCCTGCGCGAGGCTACTAAGCAATCCCTGAATACCTCCTTCCTTCGCCTGCAGGCGGACCTCAAGAACGGCACGCAGGACACCGCGGATATGGCGCACGCCCTTGGCGTGGCTAAGTCCCTGCCGGGCATTGAAAAGACGCTGACGGAAAAGGGCAAGCAGCCATTCGAAGGCATCGTATTGGGCCAGTACCAGTCCCGCCCGCTCGATATGGCCACCGCCATGTCCACCCTGGCCAACCAGGGCGTATGGCATAATCCGCACTTTGTGCAGCGCGTAGAAAACGCTGCTGGCGAAGTGCTGTACGAGCACCCCGAAGACGGCGGCGAGCGCCGCGTTTCGTCCAACGTTGCCAATAACGTCCTCGAAGCCATGGAGCCGGTGGCGGCATGGTCTAATGGCGCCCTAGCCGGTGGCCGTGTTTCCGCCGCCAAGACCGGTACCACTCAGATGGGCGATACCGGAAATAACAAGGATGCCTGGATGGTCGGTGCTACCCCGCAGCTGGCTACCGCCGTGTGGGTAGGTACCGCAGATAATACCTCCGCCATCTTCGACCAGTACGGCGGCATCATGTACGGCGCGGGCGCGCCGACCAAGATTTGGAAGGCCGTGCTGGACAACTCCCTGGCCAACTCCGAATTCCAAAACTTCCCGGCCGCCTATCCACTGGGATTCGGCAATGTGGGCGCCGGAACGGCCGCTCCGGCCTATGACCCGAGCTGGGATAGCGGCGCTGGCGATACCCAGGACTACGAGGCCCCTGCCGAGCAAGCAGCTCCGGAAGAGGAGACCAAACCGGTTCAGCCGGAGAACAAGCCGGAGAGCCCGAAGCCTGCCCCGAAACCGCAACGCGGCAATGGCAATAGCGGCAATAGTGGTAATAACAACCAGGCACCGACCCAGCCAGAGGCGCCGTCGTTGGATGACCTCATCGGCCCCGATAGCGACTTGGCAGACCTTCTAGGGTAGGCGACAGTGACAGCGAATCCGCACCAGCGCATTCCCGCCTCCTCAGAACCCTTGGCTCGCGGGGTAATTGAATTCCTCGGCGGGCCAAGGGGCCGTTTTGCCGGTGTACGCCGCACCCAGTGGTGGACCCCGCTGCGCGCCATTATTGCCGTCGGCTGGGTTTTCTTGGCTTGCGGATTTCTCTCCAAAGCCAATTGCGCCGGCGGTACCCGCGGTGATGACGGGAGCATTAGCCTAAATTGGGCGGGCAACCGCCAATACACCTCTTTTTGCTATAACGACATCATCCCGCTCTACGGCGGCCGTGGCCTCGATGAAGGGGGCTTCCCCTATGCCTATTCTTGGCAAGAGGGTGAACTGACCCGCTACATGGAGTACCCGGTCCTCGCGGGCCTATTTCAGGGGTTGATGGGCTGGATTGCCCGCAATACGTATTCGCTTGTGGAGTGGGCCGGCATCCCGGAGGCCGGATGGTATTTCGGCCTGACCGCCTTGGTCATGGCGTGCATCTGGGTAGGCGTGCTGTACATGGTCTACCTGCTGGTGGGCAACCGCACCTGGGACACCATCCTCGTCGCCGCCAGCCCCCTTGTCATCATCCATGCTTTCAGTAACTGGGATATCCCCTCCATCGCCTTTGCCGTAGGAGCGCTCTTAGCCGCCGCGCGCAAGCGCCCTGCCGTAGCGGGTGTCCTCATCGGCCTTGGTACCTCATTTAAGCTGTGGCCGCTCTTTCTCTTGGGGGCGTTCCTGGTCTTGGCGGCGCGCAACCGCCGCTGGCCGCAATTTTTCTACGCTCTGCTCGCCGCGGCCGTGACCTGGATCGTGGTCAACGCTCCGGTGGCGCTGAAGTACCCGGAGGCGTGGCGCGAATTCTTCCGGCTCAACCAAGAGCGCGGTGCGGAGTGGACCACCATCTACTCGGTGTTCACCCGCAATACTGGGGTTAGCTTTAGCCCAGAGTTCCTCAATACCTTCAGCCTGGTGGCGTTTTTGGCTCTCTGTGCGGCGATTGCGGTGCTGGGGCTGCGCAGTTCACGGACCCCGCGCATGGCTGAGCTGGTTTACCTCATCGTGGCAGCCTTCTTACTGTTCAACAAGGTGTGGTCGCCCCAGTATTCGCTGTGGCTGGTGGTACCCGCGGCCCTAGCCCTGCCACGCTGGCGTTTGGTCTTTAGCTGGGCGCTTGTCGATGCCCTGGTGTGGCCCCTGCTCATGTGGCACATGCTGGGAACAGATAATAAAGGCATTCCGCACGAGCTGCTTGACGTTGCGATTATCTCCCGTGATGCCCTCATCATCACCATGGCAGTGCTCGTTATTCGCCAGATGTGCGGCAAGACCACGGATAAGGTGCGCGATGCGCACGCCGGCCGCGACCCTCTAGCAGGAGCATTCGCATGATCGTTACCTATATCGGAATGGCATCCATCTTCTTGGGATTCCTCTGCGTGATGGCAGCCTTCTGGCTCTTCCACAATCGGGAGGATCGTCGCGGGCCAATCGTGCTGGGGCTTTTGGCCATTCTTTTCCTCACCATCATTCCGGCGACTGCGGCTGTGTTTTTCGCCGCAACGACCACTGGTTAGATTTCTTTTCGCCGGTCATTTGCGGTACTGTAGTGGGGTTGCTTGACGCAACGTACCCTCCTGCTGCATCCGCAAAGGTGATGCAGCCGAAAACTACTAGACCATAGGAGGTGATGAGGTCCGTGCGTCACTACGAAGTCATGATCATTCTGGATCCTAATCAGGATGAGCGCACCGTAACCCCGTCCCTGGATAAGTTCCTCGAAATCGTCCGCCAGGAAGGCGGCAAGGTTGAGAACCTTGATGTATGGGGCAAGCGCCGTCTTGCATACCCCATCAACAAGAAGGAAGAGGGCATTTATGCCGTCGTCAACCTGGAGTGCGAGCACACTTCGGTTGCCGAGCTCGACCGCCGTCTGAACCTGAACGACACCATCCTGCGTACCAAGGTTCTGCGCACCGACAGCAAGTAGCGGATACTGGGATCAAGCACAATCCACGTAACCGATAAGGAGTAAAGACATGGCACAGGGAGATACCAATATCACGGTGGTAGGCAACATCGTTGCTGACCCCGAGCTGCGCTTCACCCCGGCGGGTGCGGCAGTAGCTAACTTCCGCGTCGCCTCCACCCCTCGTCGCTATAACTCGCAGACGAATCAGTGGGAAGACGGCGAAGCTATGTTCCTGACCTGCAATGTATGGCGTCAGGCAGCGGAAAACGTTGCCGAGACCATGTCCAAGGGCATGCGCGTCATCGTTACCGGCCGCTTGAAGCAGCGTTCCTTCCAGACCCGTGAGGGTGATAACCGCACCGTATTCGAGATTGACGTCGACGAAGTCGGCCCGTCTCTGCGCTACGCCACCGCCCAGGTAAACCGCAATCCTCGTGAAGGCGGCAATAACTTTGGCGGCGGCGGCCAGCAGCGCTCGAATAACAATAACCAGGGCGGTTTTGGAGGCGGCCAGCAACAGCAGTCGCAGCAGAGTCAGGCTCCTTCTGAGGATCCGTGGAACTCCGCACCACCTGCAGGTGGTTTCGGAGGCGCTGATTCTGAACCTCCGTTCTAAGTCTGTCACCCGCAACTATTCAACTAACTCAATTGAAAGGCAGGGATCATGAAGCTGATCCTCACCGCTGCCGTTGAGAACCTCGGCGCCGCTGGCGAAATTGTTGAGGTTAAGGACGGCTACGGACGTAACTACCTGCTTCCTCGCGGCCTGGCCATCGTGGCTACCCGCGGCGCAGAGAAGCAGATTGAGGGCATCAAGCGTGCCCAGGAAGCTCGCGAGATTCGCGACCTGGATCACGCACGTGAGGTCCGCAACCAGCTCGAGCAGCTGACGGATGTCAAGGTAGAGGTTAAGACCTCCGAATCCGGTAAGCTCTTCGGTTCCGTTAAAGCAGAAGACATTGTCAACGCCGTCTCCAAGGCCGGTGGCCCCAAGCTGGATAAGCGCATCGTTGTGCTTCCTAAGGGCCTGGTCAAGAAGACCGGCAACTACCAGGTCGAGCTGAAGCTGCACGCTGATGTTATCGGCAAGGTGAACTTCTCGGTCGTTGCTGCCTAACTAGGCGCACGACGGTCCATATAGACCCAAAGACAACAGCAACGCTTTAGGCCTCAAGTTCCTGCTATGTGAGGTGGCAGGAACTTGGGGCCTTTAGCGCGTTTTCACCGGGCTGTGGATAACTGTGGAATTCTGTGGATAACTCTTTGGCAAATTAACTCTATGTTTACGCGGAGGCCTCTTTATTAACCCGCAGGTCAGGCCGCTTATCCACGCAAGGTGTGCCTATTTTCACACCTAGGAAAACATGCTCTGAGCTGGGATTTTGATTTGTGCAGGTCATGGGGTTTTGGAGTTATCCACAGGCCTATGCAGGGCAAATATGGGCAAAGGCTCTCGCGACCTGCAATTTTCACAGCGCCCTGTGGATAACTGTGGAAGTTATGCCCAGGGGGTGGTGTTTGGGCACTAGACTACACTGAGATTCCGATACGCTCGCTCGCTCGAATAGCTACAAGGGGGAAGATATGACCAACGCCAGTTTTGATGATGAACACCTGCCACCGGAGCCGCCGCCGGAAGAGGAACCGGCCCCACGCCGCCGCTATCAGCAGGAAGAGCCAAAGCGCTATGGCGAATTCCGCCAACCCCCCGCGGACCGCGAAGCGGAGCAGGGTGTTCTGGGCGCAATGTTGCTCAGTCCCCATACGGTGATGGAAGTCATTGAGGAGCTGGAGCCAGAGGATTTCTACTATCCGGCGCACACGTTGATTTACCGCGCCATGCTGGATCTATATTCCGAGGGCAAGGACGTCGACGCCGTCATTTTGGCCTCCCAGCTCGACCGCTTTAATAACCTCGAGCGCGTTGGCGGTGCCCCCTATCTCCACACGCTGCTGGCCACGGTGCCCACGGCTGCAAACGCTCGCTACTACGCCGAAATCGTCGCGGAAAAGGCAGTATTGCGCAAGCTTGTGGATGCCGGCACGCGCGTAGTACAGCTCGGATTTTCCGGCACCGAAGACGCAGAAATCGAGTCCGTGCTGGACCGTGCGCAGCAGGAAGTTTTCGCCGTCGCCCAGCGCAAGACGGCAGAAGATTACCGAGTCCTGGGAGACCTTATTGACCCGACCATTGATGAGCTCGCTGCCCTGCAGCAAGCCGGCGGCGTGGAGCTAGGCGTGCCTACAGGCTTCATCGACCTCGATAAGTTGACCAACGGCCTTCACGCGGGCCAGATGGTCATCGTTGCTGCTCGCCCTGGTGTGGGTAAATCGACCCTGGCCATGGACTTTATGCGCTCCTGCTCCTTGCAGCACGGTAAGTCTTCGGTGATCTTCTCCCTCGAGATGTCAGCTTCTGAGATTGTCATGCGCCTGCTCTCGGCGGAATCAGAGGTGAAGCTGGCCGATATGCGCGGTGGCCGAGTGTCCACCGAGGACTGGGCAAAGATCGATGAGACCCTCAACCGAGTGCAAGACGCCCCACTCTTCATTGATGACTCACCGAACCTCACGATGATGGAAATTAGGTCCAAGGCCCGTCGCCTCAAGCAGCAGCACGGCCTGGATCTCATCGTTTTGGACTACCTGCAGCTGATGTCTTCGGGTAAAAAGGTTGAGTCCCGCCAGCAAGAGGTCTCTGAGTTTTCCCGTCAGCTGAAGCTCCTGGCCAAGGAGCTGGAGGTTCCTCTCATCGCGATCTCGCAGCTGAACCGTGGACCTGAGGCGCGTACGGATAAAAAGCCGCAGCTTGCGGACCTTCGTGAGTCTGGCTCGCTGGAGCAGGACGCCGATATGGTCATGCTGCTCTACCGTCCCGATTCCCAGGACCGCGATAATGAGCGCGCCGGCGAGGCGGATATTATCCTAGCTAAGCACCGTGGCGGCCCGATCGATACGGTGCAGGTGGCTCACCAGCTGCACTACTCCAAGTTCGTCAATATGGCCCACGGATAAATTATAGGCCCACCACCGCGTTGGGATCGCCCAATCGTGAGCCGAGTATGACCAATACCAAGAAAACCGCAGCTGCGGCAAGGGCTAACCAGCGCCACACAGGGAAAAGGCGTTCGCCGCACAGGCGTGCCAATACAGCACCGATGAGTGCGCCCACGGTGTTAAATATGAGGTCGTCAATATCCGTTCGCCCAAGCGCAAACGCATATTGGCACACCTCCAGCACTAGGCTCAGGCCAAATCCCCACGCCGCAGTAGTTTTAATGGAACGGCACAGACTAAATACCAGCATTCCAAACGGGATAAAGAAGGCTGTGTTTCCCACGTACTCAAATAGCGGACCAAACCAGCTACCGCCGGAGAATTCATCCAAAGGCACCCAGCGCAGCTCTCGCGCACGCTGATTTTCCGGCTTCCACAAATAGCCGATCTGGAAGAAAGGCTTGAGCGTGGTCAATGCGACCATAACGGCCGTCCACGCGGCGAGGGAGAGCTTACTGAGCAAGCGCTATTCCTTTCTGCTCGGGCAGACTGAAGGCGGCGGCAGCCGCAATGGCAAACGCTGCGGCGAATACAACAAATAACCAGGCCGTCCCACCCGCAGCAAGCAGTGGCGGGACAATAAGTGGCGCCGCAATAGATGCTAGCCTACCGAAGCCTGCTGCCGCTCCCGTACCACGCCCTCGCAGCGAAGTGGGATACAGCTCCGGACCGATGGCATAGAGGGCTCCCCAGGCGCCGAGGTTGAAGAAGGAGAGCAGACAACCAGCCAGGATGATTAATGCTTCCGTACCTGCTGCTCCATATAGGCCGGCCGCTGCTGCCGAGCCGAGTAGGAATACCGCGAGGGTTACCCGCCTGCCCCAGAGCTCGATGAGCCAAGCTGCCACCGCGTAGCCAGGCAGCTGGGCAAGAGTGATGATGAGGGTGAAACTAAACGACTTCACCAGGGAGAAACCGTCGGCTACTAGCAGAGAGGGAATCCAGATGAAGGCGCCATAGTAGGAGAGGTTTACACAGAACCAAATGGTCCACAACGCTGCGGTCCGCCTTCGTAGCTGCGGACTCCAGATAGACGATGCAGGGGAAGGTGTGGGGTCTGGGAGGGCATCGTCCAGCGGCTGATCTTCTGCCGCGGCTTCGAAACTGGCAACGATCGCTTCGGCCTCATCATGACGGCCCTTGGATTCAAGAAAGCGCACAGATTCTGGTAGACCGCGGCGCACATATATTGAATACGCGGCTGGCACCATGCCAAGGGCCAGGGCCCAGCGCCATCCGGATTCACCCGTGCTCACTACGAAAGTACCGATGATGGCCGCAAGGATCCATCCCAATGCCCAGAATGCCTCGAGAATGACTACCATCCTTCCGCGGACCCGTCGAGGCGCAAATTCGGATATGAGCGTGGAGGCAACTGGTAGCTCGGCTCCGAGGCCCAGCCCGACGATGAATCGGAAGAAGATGAGAACCGTAAGTCCCCCAGCTAGCGCGGAAGCCCCTGTTGCCAAACCGTAGATAAGCAAGGTGAGAGAAAAGACATTGCGGCGCCCGAATTTATCTGCCAGCAATCCGCCAAAGGTTGCGCCGAGCGCCATGCCAAGGAAGCCTGCAGAGGCTAACCAAGAAGTCTGGCTAGGATTTAGATCCCAGTGAACGGCAAGGGCGGCCATGATGAAGGAGATTAGCCCTACATCCATGGCATCAAGCGCCCATCCAAGGCCGGAACCTAGGAGTAGGCGCTTGTGCTTAGAGGTGACGGGAAGGCGATCGAGACGTTCGGTGCGGCTGAGCATGCGATAATACTATCGCTGAACAGAAAAACTTTTCAGGCGTAGTGAGTTGGTAACTACAAAAACCGAGCTCAGTGCCATGGCAAGGCCGGCAAGTAATGGGTTAAGCAGGCCAAGCGCGGCAACAGGAATGAGTATGACGTTATAGGCAAAAGCCCAGAAAAGGTTGCCCTTGATAATTGCCAGCGTGCGGCGCGAGAGTCGAATGGCGTCAGCGGCGCAGCGTAGATCGCCGTTCATCAGGGTGATATCGGAGGCTTCGATGGCTACATCGGTACCCGCGCCCATGGCGAGGCCGAGGTCGGCTTGGGCCAGTGCGGCGGCGTCGTTAATGCCATCGCCCACCATCGCCACGGTGTGCCCCGCAGCCTGCAGCTTCTTGATGTGGTTTACCTTGTCTTCCGGTAGTACCTCGGCGTTGACGTGGTCGATTCCTACCTCGGCAGCCACGGCGCGGGCGGCCCCAGCGTTATCGCCTGTCAGCAGGTAAGGGGTAAGCCCCAGCTCCTTCATCTGCGCCACAGCGGCCGCCGAGCTGGGCTTGATAGTATCGCGGACCTCAATGATGCCGGCAGGTTGGCCGTCCACGGAGACAACCACTGGCGTGGCACCAGAATCTTGTGCCTCGCGGAACGGTGCTTCTAAGTCACCCAAGGGGCCTTGCGGCTTGCCGACGCCCACCCGGACCCCCTCCACAGTTCCTTCCACGCCACCCGGAACTACTGCGAAGTCGGTAGCCGGCTTAACGTCGCGCTCTTTGGCTATGGCGCGAGCGATGGGATGCTCGGAGTTCTGTTCCACGGCTGCGGCTAAGTCGAGGACGTCGCCGTGTACGGCGGTAACGGACATCTCTCCGGCCGTGACCGTGCCGGTCTTATCCATGACGATGGTATCGATTTGCCGCGTAGATTCCAGGATCTCCGGGCCTTTAATGACGAGCCCCAGCTGCGCGCCGCGGCCGGTGCCGACGAGGATTGCGGTGGGCGTCGCCAAGCCCATAGCGCAAGGGCAGGCCACAATGAGGACGGCGACCGCGGCAATAAACGCTGGGGCCACTCCGCCGAAGAAGAGATGGGCGAGGAGTGTCAGCACTGCTATGGCGATGACTGCGGGGACGAAGACTTGCGCAATGCGGTCCACGAGGCGCTGTACTGGCGCCTTGGACGTTTGTGCATCCGTGACCAGCTGGGCCATTTGGGCCAGTATCGTATCCTCGCCCACCTTGGTCGCTCGAACTTCAAGCTTGCCGGAGGCATTAATGGTCGCGCCGGTCACTGCATCGCCGGAGTCGACCTCAACGGGCACGGGCTCGCCGGTAATCATGGAGGCGTCGACCGCCGAGCTACCGGCAACGACGATGCCGTCGGTGGCGATCTTTTCGCCCGGGCGTACTACGAAGACATCGCCTACTTGCAACTGGGCAATTGGAATGCGCTGCTCGCCTCCCTCGCGCAGCACCGAAGCTTCCTTAGCTCCTAGGGAGAGTAGCTCCCGCAGGGCCTCAGAGGACTGGCCCTTGGCTCGTGCCTCGAACCACCGACCGAGCAGGAGGAAGGTAATGACCATGCCCACGGACTCGAAATAGATGTGATCCATCTGCGCCGCGTTCGCGTCCAGCGTCATGTGCATTTTCATGCCCGGTTCGCCCGCGTTGCCGAAAAATAGCGCCCACAACGACCAAAAATAGGCCGCTGAGGTTCCCATGGTGATAAGTGTGTCCATGGTAAAAGACCCGTGCTTGAGGTTCGTCCACGTAGCAGTGTGGAAAGGCGCGCCGCCGAAGACGAAAACGATGGTGGCTACGATGGCACAGGCCCATTGCCAATTCTGAAATTGCAACGCCGGCCACATCGATACCACCATGAGCGGTAGCGATAGTGCGCCGGAGATAACGGTGCGGCGCAGCAATCCCCCGTCACTGTTCTTCTCGGCTTGTGGCTCCTCCGCCTTCGCCGCCGCCATATCGAAGGCGCCGTAACCCGCACCCTCTACCACCGAAATGAGCTCCTGTGGACTTACCGTCTGGGAGTCGTACTCGATGGCCGCCGCCTCGGTAGCGAAATTGACGCTGGCGTTTACTCCGTCGAGCTTGTTTAGCTTGCGCTCGACGCGGGAGGAGCAGGAGGTGCACGTCATGCCCGTGACGCCAAGGTCCAGGTGGGACATAGTCTCGCCTACTTCAGTGTGTAGCCGGCTTCTGCTACGGCGGCCGCTACTTGCTCGTCGGTGAAATCGGTTCCGGTAACCGTAACGGCGCCGGTGGTGTGGTCAGCAGTGACTTCACTGACGCCGGAAATCTCGCCGACTTCTTCCTTTACTGACATTTCGCAATGTCCGCAGGTCATGCCCTCTACGGTGTAGTTCTTGGTGCTCATAATGATCCTTTCTTAGAGTTGGTTTCTGGGCTCATTTTATACCCCATAGGGGTATATGACAAGGATTTTTCATGTACGTTGGGGAATAAAGCAATCCGCAAAGGAGTTAGAACGATCATGGCTACTATCGATGTCACCGAAGAAAACTTTGAAGAAACCGTCACCGGCGAGGGCATTACGCTCGTAGACGCGTGGGCCGATTGGTGCGGCCCTTGCAAGCGCTTTGCGCCGGTTTTTGAAAAGGCCTCCGAAGAGCACACGGATGCCACCTTTGCCAAGCTCGACACCGAAGCAAATCAGGGCTTGGCATCCGCGTTGGAGATTCAGTCCATTCCTACGTTGATGATCTTCCGCGATGGCATCCTTGTCTTCCGTGAAGCTGGAGCTCTGCCTCCCGCGGCCTTGGAAGACCTGCTGAAGCAGGTGAAGGACCTCGACATGGAAGAGGTTCGCCGCCAGGTAGAAGAGCAGAATGCGCAGGGTTAATCCCACCAACTTCCTCGGCGCTTTCTGGTGAGTATCGCTAAACTCGCTAGAAAGCGTCTTTTTTATGACCAAAGGAGAAGATAATGGCTAATCCCTTCAGCAAGGGCTGGAAGTACATGATGAGTTCCTTCGATCAGAAGATTGATGAGAACGCTGATCCGAAGGTGCAGATCCAGCAGGCCGTTCAGGCTGCCAAGGAGCAGCACCAGCAGATTTCTGATCACGCTGCAGAAATCATTGGCCATAAATCCCAGCTGGAGATGCAGATGAACCGCCTGGTTAAGTCTCAGCAGGACTACCAGTCTCAAACCCAGCGTGCGTTGGAGCTGGCGGACTCTGCGGAGGACCCGCAAAAGGCCTCCGAATATAACCAGGCTGCGGAAGTGGTTGCCTCCCAGCTAGTAGCAGTGGAGCAGGAGCTGGAAGACGTTAAGCAGCAGTACGCCGCCGCGGAGCAGGCTGCCGCGCAGGCCAAGAGCCAGCAGCAGCAGTCTGAAGCGCGCTTGAAGGAACAACTAGCGCAAGTTAGCCAGCTGGAAGCTCAGGCGGACCAGGCGGCTATGCAAGAAAAGAACGCCCAGGCTATTGATTCCCTGAATCAGCTCAACCCGGATGATTCCGTACCTACTCTTGATTCTGTGCGTGCCAAGATTGAAAAGCGCTACGCCGATGCCCTTGGCGCCCAAGAATTGCAGCACGCCACCGGCGGCGATCGCATTAATGAGATCCAAGCCGCCGGCAATGACATGAAGGCGACTGCGCGCCTCGATGCCATCCGGGAGGATCTTAAAAAGAAGAAAGAGCTCGAATCCGGTGATTAATTCTGCCGGCGAACGTTAATCAGAACCCCACGAATCCCTGAGTGGAATCCATCGCGCAGGTTCACGCGTTGGGTTTCGGTCAGGGTGTATTCGTGCAGGGTTTCGCAGGCAAACTGCAACAGCGGGCGGTCTATCTCCGGGGGAAGCCCCCCGCCAGAAAGCAGATGTGCCTGATCGCGCTGCTCGGTGCTAGCAGCGTTATCGAACCACCACGAGGCGTATTGCTGGCCCACGTCGAATGGGGATTGGAACCCAGCCGAGCTCCATACTTCCTCCGGCAGCGGCACATACTTGGAGCGCAGCTTGCGGCGCGGCGCCATCATGGATGGCTTGGGCGCCGGCTTCTCCGCGGGAGATTCCTCCTCGGCGGGGGAATCCCCTGCAGCATCTGCCTTGGGCGGAGCCGGCTTGGGCGTCGGGGCCGGGGTGGGTTTTTCTGTGGTGCCGAAGGCTGCCTCCACCTCTGAGGGCTCGCCGCAGTCATCCGGTTCGGGCATTTCCTCGCCATCTTTATGCGCATTTTCGCGCACCACTGGGGGAAGCGGGCCTTCTAGGACTTGCAATTCCATAGCGTCTGCGAAGTCCTCGCGAGGGTCCAAGATGGTGGTGGAATCGCAGGCATGGCGCAGTGCGGAGGACATGGAGTCCCAGCCAAACCCATAAAGATGGACGCGGATGCCGTTATCCACGGCCGCTTGAGCGCCGGGAATCATGTCTGCATCGCCACTGACGAGCACAAAGTCAGTGAATTGGCCCTTCATGGCGGCGATGACCATGTCTGCCACAAGGCGGGTATCTACGGCCTTCTGGGTGCGGCGCTCGCCCCATTCGATGAGCTGACCGGTGCGCAGCTGGACCCCTTCGCAGGTGCGTAGTGCACGCTGGTAGCGGTGCGGGCCGGTGTCGGGAATGCCGTCATACCAGTATTGGCGCTGGATGGGGGTCCCAAGTTGGTTCTCGATCATCCCGCCCATAGTGCTGACCACCTCGGGCAGATCAATCTCTAGTTGTGCGCGGGCACCCGTTTCCCACGAGTTATAAAAGCTAGCGAGCAAGTATGAGGTATCGACAAAGACGAGTGTGCGTTCAAGCATGGCTCCTAAGTTCCGTTCTAATTGTTCTAAATAAAAATCTTTGTGGTTTCCAGTGTGCCCCATTAGTCACAAAACGTCGATAACCTTGGACAAAATCCCAGCGCAGTGGCAGCAAAAAAGTTTTCTCTTTGGAAGTATTGCAGGGGTGGGATGTTGCCGATATGGTTGGTTACACAAGTAACTAACCAACGAACCGAGGGGCAATGGATAATTCCACGCAACCACTCTTCCGCCAAATTGCTTCCTTGGTGGAGGACGCCATCGTGGACGGAACCTTGGGCGAGGGGGATAGGGCCCCTTCCACTAATGAGCTTGCTGATTTTCACAACATTAACCCGGCCACGGCCCGCAAGGGCATCAACCTCCTAGTGGATATCGGGGTGCTGGATAAGCGCCGTGGCATCGGCATGTTTGTGGCAGAAGGGGCCCTGGCGACTATCCGTGAGCGGCGGAGAGCGGACTTTGCGGCGGAATACATGGCACCGCTGGTCGATGAAGCCGTTCGCCTTGGCTACAACCGCGCCCAGCTCCACGACCTATTTGATCGCGTCGCAGAAAGTCGAGGAATGTACTCATGATTACAACACGAGAATTCACTTTTGCTGATGGCCTCACACACGGCTTAGTTGGCCCCAATGGCATTGGCAAAACCACGCTCCTGCGCAAAATCGCTGGCCAAATCCAATCCGACGGGATAACGGTCTTCGGGGAGAATCCTTTTGATAATCAATCGGTCCTTAATCGGGTCATTTTGATGGGGATTGATAACCCACTGCCGGATTCCTGGGGCATCGGAAAGCTGGGCGTCATTGGTAAGGCGCGCTGGCCGCGTTGGGATGAGGAGCGCTTCAATGAGTTGCTGGTTCGCTTCGACGTGCCGGCCAAGGCCTATTCCTCCCTGTCCCGCGGGCAAAAGTCTGCGGTCGGCTTCATCTTCGCCGTTGCTTCTGGCTGCGAAGTCATGCTCCTTGACGAACCCTATCTCGGCCTCGACACACAGTGACGCGAGCTGTTCTATCAGGTCCTTCGCGAGGAACACGGCCGTACCATCGTCATTTCCACTCATCACCTCAATGAGGTAGCGGGTCTCCTCGACACCGTCTCTCTGATGGGGGATAACCCAATTTCCGGCCCAATTAATGACTTTATCGAGGGCATTCTGGAGATCACCGGCCCATCTGAGGCCCTCACAGCAGCGGTCACAGAGCTCGAGCTGCGCGTGCTCAGTAGGGAAACCACAGGCTTGGGGGATCGCGTGCTTATCGACGCCCGCTCTACCACCACCGACCCCATCTTCCGCACTGCCCAGGCCTACGGCCTGCGAGTCAATGAGGTCTCCTTGGAGCGAGCGGTGCTGGCATTGGAGGAAAAAGCATGAAGCTACTGTGGTACCTAGGCGATTGGTGGAGCTGGTCCTTCTTCTTTTTCGCTTTGTTGGTCATGCCCGTCATGGCGCAGGGAACGTGGAACGTGTTTCCGGTGATCTTTTCCTTGTCGCTAATACTTACCCTGGCACCAGACTTTAAGAAGTATCAGCTGGTAGGTCTAGGCTCGAAAATCTGGAATGAGCATCGCCGCAGTCTTGTTGCCCTGTGCGCACTAGCGGCAGCTATCGGTGCCCTTACCGTGCAGTTGTGGTGGGCATTGCCCATTTATGCCCTCGCGGCGGCGTGGGCCATGTACCGCAAAGCTGGGCCTCAACGGACCGGGTACACCACCACCGGGACCCAACCCTCAAGCGGCTTCGGATGGTTCCCCCGCACCTTGGCAGGGCAAACGATCTATCGCCCGCAGGCCAAAGCTTGGTGTGGAGCGTGCCTGGCACAGATGATTGGCTTAGTTCTCTATCAGTATGAGGACGCGGCTTCAGTGCTCGAATTCCTCGGCATCTTCGTCTGGGTACTGACTGTTGTGCTGCTCGCGGCGGTCTTAGGCAGCTTAAGAAAATCCCTCCGCGAATACACGGTTATGGGAGGAAGTCGTAGGGATTGGTCCCGGCATACTGCAGCGCTCGGCCTGATACCTGTCCTCGCAGCCATCATTTTCAGCGCCGGACTGACGAATGACGGGGAACTTGTAGCGGACATCGTGCTGCTTAGTGCCACCTGTGCCCCTGTGGTGGTCAGTGTGGAATTTCTGGGAAAGAAGAACTGGTACCTACCTGCTCTCTATCTGGTCCATGTTGCCGCGATGGCTCTTCTGCATACTCTGGTGCCGGTCTCCGCGGGTGCCAAGCTTTTGTTGGCGGTCGCCTTCTATGCAGTCTGGGCATTGACGCTGCCCAGCTACATTCGCCGAGCAAATGCACACCGTGGCGGAATGAGTGCTTGGATGGGCATATCTTAAACCGCTCAAAAGGAGCGTTGGCCTGGGGATTTGTGTTTGGTTAAGTCGCTGTGTAACTTAATACAAGTCAGCGCGACCGACAGCGCCCCACAGGAACAGAAAAGTTCTTGGCTGAAGCGGCGATAGGAAAACAGGCCCTGACAAAACAAAATTCTTTTTGCTCACAATGAGCTGCACGCAATAATGTGTGGTTGTTGTGTGGTGATGATGTTTGAGAACTCAATAGTGTGCCAATGTACTTTTTATTTTTTGTGTGCA
>ERZ1031137.18-NODE-18-length-77384-cov-11.493657_pt1 | contig 77384 bp, 66 predicted proteins | sample MGYA00517293_ERZ1031137 | MGnify/ENA primary metagenome ERZ1031137 (study PRJEB33718, sample SAMN03159763) | human skin metagenome | collected 2014-05-20 | study: EMG produced TPA metagenomics assembly of the PRJNA266117 data set (Human skin bacterial metagenome...
TCTACACCTCTCTATTCGTCGGCAGCGTCAGATGTGTATAAGAGACAGCTGAGGAGCAGCCCAGCTGTGGAGATCCGCTCGCCCCCACCCCCTCGGCAAGCGCGCCACGTCGCCTCGTGCCGGGCGAACGGGGTCGAGGTTGGCACAGGTGAGGGTCGGCAGGGAGGCCGCGACAGGCGGGCACACAGCCCTTTTTAGTAGCTGTAGACCCGAGGGGCTTGCCGCCACCGGTCGCCATCGAGCGCGGACTGGCGCGAGTGGCACGGCTTGCACAGACTGCGCAGGTTCGACTCGTCGTGGGTGCCGCCGTGGTCGAGCGGGATCACGTGGTGGACCTCAGCCACGGGCGTGTACCGGCCACGGGCCAGGCAGTCCTCGCACAACGGGTGGGCTTCGACGTAGGCCGCGCGGATCTTTCGCCACCGGTGGTCGTAGCGTCGGTTGATCTTCGGGTCGCGCTGGTAGGTCCGGTAGCGGGTGTCCTCGGCGCGGGCGTGCTCGGGGCAGAACCGCGTCTCGGTCAGCTCGGGGCAGCCGGGCTGGGAGCACGGGCGCTTGGGTTTGAAAGGCATCCGTCTCACCACCCTTGTCGTTCATGGCAACGACCCCTAGACGAACCGTGATGATTCGTCTGGGGGTCGGGACCTACTTTTCAACCACTTACAGCATGCGACAGGCACACCCTGAAAGTCATCCCCTCTTTGCGACACTCATGCGCGCCAATGCTTCAGTCTCTGCCGAACAAGAGACGCGCGAAGCGGGCAAGGGCGCGCTGCTTCTTGGCGAAGGCAGTCTTGCGTTCGACGTAGAAGTGTTCGGCGACTTTGACGGCGGCGTCCTCGGCGGAGAGGTCGTCGAGGAAGAAGACCTCGAGGACCAGCCGGTCATCGTCGCTGAGGCTTTCCCAGGCCGGGTTGAACCAATCCATGTAGGCCTGCGCTTTTTGGTTGCGGGCTTTGAGCGCGTCGAGGTTGTCGAGGATCGAGCAGACTCTCGCTTCACCGGCGTGCCGGTTGTTGCCCCGTGGCAGGCCGTCGAATCGGGGTGAGCCGATTGAGGTCAGTGAGGCTTTGAGCTCGTTGGCGTACCCGTCGCCTTGCTGGAGAATGACAGCTTGGGTTGCGTAGTCCTGGAGGACGCCGATGGCGGCTTTGCGGTAGTCGAAGTAGTCCCAGATGGGGTGGTCGTTCATGCGTGTGCCTGCTTTCCCAGAGTGTCGGCGACCGCATTGATCAACGCAGCCTGTGTCATGTCTTTGTTGTCCAGCGCGGCCAGTACCGCCTCATCGAGGGTGTGGTCTGCGGCCAGGTGGGTGATCGTCACCGGCTGGTCTTGTCCCTGGCGGTAGAGCCTCGCGTTGGTCTGTTGGTAGAGCTCCAAGGACCAGGTCAGGGAGAACCAGACCAGGAGGTTGCCGCCTTGCTGGAGGTTGAGCCCGTGTCCGGCTGAGGCCGGGTGGATGAGCGCCAGCGGAATCTCGCGGGCGTTCCACGCTTTGATGTCGGTACTGGTTTTCAGCTCGCGGGCCCCAGGGAAGCGTTCGGTGATGCGCTCACGGTCGTGTTTGAACCAGTAGGCCACGAGCAGCGGCTGGCCGTTGGCCGCCTCCACGAGGTCTTCGAGCGCGTCGAGCTTGCGGTCGTGCACCACCACGGTGTTGCCGTCCTCGTCGTAGATCGCACCGGAGGCCAGCTGTAACAGCTTGCCTGACAGTGCTGCGGCGTTCGCGGCATCGATGACCTGCCCGTCGAGGTCGAGCACCATCTCATCTCGCAACCGCTCGTAGGCTTTGAGCTCCTTCGGTTCGAGGTCGACGAGCGTCGTGGTGACCGTCAGCTCGGGCAGGCGCAGGTAGTCGGTGGTGCGCATCGACAAGGTGATGTCGCTGATCGCCTCGTAGATCTCGTCCTCGGCACCGGGTGCGGGCTTGTAGGTGAAGATCTGCTGGCCGTTTCGCCGATCGGGTACGAACCAGCGGTTGCGGTAGTGGGTGATGAACCTGCCGAGGCGCTGGCCCTCATCAAGGAGACGGAACTGCGCCCACAAGTCCATCAGCCCGTTGGCTGCTGGCGTGCCGGTCAGTCCCACGATCCGGGTGAGACGTGGCCGCACGGCGGCGAGTGCTTTGAACCGCTGCGCCCGGTGGTTCTTAAACGAGCTCAGCTCGTCGATGACGACCATGTCGAACGGCCATGTGTTGCCGAGGTGGCGCACCAGCCAGGGCACGTTTTCGCGGTTGATGACGGTCACCATCGCCTCGGCGGCAAGCGCGTCCACCCGCTGGGCTTTCGACCCCACGGCCACGGCAATGGTGAGCCCGGCGAGGTGGTCCCATTTGGTGGCCTCGGCGGGCCAGGTATCGCGGGCGACTCGCAGGGGTGCGACGATGAGGACGCGGCGGGCGTGGAAGGAGTCCAGCAGCAGGTTCCAGATTGCCGTCAAGGTGATCACCGTCTTGCCCAGGCCCATCCCGAGCAGGATCGCGGCCTGCGGGTGGTCTTCAACGAAGGCGGTGGCCTGTCGTTGGTAGTCATGCGGCTCGTAGCGCATCAGCCACCTCCTGGATCGCGTCAATGTTGTCGACGACGACCGCATCAACGCCGTGCTCTTTGAGCTGCTGGATGCGGCGGCGTTGGATGGGGCGTGGGAGGCGTCCGGGGGCTTTGAGTTCGACGAAGATGACGCGTCCGCGATGGATGCAGATGCGGTCTGGGACCCCTGCGGTGCCGGGGCTGGTGAATTTCCAGCACAGGCCACCGATCGCCTCAACGGCTTTTTTCAAGTGTTGTTCGATTGCTTGCTCGTTCATGGTTCATGTCCTCTCGTGTGAGAGGCCCATGACGACCTATGACGATGCGATATGGACTTTTCCTAAGGGCTATATTTTCTGCCCTATAGCAAACTCACATATGGGTCGTCATAGGTCGTCATAAGGCCCGTCTGAATTAGTTGTCGAACTCGTTCTTCAAGGCCAAACCGTGGACGAACATGCCGTGCATCGTCCTTTTACGTGTGAAGCCGTGGTGTTCGACGGTGGCGTTGAAATCGACCATGGGACGCGCCCACCCGGAGGTCGACATCGCCCACGCCCGATAGGCCTGATACAAATCCCCGGCCCGTTCCGACAGCCCCGGGTCAAGGTCGCAGTTGGCGTCAAGGAACTGAGCGAACCAGTTGTTCTCTTCCCGATACGCCGCCGATGCCTCCACCACTCGGGCAGGAGCCTTGAGGTGGTAGTCCTCGGCGTGGATGAGGCGCGCGCCCTCCATAATCCAGGCCAGGATCGCCCCGCCTGCCTGCGTGTAGAGGTAGTCGGCATAGTTCTTGATGTCGGATGTGCCTTCGATCTTCGCCTCGAAGGGAATGACGATGAGCCTGCGCCAGATGCCCGCATCCATCGCACCCACCCTGGGCAGATGGTTCGTGTAGAGAATCAAGGTGTGCGACGGGGTGAAGGCAAACGGTGCCTTGTACTTCTTCTCCGCGTAGATCTGATCGGTGGAAGCCAGCTGCTTGACCACCGAGGTGGACATGCGCACGCCCTCTTCGGATTCGGCAGAGATGATGAGGCGTTTGCCTTTGGCCTCAGCCAGCTCCGGTTTGACGTTGCGCATCCCACCGATCGTGAGCACATCAGCACTCATGTTGCCTGCATACGTGCCTAAGACTCTGGCGATGGTGTTCCAGAACGTCGATTTGCCGTTGCGACCATCTCCGTAAGCGATGACGAGGGCTTCGACGAAGACTTGCCCGATCGCAGCAAGGCCGACGATGCGCTGCACGTAGGCGATGAGCTCGGCATCGCCTTTGGAAGAACACCTCGAGGGCTTCCTGCCACAGGTGCGCGCCGTCGGTGCCCGGGTCGAGGCTGGTCTGCTTGGTCACCAGATCCGCCGGATCATGGTCGTGGCGCGACATGGTCCCGTGGCGCAGATCGTAGGTGCCTGATGGGGTGTTGAGCAGATACGGGTCGGCATCGAGCTGCTCAGGGGTGGTCAGCAGCATGGGGCGGGCTTCTTTCAGGCAGTTGGTGATCCCGCGTGATTCTCGGCGTTTGAGCGCGTAGGCCGCATAGGTTTTCGCGTCCTCGAACGCGGCGAACGCCTCCTGTTGGGCGGCGTTAAACATGGCCTGGGCTTTCGCCTTCGACATCGACGCCAACAACATGGCAGCCCCCGTGGCGGCGAGCTGGTCTTTGGCGTCTTCGAGCAGCTCGTGGGCCTCGGCCAGTTGGCGTTCGGTGAGCTCCTGGGCGACGGCTTGGGCAGCGGGAGCGGATTCGTACCAGACACCGTCGTAATAGACGAGCCAGTCGGTGGCCTCCGAGTAGCGCAGCGAGTCCGGGTACGCCTTGGATAGGGCGTGGGCTTGGCCGACGTCGCTGTAATCGGCGGGGCGTACCGAATCCAGGCTCGCCTCAAAATCCTCTGGTGGCACATACCCGGGCTGGTTCTCGACCGTCTTGGCGAACCGGGTGGCCGACCGCCAGATCGACTCCACCTCCGCCTCGGGCAGCGGCGGGTTGCAGCGAGCAGCCTTGCGGTCAAACAAGTCGCGTGCCTCATCGGTCGTGCCGAGGCGAATCAGCAGCCTGCCAGCAAACCTCGACAAGGTCGCATTACGCGAACCCTCCTCGATCGCCTTGGTGCCCTCATCCCACTGGGCGAACACGTCCTCATCGACCGTGTCGGCAAGCCAGGTGTCGATGGTGCGCTCACCCTCGACCACGGTGATACTCGGATTAGTGTGGCCGTAGATGAAACGGCCAGCGTCGATCGCGTTAGGGTCGAAGAACTCGAACCGGGCGGCGAGCTGCTTCTTGAGCCCCGCGTAGGCCTCAGCATCAGTTACGGGGTCTATCGGGAAGTAGACGTGGAAGCGGGGTCTTGCCGACTGGGCTCCTTTCGCCCGCTGGTGGTTGCGGGAGGTGGCGGTCATCAACGCCACACCCTCCAGCCTCTTAATCAGCGATTCCGGGGTGACCCATTCGGCCTGCTCCTCGGTGTGGGAGTTGTCGACGTCCATGACCAGGCAGTTCGAGGTCACGAAACTGCCAGCCGACCGCCTGCCACCCACGTACTCGGCAACCACATGATCCAACCTGGCGACCACCTCCAGGTCGGCTGCCGTGGTCACGGTGTGCGGGTTCGGGTAGTGTGCGTTGTTTTGCTGGCCTGCCACCTGCGCGGTGAACATCGTCATCGCCTTCATAGGGTGACCTCCTGAAAGTCGGCGTCGAGATAGGTGATCGGCAGTTCGAGGTGGTGAGCCCATTCGATCTCGGAGCGCATCCCTGCCGAGACACGGGCCGTGTAGACCCAGATCGCCTCGCACTTGCTCAGAAGAATTCGGTTGAAAAACATCGCCAACTCGCGCTCGCTCGCGTCGGTGTCGTCCATGAACTGCGGAAACAACAGGTGCGGCGCGAGCGGGATCTTGTGCCGTGACACCGCGTGAGCACACAACGCGCGAGCCAGCTCCACGTTGTTCTCTGTGTCACCGGAGTACGGGGAGCAGATGTAGACCAAGGGCCGGTAGCCGTACTCGGCGCGCTGGAGATTCTTCAGCGCTGTGAACGCGGTGGGGTCTGGGTAGCCCTCCGTGTTGTGGGGCGAGAAACCCAGGTCGATGTTGAGACCAGTCGTCGTCATGCCGCACCGCCGTCCTGCTCGATGACCGGCAGCAGGTCGAACTGGTTCTTCAGCAGGTCATAGACGAAGAGCCGACCCTTCTGGGTCCAGTACATATGCGTGCGGGTCTTGCCCTCGTCGTACTCGTGGGTCTTGGACTGCGTGTAGCCCTGCTCGGCGAACCGGGCGTAGAGGAACCAGCGGCCGGACTGCTTGAACTGCACCCCAGCCTCGTGCAGCAGCAAGTTCAGCTTCTTCGCCGACAGCCCGTAGTCCTTGGCGATCTCGGTGATGCTCAGCAGCGAATCCGACTGGAGCACCACGTCGTAGTAGGAGACCTTCGGGGCGGCCTCAAGCAGGGCCTGCTCGGCTGCCAGCCGCTTGGCCCGCTCGGAGCGCAGTTGGATGATGGCGTGCTCGAGGAACTCGTCGTTGTCTAAGAGTTCGTCGATGGCGTAGACGCCATGGCGGCGGATCGTGGGAAGGACCTCGTCGACAACCCAGGCTTCGAAGTCCTGGGCTGCGGGGAGCTTGGAGGAGAAGATGAGCCGGTACAGGTCACCTTCGGTGATGAACCGGGCTTCTTGAGTGCGACCGAGCGCATCCGTGATGGGGTGGTGAAACGCCACCCCACGTCCATGCTGCTTGATGGCGTTAACTGGATCTTTGTACCCCAAGGCGGTGGCCACATCGCGGCCACAGAAATACACCTTGTCCTCATGCTCGACAGTTCGGATCGTTCCAAAGGCATCGTTGGTGAATACCTGAAGATCTCTCGTAGCCATGTCTGGCTCCTTCTAAGAGCCAGGATTGACGTGAATTCCAGCAAGCCACGGGTGCGGCCGCGTCGGGCTCTCACGCATACGCCCCTGAGCGCGCAAGAATCCGGACACCCGGGTCTTGCTGAAATACTCAGGCCACTCGCTCACATGAGAAGCTGGAGCGGTGATGCAGTCCGATTCTTTCTCCCAACGCTCGACTATCCGCAGTATTGCGAATGTCCTGGCAAGTACCGATTTGCCGGGCCTAAGCGGAAGCCAAATCGACGAGCTTCTCCTCGACATTGGTGCGCCACCGCGTGTTGCCGGGAGTAAGCGAGAAGGACTGTTTGGCGCGCTTACGGAAGGAATGTCCGCAGCGCAAGCAGGTCAACTCACTCGTGAGTTCATAACGACTGCGATGAGCCCGGCACGGCATACCACCGATCGTCAGCGTTGGAATGATTTGCGCCGCTTGCTCAACAAGGTGCTGGCGACCGAAGGATGGCATATCGACGATGCTGGCGAGTTGACCCAACTCGCTGAGGCGGCACGCACATTCGATGATATCGAGCGTCTTACCAGCTCTCTCGTAGAGGAACTTCAGCGGCGCGGTACCCACGAACGCCTAATGGAGTATTGCAGCCAAGAACTGATCGCGGAGTCTCTGTTCCACGCGATATCCGAGGCAGCCAAGTCGATCCCTGACCGCATCCGTATCCTTACTAGCTTGACCGACGATGGTCAGGAGTTGTTCGACGCAGCTTTGGGAACAAACAATTCTGCCCCTAAGCTCGTGATTAATAGCTTTTCCACGGAGTCGGAAAAATCAGAGCACAAGGGTTTTAAGAACCTGCTTATAGGGATCCACGGGCACTATCGCAATCCCCGCGCTCACAAAACCCGACTAGGTAGTGAGGAAGGTAAACATGACTTCCTCGATGCCTTCAGCTTGTTCTCCTATGTCCATCGTCGCCTCGATTCCGCCCAGCAATATCAGTCCTTCATGTAGAAATCACACACGTACCCGTCTGCCGCTAGCGGCAACCCCGCTGCCCAGTCAGGCGTAATGGCCATCAGTTTGCAGATCTCGTCCACGGTGGCCGTGGCGGTCTCCACCACGATCTCGTCGTGGACGTGCATGACGATCCTGTGCCCAGCGCGATCGACCTGGTGCATGCCGAAAGTGAGCAGGTCTCGGGCGACGGCTTGGACGATGTTCTCGGTGAGTTTCCCACCGTAGGTTTCCAACTGGCCCCACTTTCGACCCGTCGTGATGCCCTCGTGCGTGATGGCAGTGCCACCGAACCTGTTCTCACCCAGCTTGGGTTTGACGTAGGCCAGGCGGCGTCCGGAGGGCAGGCGGATGAACATGATCCCGGATTCCACGGTGAAGGTCAGCGCACCAACACTTGTCGGCAGGCGGGTAGAGATGGCCTCGATGGCGGCGGCGTTGATGTCGGCCCACAGCTGCACGACGTTCGGGTTGGCTGCCCGCCACGCGTCGACCAGCGGCTGGAGCTCGGACTCGGCGAGCCCCATCCGCAGCGCCCCCATGGCTTTCAGGGCACCGACGCCGCCTTGATAGCCACAGGCGAGCACTGCGATCTTGCCCTTCTGACGCAGCTCGGCGTTGGCTCCGTGCTTGCCGACGGGGACCCCGAACATGCGGCTCGCGGTCTCGCAGTACAAATCCTTCCCGTCACGGAAGGCCTCAAGCGTGGTGGCCTCGCCTGCAAGCCACGCGATGACCCGCGCCTCGATCGCGGAGAAGTCGGCCACCACGAACCGGTGCCCGTCGGCGGGGATGAACGCCGTGCGGATGAGCTGCGAGAGGGTGTCGGGAACGGAGTCGTAGAGCAGCTCGACCGCATCATAGTTTCCGGTCCTCACGAGGCTTCTGGCCTCACTGAGGTCTGGTAGGTAGTTGCGGGGCAGGTTTTGGACTTGGACGAGGCGGCCAGCGAAACGCCCGGTGCGCCCTGCCCCGTAGAACTGGAGGAACCCCCGTCCGCGCCCATCACGACCTGCCACGTACTGCATGGCCTCGTACTTCTTCACCGACGACTTCGCAAGCTCACCGCGCAGCAGGAGGACCTCACGCACCTGGCCGGTAGCGGTGTCGAGCGCGGCGGCGACTTCGTCTTTCGTCAGTGACTGCAGGGGCGTGCCGTGATCGGCAAGCCACTCCTTGAGCTGGATCGGCGAGTTCGGGTTCTCCAGTCCAGTGAGTTCCTGGGCGCGGGTCAGTGTGGCGGCACGGTGCTGCCGGTCGCACGCCACAGCGTTGTCCACGAGCACCCGGTCGAGCCGAATGCCGGTGTCGTTGACGTTCTGGTCCAGGGCGTAGGTGTCCCACTCGGCTTCGGGCATCGGGAAACCGGCGAGCCGGTCGTGGATGGCCAACTCCACCTCGACGTCGCGCCGGTTGTAGGAGATGAACTGCTCCCACCCGACCGGGTCGGATGCGGGTGGATTGCGCATCCTGCCCTGGTTGAAGACGCTGGGTGTGGCCGGGGTACAGAACTGGCGGATGAGCTTCTTACCTGCACTGTCTTTGCGCACCGGCAGGTCAAGGACGGTGGCGACCTGATCCAGGCTCATCGGCAGGCCGAGGTAGGCGGACCAGACCATGGTGCAGCGCCACTGCGCTGGGTCCAGAAAGTTACGACCGGCGATGAGATCTGGGTGGTGTCGGGCCAGCCAAGCAGATAAGCACACACGCTCGAAGGCAGCATTGAACGCCCACTTTGTCACGCCCGGATCAACCAGCGCCTCTGCAACCTCGGCAGGTAGCTGCTCACTCGAGGCCACATCAACGACCTTAACGGGATTGCCGTCGATGGAGTAGCCAAACAGGAGAACGTCGAAGTCTGGGTGTTCGGCATAAGGGTAGACCCCAGATTTGGTGAGGTTGACGGGCGAAAATGTTTCAAGATCAACGAAAAGCTCATGCACGGTATCGGCTCCACAATGCGGTAAGGGCCGGGAGACCACACACATGTGGTGCGTGGTCTCCCGGCCAGGGGGGGGTGATGGTTACTGTTCAGCAGGCGTGGGATACTGCTCGCGCTGCGCTTCGGCATCTGCCATGAGCTGGGTGACGCACTGGCGCTCTTTGCGGATCGCGCGGTTTTCAAGCCACGAGGCCAGCCATGCCCCGAGCAGGTGACCTACGATGGAACCGATCGCCCAGGCAACAATCAGAGTCGTTCCGGCCCACAGCGCTGCTGAATAACACTCGTTCATGATGTTTCTCCGTTCTCCTAGTTGAGGAAGTCATCCGACGCGGTGGTCAAGCCTCCGAAGTCGGCCTCGGCGCTGATGCGGTTGCCGCCGAGCGGTTCGCCATCTCGCAGCTTCTGGATGTTGCCCAGCCCGCAGGCGATACCCCGGTTGCCGTTCGTGTTGAACGCGTAGAAGCTGATGCTCACCCGTGCGTAGCAGCCCGAGTAGACCTCGCTCGCGTCCAAGATCGGCTGCAGGTCCGTACCCACGACCTGCGGCGGGGTGGTCGAGTTGGCGTTGACGAACATCGCGTTCGCATAGGCCTCGTCATCGCGCTCGATATCCCCATCACGCAGCGGGAGCTTCAAAGCAGCCTTGTTGGGCCGCTTGCCACCGAACTTGCCAATCCCGGCATCGATCGCCGCGTCAATGGCGCGTTCGATCTTGGCCAGGGTCTCGGTGTCGGACTTCGGGATGATCAGGGACACGGAGTATTTGGGCTTGCCGCCCTGGATGGACTTCGCCTCGAAAATGTTGGCGTAGGACAGGCGAACCTCGCCGGTGACCACACGGGTCGGATTCGTGGTTGCAGACATCTTGTCTTACCTTCTTTCTTGTTCGTTACTTGATTGCAGTGAATTCATCTGTTGCTGACTGGATTTCCAGTGCGGGTCTCTTGTCGGATTCGGGCACGAGCGTGGGCTTACCGGCGGGTTTGACCACGAGGCCCCCGAGGAGATCGGAAAACCGCTTCTTGCCCAGTTGCCTCTCCAGCGCGGTGATCGTCTTGAGCTTGCGATCCCACACATCGACACCGGCTGCCTCAGCCGTCTGAGCGACAGCGGACTCGTCGGAGTATTTGCGGATCGAGCGGCCTTCGACGAGCTTGAACCCGAGCCAGTTCTTGCCCTGGTTCACCGCCAGCGACAGCGCGTACGCTTCCACATCGGCAGCCCAGGCCTTCAGATCCGGAAGCTGGGCCAGCACCTGTGCGATCTCGGCATCGGTGAGCTCGGCAGGTGGTGCGAACTCATGTTTGGCAAGCGCAAGGTTCGCCTCAGCACGCGTCCGGCAGGTAGGTGAGAGTTTGCAGAACCGGCACCACTCACCGGGAGCGAACTCGCCATCACCGCTGGCAGCCAGCGCGGCACGAGGCTTCACCACCTGTTCCGCCCACGCCTCCAGCTCAAACACCGGGATCGTCCACGGCGAGACGTTCGAGCGCCTGGGCTGGAAGATCGTCACCGCCACCTCGGTGATGTCGTAAAGCGACCCGAACGCATTCAACGCTCCGAGCGCATACAACATGAGCTGCGGGTTGTGCTCGGCCTCGACCATGACACCCTGGCCGTACTTCAAATCGATGATCTGAAGCGTGGGCTCAGCGATGATCACGCAGTCGCCAGTGCCGAACCCACCCGGCACCACGTGGGAGAAGTCCAGGCGCTGCTCGATGAGCACTTGCGGATCAGCACACGCCTGCCGCACATCACGCACCCGCTCCTGAACGAAAGTCACGTAGTCATCGGTCAGGGTGTCCATCTGCTCGTCATGCCAGCTCGAGACAGGCTTCGTGGTCGGCGCGTCATGCAGGGCGCGGCGCAGCTTCCACTCCGCAAGCACATGCGCGGCGGTTCCCTGCTCGGCAGCCTGCGAGGAGGACTCCGGCAGCCCGGCCTCCAGCGTTGCCGACGGCGGGCAGGCCAACCAGCGGTGCGCTCCCGAGGCGCTCAGCAGTGCGTGCTGGTCAGGCATCAGCAATCGCCTCCGCCTGCTCCAGCAGCCGCCCGAACTTGGACGGGTCAACCTCGGAGAGCTTGCTCGCGCCAGCTGCCTGGATCAGCTCACGCACCTGCGCGGTATGACCTGCCTGCGACAGGCGCGCCAACACCGTGCGGACCTGCTCCAACGACACCGGCACAACCTCCGGAGCCGCTGCCGGGGCGGGCGGCTGATGGTTGGCTTCGTACTCTTCGGCAGCTGCTTCCAGCGCTGGCTGGGCAAGCTGGGCTGCGGCGATCGGGCGAGCCCCCGACATACACGGGTGATCCTCGAACGATTCCCACGCGGCATCTTCGATCGCAGAGGCCAGCATCGTGCCCCCCTCCGCGATCCGGTTCAGCGCCGGGACGTAGCGGTTCGCTTCGGTGACGTTCACGCGGCACCACCACCACTCCGGGTAACCCCAACAGCGCGAGCCAGAGCCATGAGATCGTCATCTGGGCGGATGATTTCTACTGAGCGGACCTGGTTGCCCGGCACGAGAACGGTGAGCTGCTGGGGGTTGCCGAGCAGCTTGCGGGCGATCCTGCTTCGGATGCTGACCTTGCGGGCAGAGACCGCAGCGTCAGGTTCGGGCTGGTCAGTCAACGTGACCTTGAGACGATGCTTGGACATCGTTTCCTCCTTGTGAATCAGATGAGCGTCGGTTTGTGCTGGCCTTCATGTGGGCCGGGCACTCATACGCCCCCGACGGGAGCCAGATCCGGACACTCCTGCTCAATGAATTCGCGAAGCTTCTTCAGAGCCCGTTTGACCGAGCGCCCGATGCTGTTCGCTCGCTTGGCCACGTCGGCTTCGTCAGCACCGGGCAGCTCCTCACGCGCGATCTGCACGAAGGAGAACCCCTCAAACACGTGCAGGCGGATATGCTCGGTTTGCTTGGCGCTCACCTGAGCCAGCAGCCAATCGACAACCAGCTCACTGTCGACCGGTTCTTCGTGAACCGAGACGTTCAGATACTGGGGTCCGTCATGGACCTCGACTTCCCAGTCGCTATAGGAGAGGTCGCCACGGTTTCGAGCGTTCTCGGCGGCACGAAAACTGCGGTAGGCGGTGCGCAGATATGCGACTTTCCACTCCGGCACGTAGGTGGGGTCGTAAAGCAAGCCGAGAACCTCATCGGCACTCAGGCCAAGTTTTTCGTCGCTAACGGGTGGGTCGACGAGCTCGATCCACGCATAGTTCTGGATGCCGTCCTTCGAGATGGTCGAAGGCACGTAGATCTGGGTATAGACCTTGCCGCCGACCTTCTTGGTCCGCACGGAGTAAGGGGCATGGTGTGGTTTGTGAGAGCGGTGGGACACCGTGGTCTCCGTTTCTCCACCAACTGGGTGGATTGCGGAGACAGAGCTGCGTCGGCTTGTTGTTTCAGGAGTTCATCGGGCACAAAGAAGGCGGGCACCTACCTGGCAGCCAGCAGGACGCTGATAGCCCAGGTAGGTACCCGCCGGGCCCGACGAGTTGTCTCCTGAAATGAATGGTTGAAAAATGAGGTCCTCAGTTAGCTACGCTGCGGACCAGATGCGACTACTTCCGCCGCTTCGGGCGCGCCTGCGCAAGCGCGGACGCTGCGACCGACTTGGTCCGAGCGCTGCTACGCCCATCGCGAAGTACGGCTGACGCCTGCCTGGCGACGGCTCGCGACGTCTGCTTGATGTTGCGTGCCTTACTCATCGCTGTCCTCCTTCCTCTGGTCCGCTTTGGACGCGGCAGTTGCCGCGCTCAGATGAGCAAGGAGTGCTCACGAACGTGAACTTTCTGACCACGATCGCGAGCAGAAGCGGTAGGATGAGTTTGTCGCTCCGTCCGTCCGGATCTAGCTCTCGCTCACTGATTTCCACGCTAGAGAGAAGGGCCTTTTTCACCCGAGGCGAGATGAGGCGAGATGAGGCAAGGTAGTGACAAGATCCGCAGGTAGGAGGTGCCTGATGGCAGAGAAGCCCAAGGACACGTACGCTCTGGGGCCTTATCTTCAGCTGCTTTATCGACACCTGCCCGGCATGGCAAAGACCAAGCAAGGGTTCGTTAAGGACTTTTTTGACATCATCTTGGACACCTACCAGTTGGAGGAATTCGAATCCGCGAATGAGGCGCAACGCCCAATTGGTGCGACCGCGATTCAAGCGGGGGTCTGGAAAGGCGTCAACGAAACTGATCTGAATAAGATCTTCAATGGCAAGCGGCGTCTGCCCGCCTGGAAAGCGCGTAGCTTTGCCGCTCACATAGATCAGTCGGCACTCGAAGACCTATTAAGTCAGCTCAGTATTGATGCCCTGGAAGACTTCCAGCGTGCCCTCGCGGAATTCGGAATCACAATTGCAGCTCTAGAAGAATTGTCTGCGGCATTGACCCGGTGGCTGCAAGCCATCTTGGACGCCAACAGCCAAGGCAAAGACATCCTTGCCGACAACATCCCCGTCGCCCCCATCATTGAGCTCTTCGAGGGCATCGAGCTGTCGAAAGGGCGGATCGAGGGTCAGAAACTCAAGCTCGGACGGAGCCAGGTGCGGTGGCCTGATGCCCCGAAGCCACCGGAAGCACCTGACGCAGACATTGAAGGCCGTTATATCCGTCAGCTTTGTCTTGCCTTCGGCAGCTTCGATCAAGCCAACTATGCCCAAGACACTGACCTTCCCGAGTGCCATGAACGTGAATACCAAGAGCAGCGCGGTTACTTCTGGGATGCGCAAGGGCTCAGTCGTAATCTTCGCGACGTTCTGGAAGACCAGGGCGTATTTGACCAGCTCAAGGACGATCTTTACGACGGGGTGATTGACACCTGTCGCGATGATCATCCAAATGGGCTGAAGCGCATGCGAGCCACGCTCACCGCTTCTACTCGAACACAGTTGACAGCTTCAGTGATCACCCAATTCCCGACGTTGATACAAAACAGGCATCGCAAGGGCATGTGCCATGTCTTAACCAACGAGGGGCGCATGATGTGGGTGGATGAGTAATGTGCGCAGGCTTGTTTAACAGCTCCTCAGAGACATCAGCGCGTTTACTCATGGCGTTGCCCATCATCGACCGACCAGCGAGCCTCGATGAGATCACGGCGATCGATCTGGTTGCTACGTACATGCAGTTCTTTGGGTACGGAGACCGGAACATCCACGGCGACAACGAGTTCGCACTCGCTGAGTACGACGCACGCCGCGCAAGGGTCGAAGCAGGGCTCAAACGTCTCGTCCGGTCGGGGTACGCACTATCGAACAAACAGGCAACATCGTTCACTGCCGCCGAGTCGGCGACCGATCAGCAAACTCTGCTCGATGGGAGTTTTGCTGACGAGTACAGGACCGCAGTCAAGACGCTCGTCGAACAACAACTCATCGGTGTGCTTGTCCAGCGCACGACACAAGGGGCAGCGCAATGACTCCCAAGTTCTGGATCAAACAAGTCGCAGGCACCCGAGACGACGGTACAGCCTCAACGGTCGATTTCCAGCCAGGGCTGAACACCGTCATCGGGCCTTCCAACACTGGCAAAACAAGGATCTTCAAAACCATCGGTTGGGTGTTCGGCGATAATGAGAGCCTGCCGTTTACCCGGAAGACCGGGTATACACGTGCGCACGTCACGATTGTGACACCAGAGGGTGAAGTCACATTCCACCGGGACTCTGAACGTGGCAAGCCGATCGAGGTTGAGTCCACTGACCCTCGAATCGAGAGTGCGACCTACCACCTGAGCCGGAAATCTAAGCGTCCGATAAACAACGTCATGATGACACTGCTCGGAATCGACCCGTCACGCCAAGTCATCAAGAACGAGGCATTCCAGAAGCAGCCACTGACATGGGATTCACTAGACCACATCATCTTGGTGAACGAACGCCAGATTGATCGTGAAGAACCGTCGATGCTGATGCCTCGGAACCTCTCTGTGTTCTCCAAAACGGCGGCCCTGAGCACATTGCTGGTACTTATCCAAGACGCGAATCTAGACGAATTCGAGGATCACGAGACCTCCGCCCAACGCAGTGCCCGTAGGCGCGCAGTCGAACGCTTCATCTACAGCAAACTCGATCAGCTTGAAACACGCATTCAACAAGCCCAACAGATACTTGAGCAGGCTGCACAGCAGGGGCATACGCTCGATGCCTTTGCGGCCAAACTGCGTTCCGACCTCAACGAGATCATGTCAGCGCGCGAACGGGTATTGGCCAAGGATGCCCTGGTCACGCAGCAACTCAACGAAGTAGATCAGCAACTACCTGAACTGGAAGTTCTCGCCGCCCAGCGAGGCAAGTTGGTCACTCAGTACCAGGCTGATCTGGATCGACTCGAGTTCCAGCTGAAGGCAGCTGCGCTACATGTCGCGGAATCCGACGAACACACCTGCGCATTCTGTGGAAATCACTACAACGCCGATATCGATGACCGTGTTGACACCACGGCCCTCAGTCAAGCCCATGAGCGTATCGCGCAGCTGGCCCAAGGTGCGCATAGAAACCAAGAACAGCTTCACCAGGTGCTTGGCGAGCTCCGAAACCGACGAGCTAACCTGCAGCAACAGCGTGCATCTCTTCATGATCAGCTCACGCAGCAAATTGAGCCAGCTCGGTTTCAGCTCGAGCAAACACTCTCTAACTTGAAAGCGGCCCAGGAGGCTCAAGTGCTTCACGAGCAGCTGTTGGAGCAGCGCAATCGCTTGGAAGCGGACCTGGATGAGATGGAAATTCCCGCAGAGGCGACTGAGAAGTTCAAACCACTCGACCTGTTCGAACCGAACTTCTTCTACAGCATGCGCAAGATCATGACCGACATTCTGCGGACTGCGCACTTTGTGGGAGCAGACAGGGTCTCCTTCGACAAAGAAACCGTGGACATCGAGGTTGCCGGTTACCCGAAAAAAGATGAGCAAGGCAAGGGATATTCAGCCTATTTCAACACGGTACTCATGCTGGCCTTCCACAAGTATCTACGGGAACGGCGCTCACCGCACTACCCAGGAGTCCTGGTCATCGACTCTCCACTTAAAGGTTTTGACCAAGGACGTGCAGAAGCGGCAGAATCCATGCGCGAGGGACTCTTCACCTATCTGACGCAAGAGGCTGCACACCAGCAAATCATCATCCTGGAGAACACCGACAAAGTTCCCGGGGTTGACCGCTCCCTTATGGGAAATCTCATTGAGTTCACCAAAAACACCGAAAACGGCCGTTACGGCTACCTGAAAGACGTCATAGACGTTGCAGAAGAGGAAGATTCCGAATGACGACACCAGCGGTCAGTTACAAACCTCTCTGGAAAACCCTCATCGACAAAGACATGACAAAACAAGACCTACGCAAAGCAACCGGCCTCTCAAGCGCCACTATCGCCAAGATGGGACGCGACGAGACAGTGACAACACAAGTGCTCGCACGAATATGCGGAGCGCTGGACTGCCAAATGGCAGACATCGTCGAGGTTTTGCCCGCTGACAAAGAGAAAGGAGAAGAAGACACATGAGCCAACATGTTGCATACCGCCGAGAAAGCCTGCTGGCAAATTGCGTGGCCATCTCAGAATCGAATAATAGTCGCTTCGATCGCCGGTCCAGATACAACGAGGCATTCACTGCGATGTCTCACGCAAACCAATCTTTTCCCTCAACACGAAACAACCAGCGGCGAACCACGTCCGAAACCATCAAGAAAGAGGTGGAACAATGAAGTTCCTACAAGAACTCGAAGTTGTGCTCAAGAGCGATGAGCGCTTCGTTTCACAGGACGGCCAACTACTCAAACCACGGGTTCGCGACGCTGTTTCGCAGCTAGATGCCAAGCTAATCCGCAGCCTAGTGGCATCCCCTCTCCTTAAAGAGCATTTCTTCAAAAACGTCGATGGCATCACCATTTTCGACCAAGAGAAATTCATGTGGGTGGTCAGCTCAAAGGAGTTCCTACCTGACAGCTACACGGCCTACCGAAACAAAATCGGCCTCTCAGTCAACGAGCACGATCTCCTGACCTCATCGAATGAAGTATCACTCGTCTGGCCGTACAAGGACTGCGTACTCGAAGGCGGTCAAGATAAAGAAGACGAAAAGCGCAATGAGATCTTCTACAACGAAACTCTCGCGCCGGACGAAGTGAATCGCCTCCTTGCCCCGAAGGGGCTTTGCAAGGCGGTTCGCGATACCGCGGACGGAGAAAGGCGCATTACGAGGCTCGATGAGAACGACAATCTTCTTATCAAAGGTAACAACCTCCTAGTCCTTCATTCATTACTGGACCGATTTGAAGGCCAAGTCAAGTGCATTTACATCGACCCGCCCTACTACTTCAACGCAACGAGGGCTGAGGACACCTTTGCTTACAACAGCAACTTCAAGAAAAGCACCTGGCTAACGTTCATGGAAAACCGATTGCATGTAGCACGTCGATTGCTTTCCCCAGACGGAGCTCTATTCGTCCAAATCAGTGATGACGGAGTTGCCGAGCTGCACCTATTGTTGAAGGAAGTATTCGGCGAAGAGAACTTCCTAAACAAGATCACGGTCCGCACAAAATCACCTTCCGGGTTCGCGAGTGTCAACGCTGGCGTTTTCGAAACAGCGGAGTATGTTCTTGCTTTCGGTAAGGACAAGCGGCGGTGGCGCTACAACACGCAGTATGTCGCCACAGGCTGGGATGACAACTACAAATACTACGTGCCAAACAGAAGCGAAACACCTGACGTTTGGCAAATCGTAAGCATTTACGATTATCTAGCCGAGCAGAACGGATTTGCCAGCCTAGCGAAAATGAGAGGGCAGCTCGGAAAAGCTGCTGTTGAGGAAATGGCAGCAGAGTTTGCTTTGCAGCACAAGGACTCGGTATTCCGCTACACAGCCATTAGCGACAAGGCGGGCGCTCAAGTTGTAGCTGCACGTGATGCCTCGAAGAAGGCTCGTGAGAGCATTATCGCTATCGAACGCGAAGACCAGTACACGGTTTACGTGCATAACGGTCAAGAATTGGCGTTCTATTCGAAGAAGGTTCGCGAGATCGATAATGAGCTTGTGCCTAGCATGCAGGTGACAAACATTTGGACTGACACCCCATACGAGGGCATCGCAGCCGAGGGGGGGAGTTAAGTTAAAGCGTGGAAAGAAGCCTGAGAAGCTCCTTCAGCGCATAATTGCCTTGAACACGGACCCAGGCGATTTGGTCCTTGATTACCATCTTGGGTCCGGGACAACGGCTGCGGTTGCACACAAAATGGGCCGTAGGTACATAGGAATCGAACAGCTCGACTATGGGTGCAACAGCCCCCTTGTCCGATTGCGCAAAGTGATCGATGGTGACAAGTCTGGGATTAGCAAGAGTGTTGGCTGGAAGGGCGGCGGCTCGTTCGTCTACGTCGAGCTTGCCCAGCAAGGCGAGCAACTGATGAGCGAGTTGCAGGACGCCGCTGCCAAGGATGAGATCAACAGGGTGCTTACCCGAGCGACAGAGCGTGGCTTGTTACGGCCGTCTGTCCTACCTAGCCAGCTGATGTCGTCCGATTCGGAGTTTGAACAGCTTTCCCTCGACGACCAGAAGCAGGTCGTTGCTGAGCTGATCGACAAAAACCGTCTTTATGTCAATGCGTCTGATGTGGACGACGAAGACCTTGGTCTTTCAGACGATGACATTGCGTTCACCAAGTCCTTCTACGAGAAGGGTGAATGATGAGCGTTCCATCTAGCCAAGATATGTTTCTGTTCCAGCAACTCGATCTCTTTTATGACTTCGGGACGCGACACGAGCTGCCTGCACACGTCGTACAGAATCTCGCTGCCCACATTGAACTACGTGAGTACCAGGAGCACGCGTTCTCGAACACGCTTGAGTACTTAAGCAATGACAGGATGTCGAAGAATCGGCAGACACATCTTCTGTACCACATGGCAACCGGCTCGGGTAAAACCGTGATGATGGCAGGGTTGATTCTGCACTACTATTCGCTTGGCTATCGTAACTTCCTGTTCTTTGTGAACCAGACGAACATTATCGAGAAGACTAAAGCGAACTTCCTAGATAGGGCCTCAGCGAAGTATTTGTTTGCTGAGTCGATCGAGATAGACGGCATGCGAGTTCCCGTTAACGAAGTAGACAACTTTGCCGCTGCGGATCCAAACGCAATCAACCTCTGCTTCTCCACGACTCAGAAGCTCCACATAGATTTCCTTGATCCGAAGGAAAACTCCCTGACGCGGGATGACTTCGAGGACGCTCCCGTAGTCATGATTTCGGACGAGTCGCACCACGTGAATACGCGCACCAAGAGGGCAACGAAGGCTGAAGACGAGGAAGATCGCTCTTGGGAGTACACGGTCAGCTCAGCCTTCCTGGGCAATCGGGACAATGTGCTGCTGGAGTTCACAGCGACTGTCGATCTGCGCGACCGCAACATCCTACAGAAGTACAAAGACAAGATCGTCTTCGACTACCCCCTGGCGCGCTTCCGCGAGTCCGGGTTCACCAAGGATTTCCAAAACTTCCAGTCTGTCCTCGACCCGTGGGGTAGAACTCTTCAAGCTCTTGTCTTGTCGGAGTATCGTCGCGCGCTGTTTGCCGACGGCGGCGTCTTCTCGAAGCCCGTGGTGCTATTGAAATCGCAAAGGATCGATGACTCTAAAGCGTTCTACGACGAGTTCTTCCAGCGACTCCAACGACTCAGCGAGAACGAGATCCTCGCGATGGCCACCGACGGTCTGATGAAAGAGGTGATCAGCTACTTCCAAGCGAAGGACCCGAGCTTGCTCTCCCTGCGATCGAGTGTCCAGCAAGGGTTCGCCGAAGAGAACGCCATCATCATGAATGGCTCCACAGACAACTCAACGGAGAAGCAACTGGCAGTGAACTCGCTCGAAGATCACTCCAACCCGTATCGAATTATCTTCACAGTCGACATGCTCAACGAAGGCTGGGATGTTCTCAACCTCTACGACATCGTGCGTCTCTACGAAACACGGCAGGGAGGCAAAGCAGGAAAACCCGGCGCGTACACGATCAAGGAAGCGCAACTGATCGGACGCGGAGCCCGCTACTTCCCGTTTATGCTCGAGAATGAGTCCATCGAACGTGATCAAGAGGACAGGTTCGTCCGGAAGTACGATCAGGATCTTGATAGCCCGAACCGACTCCTTGAAACCCTGCTCTACCACTCCAAGCAAGACTCGAAGTACATCACCGAGCTTCGCCTCGCGTTACGTGAAACAGGTTTGCTGCCCGACGAAGTCACCGAAGTTACCTACGAACTCAAACCGGAGTTCAAACAGACGGACTTCTACCACGAAGCGATGGTGTTCAGTAACCACCGCGAGGAAGTCTCCCGCGAGGAGGTCACCCAGCTGGATAACCGGGTGAAGTCTGCGATCTATCAGCTCGACGTCCGCCACGCACCTTCCCAGCTCGTGAGCCTCTTCGAGACTGACAGCGGGGAAACAGATGCGCCCAAGAGCCCGAAGGCTCATACGATCCGCCGAAAGATCAGCGAGATACCGTTGAACGTGGCCTTGGGATCGTTGGCAAGTTACGACGCACTGCGTTTCGAGGTGCTTAAGCACTATTTCCCTCATCTGAACTCGGCCCGTGAGTTCATCACGTCTAGCGACTACCTAGGCGACACTGAGATCACCTTCCAAAGCGACACGGAAGACCTCACCGCGACCGATCTGCGGGCGGGCCTGGACAAGGTGTTCCTAGCCGTCGCCAGCTACTTGGCAGGCATCAAGGTCACCTACCGAGGCACGCACCAGTTCGAAGCCAAACGATTGAACGAAGTGCTACGCAACAAGCGCCTACAGATCGCGAATCCGGTCGAAGGTGGGATCGGCACCAGCCAGATTAGCGATCCCGATTCCAGCCGTCGCGTAGACCTTGAGAACGCTGAATGGTATGTCTACAACGACAACTACGGCACTAGCGAAGAGAAGTCCTTCGTCAAATACTTCTCAACCGTTGTCGACGACCTCAAGCAGCGATACGACGAGGTCTATCTGGTGCGCAACGAAAGGCTCGCACCGCTGGCCATCTACTCGTTCGAAACCGGCGAGCGATTCGAGCCCGACTTCCTCCTCTTCTTGCGCAAGAAGGGACAGCCCTACAAACAGCAACAGCTCTACGTGGAACCGAAGGGCACGCACCTGCTCGAAACTGACAAGTGGAAGGAGGACTTCTTACTCGCCATCGAGCAAAACGCAATCCCGCACACCGTCTATGTCGACAACACCGATTACCGCATCATCGGGCTGCCGTTCTACAACCAGGAGAACCGTATGACGGAGTTCCGGGACGCGCTTAAGACCGCGACAGGTACCTGTTAGATGGGGCTGTTGTAAGCGCGCCACTCTGATCTTTACCACGTCCTCGCGCTGTTCCCTTCTCTCGAGCTCCTCCGGGAAGGAACAGCGCGACGTCTACGCTGGTTGTTTCCGTTGCTACGATCACCTGCTCAGCAATTGCTGCGCGCGAAATCCTGACTGGTTCACTCCGGTTCAGAGGTGAACCTGCCCCTTGCGAGGTGACCCTCTCGCTAGCATGGCAACCCAGTTCTCGATCTGCTTATCCGGCACAAAATTGCTGGTCATAGCGGATAGCGGCGCTTGACTGTGGTGACCCCTCAAAAGAGGTTCTTGTATCCATCGTGACCGGTTGTGCGACCCCGCCTGTGGCACCGCGGGCTTCCTGGTCAACGCCTCCGAGTGGATTCGCGATCACCACGGCGATGAGCTTATGAAGAAGTCGGTCCGTGACAACTTCGAGGCGCACGGCCTTACCGGCTATGACTTTGACTCCACCATGGTGCGAATCTCCGCGATGAATATGTTCATGCATGGCTTTAACAGCCCGAACATTGCCTACCGAGATTCCCTGGGCACCATCCCCGACGAAGACAAGGAAAGCTTCGATCTCATCCTCGCCAATCCGCCGTTCGCGGGCAGCGTCGATGAAAGCAACCTGGATAAAGAACTCACCTCCCTTGGCAAGACCAAGAAGACAGAGTTGTTGTTCATCAACCGTTTCCTGTCACTGCTCAGAATCGGTGGTCGCGCCGCCGTCATCGTGCCCGAGGGCGTTCTGTTTGGTTCAACGAAGGCACACAAGGCTATCCGTAAAGAGCTGGTAGAAAACCAGAAGCTCGACGCAATCATCAAATTGCCGTCGGGTGCATTCAAGCCGTACACGGGAGTATCCACCGCAATTCTGTGCTTTACGCGCACCGATTCGAAGGCGAACGAGAACGTCTGGTTCTACGAAGTGCTTGCCGACGGTCGCTCGTTGGACGACAAGCGTACCGAGCTGCTGCCGCTGAATTTGTTGGGACCTGTTCCCAAGGATCGCCTGCCTAAGGATGATGATCCAACCGACCGCCCGGAGTCGGTCAAGCTGACTGCTGAGCAGCATGAGAAGAACAATCTTCCCGATGTTGTGGCCCGCTTTGCTCTTCGCGAGACATCCGAGCGTGAGCGTGCCCGCACCGAGCAGAGCTTCTGTGTGCCGGTAACTGAGATTGCGGACAATGACTATGACCTGTCAATGAACCGCTACAAGGAAATCGTCTTCGAGGACGTTGAGACCCGCGATCCTCTAGAGATTATTGCTGAAATTGAAGCTCTTGATGTCGAGATTGCGGCTGGCATGAAGGAACTTAAGGACCTCCTGGGAGGGGCAAAATGAGCCAGTGGCCGATGGTGAAGTTGGGGGATGTTTGTAGGCCCGTTTCGAATCGCGGAGATAAGGATGACCTAGAAGTTTACTCTGTCACAAAACATAATGGTTTCGTATTAAGCAGCGAATACTTCAAAAAGCAGGTTTTCTCAAAAAATACGAAAAACTATAAAATCTGCGAAAGGGACGATTTTGCCTACGCCACAATTCATCTCGATGAGGGCTCGATTGGTTTTTCGCCCGAACGGTGCCTTATCAGCCCCATGTACACCGTATTCAGACCAGACTACACGAAGGTCGATAAAACATATCTGTTGTATCTACTTAAATCTGAAAGGTCGATCGCACAATATTCTATATTGGGTTCTGGCAGTGTTGAGCGCAGGAAAAGTATTAAATTCAACGACTTAGCTAAGCTTCAATTTCCTCTCCCTCCCCTCGATGAGCAGCGGAGGATTGCAGAAATTTTAAAGCGATCATCACAACAAATTTCTAATGCTAGACAAAAACTTGATCATCTATTAATGATTTCACTAAATACTATGGATGCTCATTTTACAGCAGAAGCAGTAGCTGGGGATAGAGGGTGGAGCCAAATTGGAGATTTCGTCATTTCCACCCAGTACGGAACAAGCAAGAAAGCGAATGAGCCCCAGGGCATTCCAGTCTTAAGAATGGGAAATATCACGTACGAAGGGGAGCTAGATCTAAAAGATCTTAAGTACGTCGAACTCGACGAATTGGAGCGCAAGAAATTTAATCTCAAAAATGGCGATATTCTATTTAATCGTACAAATAGCCCCGAATTAGTTGGAAAAACAACTGTTTATGACAGCCAATCGGAAATGACTTTTGCCGGCTATCTAGTACGAGTTCGCACTTCCGAAGATGCTCGCCCCGAGTACATTTCAGGTTTCTTAAATTCATCGTATGGGAAAGCATATTTACGCAATCAAGCTAAATCAATTGTCGGGATGGCGAATATCAATGCGAAAGAGTTCTTAAAGATTCCAATTCCATCTGCGAACGAATCTGAACAAGGTGTATTTTCCAGTCTATACATTCATTGTAGATCGCAAATCAACTTGGTCCGGAAGAAAATCACGCTCCTCGAAGAACTCCACCAGTCCCTCGCAACGCGCGCGTTCGCAGGACAGCTCTAGGTTGGTGTGCTCCGAGCCTGCGTGTTTTTGCAGGCTGCAACCCGCCAGCGTCGATATACTGCTTTGTTGAATGAACACCGTTTAGCCCCACTAACTCGCCCGGAGGATCACATGGCAGCACCTCGATCTAATTTCGGATTCGTTGGGTCCGTGTTCCCCGGACTGTTGGCTGACTGTCGCAACGCCGAGGGTGCTGCACTATCCAACCCGCGAGCTGCCGCGATGCAGACTCGATTCGTGGCGGAACAGGTAACCGTCCACATTTGTAAGTTCCTGGGGCTAGAAACCGAAGGCTTCAAATTCGCAGATCTTGCTGGCGGATACCAATTCCGACGTTTTGTGCCACAGTTGATTCAGGACAAGATCAAAGCTGTTCGACAAATCGGCAACACCGCAGCTCACAACGATCGGTTCTTTGACCCACAGCTGGCGGCACGTTCGACCGCACAGCTCTACGACCTGTTGGTGTGGGCTGCCGCTAACACCTCGGACAAGGGAAAAGGGGCACTGCCCAAGATTCCCTTTGATCCAACGATTCTCGAAGAGGCCCCGAAACAGGCGTCGGCAAGCAAAGCCCAACTAGAAGCGCTGCAACGCCGCCTGGAAGACAGCAAGCGTGATGCTCTCCTGCTGAGTAAGGAGCGCGAAGAACTGCGCCAACAGCGGGAAGAACACCTGCGTCAACAGGAACTGTTTAGGAAGAAGGCGGCTCAGGACGCGGAAGCGCGAGAAGCGCTTGAGCAGGAGCTGGCGGAGCTGCGCAAGCAGTTAGAGGATCAGACTCGGGAAGAGCTGGTGGCCGCGCAGGCCGATGCGGGGACGGTGGATACCAGTGATCTCTACGCCATCAGCGAAGAAGAAACCCGCAAGGACATCATCGACCCGATGTTGGCGGAAGCGGGCTTCAGCAAAGAGGCGGGCAACCTGGTTGCGGAATACCAGCTTCCCTCGGGAGCTCGGGTGGACTACGTGCTCTTTGGCTCCGACGGTGTGCCACTGGCTGTAGTAGAGGCGAAGAAGACCGCTGTCTCAATCAGTGCGGGCCGCGAGCAAGCCCGTGAATATGCCGATGAACTGGAGCAACAGTTTGGCCGTCGTCCAATCATCTATTACACCAATGGCTACGAAGTGCGGCTCTGGGACGATGCCGCAGGGCTGCCCGGAGTAGGTGGCTACCAGCCGCGCGCGGTGGAAGGGTACGCCACTGAGGACGAGCTGTACCTAATGATTTCCAAGCGCTCGGGGCGCAAGGACCTGGCGGGTATCTCCATTGATCGCGACATTGCCGGGCGCATTTACCAAGAGAAGATGATCCGTGCAGTCACCGAGAACTACGGTGAAGGCCACCGTCGCGCGCTGCTGGTGATGGCCACTGGTACGGGCAAGACACGCGTGTCCATTGCGCTGGTCAAACTGCTGCAGCAGGCCGGTTGGGTGAAAAATGTCCTCTTCCTCGCCGACCGCACCGCATTGGTGAATCAGGCAGCGAAGAACTTCCAGGCGCACTATGAGGAAGCGGGCATCGTCAACCTGCTGGATAACCCCAACGGCATTGGTTCAGTCTATGTCTCCACGTACCAAACCATGGTTGGGCTGATGGGCAGAGACTTTGACCCCTATGCCTTTGACCTCATCGTCGTTGACGAGGCGCACCGCAGTATCTACCGACGCTACAAGCGCATCTTCGACTACTTCGACTCCCTGCTGCTCGGGCTCACCGCCACCCCGCGCGACGAAGTCGACCGCAATACCTATTCCCTCTTCCAGCTTCCCAAGGGCAAGCCGACCGGCGAATACGGCCTGGAAGAAGCCACCGCCGCCGGTTATCTCGTTCCCTACAAGGTGTTTTCCACCAGCTCTGTCATCCTAAGCGACGGCATCGTCTACGACGAGCTCAGCGAAGAAGAGAAAATCGAGTGGGATAACAAGGACTGGGGTACCGACGAAGACGGCGCCAAGCTGGCAGCACCCGAAGGTGCTACCGCATCAGAGATCAACTCCAAGCTAATTAACCAAGACACTATTGACCAGGTCATTACCCAAGTGCTGGCCAATGGCATCAAAGTCGCTGGTGCCGACCGCATTGGTAAGACCATCTTCTTCGCACGCAGCCAAGCCCATGCGGAAAAGATCGGTGAGCGCCTACAGGTGGCTAATCCGACGCTGCGCACCGAGGTCATTACCCATGAATCCTCCCGTTCAAATCAGCTGATTGAAGCCTTCGAATCCACCAAGCCCGGTAGCGTGGATATCGCCGTCAGCGTGGACATGCTCGATACCGGAATTGATGTTCCGGCTGTCGTCAACCTGGTGTTCTTCAAGCCCGTCCACTCCAAGACCAAGTTCTGGCAAATGATTGGTCGCGGTACTCGTACCTGCAAGAACCTATTTGGTGAAGGCATGGATAAGACGGAATTCTACGTCTTCGACTACTGCGATAACTTCCATCGCTTTAGCGCAGAGGCTTCGTCGGAAAGCACTGACGGTTCAGCACAAAAGTCACTGCAGGAACGACTTTTCCTCGCCCGCCTTCGCCTGATTGACCTACTTGGACATTCGAATACCGATTCTGACCTGGCGGATTCGGTGAAGACGCACCTGCGTAATCAGCTCTCGCAGGTTCCAGTCAACAGTCCGCTGGTCGGCCCGAAGACGCGACCGTATCTGGAAAAATACCTGCGCCCGGACTCGTGGAATCAGCTGAAAGCGACGGATATTGCGGAGCTCGAAGAATATCTGGCAGACCTGCCGTTTGCATCTGCGGCCGATGAGGAATTTGCGAAGCGCTTTGATCTGCTGATTTTGAAGATGCAGGAGGCTGTCGCTGAGGGATTGGAATCGGTTGATGGGGCTGTACCGGAGGCAGTCCGCAACCGCGTCATGCGGCTGGCGGAGAACCTGCTGACCAAACTCAATGTTCCAGAGATCGCAGCGCAAGCTGAGATGCTGGAAAATGCTGCTTCTGAGTCGTGGTGGGAAGGCGTCAGCCTGGATGAGTTAGAACTACTGCGCCGTGGCATGCGTTCTCTGGTGCGACATGTCGACCGCGGCAGGCGCAATGTGGTGATTACCGACATTGAAGACGAGTTTGGTGAATTACAGGAAGTGGAATTACCTGCCTCCGCAGCATCGTTTGCCGTCACCGAAAGCAGCATTGAGCAGAAGATTCGCGAACTTCTGGAAGAGCATGGTGACTCTCTTGTGCTACAGAAGCTTCACAAAGCGATTCCGCTGACACCAGTAGATGTGGAGTCATTGGAGCAGCTTGTCGCTGAAGCCGGAATTGGCGATGTCGAAGAACTACAGCACCGACTCGGCATGTCGCTCAGCCGGTTCGTGCGCACGGTTATCGGTCTTGAGGAAGGCGCTGCCCGCGCGGCATTCGCTGACCTGATTGATGGTGCGAACTTGAACTCGGTGCAGCTGGAATTTATGAACCGAGTGATTACAGGCCTGGTTCAAAACGGCATTGTCACCGTGTCCGACCTGTTCAATGCTCCCTACAACGACTACGGCTCCCCTGTCGAAGTCTTTGACGGCAGCATGGCCGCAGTCATCGACCTGAAGAACCGGTTGGAAAAAATTGAGCGCAGCGCGGACGCTGTTTAGTGCCGACGGGGCCAGTGCGAGCACGGCGCGGTGGCTAGCTCCCGATTAGCTCGTGATGCCTGCCAGTTTCTCCGCCAAGTCCGCAACATCGTTTGGGTGATACTCCGCGGGCCGGTTCCGTTTCGGCGAGCAGGAATCAATGACTTCCCGCCACCGCTGCGGAATGGCGGAGGCACCAAAGATGCCACCGAGAAAAGCACCAACAATGGCCGCGTTGGTGTCAGTGTCGCCGCCACGGCCAATCACTCGAACCAGAGAGTCCTCAAAGGTCGTGGATTTTTCTTCTACCCGGCGAAGTTCTTCATGCAGCGCCCACAGCGCAAAGCGCAGCCAGCCCTGATGCACCGAGAAATCCGGCTCCCCGCTGTTCACCATGGCACCGCTGGCCTGCCACTCGGCCTCCCACTGCGTGCGCTGGGAAGCCAGCCACTCCATCAGCGCACTCAAACCAATGCCGCGGCGCGGCTGGTGGAGGCCACCGCTGATGACGTCGGCAAGCGCGGATGCGTAACGTGAGTTGGCGTCGATGCACACCGGATGCGGGTGCGTGATAGCGGCGTCCTTGCGGGCGAGTTCACCAGCGCGTGCGGGATTGCGCCAGTACGCGATAGCCAGCGGTGAGATGCGCATGAGTGCGCCGTTGGCCTGAGAATTCGGGTTCGGCGCGCGCCGGAGCAACGCCGCCGTGGTCGCCTCCCCCATATCGAAGGCATCGGAGTTTGCCGAGCGCACATAGGACTCACGGACATCGGTGGCGTCGTAGCCTTCGCAGCGCACCAGTGAGCGTGCGAGCGCCAGTGCCATTTCGGAATCATCGGTGGGTTGACCGGCGGCGATATTGTGGGTGCCGCCATCGGCAAGTTCGCGGACACCGTGCGGATAGCGCTGTGCGATGTCCTCTGCACTGCAAAACTCCACTAGCGCCCCGAGATTATCGCCGATGACCTGGCCATAGAGCACGCCTCGGGCACGGTCGACTACGCGGGCGAAAGCATCAGAATTGTGATTCACGGGCGCCTACAGAGCTTGAATCGTGTCGGCCAACTCGTCATCGCGGCGATGGCGCAGGCGCGACACCGTCTTGCGGCGAGGTGCATCGGCGGGCAGGCCGAGCTGCCTATTGATAGCCGCGAGCACAGCATCGACAGCGAGCTCCGCAGCGTTACCCTCAGCAGAGAGCTCCGCAGCGAACTCCTCATCGAGACCGAAAGCGTTCACCAGCGCCGCCAACCCTTCCGCGTCAGGGTTTTCCGCGGGTGCACGCGTGATGTCGAAAGTGTCGCCGAAGTGAACCCACACGCGCTCGCCCTCGGCCAGCTGCATATCGTTGACGAAGCGGGAAATCGTCGACATCGACGTGTTGGTGCGCCCCACAGCAATCCGCTGGTCACCCAACCTGGATGGCAGCAGCTTCTCATCCCCGTAACCCAGACCGTACATGCCCGCGATGCCAGCGGGGATAGCGCTTCCCGAGCCACGCATATGATCGCGGTTAATAGTCAGCAGCAGGCACCACTGCCCATCGCGTAAGTAGAGATCGCGGGATTCCTCCGGCGTGGCATCGATTGGTTCCATTTCTTCGTCCGAGCGCTTACGAACGTAGCCGTCTTCCACCACGAACTCACCACCTGCGGCGTAGGTGCGCACGGAGTTTTCAGATACTCCAAACGCGGTCGCGCCCGCAATGACGTCGTCAAGCAAAACGCCATCCTGCCCCTGTGCGACGGCATCATCAATGCGTCGGGAGATGTAGTCGGCGATCGTCGTCCACTCTTCCAACTCCCACTGCGCCAGCGCCCACGTGCCCGGCGCGCACCGCTTGGCCCGCGGATCAAGCGCCAGACGGCCGTCGATACCGCGCGAGTTCCGGTCAGTGATAACGGCGGCGATGTCGTCGATGTGCATCGGCTTGCCACGGTGCGCGAGCAACGCCACTGCCCTATCGCTTACCGACGTGGCCTTGGTAAACAGGTGACCTTCGAAGATCTTGTACCCGGTACGCTGGGCGATCCACTCGCGCACGGTTGCCTCGGGGAGGTCGAGCTCGGACACTAATTCGGGCAGTGGAGCGATGCCGAAGTCATCGGTGAGCTGCTCGACAGCGGTGGCGAATTTGTCCTCGAACCCGTTGGCGATGAACCATTCGCCCTCAATGCCCCACTGTGCCTGGGGCACAGCAGCGCCCGCGGTGCCGGTGAGGTTGACCAGGTTCAGCAGCGGTGCGGACATCCCGTCGGGAACGGTGAACAGGCCTGGCATCTCGTTGCGGAGTCGACTGATTCTAGCCAACGGCGCGTAGCGGTGGAAGATACCGGTGCGGAGAATCTCGCAGTTGGGGCCGGCATCGGCCATCGATGTCAGCAACGCGGATTCGAGCTGCCGGACACGTTCGCGGGTAACACCGAATTGCTGACCAAGCTGATCCAGGGTGGCACCGTCGAGGAGGCGGCGGTTGAGGATTACTGGAAAGCGTTCATCCTGGTCAGCGATGCGCTGGATTTCCCGTTCCGCGCCGGTGAGGATGTCTGCGACTCGGTCATTGAGGCTTGCCACTTGTTCGCGCACGGCTTCCGGAACGTAGGCCTTGTCCTCTGTTGCGGCGAGGATGCGATTCGATGCGCCGGTGATCGCCAACCAATCCAGCAGTACCGAAGTGTCGGGAGCTGTGGTGTCGTCCCAGCTAATGCCGAAGTCTCCGGTGTTGTCGAATGGGTTGTCCGCACTGTAGGCCGTGCTGTATCCGGCGGTGTAATCCACGCTGTCATCGCCCGGTTTTTCTGCAGTGTTTTCCTCGGACTGAGCACTGTTTATCAGTGACGAAACAACGTCACCAATGTCTTTGACCTCGCCTGCTTCAAACTCGTCGAAAGCGTGCGTGACAGCATCTGCGACCAGCTTTTGGACCCGCACACGACCGTAGCCTTTTAGATCCTGTAGGTCCCGAACTGTAAGCTCACGAATCAGACGGTCGCGTAGAGAGGTGTCCTTGACCTGCGGTTCAGCCAGACCCAGCTTGGTTAAAACACGCTGCCATTCTGGGCTCTCTGGAAATACCACGAAGTTCATGTACGGCGACAGCCCTGTTAGACGCGAGGTCCGGTGATCCTTAATCCACGCCTGCGCGATTCCCAGAACATCTTCGCCGATTCCGCTGAAGTCCCTATCGGTAAGCCACGGGAAAATTGTGGTGAGGTCCCGCAGCTCTGAGATGGGATCGCTGCCCGTGGTTTCCTCACTGTCAGTGGTGGCTGAAGTGCCTGTGTTGGTTGATTCGTCTGTGCTGACCGAACTATCGGCGGTTGTTGTGTCGGCGGCAGCTGTTGTATCGGCCACGGTCTCCGGATGCGGCCCGTCGTCCGCTTCGCGCACCTGGTCCGCGAGATTCTGTTCGGCGCTGCGCTTTTGCGCAGCATTCAGCTCTGCCAGCGCATGAGCAAAAGTCACTTCATCAACAATGGGAATGCCCAGTGCACGCGCCTTTTTCGCTTTCCCCGACTGCGTGTGCACATCCGCGGCAACAAGAACCACAGAAGCCTTGATGACTCCACCAACGTCGAGACCAGCAGCACGTGCGCGTGCTTCCCAGACCTCTCGCGGGGTTGCCATAGCCCCGGTAAAAGTCACGCGATCACCGGGGCGAAGTTGCAGTTTTCGTGCAGAAGTGACCAAATCTTCCACACGCTCACGCTCGATGTTGAGCTCTCCGGCGATATGGATAAGCCAGCGGCGCTCCTGCTCAGTTACGACGCCATCGGCCCAGGCCTGCACAATGAGCTGCTGCAGGTATTGCTCGTGCAGCAAATTGACATCATCTGCGCTCAGGCCATGCTCAGCGGCAATACCGTGCAGCTTGGCCAGCTCTCGCATGTCCAGTCGCCCATCGACCATCGCTTGGATCAGGAAGGCAATGTACTGGTCCGAGGCCGCATCACCAGTTCGCGGCACGTGCTGCGTGAGTGCCTTTAGCCACTGCTTCTCAGAAGCTTGCTCGCCTGTGCTTTCCTGCGGCGCAACCCCAAAGGTTTCATCTGCAGCAGTACGTGCAGCGGCCGAACCTGCAGCGCGTACGTCCCCAAAACTAGGCGCATCATTGCGTTCGAGAAGTGGCACGTCGGAAATATGCAATTGTGCCAACTGCGCTGGCGCAAAATAGAGCGGCTCAGCGTAGGCAACGATGTCAGGGCGGGCCTGTACAAAACGCTGAAGCACTGCCGCGGTTGCCTCGGCATCCGCAAGTGCTGTATGTTCCGCCGAGTTTTCAATACCCATGATGCTGAGCACATTTTTTAGTGAAACAGGCTGGCCAGGCATAAACTGCCGAGCCAGCACCATAGTGTCCAGCAACCAATTGCCGTCGGCAAGCTCGACGCCGAGGCGCCCGAACTCGTTGGTCAGGAACTTGTACTCAAAGCCGGCGTTGTGAGCGACAACAATGCGGCCGTTGAGAACATCGGCGAAGCGGCGCGCCACATGCTCGAACGTGGGTGCGCCGACTAAATCAGTGGGCGTAATACCGTGGACATCTGAGTTATCGAAACCCCGGTTCGGCTGCACCAGTGTGCGCCAGGTCCGCTCAACACGGCAGTCCGCGCCCAAGAGCACCACACCAATTTCAATCACTCTGTCGTGCCGGGAAAAACCCGTTGTCTCAAAATCCAAGACCGCAAAGCCGGGCCTGCTACCGGTAGGCCTCATCGCTTGAAAGAAATTGCTAGGCGGAATGGATGTCATTGGACGCGGACTCCGTTTCTTTCGGGGAGATTCACATCATATGCTGGCAGCTCTTAGGCTGACAGGCGAACGGTGCCGGCGGTTACAATCCCCGCGAGAGGTTCCAGCGTAGAACCGCAGGTCGGTCATGGTAGCGACCAAGCACGGACAGGGATGCGGTATTCAATGGGAAGGACTGGCCAAGTGCAATGGGCAGTTCCAACCAGGCCGTGGTGAGTGCACGCAGCGAGTGGCCGTGTGCGAACAAAATCGCCTTGTCTTCACCCGATTCGCGCACCCTTTTGACCACGCGCTCAACGCGCTCACGGACTTCCTCCGCGGTTTCGCCATTGGGCACACCGTGAGTCCAAATCTGCCAATCGGGAACCGTCTTTTGCACTTCCTTCGAGGTAATCCCCTCGTAGTCGCCATAGAACCATTCCGCGAGATCCTCTTCGACCTCGAAGTCGTGGAACCCCGCCAATCGAGCGGTCTCCTGGGCGCGCTGACGGGGTGATGCCAGCACTAGCCCAAAGTCCTTCGGATCCAGCCAGCCGTTGAGGGCCTTGGCTTCTTCCCGACCGTTGTCAGTCAGCGGAAGATCAGTTACCGATGTGTGCTGCCCAGTGCGCGACCACTCAGTTTCACCGTGCCGCACGAGATATAAATCAGTCATAGTTCCAGCTTAGGCTTATTTGAAAATACTGTTAGCCGCGGTAACCCTGCTAGCCCATCACGGGGTCACGGACTTCCAAGCCACGCTCCGGATCCTCACACACCGTTACCGCTCCCAACTCCTCAGACCTCGCCGCCGTCGGAGAGCTACAGGTCCAGTCCCCTACTTGAGCGGTCAGGGTGTTGCCACCGCCCTCAGTGTCCTTGATTGCGTCGTACCGATCCAGCACATCCATGGCCTCAGCGCAGGTCATCTCACCCTTGACCACTTCCGCCAGACGATGGCCCTCCATGGCACCGCACATCATCGGCCCCTGAACAAGTGCATCCGTGCCCTGACTGTAGCCCCTCGCTGGCTCACTCCCCTGGGCCATGAGTTCCTCGACGGAATCGAAAACCTTGCCGGAGGTGCGAATATTCCTGTCCTTGCCTTCGATGGCAAAGGCCGCGTTATCCGACTGACACACCAGCTTGTTCGCATCCGTCTTCGCACACGCAGCGGTGCCGAAGCTCGTCCATTGGCCGTCGTCAAGCTCTTCCTGAGCCGGCGGTACCCCTTCGACGAGCGTGTACGCGGCACCTGAAGTATTCAGCATGATTGCGCCCGGCGACTGTGGTGGGAACGGCGGAACCTCCACGTCGGGAATCGACGAATCAGCCTTACCGATGCACGTCACCGCGCCGTCTGAGTAGAAACACTCGCTCTTTTTCCCGTCTAGCGTGACGTAGAACGCCTTGATTCCCTTCTGGCTAAACCGCTGAACGTCAATTTTCTGGTAGGCGCTTTCATCAAATCCGATGCTGTCGGCGCTTGTCCCCTTCGTCGGCGACGGCATCTTCGGATTATCGCCCTCGCTTGCCGACGTCGATTGCGACTGCACCTCACTCTGATCATTGTTGCTTTGTGATGCGGCGGCATCTTCGGAATCTGAAGATGAGCAGCCGACGAGAGTTCCGAGCATGACAACAGCAAGGCCCGCGGTCATCCGAAACATCGCACTGCGACTGGATCGAATAGGACTCGCGGGCATCTGGTTTTGGGTGACTGACATGAAATCAGCTTATCGCCGAACGAATCGGCTGGCTTGTTGTTTGCCGTATTTAACGGATGCGACGGTACCGCGGCTGCCATGGCCCGAGTTCGGTCACCATCAGCTGCCGCGACTACGACTACGAGCGTTGCTTAAGTGCCTCCACTGCACGGTCGGCGAGCTCCTCGCCAGCACCGTCGTATAGGTAGACAGCCATGTCAGCACCAACGTTAAGAAGCTGGCTCTTAAACCGCTGCACCTTGGTGGTAGTCGCAACTACAGCCTCGGTGTCTTGCTTACGGATGTTCTGAATCATGGTGTAGGTTTCAGCGTGCTCAGACAGCGCCAGCACGTACAGCGCTGGTTTCTTCTCCAGCTCGATGTGGTGCCAGAGCTCTGGGTCTGTCACATCGCCTGGGATGACCTGGTAGCCCTGCTCACGCAGCTTTTCGATGCGATCCTCATCGAAGTCAACGCCGAAGACGTTCATGCCGTACTCATTAACCAACCTGCCGTAGACACCAACGCCGACTCGCCCCATACCCATGATGAGAGCATCGGCGTTATCAATAATGACCTTTGCCTCTTCTGGCACCAGGCGGTCCTCTGGGGTTTCTGGGACGAACTTCTGCAGGAAGTTGACAATCTTGTCTTCGTGCGGGGCCATCAGCGAGCTGGCAATGAAGCTACCCGCCACGGCGACCGCCATGATCGAGGTCCACTCATCGGGCAGAATGTCCTGCTGTGTCGCAGCCGCCATGACAATCAGACCGAACTCCGAGTAGTTACTCAGCGTCAGTCCCGCCAATGCACTCGTGCGCAGCGACAGTCCCATGCGCTTGAGAATCCAGATGAAGATAGTGGCCTTGAACACCAGGAACAGCACCATAATCGCAGCGATGACGTAGCCGCCCGCGCTTGGCAGACCACCGAGACCAATCTCGATAAAGAACGCGACCAGCAGTAGCTCACGAATACTAATCAGTGCTTCCGACAGACGGTCAGAAATTGGGTGCGAAGACAGCAGAATACCGGCGACCAGGGACCCCAGCGAGCCAGAGAGCCCTGCCAGTTCGAAAGCCGAGTAAGCGGCAACTGCAATACCAATGCCGGTGAGAACCAGCAGCTCAGTGCGGAACATGCGGTTGGGAAGACGCGCCGCCAGTGGACGGATGAAGAACAACAGTGGTAGAGCCAGCGCCCACAGCTCCGGGGTCTTACCCGACGATGCCACCAGCACACCAACCGCAATGATGTCCTGCAGAATGAGTACACCAATCGCGATGCGTCCGATGGCCGAAGCACCGCGGTTCTGCTCCTCCAAGTGGCTCATCACAAACACCGTCGACGAAAATGAAGTCGCGATGCCGATGTAAATTAGCGCGGTCACCGACAGTCCCGTGAGTTCACGCAGCGGCAAGAAACTGGCGACACCGAACAGCACGGCAAAAACTACCGTGTTTAAAAACGCGTGGCCAAGCCCCGAAAAGACCACTCGCGGTGCCACGATATCCTTCGGATTTAGCTTCAGACCAATCGTGAACAGCAAGGTAGTAACACCAAGCTCGGCCAGCGAATCAATGAACGGGATTTCCTCAAGCCCCATTGCATGAACGGCAAAACCGGCCCCAAGGAAACCAATCAGCGGCGGCAGCCGAAGCAACGACGCACCGAGTCCGCCGATAATCGAAAACAGTATTGCTGTTAGGTATACGGATTCCACCCATCAAAGATAACGGCTGACACTACCGATTGATGCAGTGGCTAACCATTAACAGATTTTTAACACCAAACCGGGGTTAGCGCCGGTACGGGACCTCGCCCAATGCAATCGTCTGCGGGTGCTCTGTAACCCACTCGATTGTCGCCTCCGTCAGCGCATCAATGTCCTGCTCACCAGCTTTGCGCTGTTTTATGACGGCCATGGCATCCTCGGCAGCTCCTACCGTCTCCAGCCAGAAGTCGGCCATCGTGGCAAAGTCTTCGTCCCAGTTGACGTAGCCCATCTCCAGGGCTTCGTACCCGAGCCGGCCCACGATGCGGATAACTTCGCCCTGCACAGTCGCGGCTGGGCCACCACCCGGCACTAGGTAGTTCCAGAGGTATCGGAACTGGCCATTGGTTGATTTATCTGCAGGGACAATGATGTCGCTGTGACCGTCGTGAGGCGTGACCACCTGCGGATGTTCCGCACCGATGCGCTCGTAGAGACGATCCATGACCGGCTGGTACTCGTTGCGCGCCTTGTCTGACATGCGGTTGTAGCGGCGACCGAACTTAGTGAACTCTTCGCGGGCTTCGTCGTCGATTTCCGACCCAGCGTCCAGAAGTACCTCGATACTCTCCAGGACTCGACTGAGAGCATCGGTATCGGCGGCAGCGACAGCCTCTTTGAACGCTGTCCGGCCGTGACCGAGGCGGTTCTCGCGGTGGAGGTCAGCGCCGTTTTCCAGCAGAAACGCAATGGCCTTGGGCTGATGGCTCTTCGCAGCCATGAAAAGCGGCGGATGGGTGCCCGCTTCGATGTCTGCACCGCAGTCGAGCAGGAGCTTCATCTTGTCGATGTCGCCCCGGCTTGCGTGCTCTGCCAGGGCGGTTTTACCGAAGCGGTTCTCGGTGTTGACGTCGATCCCCTGGTCGATTAGCCAGCGCATGAGCTCTGGCGGGGTGCCACGGAGCGCTAGTGCAGTGTCCTTGCTGTAGCCAAAGACTGCGTCGAGAGCGCAAGTGTCATAGACGGCCTTCAGTGCATCCATGTCACCGGCTTCGAGCAGCTCTTCGAAGTTCTCGACCAGTTTCTTCCGCTTCCGTGGCATGTGACGGCCCTTTCTACGCGCCTATGGGGCTTGGGCAAATGGGATGACGAGTCAATGGAGTCGTGCGTGATTGGTTGACACCTCACGAAGCAACAGCATCGTTAGGTTATGCACGCAGACTAGCGGAAGTCAGAGAGTTTGGCGCGGGAAATTGACAAATGGACCGTCGCAATACCCCTAGAAGCAATAATTAGAAGTCAGAAAACTAAACTTGGGAAAAACAAAAACAATGATTTAAATTTCAGAGCTACCACAGAATACAATAATAACACAAAATAGAAATACCCTTTTCAGCCGTGGAACCCTACTGAGAATTCTTCCTCTTCATATACTGAACCAATTCAATAGGGGCCCAAACTGGAAACAACACTACTTTTAGAAAACGCTTCCCTAATTTTGGGATTATCCTTTTATCCTCGAATGAGTAAGAATAAGCTTTCCTTTGACAGTTCCCTATTGCATCACTGGAATCACAAGAATCCACAATTTCGCGTTTAACGTGATATTTCTTATAAACAAGTGAATTGTGTAATTGCGTCGCCGACCAAACATGAGAGTTTCTCATTAATCGCTGCGATATCTCCGAAACACGGATCCTATCACCTTCATGGACAATGGCGTATTTCCGACCTAAAGAATCAATCGAGCGCATCTCCAGATTTTCAATAAACGAAATATCATCCCAATTCATATGAATAGCTTCATCCATCAAGCAATAAATACCGATATCAGACGTTGAATGTGCAACTCTTGCCGCGGCAGATTCATATTCACGCAACGCCCGTAGTACTTCTAATTTCTTTCGATTAGCTTCTAACATAGAACCGCTGAACAAATTTAGAGTACGGACTTCACTAGAACATTGAGCTGCTGCGATTCCAGCGTCATAAAGACTAACGGATAAAGACTCTCTAAAGTTACTTTCGTTCGCACGCAAGCGATCCCAGGAAGCAATCAAGAACGTGGCTAATGAAGAAATTAATGCGACGGCAGCCGCTTGCCAGAAATCCATGGCGGTGTGGGGGCTTCAGACGGCTACTTACCGCCCTCGTCGGTGGACAGCGCAGCCACGAATGCCTCCTGTGGCACCGAGACCGAACCGATGTTCTTCATGCGCTTCTTACCGGCCTTCTGCTTCTCCAGCAGCTTGCGCTTACGGGAAATGTCACCGCCGTAACACTTAGCAAGGACGTCCTTGCGCAGTGCACGGATGTTTTCGCGGGCGATAATCTTCGAACCGATTGCAGCCTGAACCGGGACCTCGAACTGCTGGCGAGGAATCAGCTCGCGCAGCTTCTTGGTCATCTTGTTGCCGTACCACTGGGCGTTGTCGCGGTGGACGATAGCGGAGAAAGCATCGACTGCTTCGCCCTGCAGGAGGATATCCACCTTGACCAGATCCGCAAGCTGCTCGCCGGCATCTTCGTAGTTCAGCGAGGCATACCCCCTGGTACGGGACTTCAGCATGTCGAAGAAGTCGAAGATAATCTCGCCCAGTGGCATCTTGTAGCGCAGCTCCACGCGGTCTTCCGACAGGTAGTCCATACCGCCCATCTCACCGCGCTTCTGCTGACACAGCTCCATGGTGGGGCCAACGAATTCACTCGGCACAACGATGGTGCACTTGACCATCGGCTCGTAAATTTCGCGGAGCTTGCCCTCCGGCCAGTCACTCGGATTGTGAACAGTGACCTCGGTGCCGTCCTCAATGACAACGCGGTAGACAACGTTCGGAGCCGTCGAAATCAAATCCAGGTCGAACTCGCGCTCGAGGCGGGCACGGGTAATCTCCATGTGCAGCAAGCCCAAGAAGCCACCGCGGAAACCAAACCCGAGGGCAACCGAAGTCTCCGGTTCGAATGTCAACGAAGCGTCGTTAAGCTGGAGCTTTTCCAACGCATCACGCAGGTCAGGATAGTCCTGCTGAGAGATTGGGAACAGACCTGAGTAGACCATCGGCTTTGGCTCTGCGTAGCCCTCCAGCGGCTCCTCCGCCGGCGTTGCGTTCAGCGTGACGGTATCACCGACCTTGGACTGACGGACGTCCTTCACACCAGTGATGAGATAACCGACCTCGCCGACGCCAAGTCCCTTACACTTCTTCGGTTGCGGCGAAACAATGCCGATTTCCAACAGCTCGTGCTTGGTGCCGGTGGACATCATTTGAATGACTTCACGCGGCTTGAGCTGCCCATCAACAACACGGATGTACGTGACCACACCACGGTAGGTGTCGTAGACCGAGTCAAAAATCAGCGCACGAGCAGGCGCCTCCGGATCGCCGACCGGTGCCGGGACGAGCTCACAGACTCGGTCGAGCATCTCCGCAACGCCCTCACCGGTCTTGCCCGAAACACGCATGACATCTTCCGGCTCGCAACCGATAATGTGCGCGATTTCCTCCGCGTACTTATCCGGATCCGCGGCCGGCAGGTCAATTTTGTTCAGAACTGGGATGATCTCCAGGTCATTTTCCATGGCCAAGTACAGATTGGCCAGCGTCTGCGCTTCGATGCCCTGAGCGGCGTCGACAAGCAGAATCGCGCCTTCACACGCCTCTAGCGCACGCGAGACCTCGTAGGTGAAGTCAACGTGACCAGGCGTATCAATCAGGTGCAGGACAATCTCTTCCCCCGCGTGCTGACCTGTGCTCGGAACCCACGGCAGGCGCACGTTCTGGGCCTTAATAGTGATGCCGCGTTCGCGCTCAATATCCATATTGTCGAGGTACTGATCGCGCATGTCGCGCGCCTCCACAACACCCGAGAGCTGCAGAATTCGGTCCGCCAGGGTGGACTTACCGTGGTCAATGTGCGCAATAATGCAGAAATTTCGAATCCGTGAGGGGTCCGTAAAAGTCTGCTCCGCAAAATTCTTGGTCACGTTGGGTCTACTCCGAAAAATAAAGACGTTATGGGCATTGGGGCGCGGCGTTGGCCGACCCATATGCGCCGGCCTCGAAAACCGACCAGCCGGGCTTAAATACAATCACGCACAATCTTACCTATCGATTCCCTCCGCACTAAACCTCTAGACTTAGATTCCATGAGCTCCACTTCGTCCACCGATAAAAATGAACGCGAAAGCTGGCCACGCCGCCTGCGCAATCGCATCAGCGCGCGTCTTTTCGCCGGTACCGAGTGGTTCCGCGGCCCCGACACCCTCGATGAGGCACTGTTTAAGCTCAACACGCAACTTGGGCTCGCTCAGGACACCTCGCTTTCCGACGAGTCCAAGGAGGCTCTACTTCGACTGCGAGATTCGGTGACCATCGCGCGCCCAACCGCGGAGTTGGCCCGCACAATCGTCTACAGCCCCGACATGGATGGTCAGGCCGACCCCGGCGAAGTGGTATGGATTCCGCTGCAGCTCGAAGGTGAAAATGCTGCCCTGCGCGAGCGCGCTGTGGTCGTGGTTGGGCGCCATGACCAGTACCTATTGGGCATGCTGATTTCCACCCGCAGCGAGCACAGTGAGCACCCGGAGTGGCTGTTTATCGGCAGCGGGTTCTGGAATGAAGACCCCAAGCCATCGTGGGTTCGCATGGACCGTATCTTGCTCATCCCAGAATCGGGTATTCGCCGCGCAGGTGCGATGATGCCCCGTAGGCGCTTTGAGCTCATCGCCGCCCGACTTCGCGGAGATTACGGCTGGAATTAGGCAGTAGCTGGAGTTAGGCAGCGGCTGGTATTAGGCAGCGCTGTTTGCTAGAATTCTGCAAGTTGTTTACCGTTGCGTTCCTTTGCGGCGAGCGCGGGCAGGACCTTGGGTTCGCGTTTTCATCGTCGTATAAGCGCAGTGGGCGGTTTTAACTCGCTGGTTAATTAGTTTGACCAGCAGAGGTTCGACCCGAAATTTGCACTGTGATCAGGACTTTTCTTGGTGGCGGGCGGTAACAATTCCAACTACTACGGATACAAGAGGTATTCACGATGGCAAACATCAAGTCCCAGATCAAGCGCAACAAGACCAACGAGAAGGCTCGCCTGCGTAACCAGGCTATCCGCTCCGCAGTCCGCACTGAGATCCGCAAGTTCCAGGCTGCTGTTGAGGCTGGCGACAAGGCTGCTGCTGAGGCTCAGCTGCGCGTTGCTTCCCGCAAGCTGGACAAGGCTGTCACCAAGGGCGTCTTCCACCGCAACACTGCGGCTAACAAGAAGTCCGGTATGGCTAAGGCTTTCAACAAGCTGGAGGGCTAATTCCCTTTTGGCGCTGTGCCGTTCTTGTGGCGCTTGTGCCGTGAAATTAACCGCTTCCTGCTATTTTCCGATTTCATTTCGGATGTGGCGGGAGGCGGTTTTTATTATTTAACCCCAACGCGAGTTAGTGACTGCGTTTATGGCTGGCGGCGGTGGGGCGATGCGAGTTACTGACTACGTTTATGACAAAAATGGCCTGAAAAATGGCTTGAAAGTGTCATAAACTCACACAGTTTCACATTTGCAGCCCTTTGAGCAGGGCCTGGGCCCCGCCTCCCACACTGTTGGTTGTTGATTTCCATCGCTTCGGTTCCAGCACACCGACATGCAGCCACCAACACACGGCCAGCGAATGCGGTTGCGACTCCGGTGGATTGACCGGAAAACGGGTTTGAATCAGGCCCAGACACGTATTCGCAGAACCGAGCCCCTATTCAAGCGCGATTTACATAACGTGACCTGCTGGAATGTCTTGAATCTGACAGACTTCTTGTCTATTAACCCTAAAATTGCTGCGCATTATCTGAGTATCCACGAGAATCGACTACGCCAGCACAATTTCTACAGGAAGGAACGTCATGCCGAAGACAACTTTCACAACGGTCGCGCATGCCCCAACCAACCTCGAAACCACGGTGACCTCTCGAGACATGAGCTTCACTTTGGACGAGCCTACTGACCTCGGGGGAACCAACGCGGGCATGAACCCGGTCGAGGCGCTGCTCGGAGCCCTCGGCGCCTGCAAGTGCATCGTTGTCCGCTCATTCGCCGCTGCCCACGGCATCAAGCTCAACGATGTCAAGGTTGAGTGCTCCGGTGTGCTCGATCCAGACGGTTTCATGGGGAAAAACCCGGAAGCAAAGATCGGTTTCTCCGAGATTCACACCCGCTTCCACATTGATGCAGACAACACGAGGGAGGAACTGGTCGCATTCCTCGGCTTTGTTGAATCCCACTGCCCGGTTCAGGACACGCTGTCTAACCCTGCGGCCTCGTCCTTCGAACTCGCATAGCGGAAAATCGCTGGTTTTCGCCACGGCCTCTCAAGGCTTAACGCCTATGGGACGAATGGGCCAGCTCCGCGATACGAAGCACCGACTGTTCCAGCGATAGTTCCGGCGTCGATGAGGCTCCCTTGGTGTCCGCATCCAGCTGTGCCGCAACAACCACAGCGCGAGCGACCGCCGGAGTTGACCAGGCCGAAGCCAACCGCTGAGTTTTCTCCAACTTCCACGGCGGCATGCCATAGCGGTGGGCATCCCTGCGAGCATTAACGCCACGTGCGCCGTGGAGCCGAGCTACATCACCGACCATTCCCGTGATTGCAGCCGACAGCAGTGCCGGTGCCATTCCCAGCTGCAAAGCACGGCGCATCTTCGCCAACGCTTCCCCACCCCGACCGCGCAGTGCGAGCTCGGCAATCTCAAAGCCCGAGACCTCCGCCGAAGCACCGTAGTAGGTGCGCACTGCTTCCGAGGTGACCTTGCCCGCGGTGTCTGCACAGAGCTGGGAAATAGCGGTGGCTAGTTCGCGGAGGTCTGAACCGACCGCATCCAGGACGGTATCGATGACGTCGCGACGCACCTTAACCCCGTGTGAGGCGAATTCTTCGCCAACAAAACCGGGCAAGTCGTTTCGCTTAAGCGGTTGAGCTTCGAAAAAGCGGACCCCCAACTTACGCAGGTCAGCGACCATCTTTTTCTGACGCCCCTCACCGCTGTGAAGGAGAATCAACGTGATGCCCGGCGCGGGATCCTTAACCGAATCCATCAACAGCTTGGCAGGCTCTTTGCCGGCGTCTTGGCAGTCGGTAACAACCACGATCCGGTCATCCCCAAACAATGAGGGGCTGAAGAGCTCCACCGCGTCAACAGTGGTCATGTCCCCTGCACGGATGGTGGTCACAGGCACCGAGCGTCCGCCCGGATCGGACTCCGTTGCTGCCTGCGCGCGGACGGCAGCGACAATGGCGAGGCGGGCGCGGTCTTTCAGCAGTTCCTCTTTGCCCACAATCAAATTCACGGGTGCGACGGCGCTCAATCCCGACCTCTTTTCCGCGTTGATTCCTGCGACTGTTGTTTCTAGCCTACGGGACAGCCCGGATTTCACCTTCCTCGCCAGACTTCGCCATTCGAATAGAGAGCTTGCGGCCCATCTCGCTGTGGGCACACCACAGGAATGTGCTCGGGTGTCATTACGGTTTCTCGCACGCGCGGACCACACTCGCGGGCGATAAACCACTGGGGTGAGCGGTGCGATTGGAGCGGTTGGCCGCTCACGGCTTCAGCGATATACGACGGGGATTCCACCACCACGGTTTCTGTCGTGGTGTTATCTGCGGCAGTATCCAGTACCTGGGTATGCCACGTCATTTGCTCGGTGAGTCCGAGCGCAATTCGGCACTGCCGGCTGAGCGGGGTCGGTGCAGGGTAACCAACCGATGCAACATGGTTGGCGGGTTCTCCGGCAGTACCCGCGTGAATGAGAACGATCTGGTTCTTCTCAGCGCAGGCTGCAAGCTTCCACCCCTGTGGGGCACGCGCAATGTCGAGGCCGAACACCCAAATAACGGCATAACTACCGGCTGCCAAGACAGCAGCGAAGGCCCCAGCGCGGAGCGCAAGACGGGGCCACGCCCAGAGCGCCGTCAAGCATGCGAACGTGAGCGTGCAGGAGATGACCAACGTGACCGTCCCAGTGGCGGGCGCGACGATTCCCGCAGCGAGGCGTGCGACCTGATGAATCCACCATGCGCACGGCGCGGCGCACCAGAGCAGCGCACTGACCAGCCAATTGAGATGCAGTGCGGCGGCAACGGCAGCGAGCGAACCAGCGATAGTAACCGGTGCGACGGCGGGCGCGGCGAGGAGATTGGCGAGCAGTGAGACGTGACTAATTTCGCCGATGAGAAGCGCCAATACGGGCATGGTGACCACGTGTGCGGCAATCGATACGGCGACGGCGCGGACTACTGGGGCGGGCCAGGTACCCATAACGGTGGTGGCGGACAGGCGTCTGGCAAGGGGCTCGGCAAGAAGGACTAACCCAGCGGTGGCTGCGACCGACAGGGCGAAGCCCACTGATACCGATAGGTCTGGTGCCAGGAGAATCAACCCAATAATGCCAGCCGATAGCGCCGCGATGGCTTGGCCAGCTCGTCCTACGAGAATCGCCAACAGCCCAATGCAACCGGTGACCACTGCGCGTAGCACTGACGGTTCTGTGCCCACAATTGCCACGAAGCCGTACAGGGCAAGTGCGGCGACTGCGACCCGCACCCGCGGCCCAGCCCACGAGAACACGGTTACAACAGCCCCGATAACAAGCGCAACGTTCGCTCCAGAGACTGCTGATAGATGTGAAAGCCCAGAGGCAGTCATCATGTCGCCGTCGTTGAGGCTAAAGCCGCGCTCATCGCCGATGGCCATGGCGGGAATCAGGCGGTCGGGACCAACGGGAAGATTCTGCGCCGAGTCAAAGAGCTGCTGGCGCACCTGAGCTGCCAGCCCCTGCGGTGGCGCGATGACCTCAATATCGCCGCGCAGATTCAGCTGGATACCACTAATGCAGGGTTTGCTGGCCACACGTATACCGGCTGTGGATTCAACTACGGCGTCTCTCGTGACCGCCAACAGTTGCTCGTCTCCGAAAACCGACACCTGCCCCGGAAGGCCCTCGATGCGGGCCTTCGCGCTGGCCCCGAACTCGGTAGCTTTCGGCTCGGTGACGAGGCGCAATTGCACTTTCGACATCCCGCCAATGTCGTCATAGAGCTCGTGGGCTCGGGCTTGCGCTATGCGGATTCGCGTGGCCACCGCAACACTGGCCACCGCCACAGCTGGCACCACGATAGTGACGATTGCTCGCCAGCCGGAGGTCACCGCACCTCTTCCCCATCGCCACGACCAACGCTGCCACGCCCACGGCAACACCACCGCAGTCACGATTGCGGTTGGTGCCACAACTATCGCCCATTCTGGGCGCATGATCACTGCCACCGCAGTCGCCCACGCCAACACCGCTGCTGGCACTAGCCGCACGTCGAGCCCAGCACGAGCGCGCAGGTCAGACGGTGGCGGCATCGCGCAGAGCCTCTACCTTAGCCGGGCCGATTCCCGGAACCTCCTCAAGTGCGTCGATACTCGCAAAAGGCCCGTTCTTTTCACGAAAGTCGATGATTTTGGTCGCCGTTGCGGGTCCAATTCCGGGCAATTCCTCCAGCTGCGTAGCAGTGGCGGTGTTGATGTTGATCTTTCCGTCAGAGCCACCCGGGCCAGCCCCGCCTGCAGCACCGGCGCCAGAACCGCCAGAAACATCGGAACCGCCCTCCGCCGTCCCTGCTGGCAGCGCCTCTGTCCCAACCACAATCTGTTGACCATCTACCAACGGTGCCGCCAGGTTCACGCTGGCAGGATTAGCCTCCGGCAAAAGCCCACCCGCACGCTCAATTGCCTCCACCACCCGCGCACCCACTGGCACCTCCACCACGCCTGGATTCACAACCAATCCCACCACCGACACAATCAACGGCCCCACCTGTGCCTGAGCGTTAGTCTCCTGCCCCGGACCGCCAGGCGCCTCCGCTGGGGTTTCGGTCGTCTCCGGTGTCGTCCCCGCGACAGCCGCGTCCTGCACCGCAGGCATCTCTACCTGCGGCGTCGACGGCCACACCACCGCAGCGATTGCTCCAACAGCCAACACGACAATCACAATGCACGCAGCCATCGCCACCCGCGGCGTCACCACCGCCCGGCGCGTGGAAAAGTCCACCGCCATGCGCTTGTCTTGATCAATCGGTTCCAGGTAGTCCGCCAGCCGATTCCGCAAATTCGTCACGATGCGCACCCTAGCGCCCCGCACCACACCCCACCTTGACGAAAGCACTCATTAAGGCGTCATCTGTGGATAAAAAATGACCTGTGGAGGTTATCCACAGGCCACATCATCTTCGCAGTTCAGCCGCTACTTCTTCTCGTCGCCGTCATCATCACGCTTGTCGCTTGACGACGACTCCTGCGATTTCTCCCCATCGGTGCCAAATACAGCTCCCTCGGGATCGGACTTATCGCGCAGCGCCAAATCAGAAATAGCCTTCGCCAGACGCTCAGCTTTATCCAGGGCTGCTTGGCGATTCTCACTCCACGTTGGCAATTTAGAAACCGCCGTGGTGAAAAGCGGAATTCCCTGTTCATTAGTCACGACTGTGCGATGGATTCGTTTATTGCGGTTGCGACTGGCAGCCGGATTCTCAACTACTTTCACCGCAGCCTGGTCGGTGATTGGCTCACCTGGGTCCGTGGTGCCAGCGTTTTCAGCCGAACCATCCGTGCCAGCAGAGTCACCGAAATTGCCTAAGTCACCGGAATCGTCTTCCACCGCGTCCGCAGCCTCAGCATCAACAGCAGGCGCGTCACTCTCCTCCACACTGTGGAGCAGCGCTGTCACGCCCATCTCTGCTTCAAAATCCATGGCATCCGAATCAATCGAGCCACCGGAGACCATGCCAACTGCATAGGCTCCCTGCCCGACATGAGCAGTAAGAGACTCCGGCAAATCCAGGATTCTAAACCGGGTATCGTCGGGTAGCTCTTCGGCAAGCATGGCCTGGAGCTCGTGAACGTCGTCAAGCGCGTCGGAATGATGCAGCAATACCGCAGGCGGACGGTTCGCCGATGACGCGGACCGCACCATCTTCGTGGCGAAATCCACCATGCGCTGCTTGACCTTCGCCTCTGTCCGGCACTTGGCGACCAGCGCTAGTGAGCCATCTTTAATACCGACGATGGGTTTGATAGCGAGAGCCGTGGAGAGCATTGCTTGGCCTGCAGAGATGCGACCGCCACGGCGCAGCGAGTCAAGCTTCGGTACGAACAACCAGAGTCGATAGCGCTGCAGCACATCACGAGCTACATCGGCAACCTCATCACGACTGGCCCCGGCACGCGCGGCCTTAGCTGCCGCGATGGCAGCGGCACCGACTCCAGCTCCGACGGTGTCGGTATCGATGACGGTCACACGGTCCAGCGCACCAGCAGCGGTGACAGCGTTAGACCAGGTAGCGGACATTCCCTTGCCAAGATGCAGGGCGACAACGCCAGCGTCAGAACCATCCTTGTTGGAGCGTTCCAGCGCACGCGCATATGCGGCGCACAGCTTCAGTGGACTGACTGCCGACGTGGTGACGGCGTCTTCATTGATGTCATGGCCGATGGGAACCACGGTGATGTCGAGCTTGCGAGCAACCTCGGGCATCAGGCACGCGGTGTCATCGACAACAATGCGAACGCGACCGTCACCGGGCATGGCGGCCTCCTGAGGAATCAGAAACCTGCGACTCCCGCTGACGGACCTTCGCGTTAAAAGCATTCAGGTACCAGGAGGTCTCACCATTGACGCGCGTGCGCTGCTCCATTTCGACCCACGCAGTGTTGCCCAGGCCGTTGAACGTGCTGAAGTAGTCGCGCGGCATCTGCAGCAGGGCTGCGGTAGCGGCAGCAATGGCACCACCGTGGGACACGAGCACAAAGGTATCCAACTCCCAATCGGGGTTAGCCGCTAGCTCAGCAATGACCGCCAGCATTCGGTTGGAAACCTCAAAACGGGTCTCGCCGCCCTTGGGCGCCCAGTTGAGATTATGGCGCCAGTGGTCACGCATACCGGGAAACGCGGAGTCAATCTCGTCGTAGGTGCGCTCTTGCCATTCACCGAGGTTGGTCTCACGCAGACGCTTATCAAAACTCAACTCTGCACCGGTGGCCTCAGCTAGCGCGCGGGCGGTGTCGGCTGCCCGGGTCAGGTCGGAGGACACGATTTTTGTGATTCGCGGTTCAGCCTCCGCCAGGTACTGCGCCGCAGTACGGGCTTGCTCGCGGCCAACGTCGGAAAGCTGCGTGTCCAGCTGTCCCTGAATGCGGCCGGTAGCATTATACGATGTCTGCCCGTGCCGCAGCATAATCAGGCGACGTCGAGCGGCAACATGTGCCTCGCGTGAGCCCGCCACAATTAAAACTCGTCCGTGTCCGGGTTTTCGGCAGCCAGCGGAATCTCGTCGATGGAACGAGCATTGCGGGCGGAATCTTCGCCGTCCTCGTTGCTCGGCTGCTCGATGCCCTCGACCTCGATGCGCGGGCAATCGCGCCACAGTCGATCCAGGCCGTAGAAGTCGCGTTCTTCACTGCGGAAGACATGCACGACAATGTCGCCGTAATCCAGCAGCGCCCAACGTCCCTCACGGACACCTTCGCGGCGAACCGGCTTTGCGCCGAGGTCACGCAGATCGTCCTCAATTTCGTCGACGATTGCGGCAACCAGACGCTCATTGTCAGCACTGACCAGGACGAATGCGTCCGTAATCACCACCGGGCCAGAGACATCGAGAACAACGACGTCCTCACCCTTTTTGCTATCGGCGGCCTTCGCCGCGGCGGTCGCCAGCTCAATGGCGCGTGGTTGTGCAGTCACGAAAGACTTCAGCTCCTTGTGATTAAAAAAATCGTGAAAAACAGCGTTTGTACTTGTAACTTACCGCCTCAGCGGGATTTTGCTAACTTTCAGTCGTCGGTATCGGACTTCGCATCCACCGATGCCGCATCCACCGGCGCCGTGTCCTCGGAGGTCGAGTTCACCGATGCGGGGCCCACAGAACCAACTGTGCCCTCAGCAGACTGGTACAGACCACGCTTAGCGATGTACTGGACCACGCCATCCGGCACCAAGTACCACACAGGGCGTCCTGCCTCCGCCCGCTTTCGACAGTCGGTGGAAGAAATAGCCATCGCGGGAATCTCGATGAGGTGTAACCGCGAGGCGTCGATTCCCTTCAGGTCCTCTGCACGCAGGTGAACTCCTGGGCGAGTGACGCCGACGAACGTTGCTGCGTCGAACATCTCCTCCCAGTCCCGCCACGTCATAATCTTCTGCAGCGCATCGGCACCGGTAATGAAGAACAGATCCGCATTGGGATAGATGACCTTCAAATCCCGCAGCGTATCGACGGTATAGGTCGCACCCGGCCGATCAATATCAACCCGCGAGACCGAAAACTGCGGGTTCGACGCAGTGGCAATGACCGTCATCAGGTAGCGGTCTTCGCTGTGAGAGACCTTCCGGCCGCGCTTTTGCCACGGTTCACCCGTGGGCACGAAAAGCACAAAGTCAAGGTCGAAACGGTCTGCCACCTCGCTGGCGGCAACCAGGTGACCATTGTGGATGGGATCAAAAGTGCCACCCATTACGCCAATGCGCTGCCGGGGCGCGTCCGCCGACTTCGCTGTCAACGCGGCGTGTACTCGCGACCGCACACTTTTCTTGCGCTTAATCATGACTGGCACTTTACCTGGGCACTACGGACGAGTCTGTCCACGACCAGCCAGAACCCACTTGCTGCTGGTCAGCTCCGGCAGCCCCATGGGCCCACGGGCGTGCAGTTTCTGAGTGGAAATACCAATCTCTGCGCCGAAACCGTACTGCTCACCATCGGTGAATGCAGTGGAGGCATTGACGCTGACGGCAGCAGCATCAACACGGTCGACGAACTCCTGGCACACGCCCCAGTCACGTGCAGAGATAGCTTCCGTGTGGCCCGAGGAGTACTCAGTGATGTGATTCGTCGCGGCCACCACACCGTCGACGATGCGCGCTGCAATGTCTAGCGAGAGGTACTCATCCGACCAGTCTTCCGCCGTCGCAGGAATGACCTCACCAGTCCACCCAGAGGCCGCCAGATTATCGACATCGCCGTGGACCGCAACGCCAGCGTCGGCAAGCGCGTCCAAAATGCGGACCTGATCCTGCGCGGACAGCGCCGAGTCAATGAGAACCGTTTCAGTGGCGTTACAGACGCTCGGACGGCGGGTCTTGCCGTTAATCATCAGCGCAATCGCCTCGTCGATATCGGCGGAAGCATCGATGTAGATGTGGCAGTTACCGGTACCGGTCTCAATGGTCGGCACCGTTGCCTTCGTCACGACGGCCTCAATCAGACCGGCACCGCCGCGCGGAATCACTACGTCAACCAGGCCGCGGGCAGTGATGAGATCTTGCACGGAATCGTGGGTCTCACACGGCAGCAGCTGAACAAGGTCCTCCGGTGCATCGTGGTTGGCCAGCACCTCACGCAAAACCGCGACCAGCTGCGTGTTGGAGTGGACGGCCGACTTGGAGCCGCGCAGCAAGGCCACGTTGCCCGACTTCAGCGCCAGACCAAAGGCATCGACAGTAACGTTCGGGCGAGCCTCGTAGACCATGCCCATCACGCCCAGCGGAACGCTGACCTGGGAAAGCTTAATGCCGTTAGGAAGAGTGCTGCCCCGCAGCACCTCGCCTACCGGATCCGGCAGGGCCGCAACCTGGCGCAACCCACCGGCAATACCCTCAACACGATCGGCGTCAAGACGCAGGCGATCCAGCAGGGAGTCACTAAAACCACGGGCCTTACCGGCCTCGATGTCCTTGGCGTTGGCTACCAGAATCTCTTCAGTACGGGCGACCAGCGCATCTGCTGCGGCCAGCAGGAGCTCGTTCTTGCGTGCCGACGTAAAGCGAGCCAGCTCTCCCGCGACAGCCTTGGCACGCTGTGCCTTATCTAAAACCTCGGCGCGCTCAGCAGCACGCTCCGGGCTAAGAGCCGAATCCTCGGCAATGCCCTGTTGATTGGTGTTAGCAGTTTCGTTCGTTTGAGCAGTCATGCCTACCAGCATAACTAGAGTGAGACATCATTTGAGGGAATTAGCTCAGCAACCCAAGGAAAGATGTAATTCATCAACAGCAGGAACACGATGACGGCAATCACGATGGTGATGATCGCTTTCACCCACCACGGACCCGGCAGGGATCGCCAAAAAGCTGCGTACATCTAGTTGACCTCCTTGGTCTCAACACTGGCGAGAACCGCGTGAATAATGAGCCGATGAGTGTTGTCCCACTGCGGATGGCAGGTAGTCAGCGTAAGTAGAGTCGCGTCACCGATCGGATTGAGGACATCGGCGCGGTCTGGAGTGACAATGTGCTGGCCGGGAATCTCGGGGACGTTAGTTCCTTCTGGCACGCAGTCGAAGCTTTCCCCTGCGCCAGCCATACCGTCGACCGGTAATACCTTGTAGCGGTAAATAGCTTCACGCGTCTCTACAGTGATGTCATCGCACGTCTGCAGACGGTCAATGTTGTCAAAGGGAGCTCCGTGGCCGTCACGATGGGCGGCATAAGAGCTGTTGCCCACCTGCCCCGGAAGGGCTGTGCTCGGATAATGGCCGGGGCCACCGCGCAAAACTTCCTGAGAGACACCTTCGAATACGACCAAATCGCTAAAACCGGCCTTAGGAGCGGAAATCATCGCCACCGCAGAGCCAGGCACCCAGGAGCCCTCAACAGCTGGCTCCGTGCCTTCTGGCGCCGGAGCTGGGGCCGATGCCGGTGCGGACCATGCCTGCTGCAGCTCATCACGAGCCTGCTGCTGAGCTTTCCCGGTTTCAAGACCAGACCAGTACAGCAGATAAAAGGCGAAGAGCGCCACCAGCACTCCAGCGGTCAAGAGCAACTCGCCGATGACGCCAATAATTTTCGATAACACACTTAGGATTATGCCCGAAAGTTCCTCATCCAGGCAGTCCGCGCTCAGGCACTCCTCCCCCAGCCAGTCCGCACTCAGCTAGTCCCCACTCAGCCGGTCTTTGCCGAGGCACCTCTGTCCGGGCGCGCCCAGGTGCGCGTCTTTAAGCGCTGCAGCTCTCAGCGCAACGCTCTCCTAAGCGCGGGAGGCGAAATCCGACAGGTAGTCGGCATGGACGACAGGCTTCTGCATGTCATTCGGCAATTCCTCGGTGTGGTAGCCGATCATGCCCAGCAGCTCCTCAGAGTCATAGTTGACCTCGCCGCGTCCGATGACCTCACCGCTCGGGCCAATCAGGTCGACGATGTCACCAGCGGAGAACTCACCGTCAACCGAGGTGATACCGACCGGGAGCAGCGACTTGCGCATGCGGGTCACAGCGTCGACCGCGCCGGCATCCAGGCGAAGCAGGCCCGAGCTATCCGCTGCGTAGAGCATCCAGAACTTCCAGGCGCTCAAGCGGTTGTCCTTCGCGGCGAAAGCCGTTCCCACGTCTGCCTGGTCAAGTGCTCGCTCAATGTTGGACGCCGAAGTCAGCAGCACCGGCACCCCAGCACGCGAAGCCAGGCGTGCGGCAGACACCTTCGAGGCCATTCCACCGGTGCCCAGTGCTCCACCGTCACCGGCGATAACACCACGCAAGTCGTTACCGCTGCGCACCTCTGGCACAAAGGTCGCACCTGGATCGGCCGGGTTGCGGTCGTAGAGGCCGTCGACGTCGGAAAGCAGAATCAGTGCATCGCAGTACGCCAGGTGACTGACCAGGGCGGCGAGGCGGTCGTTGTCGCCGAAGCGGAACTCCGAGGTCGCGACCGTGTCATTTTCGTTGACAATTGGCACTGCACCCAGCTGGCGCAGGCGGTCGATAGTGCGCTGGGCGTTGCGGGCACGCGAACGCACACCTGCATCGTCCGAGGTCAAAAGCACCTGTGCAGAAGTGCGGCCATAGCGCAGGAAGGAGCGTCCCCACTCCTGTGCCAGGCGCACCTGCCCCACAGCTGCAGCCGCCTGCTTGGTCGCCAAATCAGTGGGACGCGAAGTCAGCCCCAGCGGCCCCATTCCGGATGCCACCGCGCCGGAGGACACGACAATGACATCGCTAAAGCCCATACGCTTTTCCAGGGCATCGGCAATGAAGTCGATGCGTTCGGGATCGGTACGACCGTCAGATCCGGTCAACGAGGAAGAACCAATCTTCACCACGACGCGCTTCGCGGTCCGAATTGCCTCACGAGTCTCGGAATCGAAACCGCCTTTGGTTCCCGGAGATAAATTCTCAGTCGCCTTTTCAATCTCAGCGACGGTGGACTCAGGATTGTCGTGAAGTAGCTCGTCGACCTCCTCACGGGAAATCGGCGCGTCCGATCCAGACTTCGGCGCGGTAGCTACCGGGGCATCTAATGCATCTGCTCCAGTGACGTCAACATCGTTGGCAACGGTGTCGGAAGGGATAACTGACTCACTCATTTCACTAATGGAAAACATGACGGTCTAATGTAATTCTGACTATATAATTGTTTAAACAATCAATGGCAAAATGCAAGTTTGAAGTCTTCGCTTGCCGACGACGCTGTCGCCCGCGACTATGAGTACCGGTCGCGAATAGCCTCTTCGCCATCTCCGAAATCGTACTCGTCAATCAGACCACGGCGGGCCTGCGATGCACGCTTACGCTGCTCGGCGCTAGTGCGCTCGTTGACGTAGAGACGATCGTCGGTACCACGGCCACTCGGCACGAAGTCATCGGTGCCCGCGACCTGCTGCGGGTACCACTCGAAGGTGAGATAGGAAATCGTCACCGGGCAGCCAACCGTTGCCCCAGCCTTTGCCAGGGCATCTTCTACACCAAGCTTGGCCAGGCGGTCAGCCAAGTAGCCGACTGCCTCGTCGTTTTCGAAGTCCGTCTGGTTAATCCAGCGCTCCGGCTTACGGCCACGCACAATGAACCCATCTGGGGTATTCGGATCGCGCTCGATGGTGAAGTCCGCGCCTTCGCGCTTCTTGCCACGCACACCTTCCGGACGGATGACCGCACGGGGCTCCTGCTCTGTTGGCAACGGATGCGCCTTGCGGTAGGCGGCAATCTGATCCTTCAGGCCGTAGGTCAGCTCCTTGAGTCCCTCGTGCGTCACCGTAGAGATCTCATAAATCGGCCAGCCGAACTTCTCCAGCTCCTCGCGCTGCATGTCAATCATTTCGCGAGCATCGGGCAGGTCAATCTTGTTCAGCACGATGACGCGCGGACGCTCTGCGAGATCCCCAAGCCCCACGTCGGCCTTCAGCACCGACTGGTAGTTGGCGAGTTCCGTCTCCAACGCCTTGATGTCAGAGACCGGATCGCGGTCGCCCTCCAGCGCAGCAGCGTCCACCACATGCACCAGCACAGCACAGCGCTCAATGTGACGCAGGAAATCCAACCCAAGACCACGGCCTTCAGACGCCCCCGGGATAAGACCCGGCACATCTGCGATGGTGAAGGACTCGTAGCCAACGTTGACCACACCCAGGTTCGGCTGCAGCGTGGTAAATGGGTAGTCACCAATCTTCGGCTTAGCAGCGCTCAAGGTGCTGACCAGCGAGGACTTTCCAGCTGACGGGAAGCCCACCAGTCCAACGTCTGCCATGGATTTGAGCTCCAAGACAAGATCCTTGGCCTCGCCAGGCTCACCGAGGAGAGCGAAGCCCGGCGCACGGCGGTTCTTGTTCGCCAGCGCTGCGTTGCCCAGACCACCGTAACCGCCTTCAGCGGCGATGAAGCGGGCCCCCTTACCGGTCATGTCCGCCAGCACTTCCCCATCCTCGGTCATCACAACCGTGCCCTCCGGCACTCCGAGAACCAGGTCCTCGCCGCGAGCACCATTGCGGTGATCACCCGCGCCGGGCTTACCGTTGGCAGCCTTGATATGGGGATGGAAGTGGAAGTCCATCAGAGTGTGAATCTGCGGGTCGACGGCCAGCACAATGTCGCCACCGTGGCCGCCGTTACCGCCATCGGGACCGCCGAGTGGCTTGAACTTTTCACGCAGCACCGAGTTACAGCCGTGACCACCGTCGCCGGCCTGCAAATGCAGTACGACACGATCTACAAAACGAGACATAAAATCACACACACTTCCGAGCGGAGAGCCATCATCTAGTGCCTGGAGTAATGCCCTAATTTAAGCGAGCCGACGGGCAGAAGTCTAGGCGGTAACAAAACGCTGCCTCGCAACCTAAAAGCGCGAAACAGTACATAAACAACAAAAGAGCCGATTACCTTTCGCAGTGGGAAAGGAATCGGCTCTTCTGCAAGGCAGTTAAACCTGCCTCATATTCAACGTTGCAGTAATCCTATGTGGACAACCGGGGGTTGTTCTTAGGAGTTATTCTCAACGATGCTGACAATGCGGCGGTTGCGGCGGGTACCGAACTCGACTGCGCCTGCCTTCAGAGCGAAGAGAGTGTCGTCGCCGCCACGGCCAACGTTCTCACCCGGGTGGAACGAGGTACCGCGCTGACGAACGAGAATCTCGCCTGCCTTAACCTGCTGGCCGCCGAAGCGCTTCACGCCGAGGCGCTTAGCTTCGGAGTCGCGGCCGTTGCTGGTGCTGGATGCACCCTTCTTAGTAGCCATGATTTTCTCCTAGGGAAAAGCTAATTGGAATTTCGGCGGTTTACTTGGAGACGCCGGTGATCTTCAGAACAGTGAGCGGCTGACGGTGGCCGTAGCGGCGCTTGTAGCCAGTCTTGTTCTTGTAGTGCATGCCGCGGATCTTCGGGCCCTTAGCGGCCTCGACGATCTCTGCGTTAACGGTAACGTTGGCAAGCTTGTCGGCATCCGCAATGACATCTGCGCCATCGACGAGCAGAACCGGGGTGAGAGCCACGGACGAACCCGGCTCACCCTCGATCTTCTCGACCTTGACGAGGTCACCTTCGGCAACCTTGTACTGCTTGCCGCCGGTCTTGACGATCGCGTACATAGGAGGGCTACCCCTTTATCTGAGAAACTCGACTCAAGGAATCTTTGTAATTCCTTGACTGGACAATGGAATTGCGATTAGTTGCGTGTGCAGAACACTTCAGGGACATACCCGAAAGCCAAATCCGAGTAGATTTCCCCGCTCTGGCCGTTTCCTTACCACCAGCGCCTCAAGCACCAGTGGGCATGACCAGATACGCCTACTAATCAGCGACTGGTCAAGAGTAGCGAAAAATCCCCCTAAATTACAAACTGCCCGAGTAAGACCCTGTCCCCCATCGGTTTTCACGGTCTTCCCGGGCAGTTTCCGAAGCCACTTTCCACCCCCTGCTTTAGGGAACGGAAAACAACCTTCTATCTGGCCTTATTTCAGATTTCCAATCTCTAGTTCTGGCCACTTCGGCGCACCGCACGACGCACGCGGCGACGACGATTGGCCGGTTTCGTCTCCGGCGCCGCAGCACCGCAATTAGCCTGCTTCTGCTCTGGCTTAGTAGCGCGGTTTGAAGCGCCCTGTCGCTGCTTCGGCGCAGTCGCTTCGGCATCGCTTTGCGACGAGACCCTGCGCACCGCCCGACGGCGATTACGGCGAGCTCCCGTGCCCTGGACTGCTACGACCTCAACCCGTGACTTGCCCGAGCGGCGTCCACCGCCACTGCGGTTGGCGCTGCGGTTGGTGCTGCGGTTGCTGTCATCGCGGTTGTCTTTCGCACGATCTCCGCCCTTGCTGCCTTCAGCGTCCGCCTTTGGCTTAGTGGACTCGAAGTCCTCGCGACGCGGTGCGCGATCCGAGCGGGAGTTACCGCGCGTCGGACGACGACGGCGTGGAGAACGCTCGAACGCCTCCTTCGCCTCCTCATAGGTCTGGGACTCCTCGGCCACAGCCTTACCGGTCTTGTTAGCGTTGCCGCCCTTGCCATCCTTGGCTGGCTCCCTCACATCTGTGGTGGAAGCTGCCTGAGACTCAGCCTGAGGCGCAGTGGTTTCATCCACAGCAGTACGACGCACAGCGCGACGACGGCGACGTCGAGCGCTAGCGCTGCTGGAGCGTTCAGCCTCGCCACGGCCTCCACCGTTATCGGTGCGCTCGGCACGCTCAGCACGGGTCGGGCGCTCCGAACGCTTGCGACGATCACCATATTCTTCGTCGCGGTCATCAGCGTCGCGTGCAGCCGAATCAACGGCAACATGCTCCGCTACACGGCGACGCGTAGCCCGACGGCGGCGGCGCTGCCCCTCCTGCGGCATGTAACGGTCATCCGACGGCTCCTCTGGGTCCTTCTCACGGGCTTCCGCAACAGCTGCGGCAGCCAGAGCAGCCAGGTCATTGGAGTTCTCCGATTGCTCAGTACGCTCGCGGCGCTCCTGACGGCCACGGCCGTTCTGTCGCTGCTCATCGTTTCGGCCCTGGCTCTTACGAACCCGGCGACGACGCGGCGGCTTCGGCTCATCGTTCTCAGAAGAGACGATGACAGCTTCGACAGCAGCTGCGACACGCTTGTCGGCTGCGTCCTTATCGCGCTGGTTGGTCTCCGTGTCGTCGTCACGCGTTGCCTTGGAAGAGCCTGCCTGGTCGCTCTGATCGCGGTGCATGGCCAGCGCGGCCGGGTGGTTGGCCGGATTGTGCTCCGAGCGCGACTTGTTGCGGCGCTTGGACTTGTCCTGCTCGTCGTTGCGACGGCCATTCTTGTGGCCACGGCCCTGATTGTCCTGCTCAACCGGATCGATGTGGATAATCAGACCGCGGCCATTGCAGCAGCTACACGGCGTGGAGAAGGTCTCCAGCAGGCCTGTGCCCAGACGCTTGCGAGTCATCTGGACGAGGCCGAGCGAGGTGACCTCGGAGACCTCGTGACGCGAGCGGTCGCGGCCCAGGGCCTCCTTCAGACGGCGCAGCACCAAATCCTGGTTTTCCGGCAGCACCATGTCGATAAAATCGACGACAATCATGCCGCCCAGATCGCGCAGACGCATCTGGCGGACGATTTCCTCAGCGGCCTCCAGGTTGTTGCGAGTGACCGTCTCTTCCAGGTTTCCGCCAGCGCCGGTGAACTTACCGGTGTTGACGTCGATGACCGTCATGGCCTCGGTGCGGTCGATGACCAGCGTGCCGCCCGAAGGCAGCCAGACCTTGCGGTCGAGTGCCTTGGCCAGCTGCTCATCGATGCGGAAGTGCTCGAAGACATCGGCGCCGCCGTGCTCCTTGGCGAAGTAGCGCTGCAGTCGCGGCTCCAGCTCCGGTGCCAGGTCGCCGATGTAGTCCGTCACTGTGTTCCACGGGCGATCGCCCTCCACCACGAGACGCGAGAAGTCCTCGTTGAAGACGTCGCGGACGACCTTGACCAGCATGTCTGGCTCTTCGTACAGCGCAATCGGCTTTGCTCCACGCTTCGCCTTCGCTGCCTCGGAGGCTTCCCAGATCTCCTGCCACTGCGACTCCAAGCGCTTGATGTCGGCCTCGATGGCCTCCTTGGACACACCCTCGGCTGCGGTACGGATAATCGTGCCCGAGCCCTCCGGCGTAACCTCGCTCAGAATCGACTTCAGGCGCTTGCGCTCCGGCTCCGGCAGCTTGCGGGAAATACCCGCGCTCCGGCCGCCCGGCACGTACACCAGGAATCGACCAGCCATCGAAATGTGAGTGGTCAGACGCGCGCCCTTGTGACCAATCGGATCCTTGGACACCTGGACCAGAATCTGGTCGCCGGCCTTCAGCGCGTGTTCAATCTTGCGCGAACGCGATTTCGTGCCCAGCAGCTTCCAGTTCAGGTCACCTACGTAAATGACACCGTTGCGGTCGGTTCCGATATCGATGAACGCCGCTTCCATGCTGGGCAGGACGTTCTGCACGCGACCGAGGTAGATATTGCCGATCTGCGTGGTCTGCGTGTCAGAGGTAACGAAGTGCTCGACCAGCAGGTCATCTTCCAGCACACCCACCTCAGTGACAATGCCCGCGTGGTCATGGCGCTTGCGCTCACGCACCACCATCGTGCGCTCCACCGACTCACGACGAGCCAGGAATTCCGCCTCCGAGATTACATGGCGCTTGCGCGATTCCTCACGACGCTCGATACGGCGACGTCGCTGCGCCTCCAGGCGAGTCGATCCCTTAATCGCCTGCGGTTCCTCGACCTCTTCGCGGGTTTCCTCTTCCTCGCGCTCTGTGTTTTCGGTGGTCTTCTCCGCCTGTTGCGCGTCATCATTACGACGCCCACGTCCACGACGGCGACGACGCGGGCGCGGCTGACGCTCCGTTTCGCTTGACGACGAGCCGTCCTGCCCCTCCCCCGCGTTGTCATCGGTGCCCTGGTTGGAGGCACCGCTGTCAGCCGAAGCAGCATCCTCGGTGGCCGAATCCTTGGCCGAGGCCGGAACAGCCTGCGGCGCCAGGAAGATAGGCGCAAACGCGGTCTGCTCTTCCGCAACCGGCGGCTCCGGGACTACCGGCGGCTCGATGTCCTGCAGGGCTTCGCTCTGAGTTGCCTGCGTATCCTGCGGCTCTTGCGTTTTCTGCGGCTCTTGCGCTTCCTGAATCTCCTCTGCTGCTGGAGCGCTGGTCGTGCGGACCGCACGGCGAACTCGGCGACCACGACGTGTGGTCACTGCAGCGCTCTTTGCAGCAGGTGCTTCGGCGGAAGCTTCCTCAGCGAAGGTTTTCTCAGCGGTCTCGGCTACGGTGTCGGCAGCCTTCTTATCGGAAGCATTCTTATCTGCAGCCTTCTTCGACGACGACTGAACTACAGCCTCAACAGCTTCCTCGACGACCGAGTTCGAGTCCTTCTGCTCGTCCTTCGCAGCGGTTTCTTCCGGAGCGCCAGCGGTCTTCTTCACAGCCCGCTTACGCGTTGCTCGCTTCTTAGTCGTGCTCTTCTTCTCTGCGCTCTGCTTCTCTGCGCTCTGCTTTGCCGAGGATTTTCTAGCCGAGGCCTTCTTGGTGTCCTTCTTCTCGGTCACTTCCTCGGCAGGCGCTGCGTCCGACTCCGCTTCGCTCTTGGCTGCCTTCGGCGCAGCCTTCTTTGTGTCCTTCTTCGCAGCCGACTTCTTGCCGCTCTTCTTCGCAGCTGGCTTCTTCTCGGACTTAGCTGCAGTTTGCTCGTCCGACTTCTCATCTGCCGCGTTCGGCTTACCTGCCGACTGTTTTTCCTTCGCGGCTGGCTTTTCGCCGGTTGGCTTGGTCGCAGCGGATCCGTCGTCAAGCGAGGCATCCTCTGGATGATCACCGATGAAATTCAGCACTGCGTCGAGCTGATTTTGATTAATGGTGGACGCAGCGGACTTTACGACGATCCCCGCGTGCCCCAGTGCTTCGATGGTTTCCTTCGAGGTCAACCCCAAGCTCTTGGCCAGGTGGTGGACTCGGGTTTTCAGAGCCGCTGACTCACGATCAAATTCGCGTGCCTTAGCGACAACATCCTGGCTGAAATTTGCCACTGTATTTGTTTCTCCTTGACACCCCACCACGCAAAACCCGACAACAGGAAGCACACTCTTTGTCATTCCATGTGCGCCTACATCCGTTGTGGCCTTGGAAACCAGGCGGAGCAACGATGTTGCGACAGCCACTTCATTTGCGCCAAATGCGCAGATAGAGGGCCGAAAACGATGAACAATTATGAAAGTCTTATTGGCAGGCCTACCGGCTGACTCGGGGATTCAGCGATCACATGCGGCATATTTCATCCGCCGGAGCGAACTCCCGGGCACTACTGCTGCTGTCCATTGTCGCACATATCGAGCAGGTGGCGCGCACCGACATTGGTGGCGGCGGGCCAATCCGAGTTACTGACTGCGTTTATGACAGAAATGGCCTGAAAAATTGCCGGAAAGTGTCATAAACTCCTACAGTTTCACATTTGCAGCCCGTGCCCGCATTCACACGTGCAGCCCGCTGAAGGGCCGCCCCACGGTCGTCGACAAGCAAAAAGCGCCGAACCGGCAAACAATTGCTTGCTCAGTTCGGCGCCAGTTCAACGCTCACGGGTCAATGCTGAACCGTCAACGTTTAGAGGTTCGGGAACCAAATACCAATCTCGCGCTCAGCGGACTCCGGGGAATCGGAACCGTGAACAACGTTGTTAGCAACCTCAAGTGCGAAGTCACCGCGGATGGAGCCCGGAGTTGCGGCCTCAACCGGGTTAGTGCCGCCAGCGAGCTGACGCCAAGCAGCGATTGCGTTCGGGCCCTCGATAACACCAGCGACCAGCGGTGCAGAGGTGATGAAATCAACCAGCTCACCAAAGAACGGCTTATCGACGTGCTCTGCGTAGTGCTCCTTCGCAGTTGCCTCGTCAGCAACACGGAGGTCAAGCGCGACCAGCTTCAGGCCCTTACGCTCAATGCGGGAGATAACTTCGCCGACCAGACCGCGGGAAACGCCGTCCGGCTTGATCAGAATAAGAGTACGTTCAGTCATGGTGAGCATCATACTATGACAAACCCCGCTGCACCGGAGTGGTGGTGCAGCGGGGTGAAAGTCGCGACTACGAGCGCGGGAGATCTACGAGTGCTGGGTGGTCAACAGACCGCGCTCCATACGCTGGATGAGGTTCTTCCGCAGGTGCAGAATGTAGGCCCACACTAGTGCGAAGAAGATACCCACCACGCCCATCGACACGTGTGTGAAAATAGCCAGCACACCAAAGACCTGCAGTACAATGTTGGCCTTCAGCGCCCAGGGCTGCTTCTGCAGGAAAGCCATCGCAATCAGAGCCAGGCCCAGGATGGTGATGTACGTAACCGAGAAGGTCTGGTTAATCTGACCGTCGGGAATGCGCGTGACCACAGTCAGACCAAGCAGCACCGAGATAGCCTGCATGATCAGCGTGCCGGACATAACACCGCGCAGACCCTTCAGCGGGTCCTTAGCCGGATCGTGTCCCGCACCGAGCGGACCATACTTGCCGCCCTCACTCAGGTCACGCCCCTCGCGGTAGGCGCGCAGGGCCTCGCGGTCGGCAGCGGTGTAATCCTCCGCGCCATTGCCCTGTGGCTGGCTCGCCTGAGATTCGCTCATTGCGGGTCCTTTCCAAATAGTGTCCGGGCCTCGCCCGCGGTAACAACAGATCCAGTGACAATCACACCGGAACCAGAGACAATACCGTCACCGGTGTCGGTTTCCTCAGCCAGCGCGACAGCTAGCTCAACGGCGGACGGCAGAGTTGGCACGCGATGCACGCGCTCCTCGCCGAAAATCTCCTCCGCAAGGTCAGCCAGGTCGTCGTAGTGCAGCGCACGCGGCGAGGTGTTCTGGGTGATTACCACTTCTTCGAAGTACGGCTCCAGCTCCACCAGCAGCCCACGAGCGTCCTTCTCCCCCAACACCGACAGCACACCAATGACACGGCGGAAGTCGAACTCAGCGGAGAGGGCCGTGCGTAGCGCACGGGCACCGTGCGGATTGTGGGCGGCATCGATAAACACCGTCGGGGTCGAGCGCACGCGCTCCAGACGGCCGGGCGATGCGACCGTCGCAAAGCCTTCGCGAACCGCATCAATGTTGAGCGGACGCCCCGGACCTGCGCCGAAGAACGCCTCCACCGCAGCCAGTGCTGTGGCTGCGTTACGCGCCTGATGCGGACCGTGCAGCGGCAGATGGATGTCGTCATACTCGCCGGCCAGGCCCTTGAGCGTCAGGTTCTGCCCGCCGACCGCCAGCTGATGACTGACGACGCCGTACTCAACTCCGGCGCGGGCGACGGAGGCGTCCATTTCCACGGCACGTCGCAAAACGACGTCCATTGCTTCCGGCTCTTGCTCGCCGACAATGGCGACATTGTCCGGTGGCGTGAGCAAGTCGTCCTTATTCCACCGCGACTTGATGATGCCGGCCTTCTCAGCAGCGATTTCAACCAGGGTATCGCCGAGGTACTCCGTGTGATCGAGACCGATTGGGCAGATGACTGCCACGTCGGCCTCCACCACGTTGGTCGCATCCCATGTGCCACCCATGCCGACTTCCACCACGGCGACATCAACAGGAGCGTCGGCGAAGGCAGCGTAGGCCATGGCCGTGAGAACCTCGAACTTGCTCATCTGTGGGCCGCCCTTTTCGGCGGACTTGGCGTCAACCATTTCCACGTAGGGCTGAATCTCGCGCCAGATGCGCACGTAATCGCGTGGATGAATGGGCTGGCCATCGATGGCGATGCGCTCGGTAACCAGCTGCAGATGCGGACTGGTAGTGCGGCCGGTGCGACGACCGAGAGCGCGCACCAGCGACTCAATCATGCGCACAGTGGAAGTCTTGCCATTCGTGCCGGCAACGTGAATGACCGGAGTGGCACGCTCGGGATGGCCGAGGATGTCCATCAACATCTCGATCCGCTCGAGCGACGGGTCAATCTTGGTCTCCGGCCAGCGCTGATCCAGCTCGGCTTCCACCTCTGCGAGCTCACGCAGCTCCTCGGCGGTGGCCTCCAGCGGAGCCGGCTCGTTGACCGGGCGGTCCACATCGACCGGCAGGCTCAGGCCTTCCTCGGACACGGAGACCTCACCGAGGCGCATGTCATCGGGCATGCGGTCATCGGCCATCACACCGGCGATTTCGCGAGGCTCAAGGTCCTCGACGATCTGGGAGTCAGCCGGATCGAATTCGAACTCAGGCGCTGCGGTGGACTCTTCTCGCACCGCAGACTCTTCCTGCGCCACCGAATCGTCCTCGCCGCCAAGATTCAAACGAATCTCCCCTGCAATCTCATCGTGTGATTCAGCACCCCGAGGTTCGATATCCCGTGGTTCGGTCATGCCTGCGGAAGTCCCTCCAAACGAGCCTTAATGCGGTCAATCTCCTCCAGTGCGAACTGGTGGCGAGTCTTAATCTTCTCCACGACTTGCTCCGGAGCCTTGGACAGGAAGGCCTCGTTGCCGAGCTTCTTTTCGGTGCCGGCCAGTTCCTTCTCGGCCTTGGCCAGGTCTTTTTCCAGGCGCTTGCGTTCAGCGGCCACGTCGACGGTGCCGGAGGTATCCAGCTCGATCAGAACCGTGGCCTGAGACAGGCGCACCTCAATGGAAGCGGTAGCGGTGAATCCATCCTCCGGTGCCTCAGCACGAGCCAGCGAACGAATCATCTCTTCCTGAGCAGCCAGATCAGCATCCGCCAGGTTCATGCGTGCCGGCACGCGCTGCGACGGCTTCACACCCTGGTCATTGCGGAAACGACGCAGCTCGGTGACCAACTTCTGGGCATCGGCAATACGACGTGCGGCAACCTCGTCGACAGCAGCGCCGTCGGTGGTCATGGTGGCATCCGGCCAGGCGGAAATAACCAGAGAGTCCTCGAAGCCCTCCGCGCCGTCGGTAAGCGCCTTCCACAGCGTCTCCGTGACGAACGGCATGGACGGGTGCAGCAGACGCAGCAGCGTATCCAGCACGCGGCCGAGAACCAGACGCGTGGAGGCGGCGCGGGCGGCCTGCTCCTCGGTCATGGTTTCGCCGTCGTTCAGGCGCGGGAAGTCAACCTTGGTCATCTCCAGGTACCAGTCACAGACCTCGTCCCATGCGAAGTGGTAGAGGGCCTCGTTGGCCTTGGAGAACTCGTACTTATCCAGCGCAGCGTCAACCTCGGCGCGGACCTGTTCCAGGCGGTCCAGGATCCAGCGGTCGGTGTCGGTGAGCTGGTCGCGGTCCGGCAGCTCGCCCACGTGGGCCCCGTTCATCAGCGCAAAGCGGGTGGCGTTGAACAGCTTGGTGGCGAAGTTACGGGAGCTCTGAGCGGCGTCATTACCGACCGGCAGGTCAGAGCCCGGGTTAGCGCCACGCGCCAGCGTGAAGCGAAGTGCGTCCGCACCGTAGTCACGGACCCAGTCCAGCGGGTCAATGCCATTGCCGAGGGACTTCGACATCTTGCGACCCTGCTCATCGCGGACCAGACCGTGCAGGAAGACATCCTTAAACGGCACCTGCGGACGACCGTCGCGCCCCTTACCCAGCGGTGAATCAGCCAGGGTGGCAGCAAAGGTCGAGAACATCATCATGCGCGCGACCCAGAAGAACAGAATGTCGTAGCCGGTGACCAGAACGGATGTCGGGTAGAACTTCTCCAGCTCTGGGGTGGCGTCCGGCCAACCCATCGTGGAAAACGGCCACAGCGCAGAGGAGAACCAGGTATCCAGCACGTCCGGATCCTGCGTCCAGCCCTCGCCCGTCGGAACCTCATCATCCGGGCCGACACAGACGACCTCGCCATTCGGTCCGTACCAGATCGGGATGCGGTGGCCCCACCACAGCTGACGGGAAATACACCAGTCGTGCATGTCATCGACCCAGTCGAACCAGCGCGGCTCCTGCGAAGCCGGGTGAATAACCGTGTCGCCCTCGCGAACAGCATCGCCGGACATCTTGGCCAGCTCATCGACCTTAACGAACCACTGCAAGCTCAGCAGCGGCTCAATCGGCTCACCCGAGCGCTCCGAGTGACCAACCGAGTGAACATACGGGCGAATCTCCTTGACAATGCGTCCCTGCTCACGCAGCGCCTCCGTCAGCGCAGTACGGGCTTCTGCACGATCCATGCCGTCGAAACGCGTGCCAGTGTTGAAGATACGGCCAGTGGTGTCAATGACCTCCGGCATATCCAGGTCGTGGCGCTGGCCCATGGCGAAGTCATTCGGATCGTGTGCCGGCGTGATCTTCACCGCACCGGTACCGAACTCGCGGTCCACATAGTCATCGGCGATGACCTGAATCTTCAGGTCCTCGCGGAACGGGTGGTCCAAAACCTTGCCCACCAGGTGCGTGTAGCGCTCATCCTCCGGGTGCACGGCAATTGCCACGTCGCCCAGCATCGTCTCCACACGAGTCGTCGCCACAACAATGGAGTCTTCCCCATCGCCGTAGCGGAAGGAGACGAGCTCGCCTTCAGCGTCCTCGTACTTGACCTCAATATCCGAGATTGCAGTCTGCAGCACCGGAGACCAGTTAACCATGCGCTTGGCGCGGTAAATCAGGCCGCGGTCAAACAGTTCCTTAAAAATCGTCTGAACCGCACGGGACAGGCCCTCGTCCAGAGTGAAGCGCTCACGGGACCAATCCAGGGAGTCACCAATCTGGCGCATCTGGTTGCCGATACGTCCGCCGTAATCGTGCTTCCACTCCCAGACCTTCTCCACGAATTCCTCGCGGCCGTAATCGAAGCGGTCCTTACCTTCGGACTCCTTCAGCATCGCCTCGACCTTGGTCTGAGTTGCGATACCCGCGTGGTCCATACCCGGCAGCCACAGCACCTCGTAGCCCTGCATGCGCTTACGGCGCACCAGCGCATCCATCAAAGTGTGGTCCAGTGCGTGGCCCATGTGCAGCTGACCCGTCACATTCGGCGGGGGCAGCACAATAGAGTAAGCCGGCTTGGAGCTAGACGGATCAGCCTCGAAATAGCCAGCGTCTACCCAGCCCTGGTACAGGTCCGACTCCACGTCAGCCGGGTTCCACGACTTGGGCAACTTATCTGCTCTGTTTAGGTCCACGTTGTTCTCAGTCACGCGTCACATCTTAGCGCCTTGCCCGGATTTGGTTTTCCAGGGGCTTTACGACGGCCCTTGCGCCCCACCCATATCTGCTATCAGCGACTTATGCACCGCCGAATTCAAGCCTTATTCTCGCTCCGAACCAAACCGTGATTACCGCGCAAAATAAAAGCGCTCTCTTGTGAAATCATCACAAGAGAGCGCCTCTAAACGGCCGTTGAACAGCTCTTAGACCAGCAGGTCCTTAACAGCCTCGCGCTCTTCGCGCAGTGCCTTGACGTTGCGCTCGATGCCAGCGCGCTGAACCTCGGAGAGATCCAGGCCCTCAACGCGAACCCACTCGCCGTCCTTGGCGTAGCACGGAACACCAGCGACCAGGCCCTCGTCGATGCCGTAGGAGCCGTCGGACGGAAGTGCGACAGAGACCCACTCGCCCTCTGGGGTACCCGTGACCCAGTCACGCATGTGGTCAACTGCGGCAGCTGCAGCGGAAGCTGCGGAGGAAGAACCGCGGACCTCGATGATTTCTGCGCCACGCTTCGCGACACGCGGGATGAAGTCCTGCTCGACCCATGCAGCGTCAACCTTGTCGGAGACCTTCTCGCCTGCAATGGTGGCGTAGGTGATGTCCGGGAACTGGTCTGCGGAGTGGTTACCCCAGACGATCATGTTCTTGATCTCAGTGGTCGGAACACCAATCTTTTGCGACAGCTGGGACAGGGAACGGTTGTGGTCCAGGCGCATCATGGCAGTGAAGCGCTCTGCCGGGATGTCCTTAGCGTGGGAAGCGGCAATCATGGTGTTGGTGTTGGCCGGGTTGCCGACAACCAGAACCTTGATGTCGTCTGCTGCATGATCGTTCAGTGCGGCACCCTGCGGACCGAAGATCTTGCCGTTGGCACCCAGCAGTGCGGAGCGCTCCTCGCCCTTGCCGCGCGGCTTTGCACCGACCAGGAATGCGGCGTTGGCACCGTCGAATGCCTTTGCCGGATCATCGGTGATGTTGATGCCAGTCAGAAGCGGGAAGGCGGAGTCAAACAGCTCCATGGCGACGCCTTCGGTGGCGTGCAGCGCCGGAGTGATCTCCAGCAGGTTCAACTCAACCGGGGTCTCAGGGCCGAAAACCGAACCGCTGGCAATGCGGAAGAGCAGGGAGTAAGCGATCTGTCCGGCGGCGCCGGTAACTGCAACCTTTACGGGAGTCTTGTTCACTTCAGGCCTTTCTCGAGAGAGAATCAATTCGCTGCCCACTCTAATGCGACTACAGAATTGGCGCAGACGGGGGCGATGCGCTCAGGCCATTTCTGAAAAACGGATAGCATTAGGCATGACTTACGGTCGTGTACTCATTTCACTAGAAAGAAGTCCGCGACTGACCAATTTCACCCCCGTTAGATAGCCAAAACCCCTTAGTCTCTCTCTAGTCCAAGCAAAGGATTTTCATGAAGTCTCCAGGCTCCTCTGATGCAATCCCCCATGCAGTCTTGGTGGCAGCACTTCAAGAATTCACCGCAAAGGGGTATGCAGATGCCCGTTTGGATGCCATTGCTGCCGCCTCTGGTGTCTCCAAGCGCATGCTTCACTACCACTGTGGTGACAAGTTGGGACTCTACAGGGCGACGTGGGCACATGTGCTGGAGACCGTAAGGCCTGACGACGACGACCTGCGCCCGCACTCCAATGTGCCGGTGGAAGCCCTGCAGCATGTGGTCGGTGTTATCTATGACTACTTCTCGGCGAACCCGCTCGCCGTGCGGTTCATCATCCAGGAAAACCTACATCCGGTCCTGCCGCTAGAAGGCGTGACTGGGCTTGGTGGTCAGAGCCCAATTGTTTTGGAGTTTGACCGCATCTTGTTGCTCGGCCGCGATTACGGTGCATTCCGCACTGACATTTCCGCACTTGATCTTTATATTCTCGTGCTCTCACTGGCCACCTTCCCCACCCTGCACCAACGGACTTTTGAAAACCTCTACGGCATTGAAATGCAGTCGACGGTGCTGTCGGACAAGCTGCGTGAGTTCGCACAGGACACCGTGACCAGCCTGTTGACATCCTCGCCTCGCAACGAACCGGGAAGCTCGTACACTTCCTTGCTGGCCTCCCATGGCGCGAACTCGTCCGCGCTTGGCGCAGAGGTCTATGGCGATCAGCCCAACCCAGAGACTCAGGACTTGGCTGCTGATGATGCCCCGGATTACCGCGACATCTACGGCATGGACGACTAGGGCTCCACACAGACATCAAAACCCGGTTAGAGCAGGCGCTCTAACCGGGTTTTCAGCTACCTTTACGCAGTCTTCTTGTCCGCGCTGCGTTCAACGAGTTCTGGCGCTGCACCGTCCGTGATGCATTCCTTGTGGACAATGACCTCCGCAACGTCGTCACGCTCTGGTACGTCGAACATCACGGGAACCAAGATTTCTTCCATGATGCCGCGCAGACCACGGGCGCCGGTATTGCGGCTAATCGCCTTGGCAGCAATGGCGCGCAGTGCCTCGTCGTCGATGGTGAGGCGCACACCATCCATGTCGAACAGGTGCTGGTATTGGCGGACCAGGGAGTTCTTGGGCTCGGTGAGTACGCGAACCAGCGCGTCCTCATCGAGGTTGGTGACCGATGCGATGACGGGCAGGCGACCAATGAACTCAGGGATCAGGCCGAATCGAACGAGGTCCTCCGGCAGCACGTCGCGGAATGGATCCTTCATATCCGCGTCGTTAGCCGAGGTGACATCTGCGCCGAAGCCCAGCCCCTTCTTACCGACACGCTCCTGCACGACCTTCTCCAGACCGGCAAACGCACCGGCGACGATGAACAGGACATTGGAGGTGTCGAACTGAATGAACTCCTGGTTTGGCAGCTTGCGCCCACCCTGCGGGGGCACGGCGGCTACGGTTCCCTCGAGAATCTTCAGCAGCGCCTGCTGCACACCTTCACCGGAGACATCGCGAGTGATAGAGGTGTTTTCAGACTTACGCGAGATCTTGTCAATCTCATCGACGTAAATGATGCCGCGCTGCGCCTTCTCGACGTCGAAATCAGTAGCCTGCAGCAACTTCAGCAGGATGTTCTCCACATCCTCACCGACATAGCCGGCCTCGGTCAGGCTGGTGGCGTCAGCGATTGCGAACGGCACATCCAGCTTGCGAGCCAGCGTCTGTGCCAGGTAGGTCTTGCCACAGCCTGTCGGCCCCAGCAAGAGAATGTTCGACTTCTGTAGCTCGACGTCGTTGTCCGACTTGGTCTCTGCAGCACGAAGGCGCTTGTAGTGGTTGTAGACCGCGACGGCTAGGGTGCGCTTTGCCATGTCCTGGCCGATGACGTACTCATCGAGGAAGTCGCGAATTTCCATCGGACGCGGCAGGCGGTCGTCGTTGCCAGTTGCCTCGCCGCCGGTGTTGAGCTCCTCTTCAATAATCTCGTTGCAGAGCTCGATGCACTCATTACAGATGTACACACCAGGTCCGGCAATCAGCTTTTTGACCTGCTTCTGACTCTTTCCACAGAAAGAGCACTTCAGCAAATCCGCACTTTCTTGCATACGCGCCATGAGGCTCCCGCCGCCGCCTTTCCGCTTCGTTGCCAATAACTGCTTCAGACCAGCCTACCGTGAGTGTGCGCAAATACCGGCTTCCACGCCAGGGGCGAGGCGAATTTCACGCGATCTCGCCCGGTGCTTTACGACGGCCAGTGCGCAGCACTCCAAAGAGACCATGTCCCCATTTAGGCGTTGTGCTTGCGGTACTCGAAGACCTGGTCGATGATGCCGTACTCGACGGCCTCTTCAGCGGTCAGGATCTTGTCACGGTCGGTGTCCTTGCGGATCTGCTCTGCAGTGCGACCGGAGTGGCGAGCCAACGTCTCCTCCATCAGCTTGCGCATGCGCTCGATTTCGTTCGCCTGAATCTCCAGGTCGGAAACCTGGCCCTGGATTCCCTGGGTAGCCGGCTGATGAATGAGAACGCGCGCATTCGGCAGAGCTGCACGCTTACCCGGTGCACCCGCAGCGAGCAGCACGGCTGCCGCGGAGGCAGCCTGGCCCAGGCACACGGTCTGCACGTCGGGACGCACGTACTGCATCGTGTCGTAGATGGCCATCAGCGAGGTGAAGGAGCCGCCTGGGGAATTGATGTACATCGTGATGTCACGATCCGGGTCCAGGCCCTCAAGCACCAGCAACTGCGCCATGATGTCGTTAGCGGCGGTGTCATCGACCTGGGAGCCGAGGAAGATAATGCGCTCTTCGAAGAGCTTGTTGTATGGGTTGGATTCCTTAGCACCAAAGCTGGAGTGCTCCACGAAAGAAGGAAGCACGTAGCGCGACTGCGGCATCTGCATATTGTTCATCTCCATGTTGATTAAATCGCCTCTAATTATTCGCTACTGTCCGCTTTTAGCGTGCGGTGTCCTTGAGAGCGGTCACGACGTGGTCAACCAGGCCGTATTCCTTAGCCTCAGCTGCGGTAAACCAGCGGTCGCGGTCCGAGTCTTCCTCAATGCGCTCGACCGGCTGACCGGTGTGCTGCGCAATCAGACGAGCCATCTCCTTCTTGGTGGCAGCGAACTGCTCAGCCTGAATGGTGATGTCGGATGCGGTACCGCCAATACCTGCAGATGGCTGGTGCATCATAATGCGGGCGTGCGGCAGTGCGTAACGCTTGCCCTTAGCACCTGCGGCGAGCAGGAACTGACCCATGGAAGCTGCCAAGCCCATGCCGTAGGTAGCCACGTCGCACGGAACAAACTGCATGGTGTCGTAAATGGCCATGCCGGCGGTGACGGAGCCACCCGGGGAGTTAATGTACAGCGAGATATCCGCCTCCGGGTCCTCAGCTGCCAGGAGCAGCATCTGACCGCAGAGCTTGTTGGCAATCTCGTCGTCGACCTGCTCACCCAGCCAAATAATGCGCTCCTTGAGCAGCTTGTCGAAAACCGTGTTCGTCGACATCTGGGCGTTATCGCTCATCTGTGTACTCCTTCTTCGTACGTGTGCGAGTTTGTCGTTCACTAGAGGGTAACGAAAAGGGCCGTCCCTTTGTTTCAGGAACGGCCCTTGTTCGCTATAAGCGTTGCAGCATAAGGAATGCGTCGCGCTAACGGCGGGGCTTACTCAGCCGAGTTGTCCTCAGCCTTGTCGGACTCAGCCTTCTCAGCCTCAGCTTCGACCTCACCGAAGTACTCGTTCAGATCGATTTCGTTGCCCTCAGTGTCCTTGGCGGAAGCCTTCAGGATCGAGGTGGCCAGAGCCTTGCCGCGGCGAACGTCTGCAAACAGGTTGCCGAGCTGGCCGGACTGCTGAATCTGCTGGATGAACTGGTTCGGGTCCATGCCGTAGGACTGAGCAGTGAACAGGATGTGGTCGGTGAGCTCCTGCTGGGAAACGTCCGGCTGGATCTCCTCAGCCAGTGCATCCAGGAACAGCTGGGTGCGAACAGCTTCCTCAGCGGACTTCTTGGAGTCCTCGTCGAACTGCTCACGAGTGGTGCCCTGGGCCTCCAGCATGGAGTTCAGAACCTTCTCGTCGCCGCCGAACTGACCCAGCAGCTGCTGCAGCTGGCCCTCGACCTGCTCCTTGACAACACCCTCCGGAAGAGCGATTGTGGTCTGCTCCATTGCGGCAGCCAGGACCTTGTCGCGGACCTGCTGAGCCTGTTCGCCCTTCTTGGTGTTCTCGACCTGGCGTGCCAGGTCTTCCTTCAGCTCCTCGATGGTGTCGAACTCGGAAGCCATCTGAGCGAAGTCGTCGTCAGCTTCCGGCAGCTCGCGGACCTTGACGGACTGAACGGTAACGGTGACCTGAGCGTCCTCGCCCTCGTGCTCGCCAGCAACCAGCTTGGTGGTGAATTCCTTGGACTCGCCCTGGGACAGGCCAACAACAGCCTCATCCAGGCCGTCAATCAGATCGTCGGAGCCAACCTGGTAGGACAGTCCCTCGGTGGAAGCCTCTTCCAGCTCTTCACCGTCGATAGTGGCGGACAGGTCGATGGAGACGAAGTCATCCTTCTCAACTGCGCGCTCAACGCCGGTCAGGGTGCCGAAGCGAGCGAGCAGGTTCTGCAGCTCAGCCTCAACAGCTTCCTCGTCGGCGACCAGCGGGTCAACCTCAACTGCGATGTCCTCGAACTTCGGCAGCCCAATCTCCGGACGGACGTCGACCTCAGCGGTGAACTCGACGAGCTCGCCGTCTTCCAGCTTGGTGATGTCAACCTCAGGCTGACCGATAACCTTCAGCTCCTCCTCGCGAACGACCTCGTCGTAGCGGGACGGAACCATGTCGTTGAGCACCTGCTCCAGGATTGGGCCGCGGCCGAAGCGGGCCTCAATCAGCTTTGCCGGTGCCTTGCCCTTACGGAAGCCCGGAATCTGGACCTGCTGAGCCAGTGCCTTGTAGGCATTGTCGAACTCTGGCTTCAGCTCGTCAAACGGGACCTCGACGGTAATCTTCACTCGGGTCTCATTGAGCTTCTCAACGGAAGACTTCACTGGTGCACTCTCCTGCAACTCGATGATTAATTCATAGACCACGGGAGTGCCCGTGATACTGGTCGGGGTAGCGGGATTTGAACCCACGGCCTTCCGCTCCCAAAGCGGACGCGCTACCAAGCTGCGCCATACCCCGTATGCGTCATTCGAAACCTAGCAGAAACCCCTTTGGAGCATCTGCACCGGGGCCCTCATAGTCGCGAAATCGCGTTTCCACAACGGACCCGTATAGATTTACCTGACGATTAACGAAATCACAAAACCACGCGTTCAACCAGGCCATTACTCTGTCTGAAAACGCTTTACGACGCCATCGAGAGCCAACCTGCCAACTACTACTGGTTTCATGAAATCCATGCATATCACAGGGCGTTTGCATCACCTCGGCACTGCTTTTGGCGGCCTCGTTTACTGCAAACACTCCATTCGTCGGCCGACCCTCCAAAGAAGCCGCCTAAAACGACTGCCCCTTTGTTGAGTCGTGTGACAGTGTAATCAACGGCTATACGCCTGTTTCATATACCCCATATTGCTTTAGTTTCATTTTCTGTTTTTCCCGGCCACAGCCACTTTTCTTTAAATCCTTCGAGAAAAACCTGGCATCGATTTTTGTATGTGCGCTTTAACGAGTTAATATGCCTTGTACCAAGACACGGTCTGGTTGAGGCGAGTGCGCATCTAAACCGGATTTCTGTCTATGGGGATGTCGTATAGTGGCTAATACCTCAGCCTTCCAAGCTGAAGACGCGGGTTCGATTCCCGTCATCCCCTCCATGTGAAAGCACCCTCCGGCCAGCGTCGGAGGGTGTTCTTCTTTTTGACGGGATCCGTCCCGAAATCCGTCACAGGCATGTCACGACCGCGTGCGCGCGTCACGGTTTCATACAGCGTCGGTAACAAGTCGGTGGCACTGTCATGTCGGGTCTTTTGCCGTCGTCACGCACAACTAGTCCCGGCGGCATGAATCCTCGCATCATCGACAAGGACACCGGCGTCGAGCTGTGGACCGTCGCCGAATGCGCGGAGTTCACCGGTACCGCGCGCGGCACGTTCACCAGCTATGCGGGCCGTGGCAAAGCGCCGGTGCCGGCGGCGAAGCTCCACGGGCTGAACCCGCGGAACTCCGACGACGTGCGCGAGTGGCAGAAAGGCCACGAGGCGAAGGGCAAGTAGCCGGCCCAATCTCGGACCGGTCAGCCCGGCATGACCGGTCAGCCCAAGTAGTGGGCGGCGACGACGTTGGCGATCTCGTCGGCGTCGTTGTGGGCGACGAGCACGCCGTGGCCGTGGCCCGGCAGCTCGATGAGCTCGCCGCCCATGACCGCCTGCATCGCGCGGCCGCCCGTGCCGGTCACCGCCGCATCGCGGTCGTAGTGGAGCAGCAGCGGCTTCGACTCGAGGGCGTCGCCGCTGAGTTCCACGGCAGCGCCCTGCCCCGGCCAGCCGAGGCATAGCTGCCCCGACGACAGCGCATCGGCGTTGAGGCGGAAGATGTCGCCGCCGGTGAACTGGTCGAGGTACGTGCGGGGAATGCGGGACGGGTCGGCGGCGGTGACGTTGTCGTTGCAGATGATCGCCCGCTCGATGGTTCCCATCGCCTCGGTCTGCGCCATCATGTCTTCCGGGGTCACGCCCTCGGGTAGTTCGGGGGTCTCCACCTCGCCGGTGACCACGGCGTCGGCGATGTCGGGCCACATGCTCTCCGAGTACGTCGCCGCGAAGGTCTGCTGCAGCAGCACCGACTGATTGCCGGCGCCGGGGCGCATCAGGTTCGCCGCGAAGGAATGGCTGCGCCACGCGACGGGCAGAACGCCGTCGGCCAGCTGCATGAACGCCTCCGGGTCGTCGGCGAAGGCGGCGGGCACGTCGCCCACCTGCGTCGGCGGCGGGTAGACCTGACCCGGCGCGCCAACCTCCTCGTTGATGCGCTGCGACCAGCGCGCGTACACCTGCAGGGCGGTGGTGCCCAGGCCGTACTCGTCGTCACGGTCGGCGATCCACTGGAACATCGCGTTGAGAGCCTCGCGGCGCCACGGCTCGCGCGAGTCTCCGAGCCGAAAGTAACGGTCGGCAGGATCGACCGAGGAATCCAGCACCATCCGGCCCGTCTTGTCCGGGAACAGGGTCGCGTACGTGCTCATCAGATCCGTGCCGTAGGACAGGCCGTAGAGGTGCATGACGTCCTGGCCGAGCACGTCGCGGACATGGTTGAGATCGCGAGCGGTGTTCTCCGTGGTGATGGTCGCCGCGTATCCCGGTTCATTGGCTTCGCAGGAGGCGTACATCGCGCCGACCTGCCCGGAGAGCAGACCCGTCATCGGGATGTCCGCCACGTTGCAGTTCAGCGGGGTGCCCCAGGCCAGGCCGCGCGGCTCGACGGCGATGAGGTCGAAGTGCTCCCGGACGGCGGTCGGCATCCTCACGGCCTCGTCGGAGAACATTCCCAACGCGTCGCCGCCGGGGCCGCCCGGATTGCCTGCGATGACGCCACGGCGCTCCCCCGTCGCCGGAACCCGGCTGACAGTGAGGGAAATCGTCGCGCCCTCCGGGTCGGAATAATCACGTGGCACGTCGATGTCCGCGCACACGGTGCCCGGCGCGGTCATCGCCGCGGTCGGGCACGCGCCCCAGTCCAACCCGCCGAGATCGGCCGGACCGGCGGAGCCGCCGGCCGACGCCTGCGGCACCGACAGCAACGTGCCCGCCAGCGCGAGCGCCGTGACCGGGGCCAACGCCCTGCGGACGAAGGACGTCCGGGACGACGGGGCCGCTGAGACTCGGCTCGCGGACCGGGCCTCGGCACCGGTCTCCACAGAGGAGACGGCGGGGGACGCTGCGCCGAATGCGGCGGGGGACAACTTCTTCGTGGGGCGCACGGGGATAAACACCTTTCATCGACTGCAACGAACGGTATCAAACCGTAACGCCGACCGCACGCCGTTCAAGGCACGAAGATTAAGGCACCGGCCGCACGCTGTTCAACGCACGGAGATCAGGGCACGGACCGCACCCGGTACACCAGCACCGCACCGACGGCGGTGAGCGCGCCCGCGAAAACGTACAGGCCGGGGTACCCGCCGAGGTTCGCCAACGCGAAGGCGGCGAGCACCGGGGCGGCCATGTTCGGGCCGGCGACGGCGAGGTTCATGACGCCCACGTCACGCCCGCGCTCATCGGCCTTGGGCAGCACCTGGTTGATCAGGGCCTGATCGACGGCCATGAACACGCCCCACGACAGACCCAACAGCACCGCCGCGCCGACGACCATGGCGAAGCTCCCGGCGAACGCCATGATCGCGCAGGCCCCGGCGACGCCCATCGACGACAACGCCACGAACACCCGGCGCTTGCCCATCTTGTCGGACACTTTGCCCGACAGGATCGCGGTGACGATGACGCACAGGGCATACGCGCCGGTGAGGACGAGCACGCCGGCATCCGGATCGGGGTGGCCGATGTGATCGCGCAGGTAATAGAACAGGTAGAACAACGCGACCGAGTTGCCCGTGGTCACCAGGAACCGGGCGATGAACACCCACGTGAAGTCGCGGTAGAGCCCTCCGGGCACCTCGGCGACGGCGGGCACCACGGCGTCAGCGTCCCCGCCGGCGTCGTCAAGCACCGGAGATGCGGCCGCCTGCGACCGCACCCGGGACACGTCGCGGAAGCCCGGCAGGAACTGGCCGATGAGCACCAGCAGCAGCGCCGCGGTGACGATGTACGCCAGCCCCAGGTCGAACACCGTGGCCACGACGGTGCCCAGCACCACGCCGAGGGTGTACGTCAGCCCCAGCACACCCGAGACCACGCCGTACTGATTGTCCGGCACCGTATCCGGCGCCACCGCCTGGGCCGCGTTGATTGACGCCGCGATGGCCAGCTGGAACACCGCCCACCCGATGGTCAACGCCATGAAGCCCGGCGCGGCGCCCAGGAACACCAGCGACCCGGCCGCCGCCAGCCCGCCGAAGAGGATCCACGGGGCGCGGCGGCCCCAGCGCGTGTCCGTGCGGTCCAACAACCACCCGGCCAGCGGATGCCCGATGATGGAGAAGAACCCGCCGACCGCCATGAGGAGCGCGAACTTCTCCTCCTTCTCCCCCGGATGCCAGATGAGGATCTGCTGCGCCAACAACAGCTGCGTCGGCGCTGCCCACGAGATGTTCTGCCCCAGGTACAGCAGGCCGTACCGCACGATCCAGCCGGTGGTCACCGGCGTGCGCTGGGCGGGGTCGGCGGTGAAACGCCCGACGTCGGAGATGGCGCGTTCGGAGGAGCCGGCGTGTTCGGAGGAGCTCATCCCTGCACCCCATCCGGCTCCGGCGGCTGCGCCCGCACGTTGGGGTCGGTGTGTTCGTCCGCGACGGGGTAACGACGGCCTGCGGTGTAGCGCCGGTGCAGCTCCGGGGTGATCCGCCCGGTGCGGGCCAGCTCGGCCAGCAGGTGGCCCGACGGCTTCATCGTCCGTTCCTGCGTCTCGTAGTCCAGGTGGACGATGCCGAATCGCGGCTCTTCGCCGTCGGCCCATTCCCAGTTGTCCACGAAGCACCAGTGGTACCAGCGCTCGATGGGCACGTCCGACTCGGCGATGGCCCGCAGGTGCTCCAGGATGAACCGCGGCCGGAACGACTCCAGCCT
>ERZ1031137.21-NODE-21-length-74640-cov-10.718295_pt1 | contig 74640 bp, 79 predicted proteins | sample MGYA00517293_ERZ1031137 | MGnify/ENA primary metagenome ERZ1031137 (study PRJEB33718, sample SAMN03159763) | human skin metagenome | collected 2014-05-20 | study: EMG produced TPA metagenomics assembly of the PRJNA266117 data set (Human skin bacterial metagenome...
TCTCTATTCGTCGGCAGCGTCAGATGTGTATAAGAGACAGACATTGGTCACCCGCCCGAAGCGTGTCGATGCCTTCGGCAAGATTGTCGTCAATGCCCCGGGCGAGTTGCGCCATGCGCATGTTGCAGTTTCCAGCGGTGAGCGCGACATCTGTCGTGTCCCCATCAAGCGTTTCGGCGATACTGGCTACGCGGAGTTCGGCAAGTTTGCCGACCGTATCTCCCTGCTGAAGGCCCTGCGCATCAGTTTGGACTGGACACGTGTGACGGGACGGAAGCGCCTGTCTGTACCACTGGTGGAGGCTTCCTCCCGCGATGCCATCCGCCAGATTGCCTTCAACGATGAAGCCACTGACATCATCGAGGTTGATGTCGCTGACGACGTTTCGCACTTGCCGATGACCCTGTGGCTCTGGGCCGCCGGTCAGCCGTGGCGCGAACCCGTCGCCCTGGAAGTCGTAGAGGGCGAATGCGAGCTTCCCGCCGAACTCCGCGGCCTTGGCCCATTTGTCGCGCAGGTGACTCTCGGTGTGGAAAAGGAACGCCACCCGCAGTGGCCGGCGGCCGGGTCGACCATTCTGAATCATGTCGATGATGCAGAGGCTATCGACCTCGATGGCGAGGACACCGATCCCGTTGCTCGCGCGCAGGAACTGTGGGGCGAGCTAAATCAGGATCAGCTCGCACGTTTGTGGACACTACTGGCGACCTTGCGGGCTGGTCGTGCAACCGACATGGTGCAGGCGAATCCGCTGCTGGCCGCACCTAGGTTGGGTGCGATCTTGTGTGCCGAACCACGCGCCGGTCTGGCAGCGTTGAACCGTTCAGTCATCGCGCTCGACGATCAGCCGGGTATGTTTATCGCCTCCGGACTCGTGCTGGGAGACTTCAGCGCTACTAAGCCAGTGCCGGGGCGTCGCCGTGTGCCGTGGCTCGGTGCATTGGCAGCATTGGCGGATCTCACTGATGAGAGCGTGGACCGTTCTCGTCAGCTGGATTACCTGCGCACAACTGGTGGCCAGGGACTGCTGGACATTGCTGCCAGCGGCCAGGACACCACTCTGGAGTCCGCTACTATCGACCAGAGCTCGGTGCAGATTACCTCGCTGCCTGAAGCACAGGCCAGCGCTATTTTGTCACAGGTCTTTGATCCTTACCGCATGGTCCCGGGTCCGCTGACCGACGATGACGCTCGTTTCACGGCAATCTATGAAGTGGTACGCAATCGTGCTGAGATTGTGGAATCCGGTGTCATGACCCAGCTTGCCGCCGCCTCTCGGGTGTTGTTTAAGACGGTGTCGAAGGCGTCTCCACGACTGCGCAAGGCGGTCAATGTGCGCTTCCACAAGCTCGACGGCATCGATGCGGATGATCCTTCGCTGCACTGGACTCTGGTGCCGGGAACGTCACTGCTTATTGCAGTGGCTGCCCGCGTATTGGCTCGTACTCAGGCTGAGAACTCTGATGCCAGTGTCGCCGTTGTCCGTGAGCTGATTCCGATGTGGGCTCAGCTGGCGGACCTGGTTCCGACGTTGGTGATGAGCGATATTCTCATCGCAGACGCGTTGGTGGCTCACGTCCTCCACGGTGACGTTACCGAGTTGCCGTGGCCAGCACCCGAGTTGGGTGCGGCGGATGAGGAAGAGTCCGACACCGAGGCTGAAAGTCCGGCTGACTAGCTGAGCGAGACGACAGCGTAGCCCCACGCTGGAAGCGAGATTTCGGGACCGGCAGCTTCGTCATTGACGATGCTGGCTGCTGCGTCTTCAAAAGTGTGTAGCAGGTGGGCGGAACCGAACTCGGAATCCAGGCTGACGCTGGTTTCGGCGTCGGAGAAATTCGCAACCAAAGCGACAGTTTCAAAGGCATCCGAGTTTCGGGCACCCATTTCGCGCTCATCCTGGCTGCGCACAACGACGAGGCAACGATTGTCCTCGTCATACTCAGTCACCACAGATGCCGACCAGGGAGTGCGAAGCGACGGGTGGGACTTCCGCAGCGCGAAGAGATCGCGGTAGGCCGCCAGAATAGTGGCGTGCGAGTCCTCCGAGACCTCCTGCCAATTGAGCTTCGAGTGGTGGAAGGTCTCTGGATCCGATGGGTCGGATACCTCCTTCGGATCCCACCCGGCACGGGCAAACTCACGTAGGCGTCCCTCGCGCGTGAGCCGCTGCAGCTCCGGATCTTCATGGGAACAGAAGAAAGCAAACGGGGTAGAGGCGCCCCATTCCTCACCTTGGAAGAGCATCGGGGTGAAAGGACTGCAGGCGATAACTGCTGCCTTTAAAACCTGCTGCGCCGGGGTGAGGTTCATCGACGGACGGTCACCGACAGCGCGGTTACCCGTTTGATCATGTGTGGTCGTGTACGTTACGAAAGCATGCATGGGCTGTACAGACAGGTCGAAGAGACGACCATGAGTGCGACCACGGAACGTCGACATTGTGCCCGTATGCCAGAAGCCAGTTTCCAAAGCACTAGCTAGCGCTTCCACCGACCCAAAGTCTGAGTAGTAGGCGTGGTCCTCGCCAGATACTAGCGTGTGCAGTGCATGGTGGACGTCATCATCCCACTGAGCGTTGAGGCCAAAGCCGCCGGCAGCGCGCGGGCGGACCAAACGCGGATCATTCTGGTCGGACTCTGCAATCAAAGAACGCGGAATACCAGTCTCGGCTGCGACAGTGTCTGCGACAACCTGCATCTGCTCCAGAATGTGGAATGCCCCCTCGTCATGCAGGGCATGGACTGCGTCCAGACGAAGACCGTCGACGTGGTAATCCACCAGCCATTGGCGCACTGCATCCAAAATATACGCACGCACCTCATCAGAGTTGTCGCCAGTGAGATTGACAACCTCACCCCAACCCGTCGAGCCACCAGCGGTGTAGGGGCCGAAAAATCCCACATAGTTGCCGTCTGGACCAAAGTGGTTAAAGACCACATCCAAGATGACAGCCAAACCCTTTCGGTGGCACGTATCAATCAGCTTCTGTAGACCCCGCGGGCCACCGTAGCCCTCGTGCACGCTGTGCCAGGACACACCGTCATAGCCCCAATTACGGTCACCACCGAAAGGCTGCACTGGCATCAGCTCAATATGTGTTACCCCCAGCTCAATCAGATGGTCTAGATGTTCCACCAAACCTTCGAAATCACCAGAATCGCTGAAGGTGCCCACATGCAGCTCATAAATCAGACCTCCTGGCAGAATCCGGCCCGACCAGGCCGAGTCCTTCCACTTATAGGCACCCAGGTCAACGACCTCGGAGAAACCATGCGGACCATCCGGCTGCGACTGGGAACGCGGATCTGGCAGCGGTATTGTCCAGTCACCGACAGCGGGGGAGGAGTGGTCCCCCGATTCGTCGTCAGGCGCGCCGTATCCCGCATGTGCCCGCAGCGAAAATGCGTAGCGATCCCCCGGTGTGCGAGCCACATCAGCTTCAAACCAACCAGAGTTGGCGCCGTAGTCATCGGTCGCGTCAGCGATGGGATGCATATCCAAAATCGCTGGCGCGTCAGGATTGCCCAACAGCAGACGGACTTCGGAAGCGTACGGGGCCCAGACTCGGTAGTTGCTCATGGGCACCATGGTAGGTCAGTCAGCGGATGGGCACAGGGGAACCGTTTTCGAACACCGCGGATTCGAGGGGAGTCAAAGGTGAGGTCGAGAAAAGTACCGAGCGGCGGTGATTGGGTGTGCACTAAGCCCATAGGCAACAATGGACACTATGACCACCGAGCCATCCACTTCGACCGAAGCGACGCAGAATCAGCGTGACATCGAGCTGATTGTCCCCGCCGGCGGTGACATCGTCACGAATGAAATCGAGATTAAGAAATCTCGCTTCATTACGTGGATCGCGCGTGCCGACGACGAAGACAGCGCCCGAGAGGTCATCAATTTGGCCAAGGCGGAGTACCCGGATGCTCGCCACCACTGCAGCGCATACATTCATGAGGTCGTCGGAGGGAATCGGGTGGAGCGATCTTCAGATGACGGTGAACCTGGTGGCACGGCAGGGCGCCCGATGCTCGATGTGCTCCAGGGCTCTGGAATGACGAATGTCACCGCCGTAGTGATCCGCTATTTTGGCGGCATCAAATTGGGCACGGGTGGGCTTGTGAGGGCCTATTCGGATTCGGTCTTAGAGTGTCTAGAAAAAGTCACGCGCATGCGGCGCGTGCAAAGAGCCTTGAGGGTAGTGAGTGTCTCCGCCGCAGATGCCGGTCGCATCGAAGCGGAATTGCGTGCTCGTGGTTATGAGATCGTGGAAACGAGGTGGGGCCAGAACGTGGAGTTTTCGATCGCGGTGACTGCCGAGGGGATTGCCCAGCTTGACGGCGAAATGCAGGCGCTGACTAAGGGAGCTAGCGAGCCGTCTACGGACGGTGGCGAAATCTGGTGGGAGCTGCGCGCTTAACAGCCGCTAACCCTGGTTCGGGGATTCCTCGCCGTTGTGTGCGCCGCGATGGCGCTTGAGAATTTCCACCAGTTCGTCCTTATTTTCCGCAATCTTTTCTGGCCGACCGAAAACGCAGACTGCCGCGACAGTAGCACCGTCTTCCTCCACTGCGATAGAGACACCGTCAACGCCACCGCCTTCGGCAATACCCGGGGCAGCACAGACGCCGGTCTCTGCGATTTCCCCGGCCTGGCGGAGGAAATCATCCACATAGACCTGGTCTTCCGGCCGCGCGGAGTTCAGGTAGGACCACAGTTCGCGCTTTTCAAACCGACTCATCAAAACCCAACCTGCAGAGGTGCGCAACAGCGAGCGCGGCAGGAAGTTCTCCGTCAGGTACTGGTAGCGCATGGATTCACCGACGGTTTTGAGGTAGAAAAGCTTGCCACCAACCGGCAGTGCCAGCACGGTAATCAAGCCAGTTTCGTTGTGAATCGCCTCGAGCTCAGCCGTCGGAACGTTGACCATGCGACGACCGGCCATGACATTGAGCAGAAACGGCGCCATGCCGAGCGTGTAACGCTTGTTGGACTCGTCAAGGTAACCTGTCACAGTCAGACCGTTGACAAGGCCCTGCGTGGTACTGAGCGGATAGTTCAGCGTGTGGGCGATGTCAGTGAGGGTTAGACCTTCGTTAGAGCGCGCAACGAGTTCGAGGATCGCCGCAACGCGGTCGACCATGCGGTGGCGGGGGCGGACAGTTTCTGTCATAGGACTAACACTAGCAATCAACCTACGCCATTGTGTTAATTACCTACCCAAATAGGAATATCTAGCAGGTTTGCTATAGCTGTAGAAATTTTTCCCGAATTGTACGCCCTATCGACCTATGCGATGCGTCAGGGCGACCAGAACGCTCTAATATGTACTCCATGAGCTATCTTCAGCCCCAACCTCAGAACCCCATTGAGCTCCGTAAGAACGCGGTGCGAAAGTACTCCCGCAATGCCGTTGTATGGGCAGGCAGCGGTGTCGTCGGCGGTGCAGTGCTCGGACTTCTAGCCGGAAGCATGTCCCTATTCCTCATCCTGGCAGTAGTCGGCCTGGTCGGTGGTTTTCTCAATTGGCAAAAGGTTCAGCGGATTGTGAACTACAAGGATCCGCAGTAAATGCCTGCTCAGCAGCAATTGTCTACCGAACCAGTGCGTATCGATGCCTGGATTTGGGCGGTCAGGTTGCTGAAAACTCGCTCATTGGCCGCAGATGCGTGCCGTGGCGGCCACGTCAAAGTCAACGGCGAAGCCGTGAAACCCTCAGTTCTGGTCGTCCCAGGGGACAGAGTGCGACTGTGGGCAAACCACCGCGAACACATTGTTGAGGTCACCAAGACGGTGAAGAAGCGGGTCGGAGCTCCGGTGGCCAGGCAGTGCTATATCGACCACTCTCCGCCACCGCCTCCGAGGGAGATTCTCGCATCGATGCCGATGCGCGATCGCGGTGCCGGGCGGCCTACGAAGCGCGATCGCCGTCAGCTCGATCGTCTCCGGGGACGTCGCTCATAGGCATCCCGGCCTCAGCTAGTTGCTGCAATCGTGCGCGCAAACGAGCTGGTCGGCGCTTCGGGTTATGGCTGGTATCCGCAGTGGCCTTGATGTGCTTGTCGCCGCGAGCCGCTAGTAGCAGGTCATCGATAACACGCACATGACCTGGGTTAAAGCGGTACTTCATGGCCTTGCTTACCGCGCTGAGACGCTGCGGATTAAGTAGCTCTCGCAGCTGCCCGACAGTGCGAATGCCATTGCGCTCCAGCAGTTCTTCTGCCCAGCCGTAATGCTCTGATTTCGAGCGGGGTGCATCGGGAAGCAACATCGTCAGCACTCCGGGTAGGGTTTCCTCAGTCACCACAATGTCATCGGCTGTGGTCTTTGCCGGAACTGAGGGCTGTTCGCCCTCTCCTTGCGCGGAATCGTCTGGCGTAGATTCCTCCAGCACGGCAACGACTTGGTCGAACTGCTGATCCGCGAGCTCAATAAGGCCAGCGGCCAGCGCAAAAGCTCTATCAATCCGCGGGTCTGTCGCTCCCTCAGGGGCCTTGTAACGAATATCGTGCTCAAACTCCGCCCACGCATGCTGCAGCACAGTGCGCAGTTGCACCTCAAACTGCATATCCGCATATGGAGCTAGCTCTGACGGCGCCGCCGTCGACACCTTGCAGATCAAGTGCTGGGAGCCGTATCCCAACCGGCCGCTGATTCGTGTCTCCGCGGTCTTGTCGATCGTGCGCAGCACAGTCAGCGAATCTCCCAGCGCATCCATAATCGCGGGAATCTCCGTCGAATGGTACGTGGTTACACGCACGCCGATGATGTCGTGGATATCGTGCCACGGGTCAGGGTAGACGTAGCTGCCGTCCGCTTCACGACGCAGGGCCTTCTGCCGCAATGAGCGGAAAGACTTCACCCGCGCCGTGACATTGTCAAAGGCCAAACCGGCATCGGAGAGAATCTCTTTAATCGCATCGACAAAGTCCTGTGCGGCAGTGGGGTGCCGAGTTGCCCACGAGTCGTACTTCGACTGCAGCGCACGTGTAACCTCTCGATCCTCCGCCAACTGAGCCTTGCGGGTCTGCTCGCGGGAATCGTCGGCAAGCGAATCCTTCATCCGATTAGTCGTCATCGTCCTCGCGTACCAGCAGTGCTACTGGGAAGGAGCTGAACAGAGAAGCCACGGCGATGGTGCCCGACCAGGTATGGCCGGTGAAACGGTCGGTCCAGAATCCCTTGGGAAGTGTCACTGTAGTGTCGCCCCAACCGCCTTCGCGCTGCAGCCCCAGCGGACGGCGCGTCACCAGCGCGATAACATCTTCCGGCTCGCCCTTCGGTCCACGTGCTGCACCGACCAGGTGACGCTCGCCCACACCAACGGCGAATACTGGCTGGTAGGCACCGCCGACGAAGGACTCCGGGCGCTCCGCACGCAGCTTCACGCCGTGGTGAGTCACCATCAGCTTTGCGACGTCCGCATCGGCATCCGTAAAGTCCTCCGGCAGCTCAGCTGGGTGCTCTGGACTCTTAGTCACCGACGTGACCTCATCGCGGGCAACCTTATCCAGCGCCGCGACGCGCGCATCGTAGTCGACGAAGCGGCGGTTGTCGGGATCAACCAGGGAGTCCTCGGTGAACTCCGTCCCCTGGTAGGTATCGGGGATGCCGGGGCCGACAAGCTGGAGGAGCTTGCGCGACAGAGACGTGGTCAGGGCAGCTGGCGCAATGGAGCGGACGAACTCTGTGATGGAGTCGGTCAGGGGGCCGTCGAGAAGCGCGTCAATCCAGCTGCGGATGCCGAGTTCGAACTCCTCGACCGGCTCCGTCCAGGAGGTGTGCACATCTGCCTCGCGGATAGCCTTGATGGCGTAGTCGTGGAGGCGTTCGCGCAGTTCATCGGTAATTACGCCGTCGGTCGGCCAGACTCCGATGATGTTCTGCAGCAGGAAGTAGCCGGTGGCATCGTCCGGGGCGGGGGTGATGGCCATCCAGTTGCGAACATTTTCAGCCCAGTCGCCGGAGACATCGGAGAGCTGGAGAATGCGGGCTCGGACATCTTCGCCGCGCTTGGTGTCGTGCGTGGACAGCGTGGTCATGGTTCGTGGCCAGAGGCGAGCACGTTCCGACTGCAACAGGTGGAATTCCGCTGCCGACATACCGTAGCGACCGAGATCACCGCCAACTTCGTTTAGGCTGATCAGGCGACAGGCGCGGTAGAAGGTGGTGTCTTCGACACCCTTTGCCATGACCGCGCCACAGACCTGCGCGAACCGCGTGGCGGCCTCACCACCGGCTACCAAACCTGCCGAAATGAGGTCGAGAGCAAAGACACGCGAGGGGAAACGCGCTGCCATTTCGCCAATGACCGTGGAAGCCACTCGCGACAGGGAGACATAGTCCGAACGGTAGACAGGCATGGCCGCGACCAGCTTGCAGATGGTGTCGATAAGTACCTCATCGCTGACGCTGGTACCGCTGATAGACCAGTTATCGCGGCGCAGGGCACGCGCTAGACGACGGACCTCCGCAGCCAGCTCGTGAGCAGCGACATCGTGCTTGAGAGCCTGTGCGGTTGCTTGCACGGCAGTCTTGTCCCAGGTTGAGCCGGACTGCTGCAGAGCCAACATGCTCATGGCGTCTCGGGAGTCGCGGTTGACGAAGACATTGTCGAACTCACGCAGGGCATCGTAACCCGTGGTGCCGTCAACCTGGAGCCTCGGATCCAGTGGCTCTTCGGCACCCAGAATCTTCTCGATAACCAGCCACTTGTCATCGCCGAGTAGACGGCGCAGCTCACTGAGGTATCCGAATGGGTTGCTGAGGCCATCCGGGTGGTCAATGCGGACACCGTCAATGATGTCCGCAGCTAGCAGCTCGCGGATGATGCGGTGTGTGTGCTCGAATACCACCGGGTTTTCCTGGCGGATGCCGGCCAGACCGTTGACGCTGAAGAATCGACGGTAGCCAATGACCCCGTCCTTCCAGTACATCAGACGATAGGCCTGGCGATCATGTACTTCCTGCGGGGTGCCGTCCTCGGTGCCAGGGCGCACCGGGAATGTGTTGTCGTAGTAGCGCAGAAGTGGCTCGTCGCCAGAGGTGTCGAGCTCCAGCTTGTCGATATCTTCCGGGGAGCCCAGAATCGGCAACCCCATCTTGCCGTTGGCACCGTTGTCCTCGTGCCAGTCGATGTCGAAGTAGGGCTCGAACTGAGAATCCTTGCCATAGGTCAGAACGTCCCACCACCAGGCATTGAGCTTGGGCTCCTCCACACCGAGGTGGTTCGGTACCAGGTCGATAATGATGCCCAGACCGGCCTTGTGCGCCACCTGCGCGAGCTTCTGCAGCTCTTCCATGCCGCCGAGCTCCGGGTTCACAGTCGTCGGATCGATGACATCGTAGCCATGGTTCGACTCCGGCACGGAAGTGAGGATAGGCGACAGATACAGGTGTGAAATTCCGAGGTCTGCCAAGTAGCCGACCTGTTCAGCCGCGTCAGCGAACGTGAAAGCGCGCCCGTTTGGATCGGCCTTGGGGCCACGGAGTTGGAGACGGTAGGTGGACGTAATTGGTCGGCGACTCATGTTCCCCTTTATACCGCCCACCAGGAAAAGCTGCTGCCTGACCGCTGTGGCAGCAGCTAGACCCAGAGCCTGCGCCCGCCGTCCGAATGCGAATTTCTTTCCGTGAACGTGGCCTAGAAGGGCGGCATTCCGTCATCGCCGGGCAGGGAAGTGGAACCAAACAACGGAACCGACTCACTGGAGTTGTTTCCGTCGCTGGCGCTAGGTGTCCCTTCCGCAGTGTCTCCTGTTTCGGACGCGCCATCCTCTTCCGGATTCAGCCCGAGTGCAGTAAAGAGCTCCTTCTCGCTCCAAATCTGGATTTCCTGGCCTTCGGCCTGCAGCTGTCGAGCCCTCTTCTCCTTCGACGTCACCGAATCCCACGGACCGGCGACCAATATGGTTGTTTTCTTCGTAACACCCTTATTGATATTCGCACCTGCAAAGGCAATCTTGTCCCACAGAAAACCCTTGTCATACGGTGCAAAATCGCCCGTCAGCGTCACACGCTGCTGGTACAGAAGGCCGCTTGGATCCGCGTCCGGATTCGGGTCTGGAATGGTGTCCGGTGTCTTGGCTGCATCCCATTTCGCATTGCGACGCGGCCGACGTGACGGCGCGGAACTGCCGGACTGCGCACCAGCACTAGCACCAGTGCCCGCGTTGGTTCCGGCTCCAGTGCTGGCGACACCAGACGGGTCATAGCGCACCATCCGTACTCGTCCACTGCCAATCTGGCCCAAGCTCAGCGAGACCTTCTTGCTCAAATCAGCCACCGATGTCGCGCGCTGCTGCTCCATCAACCACAGCGCTACCTCAGCACATGCGACCGCATCCGCCGTCGCATCATGATGATTCTCCAGTGACGCTCCCGCGGCCTCCGCCAACGTCGGCAGCTTCAAGTTGGGCAGCCCCAACTGCATCTGCCGAGCCCACATATAAGTACACGCAAAATTCAACTTCGGTGCTGGAATGCCTTCCGCCCGGCACGCTCGCGACAGGGCTGTGAAATCAAACCGCGCATTGTGAGCAACTACGTCCAAATCCCCGACGACGTCAACAAACTTCGCCAGCTGCTCCGGAAATGACGGATCACCGGCCACATCTGCCGCCGTGATGCCATGAATCGCGACATTGGCTTCATCAAAATACTCCAACCCCTTTGGCGGACGGCACATCCAGGAATAACGCTCCGTCACCTTCCCGCCACGCACGACCGCAACGCCAAGCTGAACAATCGAACCGGTGTCTTCGTTCGCTGTCTCTACATCGAACGCCGCAAACGGTGCGATGTCCGACACCGCAACCGCATCCCCCGAAGGAAGCGGCGCAAAAGGCACAGAGCGCTTTACGACGTCGCCCGCGCCCTCAACCACACTCACGCCTTCGGTGACCGCCGCGCGCTGTGCCACCCACGGCATCAACGTGGAAGTAAAAGCATCAGCTGAACTGTAGAACTCCGGATTCTTGGCCATCTCCGCCATGAGATCTGCCAGCAACTGCGCTGCTGCCTGGCGATGAGACATCACACGGGCCTTTGGCAAAGCTACTCCGAGGTCTACCGTGCCGGGGAAGAAGCGGTTGGCCGGAGTGTAGACACCGTTTTTACTTGCCGATGCGACCTCGGCAACGTCGGCAAGCGGGAGGGGCTTCGCGGGGGCGGTGCTAGCCGTGTTGATGGTGTGGGTAAGGTGGAGCCCATCTGCGGTAATAGTCACCGTGTCGCCGGTGAGCTCGAAGACGACGGCGGGCTCGGAGGATGGCGTGGTCGTAGTCATGCACTAGATGGTAGCGCCGATGGCGGATTGAGCCCCATAGAGGCTGCGGTACCTGCGGTTCTAGCCGAGTACATGTGGCTTCCGACAATGTGGAAATGTCCACAGAAATAGGAATATTTATGGAGTGTTCGGACAGTGGGGGTGTCTGTACCCCTGAAAACCACATGTTTTGGGAGATTAAATGTCCGGATGCATTTTGAGCGGGCGCTCCTTATACTTTTCGACGAACGGCGGTAACTGGTCGTTCGAGCTTTCGAGCTCAAGCGAAGGGCAAAGCGGAAACAACGTATGCCAGTGAAGCGATGAAATAAGGAGTAAACATTTTGAGCACGCATCCTGTGCACCCTGGTTCTATCTTGAACGATAATTTCCTCGAGCCGCGACACCTCTCTATCTACCGACTGGCTCTTGCCATCGGCGTGCCAAGCTCAACTCTGGAGCGCTTTCGCACCGGCCGCACTGCGGTCACCACTGACCTCGCAAATCGACTGTCCGACTACTTTGACACCGAGCCGGAGTACTGGTTGAACTCTCAGGCGGAGTTTAATATGCGCGCATCTGCGTAAGAAGACTTCACGCCAGCTCGGCTCCCGCGGTGCTGTGTTGATCCAAACCCTGTTTTGAGTTGAACTCAGAGCCGAAAAATCCCCTGTCAGTGGAAGAAAAGTCTTCCGCCGACAGGGGATTTTTGTGTAGGAACAAACCCAGGCCCAGGCCCCTACACCCAACGCGGACGCGGCTAGTGCCGCTCGATCAGCACGATGGTAGAACGGGCTGGCACGCGGAGCTCGCCTTCTGGCTCAACGATGCGCTCGCGGGTCGGGCGACCCGTGATCTCTGTGGTGTCGATGATGACTTCCCAGCTGTGTGCGTATTCGGTGCCCGGAATTTGGAACATGATGTCCTCGTGGTGAGCGTTGAAGCACAACAGGAAAGAGTCATCTTCAATCCTGTGACCTCGGCGGTCAGGCTCGGTGATGGCATCACCGTTGAGCCAGACCATCAACGACTTGCCGAAGTCGAAGTTCCAGTCATCGGTAGTCATGACACGACCCTCATAGGTCAGCCAGGCAATGTCACGATCATCGGTTTCCGCACCGAGCGGGCCACCGCGCAGGAAGCGGCGGCGCCGGAAGACTGGGTGTTCTGCACGCAGTTCAGTCAGGAACTGGGTGTATTCGACCAGTTCAGAGTTAGTACGAGTCTGATTCCAGTCCACCCATGACAAACGGTTGTCCTGACAGTAGACGTTGTTGTTGCCCTTCTGGCCACGTCCCATTTCGTCGCCATGGCTAATCATTGGAGTGCCCTGGGACAGTAGGAGAGTGGTCAGGAAGTTACGATGCTGACGGGAGCGCAGAGAAAGAACCCGCTCGTCGTCGGTCGGGCCTTCCACGCCGCAGTTCCACGAACGGTTGTGGGACTCGCCGTCGCGGTTGTCCTCGCCGTTGGCCATATTCTGCTTCTCGTTGTAGCTGACCAAGTCGTTGAGAGTGAAACCATCGTGCGCGGTCACGAAGTTAATCGACGCAGTTGGGCGGCGGTCATTGTTTGCATACAGGTCCGAGGAACCGGTGATACGCGAAGCGAACTCGCCGAGCGTGGATGGCTCACCGCGCCAGAAGTCACGGATAGTGTCGCGGTATTTACCGTTCCATTCAGTCCACTGCGGTGGGAAGTTACCGACCTGGTAGCCGCCTTCGCCGACATCCCACGGCTCTGCGATGAGCTTGACCTGGCTGACAATCGGATCCTGCTGCACCAAGTCAAAGAAGGCGGAGAGGCGATCCACATCGTGGAATTCTCGAGCCAGGGTGGAGGCCAAATCGAAGCGGAAGCCGTCGACATGCATCTCGGAGACCCAGTAGCGCAGCGAATCCATAATCAGCTGCAGGGAGTGCGGGTGGCGCACGTTCAGGGAGTTACCGGTGCCGGTGTAGTCCATGTAGTGCTGTCGGTCACCCTCGACCAAACGGTAGTAGGCCTCGTTGTCGATGCCTCGGAAGCAGATGGTTGGGCCCATGTGGTTGCCCTCAGCGGTGTGGTTGTAGACCACGTCGAGGATAACCTCAATCCCCGCATCGTGAAATGCGCGCACCATGCCCTTGAACTCGCTGACTGCGCCGCCTGGCTTTTGGGAAGCCGAGTAGTCCTGGTGTGGCGCCAGGAAGCCGAAGGTGTTGTAGCCCCAGTAGTTGCGCAGCCCCTTTTCGCGCAGGTGGTCGTCCTGGAGGAACTGGTGGACAGGCATCAGTTCGATAGCCGTGGCACCAAGGTCCTTGAGGTAGTCAATAATCGCCGGATGAGCGAGACCGGCATAGGTACCGCGTAGCTCCTCCGGAATATCCGGGTGAGTCATGGTCATGCCCTTGACGTGGGCCTCGTAAATCACGGTCTCGTTGTACGGCGTGCGAGGTGCGCGGTCAGCGCCCCAGTCGAAGAATGGGTTGATGACCACGGAGGTCATGGTGTGCCCCAGGCTGTCCTCGGTGTTGCGCTTCGAGTGGTCATGAATGTCATAGTTGAACAGTGATGGGTGACCGTCGAATTCGCCGTCGAAAGCCTTGGCGTATGGGTCGACCAGCAGCTTGTTGGGGTCACAACGCTTACCGTTTGCCGGATCGAATGGGCCGTGTACACGGTAGGCGTAGCGCTGGCCCGGCATGATGGACGGGATGTAGCAGTGCCAGATATGCGCATCGACTTCTTCCAGCGCAATGCGTGTTTCTTCGCCTTCGGCGCTAATCAGACAAAGCTCCACCTTTTCCGCAACATCGGAAAAGAGCGCAAAGTTGGTGCCAGCGCCGTCGTAGGTAGATCCGAGCGGGTAAGGCTCACCCGGCCATACTTGATAATCGCCGACTGTATTTGCTTGGTTCATGTGACTACCTTAACCGCTTTGTAAAAAACATGAGCCATTTTCAGTCCCGTGTGGGCGCGCAAACCGTCCTATTCGCCGAGCGCACTTCGCAAAAACGACCCCCAGACAAAAAGTCGAGTTGAACGGTTAAGCGTGTAAAGTTCGCGCGAAAATAAGTATTTAACCCTGCAAGTGGGCAATTTGACACTCTAAACGCACCTTGGTGGGCGCCGAATCCCCAATATTCGCGGTCACCAACGCGCGAAGATTCCCAAAGGCCTTTACTTTTGGAATTATGAGTCCACGAACCATTGGTGTAACGGAAGTAGCGTTCCGAGACGCTCATCAGAGCCTCATGGCAACGCGAATGGCTATGGAAGACATGGTCGATGTCTGTGAAGAAATGGACAAGGCCGGTTTTTGGAGTGTGGAGTGCTGGGGTGGCGCAACCTTCGACGCTTGCATTCGCTTCCTCAACGAAGACCCCTGGGAGCGACTGCGGACATTCCGCAAACTGATGCCGAACAGCCGCCTGCAGATGCTGCTGCGCGGTCAGAATCTCCTCGGCTACCGCCACTACGAGGACATGGTGGTTGACAAGTTCGTCGAAAAGTCCGCTGAAAACGGCATGGACGTATTCCGTGTTTTCGACGCCCTCAACGATCCACGCAATCTCGAGCACGCCATGCGCGCGGTCAAGAACGTCGACAAGCACGCGCAGGGCACGATCTGCTATACGACGTCTCCGCTTCACGACGTCGACGGGTACGTTAAGCTCGCTGGTCGTCTACTGGATATGGGGGCGGACTCCATTGCGTTGAAGGACATGGCAGCGCTGCTGAAACCTCAGCCGGCTTACGACATCATCCGCGGCATCAAGGAAACTTACGGCGAGGACACCCAGATTAACGTCCACTGTCACTCGACCACCGGTGTCACGATGGTGACTTTGATGAAAGCCATCGAAGCTGGTGCGGATGTCGTGGACACGGCAATTTCGTCGATGTCGCTGGGCCCGGGGCACAACCCGACCGAGTCGCTGGTGGAAATGTTGGAGGGAACCGACTACACCACCGACCTGAACATGGATAACCTGATCACCATTCGTGACCACTTCCGCAAGGTGCGTCCGAAGTACGCAGAGTTCGAGTCGAAAACCCTGGTCAATACCGACATTTTCATGTCGCAGATTCCTGGTGGCATGTTGTCGAACATGGAAAACCAGCTCAAGGCCCAAGGCGCGGGTGACCGCGTCGAAGAGGTTATGCGTGAGGTACCGATTGTCCGAAAGGACGCCGGTTACCCGCCGCTGGTGACTCCGAGCTCGCAGATCGTCGGCACGCAAGCTGTGTTTAACGTGCTGATGGGACGCTACAAGGTTATGACGGCTGAGTTCGCTGACCTCATGCTCGGCTATTACGGGCAGTGCCCGGGTGAGCGCAACCCAGAGCTGATTAAGCAGGCAGCGGAACAGACTAAGAAGGAAGAAATCACTGTTCGTCCGGCTGATCTCCTCGAGCCAGAGTGGGACGACCTGGTCGAGCAGGCCAAGGAGCTCGACGGTTACAACGGCACCGCCGAGGACGTCCTGACCAACGCACTGTTCCCATCCGTCGCACCGGGATTCTTCACCACGCGCGGCGAAGGGCCGAAGAACGTCGGTAAGACTGCCGAACAGCTCAAGCGCGAGGCGGAGCAGGCCTCAGGTGCTGCCAATGCCATTCGCGAGCCAATTCGCTACAAGGTCACCGTTGGCGGTCGTTCGCAGACCGTCCAGGTGGAACCCGCCTAGGAACATCGGGAGAAGAGATAGCAATGTCGCAAAGTTCAGCAAACCAGCCGAATTCGGCGGATGCCGTCGCGCCGGGCGTCGATGCCTCGATGGCGGAGCGCCTGGATTATTTGGATGCTCAGCGTCGCCGTGTTGAGTCCGGTGGCGGTGAAGCCCGCCAGGCCAAGCAGCACGAACGTGGGAAGATGACTGCCCGCGAGCGTATCGACAACTTCGTCGACGAGGGCACTTTCCGTGAAACCGGGATGTTCATGACTCACCGCACCACCGACTTCGGCATGGATACTGCCGACGCGCCTGCCGACGGCGTGGTCACCGGCACTGCCGCGGTTCTCGGCCGGGCAGTGCACGTGGCCTCCCAGGACTTCACGGTCATGGGTGGCTCCGCTGGTGAAACGCAGTCCCGCAAGGTTGCGGCCACCATGCGCGCTGCTGCCGACAACGGCACTCCGTTCGTGTTTATCAACGACTCCGGTGGTGCTCGCATTCAAGAGGGGATTGACTCTCTGTCGGGCTACGGCCAGGTCTTCTACAACAATGTCTGGCTTTCCGGTCTGGTGCCGCAGATTTCCATCATTGCAGGCCCATGTGCTGGAGGCGCTGCCTACTCGCCAGCGCTGACCGACTTCATCATTCAGACTCGCAAGGCACAGATGTTCATCACCGGCCCGGGCGTTATTAAGTCTGTGACCGGCGAGGAAGTCACCTCCGAGCAGCTCGGTGGCGCTGATGCGCACATGGCCAAGGCCGGCAATATTGACTTCGTTGCCGACGATGACGAGCAGGCCATCCTGATTGCGCAGAAGCTATTAAGCTTCCTGCCACAGAACAACACGGAAGAGCCACCAATCGTGGATCCGGTATTCGACGCCGAGCCGGATCCAGAGCTCCGCGACATCGTCCTCGTCGATGGCAAGAAGGGCTACGATGTCCGCGAGGTCATCATCCGTATCGCCGACAATGGCGATTTCCTCGAGTGCCAGGCGGGTTTTGCCACCAACCTGGTTGTCGGCTTTGGTCGAGTTTTGGGCCGTACCGTGGGCTTTGTCGCCAACCAGCCGAACGTGATGTCCGGTGTGCTGGACATCAATTCCTCGGACAAGGGCGCAAAGTTCATCCGCTTCTGCAATGCCTTTAACATCCCGCTGGTCACCCTGGTTGACGTTCCTGGCTTTATGCCGGGCGTCACCCAGGAGCATGGCGGCATCATCCGCCACGGCGCAAAGATGCTTTACGCATACTCCGCAGCGTCTGTGCCCAAGGTGACCGTCGTCATGCGTAAGGCCTACGGCGGTGCGTACCTGGCGATGTGCTCGAAGGACCTCGGCGCGGACTACGTATTCGCATGGCCGACTGCGGAAATTGCGGTGATGGGCGCAGAGGGTGCGGTCAACGTGGTCTTCCGAAAGGAAATTGCCGCCGCGGGCGACGAGGAAGAGCAGGCGCGCGTGCGCGACGAGCGTATCGCCGAATACAAGACACGCTTCTCGACGCCGTATGTCGCCGCCTCGCGCGGACTGGTCGACGACGTGATTGACCCGGCGGAAACCCGCCTGCGTGTGGCTGACGCACTGTCGGTTCTGCGTAACAAGCGCGAGGTTCGCCCGGCCAAGAAGCACGGATTGGGGCCACAGTAATGTCTGACGGCATCGGTGAGATTAAGGAGCTGCGAGCGCTCGTCGCTGAACTGACCGACCGGTTGGATGCGACCTCGACAAGCTTGCAGAAGGCCACGGCACGACTGAATCAGGCAGAGAGCGAGTTGGCTGAACTGCGCAAACGCGTGGACGCAGATATCCCCGAGGATACTGTCATCGCCATTTCGGCAGCGGTGTCTGCGTACCTGGGCAATCGCGGCAAGGTGAAGGCAATTCGATACAACCGCCATAAGACGTGGGCTGCGCAGGGACGCCAGATCCAGCAGCAGCGCAACCTGCGTTAGTTGGAAATTTTCGATACCCGACTTAATTGAGTCTGACTCATTGACTTTTGCTACGTGAGGATTGTTGAGCCATGAAATTGAAAGTGACTGTCGGCGGCATTGCCTACGATGTCGACGTTGAAGTAGTTGAGGAGCCCAAGCGTCTTTCGCCCATCGTGTTGGGTGGATCGTCGAGCGCTTCCGTTGAGCCGGCCACCGCTAGTGTCTCGGGTGTCTCCGCCAATTCGGTGGTGGCGCCACTGGCAGGTTCGGTCAGCAAGATTTTGGTCGAGGAAGGCCAGAAGATTGAGGCTGGGGAGGTGCTGCTCATTCTCGAGGCAATGAAGATGGAAACCGAGATTACGGCCCCGGCTGCAGGCACCGTCGGCTCTATTCATGTCGAAGTCGGCGACGCAGTGCAGGGCGGCCAGGGACTCGTCTCGATTGATTAGCCGCATTAGCCGGGGGTAAAGATTTTGGGGTGAAATCTTTCTAGCCCCGGTTGCTGGAAATACTTAAGGTTGCCTTAATATTTTCCTTATGAATGCCGTTCTTCTCGCCGTTTTGGTGATGCTAATCCTGGCGGTCTGCCGGGTACACGTTGTGCTAGCGCTGTTTATTGGCGCCTTAGTCGGTGGTCTTTCCGCCGGTATGGGGCTCGATGCCACAATGGTTGCCTTCCAGGAAGGCCTCTCTGGTGGTGCGAAGATTGCCCTGAGCTATGCCATGCTGGGTGCCTTTGCCATGGCAGTGGCATCCTCCGGGCTGCCCAAACTGCTGGCCGATTGGCTGATTGCCAAGATCGGCACGGAGGATGAAGGCGCTAAATCTAAGGCAGAGGCATGGACCAAGTGGGGCATGGTCGCCGGCATTTTGGCCATGGCGATCATGTCGCAGAACCTCATCCCAGTTCACATTGCGTTTATCCCGCTGATTATTCCGCCGCTGTTGCCGGTATTTAACCGCCTCAACATCGACCGTCGAATGATTACCAGTGTGATGACCTTCGGTTTGGTCACCACCTACATGTGGGTTCCGGTCGGATTCGGTTCTATCTTCCTGAACGACATCCTGCTGGGGAACATCGAGAATGCTGGCCTTGATGTTTCCAATATCAACATCATGATGACGATGGGCATCCCGGCTCTCGGCATGCTGGCCGGTCTGGCCATTGCCGTATTTTTCTCCTACCGGAAGCCACGGCATTACGAAGATCGGCCGATTGCCCAGTCCTCACACGCAGAAACCCAGTCTGACGAACCGGTGTCGAAGTACCGAGTTATCGTTGCTCTCGTTGCAATCGTGGTGACTTTCGTCGTCCAGATTGTGATGAATTCTATGGAGACCGATGCCGATCCGTTGCTGATTGGTGCACTCACTGGTCTGGCAATCTTCATGCTCACCGGTGCCGTGCGCTGGCGTGAGGCGGACGACGTGTTCACCGCCGGTATGAAGATGATGGCCCTGATTGGTTTCATCATGATTTCCGCACAGGGCTTCGCCTCGGTGATGTCGGAGTCCGGCCAGATCGAGCCGCTGGTGACCGCTACTGCAGAGCTGTTTGCGGGCAACAAGCCTGCCGCTGCATTCGCCATGCTGGTCGTTGGTCTGGTGGTCACGATGGGTATTGGTTCGTCCTTCTCGACGCTGCCGATTATCGCCATCATCTATGTGCCGTTGTGTGTATCGCTGGGCTTCTCGCCGATGGCTACCGTCGCCATCATTGGTACTGCAGGTGCTCTGGGCGATGCTGGTTCGCCGGCATCGGACTCGACGCTCGGCCCGACGATGGGTCTCAATGCCGACGGGCAGCACGACCACATTCGCGATTCGGTTATTCCGACCTTCCTGCACTTCAACCTGCCGCTGCTGGCAGCTGGTTGGGTAGCAGCTCTGGTGCTCTAGCGCCGCGGCTTGACCGTGAGTGTGATTGCTCCAGCGGGGCTTAATGACCTGCGATTCCCTTAGTCCCCGCAACCCCCGCAATTCCGGCGATAAAGAGCTCGGTTCCCAGTGCAATGCGCTGGCGGCCGAGCTCTTTTGCCTGTGCAGCAGCATCTTCAGAGGAAGTCTCGACCTCAAGATCCTTATCATCGGCGTTCTCGCCACTGGTGTCGCCCTTGTTGGAAACGCCCTTGGCGCCGTTCAGGTCAAGCGCGATGGCTGTCTGCTGGTCGACTGTCGCACCGAGAATGAAGTACACGAGGACAGACGCGGTATCAGCCGCTGAGGGGGTGTTAATGGAGGTTTCGGGTGCATTCTCCAGGGCGTCGGCAAGCAGTTGTTCGGGGCGAATCGTGGCGGTGCCCGTAGCGAGTGCGGCCGAGACGACCTCGGCGCCATCCCGATGAGCGGTGAGGCAGGAGTAGAGCAGCTCGGCGACGGCTTCGATGTCGGCACGCCAATCGCCGGTGGCGGAAAACTCTGTGCAGGGAGCCAAGATGCGGTCAGCGACGGCACCCAGCAGTGCCTGCTTGGAAGGGTAGTGCCAGTACATTGCGCCAGCGGCGGTACCCAAGTGGCGAGTCAGGCGGCGGATCGTGAGATCGCCGAGTCCGTACTCGTTGAGAATGGTAAGAGCTGCGTCGACAATGATGTCCTTGGTCAATTGCACACTGCCTACCGTAGACGAAAGAAGAATCATCTGGAAGATGCCTTAAGGCTGAGATGCGGAGCGTAAATCCGCGACACGACGGGAATTGAACCCTGTTCGACATTCTGTAGCTGCGGTATTAAGTTTGATAACTGAACAACTTCTGAAACGGTGTTCAAGTTTTATCCCCAGCCTCAAGGAGCGTCACCCCCATGACTCAACAGCAGCAGGACATTTTGGAACTCGCCCGAGAAAAGGTGCTCGGCCGCGGTGAGGGGCTGAACTATGAGGAGACCCTGGCAGTTCTCAATCTCGATGACGACAGCATCGAGGATCTGCTGGCGCTGGCTCACGAGGTGCGCTTGAAGTGGTGCGGCGAAGAGGTCGAGGTTGAAGGCATTATCTCGCTGAAGACTGGCGGCTGCCCAGAGGACTGCCACTTCTGTTCGCAGTCGGGTCTGTTCGAGTCCCCGGTGCGTTCGGCATGGCTGGATATCCCGGCGCTGGTGGACGCCGCTAAGCAGACCGCAAAGTCGGGTGCGACTGAGTTCTGCATCGTTGCTGCAGTAAAGGGGCCGGACGAGCGACTGCTCAGCCAGATGGAACAGGCTGTCGCCGCCATTCAGGCAGAGGTGGACATTAATGTGGCCGCCTCTATGGGCATTCTGACGCAGGAGCAGGTGGATCGCCTGGCCAAGGCTGGTATTCACCGCTACAACCACAACCTCGAGACCGCCAAGAGCTACTTCCCGCAGGTCGTGACCACCCACACTTGGGAAGAGCGCCATGACACCCTGCGCATGGTCGGCGAAGCCGGTATGGAGGTCTGCTGTGGCGGCATCCTGGGTATGGGAGAGACCCTTGAGCAGCGTGCCGAGTTCGCTCAGGACCTGGCAGCCCTCAACCCGACCGAGGTGCCGATGAACTTCCTCGACCCGCGCCCGGGCACTCCGTTCGCCGGTCGCGAGCCGATGCCAGCCAAGGACGCACTGCGTGCCATCGGTGCCTTCCGTCTGGCACTGCCGAAGACCATCCTGCGTTTTGCTGGCGGTCGTGAGCTCACCCTGGGCGACCTGGGCGCAGAAAAGGGGCTGCTCGGCGGTATCAACGCTGTCATTGTCGGTAATTACCTGACCACTCTGGGCCGTCCGGCGGAGCAGGATCTGGACATGCTTGGCAAGGTACGACTCCCAATTAAGGCCCTCAATGCAACTGTCTAAGCCTCGGACATCTAGCCCGCGCTCGCCGCGGAGTAAGAAAGTCGACTCCACAGAGCTGCTCCAGGCCATGGTGCTGGGAGATGAGCCCAAGTTCGATCCTTTTACCGGCGCCGACCTCGAAGCTGGTGAAGTGCGCGAACGCTCCTATGGTGCAAAAGCTGGACTGGAGGCGCCTCGGTTCTGCCAGCTCTGTGGGCGCCGGATGGTGGTGCAGGTGCGTCCGGACGGCTGGACTGCAAAGTGCTCGCGCCACGGCGAAGTGGACTCCGTTATGTTGGAGCAGCGATAAAAGGCGCTGGTTGTGCTAGTGCGCCATTCGGGCACGCTAGTACCGGATGTGCGCCGTGAGGTAAGTTAGTCAACTATGACTATGAAAAATACCCGAGTCCCACACGTTGAAAAGCAGAGCGTGGCAATGGCCTCGGGTATTGTTCTCTTCTCCGTCGTAACGGGAACGATAGCTGGAGTGGCCTGGGCATTCCTGCGCCCCAAGCAGCAAGTGCAAATGCTCCCGGATAACCAACTAGCGATTATTCAGGAAACTGTTGACGCTGGTTTTATTGGGCTGCTCTGGTTTGTTGCTGTCACTGCCATCAGCGGCCTGGTGCTGGGAATTACTACGTTCCGAAATCGTGCCATCACGACCCCTGTGCAGATGCTCACAGCAATTGGCTGGGCAGGTTTCTCCGCGTTGATGAGCGCAGCAGTGACGTACCTCGTCGGTCAGTCGGTTGCGGCATTGCTCCAGCCGGATCTGGCGGGAATGCAGCCGGGCGATAAGTTCTCGGTGATTCCGGACTTCAAGACCTATGTAGCGCTGCTGGTCGCGCCACTGGTTGCCATGCTCGCACTGTGGTCCCGGGTGTTGTTCCAAACGGACTTCACGGAAGGCAACGAGAGCGCTGCAGACAATGCTACGGGCGCGGATTCGGTCACTAAGTGAGACAGTGAGGTTCTGCGCGGGAGCCGTCGTAAAGCACTATTTCCTACTGAACAGGGGTAGTTATTGGGAAATAGGCTTATACAAGCCTTACAATTTTGGGAAATAGGTTCGTCTTCGATGTCAGTATTCGCCCCGATTTAGGGGCTTTTTCGATATTGTGTGGCGAGCTTAGGTCTCTTGCACTTGCCCGTTTGAGTCCGCTGCGAATGCCTCCGGGGACCGTTGCCGGTAACGGTGACGGCGTTTTCTCCGGTCGTAGCCACAGCCCATTGAAGTAAGGACGTAGTTTTCCGTGAATACCAGCCTTGCGGCCAATGCTTCCAGCCTGCCGCGCCTTGAATCGGATCTGTACGAATCGGTAGTCGATAAAGATGGCCGCTACGGTGGCGTAGTTGCAGATGAGCGCTGGGCCCAGGAGATTAAGCGCCTCGCCCGCGAACGCAATGCCGTAATTCTTGCGCACAACTACCAGCTGCCGGAGATTCAGGATATTGCCGATTACACAGGCGACTCCCTCGGACTTTCCCGCATCGCTGCGGAAACCGATGCTGACGTCATCGTCTTCTGTGGTGTTCACTTCATGGCGGAAACCGCCAAAATTCTGAGCCCAGAGAAGACCGTCCTTATTCCGGACGAGCGCGCCGGCTGCTCCCTGGCGGACTCCATCACCGCAGATGAACTGGCCGAGTGGAAGGCAGAGAATCCCGGCGCACTGGTAGTCAGCTACGTCAACACCACGGCAGACGTAAAGGCTCTGACCGACATCTGCTGTACTTCCTCCAACGCCGTCGACGTGGTCAAGTCCATCCCGGAAGACCAGGAGATCCTGTTCAACCCGGATCAGTTCCTCGGCGCACACGTCCGCCGTGAGACCGGCCGCGACAACATCAAGGTATGGGCTGGTGAGTGCCATGTCCACGCCAACATCAACGGTGAGGAACTCGCGCACCGCGCGGAGGAGAACGCCGATTCGCAGCTGTTCATTCACCCGGAGTGCGGTTGCGCGAACTCTGCGATTTACCTCGCAGGTGAAGGCACCATCGAGCCCGAGCGCGTGCAGATGCTCTCCACCGGCGAGATGCTGACCGAGGCGCAGAAGCTGAAGGAGAACAAGCCCAACGGCAAGGTGCTCGTGGCCACTGAGGTGGGCATGCTCCACCAGCTGCGCAAGGCCGCACCGGATGTCGACTTTGAGCCGGTCAACGACCGCGCTTCCTGCTCGTACATGAAGCTCATCACTCCGGCGGCTCTGCTGCGCTGCCTCGTTGAGGGCACTGATGAAGTCGATGTCGAGCCGGATGTCGCCGACAAGGCGCGCGCTTCGGTCGAGCGCATGATCGCCATCGGTAACCCAGGCGGAGGCGAGTAACACGTTTGGTCTGCGCCCATCATTCGACAGTTGGACACTGACGTGTGACTTCCTCGTCATCGGCGGGGGAGTCGCAGGGCTCAGTGCTGCGCGTCGGGCTCTTGAGCTCGGCCTCGACGTGCTGGTTATCGACAGCGTCGAGTGGCGCGTCGGTGCCCGCAAACAGCTGCGTTTCGCCGATGCTGCCACGAATCTCGCCCAGGGCGGGCTCGCGGTCGTCGGGCTTGACGACGACCCCAGCGGCCATGTGGCCAACGGGTTCGACGACACCACTGATTCCCATATCGCGGATACTCTCGATGCCGGTGCCGGACACGGCGATGAAGAGGCTGTGGCTTCCATCATCCGCGCCGGCGCTGCGGCGACCGAGTGGCTAATCGGGCTAGGCGCTACATTCGACCCGGCACCGGATAACCCGGCCGTTTATTCCCGCACTAAAGAGGGCGGACACCACGCGCGGCGCATCATTCATGCCGGCGGTGACGCCACTGGTGCTGAAATCGAGCGCGCCCTAGAAGCCTCAGTTACCGGCGTGCGAGTACTGCAAAACGCCACAGCGCGCCAGCTCATCGTTGGCAAAGACGGCCGCGTGCTGGGGGCGCTGGTAGCGGATCCCCGTGGCGGTGGCGCTATTCGCGCAGGCGCCACTCTGCTGGCTACCGGTGGCGTGGGCCATATTTACCGTGCGACCACGGCCCCCTCGGGCGCCCGCGGCGAGGCTATCGGCATGGCCTCCGATGCTGGCGCGGAGATTCGGGACATGGAGTTTATCCAGTTCCACCCGACGGTGCTCTATGACGAGCGCTCGGCATCAGATGGCACCGGCCGACGCCATCTCATCAGCGAGGCGGTCCGTGGTGAAGGAGCCATTCTCGTCGACTCCCGGGGCAACAGTGTGACCGCCGGCGTTGACCCTCGCGGGGACCTGGCTCCGCGCGATATCGTCTCGCGCGCCATCGCGACTCGCATGCGCGAGCTCGGCGAGGACCACGTCTTCCTCGACGCACGTCACATCGACAACTTCGCCGCCCGCTTTCCGACGATCACAGCGGGTCTGACCGCGGCGGAGATTGATCCGACCAAGGACCTCATTCCCGTGGCCCCGGCGGTCCACTACACCTGTGGTGGTATTGCCGTCGACCCATTCGGTGCAACTAGTGTGCCGGGCCTCTATGCGGCCGGCGAATGCTCCGCAACAGGGCTCCACGGTGCCAACAGGTTGGCCTCCAATTCGTTGCTGGAGGGACTGGTCGTCGGCAAGCGGGTGGCCGAAAAAGTCGCTGAAACACACGCTGTGCTGGTCGGGGACGAGGAATTCGCAGCGGCCGTTGAAAGCCTGCCGCAGCCACGGCCAGAACTGGAACCACGGCAGCTTTTCCGGTTGCAGACGGCGATGCAGGAAGGCGCTGGTGTAACGCGCAATGAGCAGAGTTTGCGGCAGGCGTTGGCGGTTATCGATCGGCTCCCGCAATCGGTTCAGGTCGTAGCCGCAAGGAAAGTCGTCGAAGCGGCATTGGCACGACCATATACTTTGGGGTGCCACACTTGGTTTGAAAAGGACGGGGATTAGCTAACCATGACTCTTGAGAAGGACACTCTGCGCGGGGTGCTGAACGAAAACATCACCCGTGGCCTCATTCGGACGGCACTACAGGAAGACATGAGCTTCGGGCCGGATGTGACCTCGCTGTCGACAGTCTCGGCATCTGCGCAGGCACGCGCCCGCCTGGTGGCCCGGCAAGAGGGCGTTATCGCGGCTATTGATGCGGTGGAGTGGACGCTGCAGGAGGTCATCTCGGGTGAGTTCACCGTCGAAAAGCACGTTGAAGATGGCACCCTGGTGCGTCCTGGCACAGTGCTGGCAACGATTTCTGCACCGACTCGGGGGTTGCTGACTGCTGAGCGGACAATGCTGAATATCCTCACGCACGCCAGTGGTGTAGCTACTGCGACGCGCCAGTGGGCTGACGCGATTGTCGGCACCGGTGCGCGGGTGCGCGATTCCCGAAAGACGCTGCCGGGGCTGCGCAACCTGGAAAAGTATGCTGTGACCTGCGGCGGCGGAATTAACCACCGCTACGCTTTGGGCGATGAAGCACTGATTAAGGACAATCACGTGGTGGCTGTCGGTTCCGTGTCCGGTGCGTTGAAGAGGGTGCGGGATCAGTACCCGGAGCTGCCGTGTGAGGTGGAAGTCGATACCCTCGCACAGCTCGATGAGATCCTGCCGATGAAGCCGGATATTGTCATGCTGGACAACTTCGAGGTCTGGGAGACCCAGATTGCGGTGCAGCGCCGCTCGCAGATTTCTCCGGCCACGCAGCTTGAGTCCTCTGGTGGACTGACCATCGATGTGGCTCGTGAGTACGCGTCCTGTGGTGTCGATTACCTGGCTGTGGGCGCGCTAACCCATTCGGCCAAGGTGTTCGATGTCGGACTCGACTTCGACGAGCAGTAGCTGAATCAGCCCCCGGTATCGCTTCGCAGCTTCGCCTACAGGCGACGGGCGATTTCTGCGCCAATCTCGCTTAGTGCCGACCCCCAGCGCTCCCGCGATTGCTCATCACAGGTTTCCTGTGCGCGGTAAAGCGCCTTCTCCGCAGCAGCGACATCGCCCAAATGCAGGTGGCACTGTGCAATTTGTGCAAGCAGAGGCACGGCCTGGATATTGAGCTTGTCGGACTGGAAAAGTCCCGCCGCCAACTCCAGGTGATCAATGGCGCGCCCCTGATGTCCTCGACGAATCTCTGCCTGGCCGTTCAAGGTGTGCCACATCGCCCAGCGCAAGTGGCGCGGAGGGGTGTCCGCGGTCGGCTCGAAGCCGTCTTTCTCCAGGTTATCCAGCAAATCCAACCAGTCCGCGGCCTTGTCCATCAGCTTTGGTGCAGAGCCACGGATGGGGCGCCCCAGACTGTCGGTCTGCGGAGCATCCGCCTCGTCGCCGAGCTCCTCGAACCCCTGCATCAGAGTTAGGGCTGCTTCCCAGAGGTTGTTTTCCTCAGCCAATGCCGTGGCGGCGTCGAAAAGCTGCTGCGGGCTAGAAGTCGCGGAATCACCAGAAGTAGTCATGACCTAACACTCTACTTTGTGCCACCGCCAGCACCGAAGTGGGCGGGGCGCTAGTATTCGTCGTCAAGCGATTGAATGATGATGACGTCAAGGGCATCGAGAACAGGATGGCCTTCCCACACGTCGCGGGGCAGAAGCTCTTCGACGCGCCGAGCGTAGGCGGCGGCACCGTCGGAATCACCCGCGTCGAGACGGTAGCGAACCCCCGCCAGCAGCGCGCGGGCGGCTTCCTCGCCATCGCCGGACTGCAGGTAGCCCTTCGCGGCGGCTTCCACATGGTTGATGGCCAAAGTGTCCCGTCCAGCGGAGTAGAAGACGTAGGCGGCATCGTCGTGCCAGTCGGCGAGTGACCAGTCGTCGGAGATGAGCTTCTGAGAACGCAGCAGAAGGTCCTCAGCTTCGTTGAGCGTGTGGTCAATGGCGGCGGAAGCGTCCTCGGAGACGATCTCGGCGGTGAATTCGGAGCCCTCTTCGGAAATGACCAGATCAATGACATGAATGATGGAACGTGCAGCCTGGCGGTAAGCCTTGGCAGCGCCCTTGGTATCGCCGTTGCGTTCAAGGTGCTCGCCGTGTTCGATGAGCAGCTTTGCCGCCTGGCGGGGATTATTGCCGAGCCCCGCGGCTGCGGAGGCAATAGAAAAAGCCGCGTCGGTGCGTTCTTCATCGGCGGTAAATGCTGACCAGTGCGCAACTGGTTCGGCAAAGCGCAGCGCCTCGTCAACCTCATCGGCATCGAGGAGACTGCGGGCCAGAACGAGCTGGATATCCATGGTGATGGGGTTGACCGGCATGCCCTCGGCGCTGGCGAGCGCGCGGCGGGCAATTTCGGCGGATTCCGCGAAATCGCCGTGGGCGTTGAGAAGCGCACAGAGCAGACGCACGCTGCGAAGCACCGCGACCGTGAGTCCTGCATCGAGACCAGCCTGCACGATTGGGCGTAGCTGGCGGATTGCCTCCGCTTCCTCACCAGCTTCCAGAGAGAGGAAAGCCAGGAATTGGCGTGCTTCAATCGTCGTGGTGACGGGTTCCGACTGAGGGGCTGCCGCGACGCTGGCTGCGATGCGGGCGGCCCTGCGCAGCTCACCACGGCTGTGTGCGAGCTGCGCCTCCAACAGCTTGCGGTCGTCGAAACTGCTTCGCTTTGGTGCCCAGCGTGCGGACCATTCAGAGAGTTGACCGGCGATTTCCGCCCGGCGCGCCAGCGATGCTGCGGCGCCGGCAACAGCCGCGCTGACCAGGTAGTAATAGGCCTCGCCGGGCTGTGGAGTGGTGGCGACGATGTCCTTAGTAAGACTGATCAGCTCGGGGATTTCGGAGTCCTCGGGGCGCCGGCCGGTGATGGCATCACCTGGGTTGGCGTCGATGAAGGCCTCTGCCTCGGCGAATGCTCCGTAGGAGCGTGCGTGCAAGATCGCGGGGCGGATGTTGGCCTCAGTTGCCCAGCGCAGCCACTCGGCGCGTGCAGCAGCGGCTTCTTCTACTAATTCCAGTTGGTCGGCGACTGCGTGCCTGAGTGCGTGGAATTCGCCAACGACATCGGGGGAGTTGGTAGGCGCGTCGGCTAACCAGTGCGTGTGGGCGAACTTGGTGACAGCGCGCCAACTGGTGACGTGGTCGAGCGTGGCACCGGCCCTGCGGGAAATAACCAGCAGCTCTGGAAGTGAGTCCGGTAATGCCTTAAGCGGATTGGGCAGGGGAGGAAAGTCCAGGGGTTCGGACGAGTTCTCCGTTGCTGATGCGTTTTCTGAATTCCCTGACGCGTAGTCGGCCGCGATGCCGGTATCCCAATCGCCAACTTGAATTCCAGACTCAGAGTTTTCTTCTTCCCACCAGACCATTGGACTATCTTCGCCCGTGGCATCGGGAAGATGCAAAAACTGCTTTGTTTTTCAGACCTGTACAGCCGGATGCGCTGTTAATCCGGGTTTGAAAAGCTACGCATTAGTCCACGAACTTCATCGCGCACCGGGTGATCCGGGCCGACTAGGTCGCCGATGCGAATCGCGAACCGACGGGCGCGATCCTCATTATTATCACTAGCAGCAGCACGCACCGCGATGGTCAGTGTGCGGGCGGCGTCGGCAGGGGCGTGGGCTTCTAAGAAAAGCTCGGCAGCTTCGTCGGCGTACTTGTACACGCCGTCGTTGTCCCACACAGACCAGCACAACAGCGCCTGTGCTTCGTGCCACTTGGCCGATTCCCAGGACCCAACCACGTAGCCACGTGAGCGTTCCATCAGGTGGTCGGTCAGCTCACTTGTGGCGCCCACGTTACTGAGTGATAGTGCGGCATCCATCAGAGTTTCCGCAGGCGAAATCGGGGACGAGTATCCGGCACGAATATCGGCCAGTGCGTCGAAGAGCACTGCAGCATGCTCAGTATTGCCCTCTTGGACTGCCGATTCCGCCGCAATGGCACAGGAAAAATCAGTACGTGCGGAATCCTGGGTAGGCTCAGACCACTTTGCAACCGACTCCGCTTCCTGGCCGGCATGACGGAAATCTCCGAGTTCGTACAGTGCCGTTGCCTTCAGCAGCGCGATTTCCATGGTGACTTCACAGTTGGGGTAGTCTGCCGACACATCCTGGGCGCGCTGAGTCAGCTTTAGCATCTCCGCGGCATCGGGCTTGTTGTGTGCCACCTCGAAGTTGATGTCTGCCATCTCACGAACCGCGAGAATATAGTCAGTGTCCAGTCTATGCTGGTCCGCGACTGCCACGTTGTTTGACAGCATTCGGAACGCGGTATCGCTATTACCGGTCTCTATCGAGTACCGTGCCAAATTCTGCCTCAGCTCAAGGCCCGCGATTACGGAGCGGTTACCGATTGCATTGAGCTGTGAGGCGCAAAGTCGCGCTGCGTCGACGACTTTCCCGGCTCGGTGCAGCAGTGATGCCTCCGTCAGAGTCTTCGCCAGCGCAATCGACTCAAACTTATCCTCATTTGGCAGTGCACGAATCATCTCGTGCAGCTCCCGTGCCAAGTCCTCGCGGTTGACCTTTCGCAGGGCGCTTGCAATCCGAATCAGCGCGTCAGTCAGTGCCGCCCGCTTCTTCCACTGGCGTGGGCTAAACGGCTCCTCCGCTTCTTCGCTTGCCGACGATTCCTGCGGCCGCGGCCCATCCGCATCCGTGGTCACCGCGCTGTGACTGCTGGTTGGGGCATCCAGATCGTCGGCAAGCACGAGTGCCCGGTACGAGGTGATCTCCCTGCTCATGCGTGCGATGAGTGGGATTTCGGTCTCTGCGGCAGCAGAGGTGGGGCCATCGGCGATAAAGGTGGTGTAGCGGCGGGCTTCATCTGCCGCTAGCCGTGCCCGGGCGCGCCAGTACTCCGGGACGTTGTCGTTATCGGATGCCCATACCATCCAGTTCAGGGCGGCATCGTGCGCAGCCGTCATCATGCCGAGCGATTCGGTGACCTCGCGGACTATGCGGTAAAACGCGCCGACGTGTTCGGTAACGCCGTGGGCTTCCGGGTCAGAAAAGAGCTGTGGGTTGTAGAAATGATGCGCGAAAACTGATTCCAGTTGGCGCGTGGCCAGGGAATTGTCGGCTGCGGTCGCGTCTGCATAGGCTGCGACGAGCTCCGGCAAATCCGGGCTGTTTCCTTCCTGGTTCAACAGCTGACCTTTCTACGACTGGTTACTACTTTCCTTAACACTGTAATGGGTCACTGTGGCGGAGCTAACTTGCGCCACAGTATGAGGGGTTAAATGGGGCAATCGGTATGAACCTAGCGTGAGAAAGATATGCTTAGTTCATACTCAAGGGTGCCTTTAAGGGCGAATAGTAGCGAAAACCGTGGATAAAGTCTTTGGCTTTGACCCAGATTTTCAATACTTTGTTGTCATTTCTTTGTCACTCTGAAGTGCTCACGTATGAATCCATCGTGCGAATAGGCGGTTACTAATTAATTATGTTGTCCACTATTGATCTTCGCGGTCAGACTCCCACCACCGCCACTCTGCGTCGAGTGTTGCCGCGTGGTGCGGCAGACGTTGATTCGATGATTCCCACGGTCAAGCCCGTTGTCGATGACGTGGCAGCCCGTGGTGTGGAAGCGGCGATGGAGTACTCCGAGAAGTTCGACCGTATTCGTCCGGTATCCATGCGCGTTCCAGCTGAGGTTATCGATGCCGCGGAAGCTGCGCTGGAAGACGATGTCCGCTCTGCTCTGCAGGAGTCCATCGGGCGCGTGCGCGCGTTCCACGCTGCTCAGAAGCCGAATGATAAGACTGTTGAAATTCTGCCCGGCGGCATTGTCCGCGAGAAGTGGATTCCGGTTTCGCGCGTCGGTCTTTACGTCCCCGGGGGCAACGCCGTCTACCCGTCGTCTGTATTGATGAACGTCATCCCAGCTCAGGAAGCTGGTGTGGAGTCCCTCGTCGTCGCCTCTCCGCCGCAGGCCGACAACGACGGCTGGCCGCACCCGACCATCCTGGCTGCCTGCAAGCTGCTTGGCGTGACCGAGGTGTGGGCCGTCGGTGGTGCACAGGCCGTCGCACTGCTCGCATACGGCGATGAAAACGAGAGCCTCGAGCCGGTCGACATGGTCACCGGTCCGGGCAACATCTTCGTTACCGCCGCCAAACGCCTGTGCCGCTCGGTCGTCGGTATCGACGCCGAAGCTGGCCCGACCGAAATTGCCATTCTCGCAGATAACACCGCTGATCCTGTCTCCGTCGCCTACGACCTGATTTCCCAGGCTGAGCACGACGTCATGGCCGCCAGCGTGCTTATCACCGACGACGCCGATTTCGCCGCCACCGTCGACCGCGAGGTCGAAAACCGCTACGAGGTCACCATGAACGCCGACCGCGTTCGCGAGGCGCTCACCGGCGATCAGTCTGGCATCGTGCTTGTCGACGACATGAATATCGGCATCCAGGTTGCAGATGCCTACGCCGCTGAGCACCTGGAGATCCACACCGAAAACGCGCAGGCCGATGCCGAACGTATTACGAACGCTGGCGCAATCTTCATCGGTCGCTTCTCGCCGGTGCCACTGGGCGATTACTCGGCCGGCTCTAACCACGTGTTGCCGACTTCCGGCACCGCCCGCCACGCCTCGGGTCTGTCAACGCACACCTTCCTCAAGTCGGTCCACATGATTGACTACAACGAGGCCGCGTTGAAGGAAGTTGCCGACAGCGTGGTAGTCCTGGCCAACGAAGAACGACTGCCAGCGCACGGCGAGGCCATCCGTGCCCGCTTTGAGACGCTTCTCGGCTCTGAGAGCAATGGCGCAGAAAAGGGGAACAACTAATGAGCAACCAGCCTGAGAATCAGCCACAGCCGTCGGTGGCCAAGTTGGCGCTGGCAGATTTGCCACTGCGCGACGAACTGCGCGGCGAGGAAGCCTACGGTGCTCCGCAGCTCGACGTCGATGTTCGCCTGAACACCAACGAAAACCCGTACCCGCCATCCGATGACCTCATCGCCGACCTGGTGGCGCAAGTGGAGAAGGTCGCCTCTGACCTCAACCGCTACCCGGACCGTGACGCAGTAGCACTGCGCAGCGCACTCGCCGACTATGTCACCCGCCAGACCGGCGTGGACATCACCGTCGACCAGGTATGGGCCGCCAACGGCTCCAATGAGATTCTCCAGCAGCTGCTGCAGGCATTTGGCGGGCCGGGGCGCAGCGCAATGGGCTTTGTGCCCAGCTACTCGATGCACCCGATCCTCTCGTCCGGCACGCAGACGGAGTTCATCGGCATCGACCGCGACCCGGAGACCTTCGACATCGACATGGATAGTGCGCTCGCGGCCATTGCCGAGCACCGTCCTGACGTCATCTTCATCACGACTCCGAACAACCCGACTGGCAACCTGACCACGCTCGCTGACCTGCGCTGCATTATTGAAGCCGCGCCGGGCATCGTCATTGTCGATGAGGCCTACGCCGAGTTCACTGAGGAGCCGTCGGCGACAACGCTGCTGGCTGAGTTCCCGTCGAAGCTGGTTGTCTCCCGTACGATGAGCAAGGCTTTCGACTTCGCCGGAGGCCGCCTCGGCTACTTCGTTGCTAACCCAGCATTTATTGATGCTGTGATGCTCGTGCGTCTGCCATACCACCTGTCGACGTTGACGCAGGCCGCAGCCACGGTTGCACTCCGCCACTCGGATGCGACGCTGTCGACCGTCGCAAAGCTTGCCGACGAGCGTGACCGCGTCGTAGCCGCCCTGAACAGCTATGGCTACGACGTGATTGACTCGTACTCCAACTTCGTCTTCTTCGGTCGTTTCGCCGATGCCGCGACGGCATGGCAGAGCTTCTTGGATGAGGGAGTACTCATCCGCGATGTTGGCGTGCCCGGTCGTCTCCGTGCCACTATTGGTCTGCCCAGCGAAAATGATGCGCTGCTGGCGGCGGCCAAGAAATTGGCAGCGACCGCGCTGGCTTAAGCGAAATGCTGCCGGTACATCCCACTACAAGGAGAGATCTGACTTATGCACTTCAGTGATAAGGACCATCTGGAGGCAGAGCGCACTGAGCGCGTTGGCCGTGTCGAGCGCGCCACCCGCGAATCGAGCATCGTCTGCTCGGTGAATCTCGATGGCACCGGCAAGACCGATATTTCGACCGGTCTGCCGTTCTTCGACCACATGTTGACCGCTTTCGGCTCCCACGGCAGCTTCGACCTGACTGTGCACGCCAACGGCGACACCGAGGTCGATGCGCACCACACGGTGGAGGATACCGGCATTGTGATGGGGCAGGCCTTCGCCCAGGCGTTGGGGGACAAGTCCGGTATTCGCCGCTTTGGTGACTGCTTCATTCCGATGGACGAAACGCTGACGCACGCAGTGGTTGACGTGTCGGGCCGTCCGTATTTTGTTGGCACTGGCGAGCCAGAGCAGATGTTGACTGCCGTTATTGGTGGCCACTACGCAACGGTTATCAACGAGCACTTCTTTGAGTCCTTCGCCCTAAATGCCCGTATTGCGCTGCATGTTCGCTGTCTCTACGGGCGCGATCCGCACCATATCACCGAGGCTGAGTACAAGGCTGTGGCCCGTGCCCTGCGTGCTGCCGTCGAGGACGACCCGCGCGTCCACGGTGTGCCGTCGACCAAGGGCACTCTGTAGGTCGCAGCTGAAGTAGACGGCCGCTGTAGGAAACCGGAAAATCCGCCTTAGCTGGCATTTTAGGGGAATCGATGGTAACAACGTCTGTAGACGTGCTTTTAGCGCAGGTGTCTACCGCATCGACGCTGAGCACTTATTTTTTGTTCATTGTCGCTGGTCTGCTGGTGGGCGGAACATGGTCACTCTATAAATCCGGATCGAGGGTCGGAACAATTGTCCTTGGTCTCTTATCTGTGATCGCGCTCGCCGGCGCAATTTTGTGGTTGATAGGAGTGATGGAGTAAATGGCGTCCCGGGTGATGGACCGCAGGCAGTTGGACGAACTGGACAGCATGTGGAAAGCGCCCGGACTAGTACCTACGCTAGTCGCCGTGATGGCCGCCTTCGGTGGCTGGTCACTCCTCATGCCTGTCATTCCGCAGGCAATTCTTGACGATGGCGGTGGAACCTCGCTCGCCGGTGCCTACACCGGTGTTTTTATGGCCGCTACCGTTCTCACACAGACGCAGACTCCACGTATGTGTCGCCGTCTTGGCTACGGCATGACCATGCTGATTTCAGGTCTGTTTCTGGGCTTGCCGACGATTCTGCACATCTTTGGCACCGATGCTGCTTTGGTGCTCATCATTGCGGTTCTCCGCGGTATGGGCTTCGGTGCGTTGACTGTCGCCGAGTCCGCATTGATTGCCGAGCTAGTGCCAATGAAATTTCTGGGTAAGGCCTCTGGCGTTCTCGGTGTGGCAGTTGGTTTATCTGAGCTCATTTTCTTGCCACTAGGACTAATCATTGCGGACAAGACGGGTTCTTACACCCCTGTTTATGTCCTGGGCGCCGTCATCTCGCTTGTCGGTTCGTTGATGGCACTCTTTATCCCGAAGATTAAGCCAGCGCCGAAGGAGGGCAAGGGCGGCAAGGAAGACGTCGGCGATCCTGTGCCCGGATCTGCAGCAACTCAGCCGAGCCCCGTTGAGCACGTTGCCACATGGAAGCTGGTGGCCATTCCCGCGCTCGCAATTTGCACGATTGCGATGGGCTTTGGTGGTATTTCCGCATTCCTTGCCCCGGCAGCTCGCGAAATTGATCTGGTCTCCGGTGCGGTTGTGGCTGGCCTGTCGCTGTCTGTTCTCGGTGGCGCGCAGATGGTGTTCCGTTATTTCGCAGGAATCTACGCCGACCGGAAGTCGGAGGCTGGAATTCTGCTGATTCCGGCATTGATCAGTGGTTTTGTTGGCCTGCTGATGATGTCCGGCGTGGTTCTCTTTGATCTGTCGGCCTGGCTGCTGCTGGTTGCGGCCATTTTCTACGGCGCGGGCTTCGGCATAGTGCAAAATGAGGCTCTGCTGCTGATGTTTGCCCGCCTGCCGCGTGACCGTACTGCTGAGGCCAGTGCCTTCTGGAACATGTCCTTTGACTCGGGCACTGGTATCGGCTCGTTCGTTCTGGGAGCCGTAGCCGCGGCTGCACTCCGTCCGTACCCGGCTGTCTTTGCCTTTGCGGCAGCTCTGCTGGCAGTTGGCCTCATTGGTGCGGTGCTCGACCGAATCATCGGAAAGCACCGCGTGGCGGAATACCAGAACACCCGCGCTACGCTGCGTCGTCTGGGAGATGCCGTGAAGCGTCGTACGCCGGAGGCCGCTGTGCGTGTTGCCCGCCCGGCAAAGAATGCAGTGACGCGTTTGACGGTTCGGGACCGCAAGAAGAAGTAACTACACACAAAGAGACATTTGAAAAAGAGTGGCTGCGCAAGTTCTTGCGCAGCCACTCTTTTTGGTTATTAGATTCAACCCCCGGCGTGGGGCAGCCGTGCCTGTTTACGCGACGGCGACGTCCATCTCGGTGAAGAGAGCCCGCAGGCGGGTTTCGATATCGTCGATAAGCGACTGGAGCTCATCGTCTGCGAGATTGTCCGGATCTGCGACATCCCATTCCACGTAGCGGTCGCCGGGGACTGCTGGTGTCTCGTCGATGCCCATGAGTACGACAACGTCGGCGCGGTGGGAAACGCGGGGAGTAATCACCTTTTGGGTGAGGCGTGAGGTGTCCACGCCACGGTCGTGAAGAGCCGCGACGACGCGAGGGTTCAGGCCATCCTCTGGATTGAGGCCGATAGTGCGGATAAAGACTTCGTCGCCAACCAGGTGGTAGGCCAGGGCAGTGGCAATCTGACTGCGGCCGGAACCGCGGCTATCGGCAAAGAGAATCTCTTGGCGCGGGGCGCAGTCCTTGCATCCGCTCGCGGCCTTGATGCGTTCGGTGGCCTCGCGTTCGGCGAGGACGGGGAGGAAGTTAGTCACCTTCGCAGAGCTGGACAGCTCTGCAATGACATCGTCGAGGATGGAATCGATAGTCGCAGCATCGCAGGCTGCACCATAGAGTCGGTGAAGGTCCTCGCGGACAATGGCAAATGATTTACTAAGAACGGATGCGGTAGTCATGGCGTCGGAGCCTCTCTGTGAAAAGTAATCAGGGGTATTAGGGATAAATCAATAACTTAGTTAACCTGTTGTTAACCTTGAGTTTACCAAAGTATTGGGTAGTTGTATACCAGTGCTTTTGCCTATCCAGGCAGTTTTCTTGGGGTAAGTGGCAAACATCGATTCCCAGCGCCTTAAAATGTCCAACTATGGAACAAGTCTCACCTTCGACGAAGACCCCGACCGTTGCCATCCTTGATTACGGCTCCGGTAATTTGCGTTCAGCTGAGCGCGCTGTGGCCACCACGGGTGCCGAGGTTATTGTGACCGCCGATCCGAAGACCGTGATGGAGGCCGATGGTCTGCTCGTTCCCGGCGTCGGCGCCTATGCCGCATGCATGGAGGGTTTGCATCGAGTACAAGGGCCGCGCCTAATCGGCTCACGACTCGCAGGTGGTCGACCAGTGATGGGAATCTGCGTCGGTATGCAGGTGCTCTTTGACCGCGGCGTCGAGTACGCCGACGGCATCCACGCAGCGGAGACCGACGCATCCGCAGCTGTCACCGGCACCCCGGGTTGTGGTGAATGGCCCGGTACTGTCGAGCGTCTCGAGGCGTCGATTCTGCCGCATATGGGCTGGAACACGGTTGAAGTACCGGAAGGCTCAAAGATGTTTAAGGGACTGGAGGGTCAGCGTTTTTACTTCGTCCACTCCTACGGTGTGCGCAAGTGGGACCTTAATACGGATTCTCGCATCGCTCCGCCGCTGGTGACGTGGTCTGCCCACGAATCCGATCGGTTTATCGCAGCCGTGGAAAACGGTCCGCTGTGGGCCACGCAGTTCCACCCTGAGAAGTCTGGTGAAGCAGGGTTGAAGCTGCTGCAGAACTGGGTGGACACGCTGTAGTTGCCCAATCGGTAGTATCTGCCCTAACCGCACTACCTGGTAGGTGACGGAGTTTCGCCACCTAGACCACCTATACTGAGATAACTAGCAACAAGCATCGTGGTGACAATCGCCACAACGCCCAAAAGTCGAAGAGAGTAGAGCCCCCATGAGTTTGACCCTGCTGCCCGCTGTAGACGTAGCCGATGGCCAGGCTGTGCGCCTTGTTCAGGGTGCTGCTGGAACCGAGACTTCCTATGGTGCACCGCTGGAAGCTGCCATGAATTGGCAGAACGCAGGCGCTGAGTGGATCCACCTGGTCGACCTCGATGCCGCGTTCGGTCGCGGTTCGAACTACGACCTGCTTGCCGACGTGGTGGGCAAGCTCGACGTGAAGGTGGAGCTCTCCGGCGGTATCCGTGACAACGCTTCGCTCGAAGCTGCGCTGGCCACCGGCTGCGCCCGTGTCAATATTGGCACCGCCGCACTGGAGAATCCGGAGTGGTGCCGCGAGGTTATCGCCAACTACGGCGACCGTGTAGCCATTGGTCTGGATGTTCTTAACGAAGAGGGGCAGTGGCGCTTGCGCGGCCGCGGCTGGGTCTCCGACGGCGGTGACCTCTGGGAGGTGCTGGAGCGCCTGGATGCTCAGGGTGCATCCCGTTTCGTGGTGACTGACGTCTCCAAGGACGGCACCCTGCAGGGGCCGAATGTGGAACTGCTGCGCGAGGTCGCTGCTGCTACCGATGCTCCAATCGTCGCTTCCGGCGGTGTCAGCAGCCTGGACGACATTGCAGCTATTGCCACACTGGTCGATGAGGGCGTTGACTCCGCAATTGTGGGTAAGGCGCTCTACGCAGGGCGTTTCACCCTGGAAGAGGCCCTGGCAGTAGCTCGCGGCTAAAAAGAACACTTTCGTGGCCGGACCGGGGAGACGTCGTCAAGCGAAAGCGTTAACGAGCACACGGCACCCCGGCTGAGACGGCGGATGAAGGACTTAGAAAGTATGGATGCCCTGGAACCGCGGGCGATGCTCGCTATTGCTGAAGCGGCGCTCGATGAGGTTGAAGGTCTGTTCACACAGCAGGTGGGCGCGGATCCGGTTGTCATGAAGCCGCGCGGAGATTTCGCGACGGAGACCGATCTGGAAATTGAGCGTCGTCTGCGCCAGCTCCTCACGCAGTATTCTGGCCTGCCCGTCTACGGCGAGGAATTCGGCGGCAAAGTTCCCGAGGAACATACCGCCTGGGTCATCGATCCGATTGACGGCACCACGAACTATTCCAACGGCTTTCCACTGTGTGCCATGCTGCTCACACTGATGCACGAGGGGGAGCCGGTGGTCGGCATCACCTCCATGCCTCTGCTGCGCCGTCGTATCACCGCAGCTAAGGGCAGCGGCACGTTTGTCAACGGCCGTCGCGTCAACATCGATGCCGAGGCTGGCCGTCCGGTTTCGATTGCCTTCGGGTCCGTCATCGCGAGTACTGACGGCACACTCCCGCGCAAGTGGCGCCAACTGCTGCTGTCAAAGGTGGGCGAGCGCTATCCGACGATCCGAATTACCGGCTCTGTCGGAGTGGACTTGGGCTCCACTGCGATGGGGGCATTCGGCGGCACCGTGACTTTCTCGCCGCATGTGTGGGATAACGCAGCTGGTGTACTGCAGATTTCCGAAGCCGGTGGCGTGGTCACGGACTTGGCGGGCAATCCCTGGCGACATGATTCGGTAGGCGTGCTGGCGGGAACTCGAGATGTTCATGCCACGCTGCGGTCGATTATTGACCAACTGGGTCGTCCGGAGACCTTCCGGAGCTAAAACGTGGGCAATGCCCCGAGCTGGGTGGTTGCGCAAACCGTCGAGCCACAATTTTGAGCTAACACGAGGAGAACTTAAAAACCATGTCTCTGGCAGTACGCGTGATTCCTTGCCTGGATGTCAACAATGGGCGGGTCGTCAAGGGGGTTAACTTTGAGAATCTCCGTGATGCCGGCGATCCGGTGGAGCTGGCCCGCCGCTATGGCGAGGAGGGTGCTGATGAGCTGACCTTCCTGGATGTCACGGCTTCCAAGGATGGCCGTGGCACCATGCTCGAGGTGGTGCGCCGCACCGCGAGTGAGGTCTTCATTCCGCTGACGGTTGGCGGTGGCGTGCGCAGCGTCGAGGATGTCGATCAGCTGCTCCGCGCCGGAGCCGACAAGGTCAGTGTCAATACCGCTGCGATTGCACGCCCGGAACTGCTCAGCGAGCTGTCGCGTCGTTTCGGCGCGCAGTGCGTCGTCCTGTCGGTGGATGCCCGCCGTGTTCCCGAGGGAGGCACGCCCCAGCCGTCGGGCTTCGAGGTCACTACGCATGGTGGTTCCCGCTCGGCCGGAATCGACGCCGTCGAGTGGGCGCGCCGCGGCGAGGAACTCGGTGTCGGCGAGATTCTTCTGAACTCCATGGACGGCGACGGCACCAAGGACGGCTTCGACCTGGAGCTGCTGGAGAAAGTCCGCGCTGCCGTCGACGTCCCGGTGATTGCCTCTGGCGGTGCGGGCAAGGCAGAGCACTTCCCGCCAGCAGTGCGCGCCGGTGCCAACGCGGTGTTGGCCGCATCCATTTTCCACTTCGGCGAGGTCAGCATTGCTGAGGTTAAGGAAGAGATGGCCCGCGAGGGAATCGAGGTGCGCCAGTGACTGGTCTAGCCCCGGGCGCTGCAGCTTACGGCGCCGGCGACGATCCGCGTGAGTACACGCTCCCAGCAGATATCGCGAACATCGCCAAGTTCAACGCTGACGGCTTGATTCCCGCTATTGTGCAGGAGGAATCCACTGGCCGCGTGCTCATGATGGCGTGGATGGATTCCCACGCACTGGCATATACCATCGCTACCAAGCGCGGCACCTACTGGTCGCGCTCCCGGTCCGAGTACTGGATTAAGGGGCTTACCAGCGGCCATTTCCAGACCGTGACATCGCTGGCGTTGGACTGTGATGGCGATACCGTGCTGATGCAGGTAGTGCAGGACGGCGCGGCATGCCACACTGGCTCGCACAGCTGCTTTGACGTGCATCCCGTGTTCGAGGACTAGGCAGTCAACCCCGGCTGCCGAGGTGGGGATTTCGTCGTCAAGCGCGCCCACCTCCGGTGAAGTCCGGGGTTAAGTGATGTGCAATCCGGGTGCGTGGCACAATAGCGGCTATGACTCGTATCACCATGACCACGCGTGAGCGCTTTCGTGAACTGGCTGCACACCATCGGGTCGTGCCCGTGGTTCGCAAGGTTTTGGCGGACGGCGAAACGGCGCTGTCGGCCTACCGCAAGCTCGCGGCCGATCGTCCCGGCACTTTCTTGCTGGAGTCCTCCGATGTGGGGCAGTCGTGGTCGCGCTGGTCATTTATCGGTTGCGGCAGTCGTGCTGCGCTGACGGTGGATGATGCGGGGGAGGCAACCTGGATTGGCAATGCGCCGTCGGGTGCGCCAGAGGGCGGAAATCCGTTGGATGCTCTGCGTCGCACGCTGGAGCTGCTGCACACGGAGCTTCCGCTTGCCGACGATGCCTCGGTACCCAAGCTCACCTCTGGTCTCGTTGGCTACTTCGGGCATGACATTGTCCGCTACATCGAGCCACAGCTGCCGGATACCACTGACAATGATTTGCAGATTCCTGAGCTCATGCAGTTGCTGGTGGAGGACCTGGCTGCTTTTGACCACCACGAGGGCGTGCTGTGGCTGATTTCTAATGCAGTGAACTGGGACGGCTCGGATGAGCGGATTGACCAGGCGTATGACACCGCCTGTGATCGGGTCAATGCGATGGTGGAGCGGCTGTCGGGGTCCTCTGATCTGCGTCCGGCGGAAATTAGCTTCCCAGAGCCGGTGATTCGTCGCCAGCGCGCCGCCGACGACCACATGGATCGTATTGAGCGTTGCAAGGACCACATCCGAGCTGGTGATGCGTTCCAGATTGTGCTCTCGCAGCGGTTCGAGATGGACACGCAGGCGTCAGCATTTGATATCTACCGCATCCTGCGGGTTTCCAATCCGTCGCCCTACATGTTCCTGGTCAACGTTCCAACCAAGGACTTCTCCGCTACCGCTTTTCAAATTGTCGGTTCCTCCCCGGAATCACTCGTGGCAGTTCAGGGCAGTGAGGTCATCACCAATCCCATCGCGGGCACACGTCCGCGCGGTGCCACGGTGGAGCAGGACAATGCGCTGGAAGCTGATTTGCTGGCAGACGAGAAGGAAAATAGTGAGCATCTGATGCTCGTTGATCTTGGCCGCAATGACCTCGGACGTGTCTGCCGCCCAGGCAGTGTTGTTGTGCACGACTTCCGTCATATTGAGCGCTACAGTCACGTTATGCATCTGGTCTCTACGGTCACCGGCGAGCTTTCCAGCGACGCCACTGCCGTCGACGCGTTCGCGGCCACCTTCCCAGCGGGAACGCTGTCGGGTGCGCCGAAGCCTTCCGCGCTGAGCATTATCGACAAGCTCGAAGACACGCGTCGGGGTGTTTACGGCGGCACTGTTGGATACTTTGACTTCCGGGGCAATACCGATCAGGCAATTGCCATCCGCACAGGTGTGAAGAAGGGCGATACGGTCTATGTTCAGGCTGGCGGCGGAATTGTCAGTGACTCTGACCCGGTGGCAGAGGATGAGGAGACCCGCAACAAGGCCGCGGCCGTGCTGCGAGCTGTCGCGGCAGCTGAGACACTAGTCCCAGCGGAAAGGAGCTAGGTTTTCGATGAAGTCGACAACGATGCTCTCCGGTGGCCTCATTGGTGTGGCCGCAGCGGGAATGTGGTTGTGCAGCCGTAGTGCGTGGCTGACGGTCGATACTGTTGATGACAAGTCCGGTCCAGCGACCACAGATTTGGTGGGCGCAGTCTGGGCTCCAGAGTTGACGTCGATTGCGCTGGCAATGGTGGCTGCACTGTTTGCCACCACCATTTTGGGCTCACTGGGGCGCCGTATTGTCGGTGGCCTCGCGGCGCTGCTCGCAGTTGCGGCGTCGTGGACTCCGATGACTCTGCTTGCCAGCGGAGAAGACGGTGTGGACTCCCAGCGGGCACTGGATTTGTTGACGTCGGGAAGCGCCTCACAGCGCGCCAGTGATGCGGTGACTGTGGCAGACTGGGCGCAGATCTCAGCGATTGAAGTGCATGCAATGGGGCCAGCCCTGGCCTTGCTGTGCTGCGCATTGGCGCTGGTCGGGGCGGTATTGTTGGTGCGTCGACCGGGTACTGTGAAGAAGCAGAAGTCCAGCGCGTATGAGACCCCGGAGGTGCGCCGTCAGCGTATCGCCGAGGACCTGGAGGAAGACCCGCAGTCGGGTCGAGTTCTGTGGGATGCTTTGGATGCCGGTGTAGATCCTACGGATCTGGATAAGGAGTAAGGCTGTGGCTAACGTTCTGGACAAGATTATTGAGGGCGTGCGGGAAGATCTCGCTGCTCGGGAAGCCAAGATTTCCTACGGTGAAATCAAGGAGCTCTCGCTGAAGGCGCCGTCGCCAATTGATGCCGTGGCGGCACTGGCTAAGCCCGGGGTGCAGGTGATTGCAGAGGTCAAGCGTGCCTCTCCGTCGAAGGGAGAGCTGGCTGACATCCCTTCGCCGGAGGTCTTGGCCGCAGAGTACGAGCAGGGTGGCGCGGCTGTCATTTCCTGTCTGACTGAGGAGCGCCGCTTCCGCGGTTCGCTCGCCGACCTCGATGCCGTGCGCCGCGCGGTGAACATCCCGGTGTTGCGCAAGGACTTCATCGTCACTCCGTACCAGGTCCATGAGGCCCGCGCACACGGTGCCGACCTGGTGCTGCTGATGTGCTCCGCCTTGGATCAGCCGACGCTGGAATCCCTGCTGGATCGCACTGAGTCGCTCGGCATGAACGCTCTGGTTGAGGCGCACACCGCAGAAGAGGTGGAGCGCGCCGAGGCCGCTGGTGCCAAGATCCTCGGCATCAACGCTCGCAATCTAAAGACGCTCGACGTGGATCTCTCCGTGTACGAACGCCTTGCGCCGATGCTGCCGGATCATGTTGTGAAGGTGGCAGAGTCCGGTGTCAAGGGGCCGGAGGAACTGCGCTACTACGCCTCCCACGGCGCCGACGCGGTGCTGGTGGGCGAGGGCCTGGTTACTGCGGGCAAGCCGGGTGAGGCTTGCCGACGTCTCGTTGCCGCCGGTGTCCACCCGACACTCCGCAGCGAGTAGTGATAGACCGCAGTTGCGATAAGCAGCTGTACCGCGCTGCGAACTGCGCCTAGTTTGGTTGCGTGTCACACCTGTTGTGCTGGCACACCACAGTTTCTTAGGCCTTATGTCCCCGCAACCGGTGGGGATAGTCCACAATAGATAACTGTGAGTGACCAAGATTTCAAGAATCATGATGCCCGCGGTGACCGCCTGCCCACGATGGGTGAGGTTATCGCGGAGACAACGAACCACGAGTCAGATGCCATTGGGCACTGGGGTAAGTGGGGCGGCCAGTTTGTGCCGGAGGCGCTGATGGCCGTTATCGGTGAGGTCACCGATGGCTACGCGAAGGCCCGCGTTGATCAGGATTTTCTCGATGAGCTCGACCGGCTGCAGCGTACTTATGTCGGACGTCCCTCGCCGCTGTACTACGCGGAGAAGTTCTCCGCTGATATCGGCGCTGATGTCTGGCTAAAGCGCGAGGATTTGAATCACACCGGTAGCCACAAAATTAATAACGTCTTGGGCCAGGTTCTGCTTGCCAAGCGCATGGGCAAGAAGAACATCATTGCCGAGACCGGTGCCGGCCAGCACGGTGTCGCAACCGCGACTGCCTGTGCGCTGCTCGGCCTTAACTGCCGTATCTACATGGGCAAGGTCGACGCAATCCGCCAGCGTCTCAATATCGCTCGCATGCGTTTGCTTGGTGCCGAGGTTATCGAGGTCGAGATTGGCTCGAAGACTCTCAAGGACGCAATCAATGAGGCCATGCGTTTTTGGGTTTCACACGCCGATGACACCTACTACTGCTTCGGCACTGCAGCCGGCCCGCACCCGTTCCCAACAATGGTGCGCGACTTCCAGCGCATCATCAGCGCCGAGGCACGCCAGCAGATCCTTGCGGAAACCGGCTCGCTTCCCGACGCTGTCGTGGCCTGTGTCGGCGGCGGTTCTAATGCGATCGGCGCGTTCCACCACTTCATCGATGATGAATCGGTTCGACTTATTGGCGCTGAAGCTGGCGGTGACGGTGTTGAGACCGGTCGCCATGCAGCACCGATTTCGGCCGCCGGTAATCCGGGTGTGTTCCAGGGCTCCTTCGCCGCCCTGATGCAGAACGAGGACGGCCAGATTACAGAGTCGCACTCGATTTCCGCGGGTCTGGATTACCCGGGCGTGGGCCCGGAGCACTCGTACCTGGCCGATATTGATCGCGCCTCCTACCTGCCGGTGACCGATACCCAGGCGATGCAGGCATTCCAGGATCTGACTCGGATGGAGGGCATCCTGCCCGCTATCGAGTCCGCACACGCGGTGGCTGCCGCCCGACTCATCAGCGGTGATCTGAATGAAGAGCTGGGCCGTAAGCCGCTGATTATCGTCAATGTTTCCGGTCGCGGTGACAAGGATGTCGACACCGCTGCTAAGTGGTTTGATCTGATGGAGGAGTCCTAAATGAGTCTGAGTGACGTCTTTGACAAGGTCCGTGAGGACAACCGCGCAGCATTTATCGGCTACTACCCAGCGGGTTTCCCGACCACCGATAAGTCGATTGAGAACATCAAGGCGATTGTCGACGCTGGCGCCGACATCATCGAGGTCGGCCTGCCTTTCTCCGACCCGATGATGGATGGCCCAACCATTCAGGATGCCGCCAACGTGGCTCTGGATGCGGGCTTCCGCACCCGTGAGATTATGCGCGTGGTCCGCGAAGTCACCGAGCACGGCGGTACCTGTGTGGTTATGAGCTACTGGAACCCGATTCTCCAGTATGGTCCGGAGCGTTTCGCCGAGGACTTGGCCGCCGCTGGTGGTCGTGGCACCATTATCCCGGATCTCATCCCGGAGGAGGCCGGCCAATGGCAGCGTGCAGCTGAGGCCAATGGTCTGTCCAACATCATGTTGGTGGCCCCGTCATCGACCAACGAGCGTCTGCAGCTAACTGCCACTGCGTCGACCGGCTTCGTCTACGCCACCAGCCACATGGGTGTCACAGGTGCCCAGGCCAGCGTCGACTCGGCCGCAGGCAAGTTGGTTGCCCGCACGCGCGAGGTCACCGATACACCGGTGTGCGTCGGTTTGGGGGTCTCCAATGGAGAACAGGCCGCGGAGATTGCCGAGTTTGCAGATGGCGTAATCGTTGGCTCGGCACTGATCAAGGCCGCGATGAAGAGCACCGATGACCTGGTAACGCTCGCCCGTGAACTCGCCGCGGGCGTACGAGGAGAGAGCTAGCGCATTTATGAGTTCCACCCTTGTTCTCGCCGAGACTGCAACCACGTATCTGGCCAACATTCCCTCTCCGCCGCAGGGGGTGTGGCAGTTAGGGCCGCTACCACTGCGCGGTTACGCGATTTCCATCTTGATTGGCGTACTCGTCGGCATTTACTGGATGCAGCGCCGCTACGCGGCCAGGGGTGGAGACCCGGAGTTGGTCCTCGACATTGCCATTGCGGTCATTCCTGCGGGCATTATCGGCGGCCGTCTCTACCACGTCGCCACCGACTGGGAGAAGTACTTCGGCCCCGGCGCCAATCCCGCCGATGCACTGAAAATCACCAATGGTGGCCTCGGCATCTGGGGAGCGGTGGCGCTGGGGGTGCTGGCCGCGTGGGCGGTCGCCAAGTGGCGGAAGGTACCGTTTGTGCCAGTTCTTGACGCGGCCGCACCCGCAATCATCCTTGGACAGGCGATTGGGCGTCTGGGCAATTGGTTCAACCAGGAACTCTACGGTGGCCCAACGTCACTTCCGTGGGGCCTGGAAATCTACCAACGAGTTGATGAGTTTGGACGGGTTGCCCCTGTCACCGGAACGTCGACAGGCGAAGTGCTGGCCGTGGTGCATCCAACGTTTCTCTACGAGATGGTGTGGAACGTCCTCGCCTGTCTGGTCATTGTGTGGGCGGACCGAAAGTTCAAGATGGGCGGAGGACGCGTCTTTGCGCTCTATGTCGCGGCCTACACTTTGGGGCGTTTCTTCATTGAACTCATGCGCGTCGATGACGCAACGCTGATATTCGGTGTGCGTATTAATAACATCACGTCGCTCGTGGTCTTTTTCTGCGCTGTCATTGCTTTGTGGATTCTGCGGTCCAAGAGCCGCGAAACCGCAGCTGAAGTCAGGGGAGAGCGCGAGGCTGCTGAAGCTCACAGTGCTTCCAACTGACGCATAGCCCGTTAAGGGACTAGGCTGGAGGCCGTGCTTAGACGAACGAAGATTGTATGTACCCTCGGTCCAGCAGTTGCTTCGCTGGAGGGGATTACCGGGCTGGTCAACGCCGGCATGGATGTTGCCCGCCTGAATTTCTCTCACGGTGAGCATGAGGACCACGCTCAGAACTACCACTGGGTGCGTGAAGCATCCGACGCTACGGGACATGCCGTCGGTATTCTCGCCGACTTGCAGGGACCAAAGATTCGCCTCGGTCGTTTTAAGGAAGGCTCGACGTATTGGGCTGACGGCGAGATTGTCCGCATCACCGTCGACGATGTCGAAGGCACGCACGACCGCGTCTCCACCACGTACAAGAATCTCGCTGACGATGCCCGTCCGGGCGATCGCCTGCTTGTCGACGATGGCAAGGTGGGCCTGGAGTGCATCGAGGTAGATGGCAACGATGTGGTGTGCCGTGTCATCGAGGGCGGTCCGGTCTCGAACAACAAGGGTGTTTCCCTGCCGGGGATGAACATCTCGGTGCCGGCTCTGTCAGAGAAGGATATCGCCGACCTGCGCTTCGCTCTGAAGCTGGGAGTCGACTTCATCGCGCTGTCCTTCGTCCGTTCGCCTTCCGACGTCGAACTGGTCCATGCGGTCATGGATGAGGTTGGCCGTCGTGTCCCGATTATCGCCAAGCTGGAGAAGCCAGAGGCAGTCGAGTCTCTCGAGGCCATCATCCTGGCTTTCGATGCCGTGATGGTCGCCCGTGGTGACCTTGGTGTTGAGGTGCCGTTGGAAGATGTTCCGCTGGTTCAGAAGCGCGCTATTCAGATTGCCCGCGAGAACGCCAAGCCGGTCATCGTCGCCACCCAGATGCTCGACTCCATGATTTCGAACTCGCGCCCGACTCGTGCGGAGGCCTCCGACGTGGCCAACGCTGTGCTCGATGGCGCAGATGCCGTGATGCTCTCGGGTGAGACCTCGGTTGGTAAGTACCCGCAGTCCACGGTTAAGACCATGGCTCGCATCGTCACCGCCGCTGAGCGCGAGGGGGAAGTTCCTGCGCTGACCCACATGCCTCGCACGAAGCGTGGTGTGATTTCCTACGCAGCTCGCGATATCGGTGAGCGCTTGAATGCCCGCGCTATGGTTGCTTTCACCACCTCGGGTGATACCGCTCGCCGTGTGGCACGCTTGCACTCTCGCCTGCCGCTGCTGGTATTCACTCCGAATCAGCAGGTTCGTTCGCAGCTTGCGCTGACGTGGGGTGCGGAGACCTTCTTGGTGCGCGAGGTTAACAGCACGGATGAGATCATGCAGGTCATCGATGAGCAGCTCTTGACCATGGAAAACTACAACGCTGGCGACACGCTGGTCGTTGTTGCTGGTACCCCTCCAGGAAATGAGGGCAATACCAACATGATTCACGTCCACGTTATTGGCGAGGACGCTCGCTAGCTCTCTGGCGCGTTAGGAAAAGCCGGTAAGCCCTTTTGGGGCTTACCGGCTTTTTGCTTGGAGCCTTTCGACCTGGGCTGTCGGGCTGTTCGGAGGGATCATTGCGCTGTGCGCGGTGGCAAGCGGCCGGCACGCAGCCCTTACTTTGCCAAGTAGGACAGTACGGCGGCAGCGGCGGCAGAAGTCGCTGAGGTAGCCGTCGGCTCGAAGTCCGGCAGGAATGTCGGCATGTGATTCGACGGTACGTCTTCGACCACGCGGTCGGCAGCAACGGCGGCTTCCCACGTATCCCGAGGTGTGGCGCCAACAGTCCAGTAGACATATGGGCAGTTCAGCCCACGCGGCAGGTCTGAGAAGTCCTCCGACGCGGTCCACGGCACAGCATCGGTGGAATCGTCGCCGAGCACAGCGTCCATGACCGGGCGAATCGTGGCAAACGCCTCCGGATCATTGTCAGTGACTTCGCCGTGATCGGAGTACTCAATCACAGGCTCAACCTCAGTGCCGGAAGCCAGGCACTCGCCACGAACAACGCGCTCAATGCCCGCAACGAGCTTCGCGCGCACATCGTTGGAGTAGTAGCGAATATTCAGCACAATCTTGGCCTGGCCGGGGATTGTGTTATTCGAATTGCCGGACTGCAGCGTGCCGACGGACAAAACACCAAACTCGTGGGGAGGAATCTCGCGCCCCACAATTCCTTGCAAGCGCAGAACGATTGCGGCAGCCAAGTACGTCGGGTCAATGGCGTTGTGCGGCATAGATCCATGTGCGGAGCGACCTGTCAGCGTGATGCTAATGGTGTCACAGCCAGCAAGTGCCGGGCCGGGCATGGTCATTACCTGACCTGCGGGGCCGGGAACAATGTGCTGGCCGAAGCACACATCTGGGGTGGGGATGAGGTCTGCCAGGCCGTCGTCAATCATAGCCTGTGCACCACAGGCTAGTTCCTCGGCGGGCTGGAACAGGGCAATGAAAGTACCCGACCACTCAGACTTAGTTGCTGCCATCAGGCTAGCCAGACCAAGACCGGCCGTCATGTGCATGTCATGGCCACAGGCGTGCATGACGGCGGTGGCAGAACCATCGCGGGCGGTACCGGTGGCAGAGGAAGCGAAATCCACACCTGTTTCCTCGAACACCGGAAGCGCATCGATATCAGCGCGGAACAGCACGGTAGGGCCGGGGCCATTTTCCATGACACCAACGAGGCCGTGACCACCGATTCCCTCATACACCGTGTAAGTGCCCATGTCGCGAAGAGCACCGGCCAGATACGCGGCAGTTTTCTCCTCCGCCTGAGATAGCTCCGGGTGCTGGTGCAGGTAACGGTAGATTTCCCACTGCCTGTCCAATGGCACTCGATGAGTGGCGATGAGGTCGCGAATGCGGCTCAGTCGTGCTTCATTGTTGCTCACCTGGATTAAGACTCCTAACTTCTCTCTACTCTGTGCCAGAGAACTACAGTCGCGACCCGTCTTCGACGAGCGGGTTGTACTTCAGCGAGTTTGGCTGGCACTGGCACTCGGTCGCAATGTGAATGCTGTCCGAAATCTTTCCGGTCTCCCGTAAACGGTACATCTCCGGGACAACGCGGTCGCGCAGATCCCATGGGGAGATGGTGTTCAGATAAATCTTGGTGCCACCTTCAAAACCGGCCAAATTTGAGGTGCGCCACTTAATCATTACGCGCCACGGCATGCGGGCATCCAAATCGACAGGGCGGTGGTGCCATTCCTCGTTACACGGAATGGTGGGCCCGGCAGCGGCATGACATGCGTGAATCAGGTCCGACATTGCGTCTATCTCAGCCCGGGTTTGCAGCCACGGTTCGCAGACATCCGACTTCGAGAAGATCTCCAGCGTCGGGTAGCGGTGTCCGAATCCTGCGAAAGCCACCGCGTGCTCGTTTTCCGCAATAACCAGGTTGTGGCGGGCCGCATAGTCCACTGCGTATTCGTTGTAGATATTCGGGTTCTTGCGCACCGCCTGCACTTCGCGCTTGAGCTGCTCGCCGTGCTCATCGATGGCCACAAGCTGCTTGTGCAAGTGATCGAAGCTTGCGCCTGCCGGTTTCAGCCAGTTTTGGAAAGCGGCCACATAACGCACGTAGCGGTTCCGTCGGTACAGGTCAGCAATCGACTCGACGGTAAACGCAATGAGTGCGCGGTGCTCGGCAACGCTCAATGTGCCAGAAGAAGCCAGCTGGTTATCGTGGGTAGCGGCGTCGACAAAGTGGCGACGGGCAACAATCACATCGTGGCCGCCGGCGAAATAGCTTGGGGCGCGGCGCAGCAATTCCTCGTCGGAAAGCGCGTTGATTTCCTCTTCACTGCGTCCAGCGGCGCGGTATCGCGTGCGAATGATGTTGAGCACGTGCTCGCGGCCCTTCGGGTCATCGAGGTAGGCCTCCATACGTTGCTGAGTTTCGCGGTCGGGCTCGAAGCCATAGTTTTCCGACCAATAGTCATAGGAGACGATCTCGAACAGGTTGGGCACGCGGCGGAACTCCGCAGTGGTGTCGAAAAGCTGGTCGGGCAGCACTCCCGTCACCGTGCTGTAGCCGCCGAATACCGATTCGTCGAGGACAACGCGGGCCTTCTCCGGCGGGGTTTGCAGCAGGTTGTTCCAGCCAAAGGAGTCGCGGGATCCAAAATCCTCCTCGCTCAATGGCTGCGGATCCGTGTGCTTAATTCCCAACGGCCGATTGCCACGACCTGGGACTGTCCACACCTGGGTACCGGAAAAAGGATTGACTTGCTTCACCGTGCCGTCGGCAAGCGTGATGAGGGGATTGCTGAAAGCCTGCATAAGTCCAACACTACGTCTTTGCTGCCGGTCGGCGCGCCAACGTAGGGGGACAGGGCTTGACGACGGTTAGCTATTGTCTGGCCGTCTCGCGTGGCTTAGCCTGTGAAGTTATGTCGAAGATTGTTTTTCACTGCCTGGTGAAGCCGACCGAATCGGAGGCGCTGGCCGAGGCATTTCGTACCAAGTTGAGTGAGTTTGACCGCGCCGGGCGAATTAGTGACGTGGATGTTTCGGTGGCGTCGGCGGACACGGACGCGCAGTTGGTGGAGCAGTGGGAGCGTGAGAACCCGAAGGAGCCGTTGGGGGATAGGAAGGTATTCCGTTATCTCTTGAGCTTCGATCAGCACGGCGGTTCTCTCAATGAACTCGCTATGGACCTCTCTGAGCTACTGACTCCGCGTGCAGAATTGCCCCCGGACCCAGTGCTGCGTGAGTTCGACGAAATGCTCGAATCTGTTGCGACGTATCCCTGGAATGTTGCCGTATTTAGGTAATATCCTACCTAATTCGTGAAAAGTGTAAGCCTCCACAGAGTCAGTGATTGGCTTGGCCAACGGGTGTAGCGCGAATCGCTACGAGTTTTCCCAGCAATATGCCGTTGTATAATTATGTCCGCTTCAATATCTACAGTTGCCCAGTCCTTGTGCACACAACCTGTGCCACCGAGTTACGGCAACCGGAAAGTGGTTTACAACCGCTGACGGTTTGTTCTTCGTGGGCGCCATAATGGTTTCGCAGAGAGGTTTATTTTGAATATCGAGCAGAAGGTTTCGGGACTCTATGACCAGATTCTCACCCGAAACGCCGGTGAGCCGGAGTTCCACCAGGCAGTGGCAGAAGTTCTGGAGTCGCTGAAGGTCGTCCTGGAAAAGGACCCACACTACGGTGACTACGGCTTGGTTCAGCGTCTGTGTGAGCCGGAGCGTCAGATCATTTTCCGCGTGCCGTGGGTCGATGACCAGGGGAAGGTCCAGGTCAACCGTGGCTTCCGTGTTCAATTCAACTCTGTGCTGGGCCCGTACAAGGGTGGTCTGCGCTTCCACCCGAGCGTGAACCTCGGCATCATTAAGTTCCTGGGCTTCGAGCAGATCTTCAAGAACTCCCTGACCGGCCTGCCGATCGGTGGCGGCAAGGGTGGCTCCGACTTTGATCCGAAGGGCAAGTCCGAGCTAGAAATCATGCGCTTCTGCCAGTCGTTCATGACTGAGCTGCACCGCCACATCGGTGAGTACCGTGACGTCCCGGCCGGTGACATCGGCGTCGGCGGCCGCGAGATTGGCTACCTGTTCGGTCAGTACCGCCGTATGGCCAACCAGCACGAGTCCGGCGTTCTCACCGGTAAGGGCCTGACCTGGGGCGGTTCCCTGGTTCGTACCGAGGCCACCGGTTACGGCTGTGTCTACTTCACTGAAGAGATGATGAAGGCCAACGGTGCTGACATCAACGGTGCCAAGGTCATCGTTTCCGGTTCCGGTAACGTCGCCATCTACGCCATTAAGAAGGCTCAGGAGCTCGGCGCTACCGTCGTCGGTTTCTCTGACTCTTCCGGTTACGTCTCCACCCCGAACGGTGTCGACGTCGAGCTGCTGAAGGAAATCAAGGAAGTTCGTCGTGCTCGCGTCTCCGAGTACGTCGCTGAGGCTGAGGGCGCTGAGTTCCACGAGGGTGGCAACATCTGGGAGCTCAAGGCTGATGTCGCACTGCCGTGTGCAACTCAGAATGAGCTCAATGGCGAGTCCGCCAAGCTGCTGGTCGACAACGGCTGCCGCTTCGTTGCTGAGGGCGCAAACATGCCGTCCACCCCGGAGGCTATCGAGGTCTTCAAGGCCAACGGTGTCCACTTTGCGCCGGGCAAGGCTGCCAATGCCGGTGGTGTTGCTACCTCCGCTCTGGAGATGCAGCAGAACGCTACCCGCGATTCCTGGTCCTTCTCCTACACCGATGAGCGCCTGAAGCGCATCATGACCAACATCTTCAAGAACTGCGAAACCACCGCCGCTGAGTACGATCACGAGGGTAACTACGTGCTCGGTGCCAACATCGCAGGCTTCAAGAAGGTCGCTAACGCAATGCTGGCTCAGGGCGTCATCTAGTCTGCTAACGTTTCCGCTTTACGACGGATCCTCGGCGACCCCGCCCGTCGAAAAGCCAAAAAGCCCACGCTGTAAACTCCCTCCTATGGAGTTATCAGTGTGGGCTTTTGTCTTTATCGTGGCAACGATTTTCATCGGGGCTCTGATGCAGCGAATAGCCGGTATGGGACTCGGACTGTTGGGAGGTCCGGTCCTCTCACTGGTTGCAGGTCCCGTAGCAGGAATTTTGATTATTAACGTGCTCGCATCGGTCAATGCGATCATGCAGACCATCTCGGTGCGAGAGAACGTCGATTGGAAGAAGTTCTGGCTGATTGGCCCGGTGATGGCCTTAGGTGCGCTGCCAGGCGCCTGGGTGGTTCACAACACGCCCAGCGGGCCACTCCAGGTTCTGGTCGGCGGGCTCGTGCTACTCGCGCTGCTAGTGACATCCTTTATGCCTCAGCGCATGCGTGTCGACGGCCCACAATACGCCGTTGCCTCAGGCGTGGCCGGCGGTTTTATGAATACCCTGGCCGGCATTGCGGGCCCAGCCATTACCGTTTACGCACAGGCTTCCCGTTGGCCAGCGCAGACATTTGCAGCCACCCTGCAACCGCTCTTCTTTGTTTCCGGCGCGTTGTCCTTGCTGTTCAAGGAAATCAGCGGTGACGTATCTGTCTTCGCCACCACACCGGTTATCCTCTGGCCGCTGTGTTTGGTTGCCATGATTGTGGGTATATTTTTGGGCACTCGCGTTTCCCGACGAGTGCCCATTGTGCAAGCCCGAAAGCTCGCGGTCATTCTGGCGACTACCGGCGCGGCAGTCACTATGTTTCGCGGAATCTCCGCAACTTTTGGCGCTTAGGCTTGCTGTTCCGCTTGCCAGCCTCTCCTTGCTGTTACTTCAACAGCGAAGACAGGAAGTTGCGGGTGCGCTCGTGCTGCGGATTACCCAGCACCTCATCCGGGGTGCCCTTTTCCACGACCACGCCGTCAGCCATAAACACGACCTGGTCGGCGACTTCACGGGCAAAGCCCATCTCGTGCGTCACGACGACCATGGTCATGCCCTTATCGGCCAGACCACGCATGACGTTGAGAACCTCACCGACGAGCTCGGGGTCAAGAGCGGAAGTCGGCTCATCGAAGAGCATTAGCTTCGGCTCCATGGCCAGGGCTCGAGCAATGGCAACACGCTGTTGCTGACCGCCCGAGAGCTGAACAGGGTAGGCATCGGCCTTGTGCGCCAGACCAACAGTCTCCAGCAGCTCCATGGCACGCTTTTCAGCCTGCTCCTGAGAGACACCCTTTACCAGCACCGGTGCCTCGGTGATATTTCCCAGCACCGTGCGGTGCGGGAACAGATTGAAGTTCTGGAAAACCATACCGATATCGCGACGCTGACGGGCAGCTTCTGCGGCGGAAATCTCGTAGAGGCTGCCGTTCTTTTCGCGGTAGCCAATCAGGGAACCGTCGACGTAGAGACGGCCGGCATTGACCTTCTCCAGGTGGTTGATACAGCGCAGCAGCGTGGACTTACCGGAGCCCGAAGGACCAATGAGGCAGGTAACCGTACCGCGTGGAACTTCCAGGTCGATGCCCTTGAGGACCTCGAGACGGCCGAAGTTCTTCCGAACCTTTTGCGCCTCAACCATCAAATCTTTGGTAGTCATTTACTGCGGATCCTCTCGGTAGAAGTGCTCTTCGTCCTTATCGACAACGCGAGCATTTGCAAGCGGCACACCTTCGGCGTCGGCAAGCGCGGCCAGCTGGCGGGCGGTGAGCTGACGGGTAGCGCCGCGGGCGAAGTAGCGCTCAAGGTAGAACTGTCCGACCATCAGAATTGATGTGATGACCAAGTACCAGGTGGCGGCGACAAGCAGCATCGGCACCGGCAGGAACAGCGCATTGGCGATGTCCGTGGAGCGGCCGTAGAGTTCCAGCGAGAACGGCACTGCGATGACCAGCGAAGTGGTCTTCAGCAGGGAGATGAACTCGTTGCCCGTCGGCGGGATGATGATGCGCATAGCCTGTGGCAAGATGGTGCGGCGGACAGTCTGCCACCAGCTCATACCCAGTGCCTTCGATGCTTCGGTCTGGCCCTCCGGGACAGCCTGGATGCCGGCACGGACAATTTCAGCCATGTATGCGGACTCATTCAAGCCGAGACCGACGAACGCTAACACAAAGGTATTGGACAGGACAGTGCTGAGATCAACCTCGGCAACGCCCAGGTCAATCGTCGAGTAGATAGTGCCGAGGAGGCCCCAAAAGACCAGCTGCACGTAGACCGGAGTTCCTCGGAAAACCCACAGGTAGAACCAAGCAACAGTGGACAGCACGGGGTTGTCCGACATTCGGAGTACGGCGACGATGGCACCGCCGACGATACCGATGAGCATGGCCAGGACCGTTAGTGCAATGGTCCAGCCAGCGGCAGCGGCGATTCGTGTGTCGAACAGGTACTGGAAGTAAACATCCCAGTGGTAGGCCTCGTTGCGGGCGGCACCGATGATGAACCACAGGAAGAGCACCAGCAGCACTGCTGCGGTGATCCAGCGACCCGGGTGCGGCAGCGGTTTGGCCTTAATTTCTTCGTTGAGTTCCGCCTGTGTGGCCTCGTAGCGGGCGCCAGACGCAGATGAGTCGCTCACTTAAAGTTCCTCTCCGTTAATAGTGGCGCGTTCCAAAGCACCGTCTTCCAAACCCCATGTGGTCAGGATTTGCTTGTACTGGCCGTTGTCGATGAGGTACTGCAGTGCCTGCTGCAGCACTGGGCCAAGTTCTGAATCCTTCGGAATAGCGAAGCCGAACGGGGCACCATCGTAGATATCTCCGGCAAGCTCGAGTTTGCCCTCAGAGCGATTGACCGCATAGGCACTGACTGGTGAGTCAGCTGCCAGCGCGTCAGCACGCCCCAGCACCACAGTGGTAGCGGCGGTACCGGCATCCTGGTAGGCCAATTTGTTAATTGGTGGCAAACCGCGATCCAGACAATCCTGATTCTTTACCGGCAGGTCCTCCATGTCCGCGACGGTATTGCGCTGAACGGCGACAGTTTTGCCACAGTAGTTGTCGGAGCTGGCGTCGCTGCCCGGGCGACGTGCCCACTGCAGGCCGGTATCCAGGTAGTCGACGAAGTCGTAGGTCTTGCGACGCTCCTCATTTGAGGTGAAGCCGGAGGCGCCAACATCAACTGCGCCGGCCGACAGGGCCGGAAGAATCAGTGCGAAATCCTGTTCTTGGATTTCCAGCCGCAAATCCAGGACGCTGGCCATGGCCCGCATAAGGTCAATGTCGAAACCGATGATGGAACCGGCGGAATCCTTAAACTCTGCCGGGGCGAATGTTGGGTTGGTGCCGATGCGCAATACTTCGCGCTTACGAAGATCTGCTGGGACCTGTTTCGCCAGTTCGGGGACCGCTGCCGGTTTGATCTCTGACCAGCCCTCCGGGTTACCGCTTTCGTCATTGGTGACACAGCCTGTAAGCCCTAAGAACAAGGTCGCAGTCAGCGTGGCAGCCGCCAATGCGATGGGTCTTTTCATATCTGAATATGTTACCTAGGCACAGGGATACCTTAAATTCGGTACCCCTATTCAGCTGCGTCTTAGGCTGGTGCAGGAAAACCGCACACTTTTCAGACCTCCCGAGGGATAGTCAGCGCGGGTTTTCTAGTTCGCTTCAGCTGCAGCAAAGCCATTGCCAGTGACATCGAGCGCGCCGACCGCGCCGGAGGCCAGGTCGCTCAGCGCAGCATCGCGGACCGCCTTCGCCACGGCTGGCATGACGCGCGGGTCCAGCGCCGACGGGATAATGCGGTCGGCACTCAGGTCCTCTACGCCAACATTTGCGATGGCCTGAGTAGCAGCCAGCTTCATGGCCTCGGTGATCCGTTTGGCACCCGCCTCCAGTGCGCCACGGAACAGACCCGGGAAGGCCAGCACATTATTAATCTGGTTCGGATGATCCGAGCGGCCAGTGGCCACGACGGCTCCGTACTTGCGGGCGACTTCCATCGGAATCTCCGGAATCGGGTTGGCCAGCGAGAACAGAATCGGGTCAGCGGCCATTTGGCTAATCGCATCCTCGCCGATACGGCCGGCAGAGACGCCGATGAACACGTTAGCGTCGACAAGCGCATCGTTGATCGCGCCGGTGATACCGCGCGGGTTAGTCATGCCGGCGACCCACTGCTTGATGTCGCTCAGTGGCTCGCGGTCCGGGTGGATGATGCCGCGCGAATCGACGACGACGATGTCGGACACGCCAGCGGACAGCAGCATCTTCGTCGCAGCGACACCAGCGGCACCAGCGCCGGAGATGACCACGCGGAGATCCTGGAAGCTGCGACCTGTCAGCTTGCAGGCGTTGATCAGGCCGGCGGCGATGACGATGGCGGTGCCGTGCTGGTCGTCGTGGAAGATGGGGATGTCGAGCTCTTGGTCGAGACGCTGCTCGATCTCGAAGCAGCGAGGCGCGGAGATGTCTTCGAGGTTCACTCCGCCAAACGACGGCGCCAGCGCCTTGACCGTCTGGATGATTTCCTCTGTATTGAGGGTATCCAGGACGATTGGCACAGCGGAGATGCCGGCGAACTGCTCGAAGAGCTGGGCTTTTCCTTCCATCACCGGTAGCGCGGCCTTGGGCCCGATGTCGCCAAGGCCAAGCACGGCGGTGCCGTCGGAAACCACTGCGACGTTCTGGCCGGTCCAGGTGTAGGTGCGGGCCAGAGCCGGATCTTCGTGGATGGCCTCACAGACGCGAGCGACACCTGGGGTGTAGCCGATGGAGAGGTCGCGAATTGTCTCGAGCTTCATGGTGGAGTGGGAGCGGAGCTTGCCGCCTCGGTGTGCCTCAAAGATTTCCGCATCGGTGATGGTCGACGGATCTGTGGGGGCGGTGTCCTCCGGTACTGCGTGAAGTGGCGTCTTAGCGGAGTTCGCGTTCGCAGTGTGGGCGGAGGAGCTAGAGGGGGAATTCGCAGCAGGCATGATGACAGTCCAAAACGTGTTGAGTACTGAGTACTTTGTACTTTGAGAAAACTCGACCGCGGCGTGAGCTGCTGGTGGGCAGTGCGTAAAGCCGGGAGCAAAGCTTGGCAGGTGATACGTAGTGGTGTGCGTAAAAACTAAACCAGTCTTGCTATACGGGATTGGTATCTCATTATATGGACAGTGGGGTGGAAAATAAAATCTTTGCGGTTGGGGGAGCGGGGATTTGGGAAGTGTCGTGGGGCTGGCGGCCGCGGGCGTGATGCCGGAACCCCGGCTTTTGCCGAGTTCGACGAGTCCTGCCATGGCATCGTTTGTGTTAAGGGCTACTCAGCTGCGTCGTTTGTGATGAAGGTGTGCATCGAGCTTGCTCGGAAGCATCTTTGTTAGGAAGTGCCTTCGGTGGGGTGTCTATGTGCTGTCGGGTTCCATATGGGCGGCTGTCGTTGGAGGGGCTCCATGCCTTGGCCGCTTTTGGCCTTCTATTGGTTTGGAAAATGTTGGCGATATTATTTGCCGATATTGAGTAAGCGCTGGCCGGGGTTGAAGGTTAGTTTTTAAAGAGATTAACCAGTTCCAAGCCCTGTTCTATGGGGTAGAGGCCTGGTTTTTTCTTACCTTCAGTGGTGTCTTATGGTTCGCGAATCGAAAATATTTGTGTAGTGCGGAAAGTTGAATCCGGAGTTCCTGGGATAGTTCCAACTGACGACAGAGAGCTGTTCGTTTATTGCAACTTCTACGCAGGAGGCTTCTTACGATGTCCGATTCCACTTTCCCCCAGAACCCGCAGAGTCCACAGAACCCGTATGGCTCCCAGAATCCGTACGGCTCCCAGAATCCGCAGGATTCGCTGGGGCAGCAGTCCTACCAGCACAGCCCGCAGGATCCGCTCGGCCAGCAGCCCTACCCGCAGGGTCCGTCGGCAGCGGGGCAGATGCCTCCGGCTCCGAAAGAAAAGAAGAAGGGTGGCTGCTTCAAATGGGGTGGTATTGCCGCGGGCGCTGTCGTGGTCCTCGCTGTGGCGGCCAGCTTGACTGGTGGCGGTGACACTGAGTCGGGTTCCGATTCTGAAGCTGCATCTCTCTTTGGTTCGGAGACTGCCGTTGCGGCTGATTCTGGGACTGTTGAGAATGCCGATTTCGCTGAGTCTTCCGAGGCAGGTGTAGATGAGCAGCAAGGTCAGACGGGGGAGCAGCAAAAGCAGGATGAGAAGGTCCCGACCGAATACAAGAATGCTCTCCGCAAGGCAGAGATTTACGCGAATCGCATGCACATGTCGAAGGCCGGTATTTATGATCAGCTGACCTCGGAGTACGGCGAGAAGTTCTCACCGGAGGCAGCCCAGTATGCAATGGACAATCTCGATGCGGACTGGAATAAGAACGCACTGGAAAAGGCGAGAATCTACCAGGATTCGATGGCGATGTCCCCGGATGCGGTTTACGAGCAGCTGACGTCGGAATACGGCGAGCAGTTTACTCCGGAGGAAGCTCAGTACGCGGTGGATAACCTGTAGCAGCGGGCTTCGTTTGTTGATGACGCCAATTGGCCAGAGTCCAGTTGGATGCCTGCTGCAAAAGAACGGCTTCCGCTTCACCAGAATGCATTTGCTGCACACTGAACGGCTGTTGGTGAAGCGGAAACCGTCTCGGCAGTTTTTAATGCGTGACCGGGCAGTTGAGCGAGTGTCTGCAGCACAACTTCGGCGCGGTACAATTCGTGCCGTTTATCAACCGCGCCCGCATCGGCGACCGCGGCGGCAAATCAGAAGTAACCGCGGCACTGCGCCGCTACGCAGTCGCAGCCACCTATCTTGCAGAAGACATCGCTGAGTTTCGAGTCTCCATCATAGAAGAGCAGCGGCAAGCTTTGTTGAGTGGGATGTCCGAGTACGTCGATGGCGATGAAGAAGTTTTCAGAGCGTATGCTCGCCTGTTGAAATCAACGGACTCAAAAGCCATGGAGTAGCCACATTCGCGGGGTGCGAGTCCCCGCCATGGCACTGCCCCGTTCACTCAATCGGTAGTGGCGGGGTTTTCTTATGCCCAAAAACAGATTCACCCAGGAGTTAACGCAGGATTCAGCAGGCAATACGTGGCTCTTTTTTGGCTCATTTTTGGTGCAAAATACCCGTGAAAGTACGTGAAAGTGCGTGAAAAAGAGTGAAAGATAGTGAATACTAACCCAAGCAAAAACCCGCCCCCACCAGGCTAAAAGCCTAGTGAAAGCGGGTTTTAAAATCGTGCCCCCGGTAAGACTCGAACTCACAAAAACAAGCCCCCAAAAACACGCTGACCAGTATAGGGGCTAAGCGGCACCCCGTTTTTGGCTCACTTTTGGCTCACCTAAATTTAAGTGCGCAATCTCCATCGCATCCGCCACCGCATCCAAATCACCATCGAACAAATCAGCGTAAGTATCCAACGTCATCGCTGCCGACGCATGCCCCAACTGACGCTGCACAACCTTCACCGACGCCCCCGACGACACCAACAAACCCGCCGCCACATGCCGCATCCCATGCACCGTCACCACCGGAAAACTCGAATCCTCCGCCCGCACACGCTTCAACGCCCCATGAAAAAACGAACCATGCCCCGGCAACCTCAACGCATCACCATCCGCCCCAGGCCACACAAACTCCTCCGAACCGCGCCCCGACACAATCGGCTCCAGCAAATTACACACGAACCGCGGAATAGCCACACTCCGACTCTCATGACTCTTCAACGAACCAATCTCAACCCGCCCACCAACAGTCACCGCAGCACGCTCCAAATACGCACGCCGACCACTCAAATTCAAATCCCCAACCTGCAACCCAGCCAACTCCGACCATCGAACACCCGTCGTCGCCAAAAACCACACAATCGCCGGCTGACTCGACTCCTCCGCCAAAGTCCGCACCTGCTCCATCGTCAAATACACCTTCACCGGCTTAGGCTTCCTCGGCAACCGCACCCCCTTCGCCGGATTCACCGCCACACACCCATCATCAACCGCCAAATCAAACACCTGAGACAACGCATTATGAGCGCGCCGGGCTGATGTGGCGCCGAGGGGGAAGGTGGAGATCCATTCTTGGATTTCGGAGCGTCGGACGCTGCCGACGGTGCGGGCTCCCCAGGTGGGTTTGACGTGGTTTTTCCAGACGCTTTTGATGGAGCGTAACCCGGAAGGCTTCAGGTGGGTTTGCATGGCGAGCCAACGTTCGCCGAGGGTATCGATACGGGTGTCTTCTTTAGCGGGGTCTACCCAGGAGCCTTTTCGGCGTGCGGTGTTTTGGTCCTCAAACCACGCTTGGGCGGCGATTTTAGTGGGGAATCCACGTTTGCGGGTACGTCGGCCATCGGGGCGGGTCCATTGGACTTCCCAACGGCGGCCTTTTTTGGTGGTGTAGGGGGAGATGGTGGCCATGGGTGCTCCATCTTAGGAAGTCGTGGTTGATCTGCCTGATCGTATTTCTTTAATTTTCTGTTTGAACTCGGGCGAAGCAGCATCTAGGACTCGCTGTTGCAGTTGGCGGTTGCGTTCCTTCTTGCGCTGTTGCTTTGCCTCGTACGAGTTTCGTTTCTGCCAAAATGGGGTAGCGCTGCGTAGCTTGTCGGGGAAGCATTTATAGGCGTGATTATCAGAGTTTGTCCATATAATTGAATTGTTGGTGAATCGAAGGTTTTTCCACACGGTGTTGGCGAGGTCGACTGACCAGCTAAAATCTGACGGGCTAGCGAAGTGGTAGTGGGTTAGGCGTGATAGGAGTGCGCATGTCCAGTCCGCGAGTTGCACTGTGCCGTACATTTTGCTGTCGGCTTGGATTGGAACTTCAATGACGCTGTTGGTGTCGGGGATGGATCGAGAGTAAATGGCTTTGCCGAGCGTAGCGACTGCTCGTTCTCTGTTGTGAGCATCGGTGCCGTCCATGATTACGAGTAACTGTTCGTTTCTGCTCGTAGCGTATGAGCCGAGGCGCTGGATGGTCTGGAATAGGCAGTGATTCTCGCGTTCTTGAGACGATTCGTGGGTCTCACTTACGGGGCCGAGAGGCTTTTCCTGCCCGTAAAAGAATAGGTGCCCGCCTTGCTTCTGCATTTGGTAGTAAATGCGGTTCAGGGCAGGAGTGATTTCGGTCCCGTATAGTTCAATGTTTTTAGTGGTGAGCAGGCTTGCGCCTTTCTTTTCCCATCGCCGTGGGTGGACGCCTGCTTTTTCAATCTCCCAAGATAGGAGGTTTTCTTTAGTGAACTCAAAGAAGCCACCTAACTGCCGGACATTGGCTGCGGGGAGGATGTAGCCGGCATAGCCGAAGATGGGATGTTCACCATACTTTGGGTGGTTTGGCTTGATGAATGGGCCTTGATGACCGAATTCGTCGATATATGCGATGAGCATTTTTCCGCCTTTATGTACTCAACGGCCAGCGCTTAGAGCACTGGCCGTCGGAATTAGCGCGTAACACGTGTTTCAGTGCCGCCACTACTACGGAAAGTACAGAGTTTCTGAATGTTCCGCAAGTAGGGCGAATGTAGGGTGTGTCTACTTGGTATCGAAAAGCTGGATTACATCAGCTTTTTCCTTCTGTGGCACCTTCCGTCTCCTGGGATTTTTCTGGTCGTCCTAGTGCGTCTTTGGGTATCTCGGCTGTGCGTTCGACTGCGATTCTGACGGGTTCGTTAGTTCTCCAGCCACGTGAACTGGCGCATGGATAAACTCCCGATGTTTCAAATCGAAGTATATTATCCACCAGCAGGTTATAGTTTTCCCAAGTATGAAACATCTACTGCCGAGATGCCTTATTGCTTCATGAATCTCACAGCTCGTCGATGTCGATGCCGTTGTCTTCAGCGAGCTGTGGTGTGAACTTATCGCCAAGCTATTTATCTGTTTCTTGCAGGCGCTTGAGATTGCGTCGAAGGGACGATTGGAGTCCCTTGTAGTTCTCTGCCTGTGTTACGAGCGGGGCGATGTAGGCGTTAACTGCTGTCGCGTAGCGGCGAACTGTGGTGATATTCGGCCGCTTTGCTCCGAAGATTGCTTTCTCGAATCGTGTAACAGCAGACCTGTCGACGCCCATCGATTCGGCTACCTGCGCTTGTGACAGGCCTCGCTGCTTGCGAATAGCGATGAGTTGCTCGATGAGATCTACTTCCGCATCGGCTAGGTCGATGCCCAGCTGATCTTCTGGGGTAATCAAATCGTCCAAAAACATGCTATTCCCCCGTGTCTTCGCCTGCTCTTGGCTAGCAGCAGGCAGGTAGACATGTGGTGTATCGGCAAAGTAGTCACCCATACCTACGTTCCTCTCTGTTCATCGACACGTTGTTCAGCCCAGTCTTCGTCGCTGCTATCAACTCCGTGCCATGGGCTGTTAGGAGTAGTCGATTTTGGGGGCGGCGTAAACGCCAGTTGATGCCTCCATCGTCAAGGTTCCAGAGATTCGTTGTATTACGCCTTCGCACGATAGCGTCGTTCCATCTCTGAACCACTTCAGCAAATCATCGAGGTACACGTCTGATACGGTTCCGATTTTCACATCAACATGTGCATCTCGGCCGTTGCGCTTCGTTTTGAGCGTAATCGTGCTTCTGCCATCATCGTCTCGTGCTAGCGCTCTAATGGTTCCCTCGATGAATTCGGAAGAAGGGCATTCAGTAACGAAACATTCGGATGCTCTTGAAAGGAGTTCGTGTGCTTCACGTGGAACTACGATTCTTTCAGGGAGATTTTTAGCAGGTTCTACTTCTGCGTGTGAAGGCGCCCATTCGAAGGTTGTTTCTGAATCGCCAGACTGAGTTCCATGGACTAGCTCTTCAATACCGGAGAGGAGTTCCTTTGAAACTCCAACATCGATGAGCTCGCGCACTTCACTTGGAGTGGGTACTTTCTCAGGTTGGATGATGAGCTTGTCGACTAAGGCAATCGATTTTGCAACCGTTCGGGTGATGGAACGCTCGGGAGAAGGGACTGGGATTCCTTCTTCAGGTGCCATTGGTTCTGTGACAGGTACGTACACGGGGAGAATGTAGGAGCCGCGTTCGGTGTAACCAGCTCTTATGCTTTCAAACCTCCGGCGGCTTTCCTTGTCGAGGTTGCTGCCGATGTTGGCTCGCCTTTTCCGTGAGGTGAAAGCTGCAGACTGGAAGATTTTCCGTGTGCCTGACAGAAGTGTGCTAACTACTGACAGCGGTGCGCCGAACGTAATCTCGGGGTCTAATTCAATGTATTGGGAACGTATACGAGTGATATCGACGTTCCAGTGCTGAATCTGGGCATCAATGGTGCGGTAATCGGAGCCTAGTGCCGATGCGATGCGTTTGACTACGCCTTCATACGCAACGAGATCATCGCTGAGCTGAAAAGGAATCCCGACACGGATTGGTTCTTCAAGATTGCCATTAGGTGCCCAAAGCTCTCCCACGGAACCTTGTGACGCTGCTGTCCAACCGTGCTGCGTGAGCAGCGAATGGATGGTCGTGACGAGTGGGTCGTTATCCACCGTATCCTCCTTTCAATTCCTTGATTGCCCATTGCCTCAGAGTGTCCGCGTGAATCCGATTCGTGTTTGGAATCAGAAGACTTTTGGTTCCGTCTGCGAGATTTGAGACGTTATACCAGTAGGCTTTCCCTTTTAGAACTGTCTGTTGTGCCTGATGCTCTACCCAGCTGTCAACTGGATCGAGCACTAGAACAATCAGATAGACAGGGAGTGCGGACCGATTCCACTTCTCAACCCACTCTTGTTTTATGTGAAATCTTAGCCCTTTATCGGTCGGCTGGATTGCAGAAGTTGCTTTCAATTGCACGCGCAGAGGAGCCTCGAGGAGGTTGATAGCTCCATCGACTCCGTAAATATCCTCGTCGATTGAGGTCTCTTCACAAGGGAAGCCTGCATCGGCGCAAATCGCTCGGAAAAAGCTCGCGCTCAAGCGACTCTTTCTGAGATTGCTGTCTAGGAGAGTGAAATCTACCCCAGCCATTATGCACCCCTGATGCTGGGATTTGCCCCGCCTATCCCATACCCGGAATCAGCGTCAGGTGACGCCGCCGAATCACCCGCCTCGCCTGCGGCATCCGCATCTGGTGACTGTCCTGTATCGTCTCGTTGATTCGATAGCGCCCCGCTGCTGAAAAACATGTCGAGAATCTCGGCAGCATCCACCCGCCGGCCGACACATTCCCGCTCGATATGCTCCACGACCGAAGTGGGCAGCTCCTGCAGTGTGCCAAAGCGCTCTTCAATCATCGTGCTAGGCATTGGCCCGCCAGCCCTGTCGGGAAACGGAGCATGTCCCGGCTCTGCATACAGGCTTCGAATCATCACCCAGCGCCCATCACCACAGAATTCCCACACACGCGAACCGTCACCGAGCGTCACCGCCAAACGCAGAGCAGAAGACGCCACATCCTCCATCTCGTCCCACAGTCCAAACGCAAACCGCACCAGCCGACCACGCCGCCCGCTATCCAAAGCATCAACCGCACGTGGCAACTCATCAACCGCCTGATCTAAAACAACCCGCTGTGCATACACCGGCAACGAATCCAAATGACGAATCGACTCACGCAACTCACCTAAATCATCACCACTACCCGCGCCGGGCTGGGGTAGTGGTTGCTTAACGACGGGTGGCGTCTCAGGTGGCTGTTGTAACTCCGTTGGCTCGCCGCCATTGTGGATTGCGTCGAGGCTACCGGGCGCCCATTGCAGAGCGCGTTCGATCCCGGCCGCAGTCAAGGCTTTGACTTTGGTTGCTTCCGAGCGCTCAAGCTTGCCGACTGTTCGAACCGTTACCCCGGCGAGCTCTGCCACGTCTGACTGCGTCAGGTTGAGTGCCAGACGTCGCTGTTTCATTGCATTGCCGAGGAGTTTCATACCCCCATTGTGGCAGGAACTTTGAGGAATCAAAACCTGGAATATGGCGACTGTTTCCCCTGGGTGGCAGGAAAATCAAACTGGTAATTCCAGTAGTGTTGTTCCGATTTGAAGTGCATATTCATCAAGATTCCCCCCGATTCCTGGTTTGTTCATTGTTAAATTCCTACAGATTCCTGTACGGTAAGAATCGAGGATAGGAACCAAGAGGAATTAGGAGGTGAGCAAATTGGGAAATGCAAATGCACCAGTAGCACAGCGGGACTGGGTACAGGTTGGCGCTGCTTTAGCGAGCTTCCGTGAACTCCGAGGATTGCGCCAGGCGGATTTTTCGAGGGAACTAGGCGTGTCAACACCGTACTTGCGCAACATCGAAGCGGGGCGGAAGAAGCTCACAAACGTGCTTCTAGCGCGTGCCGCGGAAATCCTCGCAGTCCCACAAATCGCAATTATGCGACCCCGGCCAGACCAAACCGTCTACCCGGACATCGACTACAAGGACCCATCCCACCGCCGCCGCATCACCTACAGCACCGAATACCAAGCCGCTTAACCAGCAAGGCAGCAAGACCAACCGCGCCGGGCAAAAAGAAAACCCGCCATCTTCAACTGGCAAGAAAAAGAAGGCGGGGAGACCACACGCTAAAGGAGGTCAGTATGAGCGACCGAGTCAAGCAACTTATTCGGCTTCTCAAACGGAGAATAGCCTTCAGGCCACTTCGCATTCACTGGAGTAGACGAGCTCACAAGAACGGTCGTTGTCCCGCTCTCGTGAGTTCCAAACTCCATGAACTCAAAACCTGCATCAGACAACAGCGCCGCGTTAATCAACGCGACCTGGTACTCGATAAATGCGCAAGGGGCGGTGTATGTGACAGGCCCAACAGTCAGAGTCGCCATGTTGTCGTCGTTGAAACTGCCGATAGCCTCCGCGAAATCTTCGTCAGAGATTTGCGAAAAAGACATCCTAATCACCTCCCATCCGGGGAAGCGTCCCCTAAGCGGAAATCATATCCAACTGGATAAACGCCGGGCACTGGGGAAGGTGCCGGGCAACAACCGTCAACAAGCGAAAGGAGGAGCTAATCATGGCCTGGAAAAGGGAAGATGATGCCGTCAAAGGGATTGACCCTACGAGCGTTGAGACGGATGTGTTTTGCCACATCAGGCTCAAGCACAAGTTCGTCATTGACATCGAACACGATGCAGCCGTCAGTTTCATCCATGACATGAAGAAGCTGCTCGACAAGGACTTCATCAGCCGGGATCTCGGCCCCACCGAAATGCGGCTTCGCGAACATTACGTGCGAATCCTTGGTGATGTGCTCACCGCTCTTAGTGACGACTCCGGGGACGAAGTTAGCCACATCGATTTCGAGATAACTCCCGTCATCAATGTCCGGTGCGCATATGGAGACCAGCATTCCCTCGTGAAGCCCATCGTTCAGTGCCTTGAAGACGCTGCCAAGAATCGAGTCTTTGACAGACAAACGGAACGGGACAAACGGGGAGAAGGACAAGAAACCCATGACAGCTCCTAACTAGTGCCTATCTAGAAAGTTTAATCGCCGGGCACTGGGGAAGGTGCCGGGCAACAACCGTCGACAAGCGAAAGGAGGAAATAGAGATGTGCGAGAACACACAGGAATGTCCCACCGCGCGAATGCTGCGAGTACCACAGTCGACGCGATGGGACAGCGATCTAGTCGACAGGATGTTCGCCGACCTGCCGTTCAAGCCGTGCGATACGTCGCTCCAATCCAGCAATCGTGTGGACGACTTGTCGAACAAGGGAGGCGAGTGCCAGTACGGATGCAGATTTAATCCTGGCTGGATTGGTGTTTCCGGAGAAGCGAATCGACGAAGGGAGTTGGCTCGAATTCGGAAGCAACACGGAATCTCGCAGATTTGCGCTCAGTGCGGCGACGAATTGGTGCCGGAGTCCACTGCACGAAGACGACTGCATTGCAAACGTCCTCGAAGCGCAATGATGTTTCGAATTCCAGAGAGTCTCCTGGACGCAGCAAAGGAGAAGTTGCGATTTTTTGCTCGCGGTACTCGGCATCTCGGTGAATCCACACGCTCACGCGGTGAGCATTGCCGTCGCCGAAGTTTCCGCAAGACCCGTAAATAATGAGCCGTTTCTCGTCTCTCGATGGATTGGAGAGTTCCCCGGTAAATGACCAGTCAACCAAGGGGCGATTCCACCAAGACCAAAGAGCAGCACCGCCTACGGAAGCGAAAGAGATGCCGGCTGCTACCCATGACGAGACTGTTCCGAAATCCATACATCAACACTAGTTGAGCTCTCAGAAACCACTGGGCAGGGGAGCTATCCGGAAACAACATCTACAAGCGAAAGGAGGAAGCAAACATGGCAAATTCGGAAAATGAAACCCCTGATGTTGCAGCACCAGGGGAGTCATCAAAAACTATCGCCGCGGCAACAAAGTGGGCTGCAGTCGCAAAAAATGCCGCTGATGCAGCACATAATTCTGCAGAACGCGCCCACGGCCACAGCAGGAAAGCAATCGATGTAGCTAGGGCTCTTCACCGAAAGTTTTCATAAAAACAGCTCTCGCCTCGTCGCGACTAGCTACCGCAGCTTCATATGCACTCACCGCATCCAGATATGAGCGTTCTGCGGATTCACAGGATCTCACGGTAGCGGCATACGCCTTTCTGACGGCTGGCAATTCAGCTTCAGGCGCTTGTGTGAGTAGCTCCTCGATATGAGCTTTCGCGCCTTGCGCTTGGTCCGCAGAGTGACGTGTAGCAAGTACTGAGCGCTTGCATAGGTCAGTGTTTTCGCAGCATTCACGGTATGAGCGCCGCGCTTGCTCTTTAAGAGCTTCGAAATCGTCCATTATTCACCTCCTTATCACAAAGAAGGAATATACCGACATGACTACGCAAACAGATGCCCAAATGAAGAGCCCAATCAGCGGAGTGAGGATTTACCGCTACGACACCCGCGATGATCTCCGAGTAGCGATGCACCTACCTCATGGAGCGAACGTAATCGATATCTCTATCGAGGAGGCGCAACGCGTCGCCGAAGACCTAACGCAACTCGTGCCCTAGCTGGCTGGCTGACTAACGAATCAATCCGCCCAGCACTGGGGAAGGCGCTGGGCAGGGCAACCGTCGGCAAGAGAAAGGAGGAAGCAGCGATGAAGTACATGGATTTAGCCAACGCTAGAGGCCAACTGCGTCAACGAATGTTGACCAGACTCCATGACAGTGGCCTAAGCCAGTACCTAGTCATCAACAATGAAGAGTTGCTCGAACAACTCGATGGTCTTACTGAGATACATTTCTGCGTTGGCCATTCGGTCATCGAGGCTCCAAACGCCATAGCTGAAGGGAATGCGCTGGACCCAGTCGGCTACATCGAATTGGAGACGCCAAGTGATATCTACTCCGTCATTCGAGTTGAGTTCGACGCCGCGGCGGAGCGCGATCCACGCGGCTTCCAACTCCTCATCACCCCGGATGAAAGCCTCGAACTGATTGCATACACCACAGCGCGAGGCGTCGATGGCCGGGCTGTTGGAATTGACCTGCAGCTCGATAATGCGCCACACGAGGCAATGCCCACGTCGATGGCGGTCAATTCGAGCGAGATCATGAATCCACCACAGCGCACTTCCGCTGAATCCTCCGGTGGCGTGATAGGGCTGCGTGCGTTCAATGGCTCGGCGAATCCTATCGGAAACCCCATAGGTATTGCACGAAGCGAAAGCGTCAGCAGATCTGCACAACGGGTAGGAAATCCGGCCGGCATTTGGCGGAGGGTCCAACTTGGTTTCTCGGACAACGATTTCGTACATCAGCCCATCGAGAGCGGCACGAAGTTGGTACAGCCACTCTCCGAAGATGAGGGACAGCTCGGTTGGCACAGGTGCGGTCGCATGGAGGCGAAAGGAACGGATATCGCCGTCGCCTACAACCCGGCGCTCAATCGGATTCGCCTTCAGATGTTCGGCACCAAGACTCCACAGCTCGTGGCGGTGCGAAGCCGCTCGCTCTACTCGAGCTACGAGGCGCCGGAATTCGTTTTCACTCATGGACAAATCGTAACGGCTGACACTAATCCAACTGTGTCAATAAAACCAGGGCAGTAAAGGGGAGCACACGTGGAATTAAAAGCAGCAATCGGGAGCACGAGAATCGACGCCACCGAAAGCGAAATCACAATCACCAATACGGACAACGACACGTCAGTGTCGATTCCTTACCGGGCAGTCGGCACTGTTGCCGAAGTGTTGGTGCTCGCAGATAGGTGTCGCACTCCGCTTACACATCCATATACAGCCAGACGAGTCCGTTGGTCGGACTACAGCAAATTGGCGAAATAAGAACAGCCCGAATGGTTACTCAGAGGTTCGATTCCTCTGCCGGGCACTGGCGCGTAGGCGATATGAGAATCGGTCGTCGCAAGCCAGCCACAATGCCGTGGGCCTTTCGCACGGCGGTTTGGCTGCGCGCCTCACAAACCAAATAAAAGGGCCCGCCCCCGCTAGCACCAGGGACAGGCCGAAAGTGTTGAAAGGAACACTGCCATGAAGCATACCGCAAGGAACGAGGTCACCATGCCAACGCAAGACCAAGTGATGTGGACACCCAAGGAAGTCGCCAAGCATTTCCGAGTACACGTGAACTATATCTACGCGCTCTTAAACGCAGGTCGTTTGCAGTACGTGGGTCCTCGCCGTCGACCAGGATCACGACGCCCGTACCTCATCCATGTCACCGAGGTTCATCGCATTGAGCGCGAGGGGCTTCCAGAAGCACCAAGGGGAGCAGCATAAATGAGTAATCCAAACGTTAAGTTCAGCCGCTCAATGTGGCGTGACGCCTACGATTTGCTGGACCACGTCAACACCAGGAACAAATTGCAATGGGCAATGTCGCTGATTCTTGCCGCATCCTCTTTTGTAATGGTCATCATTACCGGCTACGACAATTTCAATTTTGTGCCAATCATTTGGACAATCACAACAATTTTCTGGTTGTGCACGGCGGTCTTTATTTCAAAGTCTGTCAAAAACATTGAGCGTGTTCTTCAGATGAAAAAGAACAACAGTGGTGTCTCTGCGACCCGGTATTGGCCGGAGGCATGACATGAAACAGCTTCGTAGGGTTCGCTCACCGAAGAATCGGTGGGTGCTCGTAGTAGTTCCCGTGCCCCGAGGCGGTAGGAAGCCGGCCACGATCGATTTCGAGGTGTCGTTCGGTGATGTGATGTCAGAGATGCCTCGTAGTCTGAGGTTTCCGGCAACGCTGCCTCGGCGGTTAGGTCGGCATGGGGATGGGCAGCAGTTCATCACCAGAGGGGCCTTGGAGAACCTGGTCACTTTCAATAAGGATGACAAGCGCGTTATGCGCCAGCTTGAGGAGTTCATCGAGCACATCGCAAGTGAGGTGCAAGGTGAACCAGAAAGATAAGCCACGGTGCGCCCGCCGAATCTCAGACGGTCGCTGGCAGGTAGCAATGGCAGGGATTCCGCCGGCCGTGATCTGCAATTCGCTGCAAGACGCTTTGAAGACCGCGGTGGGCATTGAGGAAGTTCCGCCCGGCGATTATGAGGTGTGCCGGCTTGATGCTCGGGGACATGTTCTCGAGCTCATCGAACTGGGAATGTCAGTAGAACATATCGCTGAGTCAGCTCAGGTGGGCTGTCACGCAGTGGAAGCAATCATCTCCGGTACTTCATCCGTCGCTATGGCTGATGTTAATGCGATGGCGCAGGTTGAGTTTGAGCTCTCCGATGCGGAAGCTACCGCGCTAGATCTCCTGCACTTCACGTCATTAGGGGCCACCCTTCGGGAAGCGATTGCATGGTGCCGGAAAAGGGATGGCCTGTCGGCGCAGAAAGCGTGGGCTGCAGTTCCCGTCGTCAAGCAGCGTATGGAGGGGCTGAAATCAGCATGATGCGCCGACGATGGCTGATTTTCCAGATGAAGGTCGAAGCCCACGTGTTGCGGATAGTCCACCGCGGCGAAAAACACTAAGCAGCCGATAGCAGTCAAACATAAGGAGGAAAAATGCCACGCCAAAAGGTTTGTAGGTATTGCGGTTTCCCTATCCGGTGGGCGTGCACACCATTGGGGCATCGGCTTGCCCTTGATGCATCGTCTGACCCAGATGGGACCGTGCAGATCGTACATGGTGCTGCCGTGTTCCTCAGCGCGGAAGAAGCTCTGCGGAAACGGTCTCAGGGGTATTTGCTGTTCCAGCGGCATGTATGCGCCGGTGCTCATGGCAAACGGCGAGCGGGCATGCCTGAGCGGGAGAAACAACGCATGCAACAGCGGCGTGCTGCGCGTGAACGCAAGCGGCTCAATGAGATGACGAAAAACTATAAAGCGGCAGCTAGATGACATCAGATGAATCAGCTGCGCAGCGTTGGTGGGAGCAGCAACAAACGCGACGCCAAATTCAGATCTACCGATTCCTTGGCCCTCGCAAGCGCCCCACCCGCACTGAGATTCCAGGGCAATTAACCATTGATGGACAGGAGATACGCGATGACCACCAAGAAGATTGACAGTGACGCAGAAGACCAGAACCAAGACCACAGGGAGCCTGAAGCGGCCGAGTTGCAGGAGGATGCGCCGGCCAAGTGCATTGTCGTCAACGCTCGTCCGCTGGGAGGCGTGGCGTAGCCATGACGCTTCAGGTGAAGAAGACGGGAGGCAGTTTGTTGCCGTGGGTTGTTGAGGACGATACCGGTGGCATCGCGTGGTGTGGCTCGTGGGAAGACGCTGTCAGTACTGCGAACGAGTACGCCCGCGAGGTGGAAGTCCAGCTCTTACGGCCGGACAAGCTGTTCATTGAGCATTGCTACTCATGGGATGTTGGGCGTTACGGCCGTGATATCGCACAGTTCGGCGATGTTGAGGCTTCTCGGGGTGTGTCCGCCTGTGGTAGCCCCCGGGTTCGCCTGGGGGACATTGAGTTTGCCTCTGTCGACGAGGCTCGTCGGACGGCAGTGCAGTTGCTGTCTGCGTGTCAGTGGGCGCAACGGCCTGCTGCGAAGGGGAAGGTTTCTTGATGGGTGACAGCGGCGTAAGCAATAACAAGGCCGTCAGGCAGTTCTGTGTGGTGGCGTCAACAGATGGCGGATACACATGGAATTCATTGCGCGTCGCTGGGGTGACATGGATGAGCGCAGAACGGGCACAAGATGTGCACCAGGCGTGCAGTTTGCGGGCCCGCACGTATGGCTTGCCTGTGCGGTACCGGGTGCTGTCCCGCACTGTTTCTGCGAATACCATGTGGCCTTATCCGTCTGATGAAGGTGATGACCGAGCCGGTTATCACGAGGAAAGCGAGGGGTAGTCGTGGCGCTGCCAGTGCCTTGTTGTAGAGATCCGTAAGCATTTGTGTTGGTTCATTTTGTTACCGCGCCTGTTTTTTGATTTGGAGTTCGAAGAATGATTGTTACCGCTTCCCATATTTCTGCTGGGCAGCCCCGGTCCGGGAGTGATGCACCATGGCATGGGTAAGGGTCAGCGATACTTTCAACGAGGCCCCGGAGTGGATGCGAGCCTATGAGCTGGCAGCCGAACGTGGCGATGACCGTCTGGTCAGTGAACTCAAAGGCGCGGCGTCAGCGTTGTTTACGCATTCGGCGCAGCAGTGGACGGATTACAAGATCACCTATGGTGCAGCCGTCCGGCATATTGGCATTAGCCGGGTGGAGCCTGTGCTTCAGGATCTGATCACTATCGGGATTATCACCGAGGTGGAGTCTGAAGGTGAGCGGCAATTCATGCTCGTTGAGCGTGAATCGTTTGTTCATGTCATCCGCTCCGATGCGAAGTCGAAGGCAACGAAACGCCGCAACGATCAAAACCGTGCTGGGTTGCAGGTGCCGGTCATGCTCCGTGATGGAGACCAGTGCCGGTACTGCGGTGATGAAGTGGTCTGGGGCGATAAGAAGTCCGATCGTGGCCGTGAGTACGACCACCGTGACATCGATGCGCCAACGACCCCAGACAATTATGTGACGGCATGCCGTGGCTGTAATCAGCTGCGGCATGAATTAGGCGAACGCGCCGAGGAGGAACTTCCGCTCCTCGACCCACCAGAGTCTCCAATGTATGGCCCGGAGCTGCGCAAAAAGCTCTCCCGCTGGGAGGGATTCGTTGCGCGCTGGTGCAAGAAGGAGGGACTCCCGAATCCGCTTATCGCGGACGAGGTTGAGGCCCAGGACAACCCGGCAGCCAGTCGGGCAGTGACCCCTTCTCAGGAAGAAAAAACGGTACGCGCTAAGTCCCCGGCCGCGGGCCCAAGCCAGGAGCCCGGCAAGCCGCAGTTCCCCAATACTGATTCCCATGGCCAGGTTGAGTCTGAGGGTAGAGCTGCCAAAGGGAGTTCTCGGCAGCCAGCCGAGACTATTCAAGTCAATGTTGTCCAGTCGCTTCCGGCACTCCCCGCACACCATGCGGGCGGTGCGCCGCAGGGCCGTAAGGCATCGCACGTGCGCGATGCCGGTCCCGCCAAAGGAGCGGAGCCTTTCGCACGTCGCCGTCGCCGACGCCGCCGCAACTAGTTTTCGAGTACACGCCCCGCGATAGGAGCTGTCTCTTATACACATCTCCGAGCCCACGAGACTCCTGAGCATCTCG